>Ga0210040_10002317_pt1 | contig 27041 bp, 25 predicted proteins | sample CryGeyCG12114_NA_FD_185462 | JGI IMG/M metagenome (GOLD analysis project Ga0210040, IMG submission 185462) | Groundwater microbial communities from aquifer - Crystal Geyser CG19_WC_8/21/14_NA (SPAdes) (version 2) | ecosystem: Environmental > Aquatic > Deep subsurface > Groundwater | place: USA... | reverse complement strand
CGACAATGATGGCTTCGTTTCATATTTAAAGGAAAACAATGGCATATTTATAAAACGCCATAGTAGTCGAGCGGGATCTGGATTTGATAAGTGCTGAGTTTTCTACATGTGTCACAATTCTTACGTTGGTTGAATCTTTAAAGTGGACTTGAATGTTGACAATGGAAATGTTCGTGACTACCATAAGATTCGCTTGAGTGGATTCTAGAAAGAAGGATTGAATGTTGAGAGATTATTTCAAGAAATTATTTAGTAGTGTTTGTGTTAGTGGCGGCGCTACTGGAGTGGAGAATAGAAGTGTCAAGAGATTGGTGTCCAAGAAATTCTTAAGTGGATAAAACATTGGCAGTCGCTGTTGTGATTTTAAGAGGACTTAAGACAGTACAACTAGAGTGCTTTTGTTATTACCATTTCATGTCAGTCAGAGGAATCTTATGTTAAATGATATTTTAGCTGGACTCTGTGACGACATGTGTAAGCTTTAGTAAAATTAAGCTAAGAAAATTTAACGAATCGGAGTTTATTCATGTTTCAAGCACGCAGAGAACAAAAATATACAATCATCGCATCATTAAACAATTAGTAGTAAATAGTACTGCCCAGTATTTGCATTGAATAGAACTAACTAAAAAAGGATGGTTTTCATCGTTAGTTTGTACACATAACATGTATTAATGTATTTCAAAAGGGCTGGTCAGATAAGAATGGCTAACGGTCACACCTTTACATAATTTTTTCCATAATTTTCGACTAAAACATCTTTTAAAGGATAAAGATTCCAACTGTACATTATTACTGTATTACATCTAATATAGTAATCGTTATCACTAAAGTAAAAACGTTGAATACGAAGAAGCGTTATTTAATCCAACATGGAAATCCAGTTCCACCACTTTTTATTGTAGTACCACCACTATTATCATCATCACCATTATATAAGACTCTGAAACTGACAAGCAATTACAAACTTAAGCTAAATTCCAAATGTAACGAAATGACATGGCGATTCCAAGAAGCGACCAACTGAGACTACTTGATTTGCAGGAGCCATTGCAGTCATCAATATCCCTGATGATCCTATTCGCATACTGCTGATCATACACGACATCTTTATTGCCAGTAACAAATCGGCCATACTGGTCAATTCTATGGGAACTGTCTAACACATTGTCATCGTTCAATGGGACCAGTCCGGTAGAAATGTCCTACAAAAACATATAATGAAAGAATGTACTTCTTTGGTGTAAATCAATTGGGATTAGTTTTATCTTGCTAGCGTATTCAGTCGCTCACTATCGTATACTCAAAAGTCACTACTAGACAAGATGAACGAACGACATGACTACTAACTATTACTATGGTATGTCATTCTGATCATATGGATATTGTACCTTGAACAGGAGATTCGGTATTCCATAAAATGGACCAAATAGACGCATTACCACTTGCTCAGGATGGAACGTTTGAGATGCTTTTAAAAGGGTCAATCGAATGTCTTCCCGCTCATAAAAAGTTTTATCTTCGCTAGTGATCACTTTGTCCGCAGGAATCTTTCCCCAATGACATTGTCGGAATTCCGTGATGGCTCTACTGGGTCCATAGGGACATATTAGTCGGAAATTCACAGACTGAAGTCCTGCTGCCCAGGTTGCATTCGCTAGCCCGTCTATGTAGAATGGGAGAGATCATTAATTTTATCCACGGGAACAAATTAGCGGTGCTCATCATGCATAGCACAAAGAATAAATACGATTTTCAAATGAGTTTTTCAAATCGCCGTCATTCCGTACAGTTTGGCTACAGTCATTCAGCACTTACCAGTGTTTAGCAATGGAGTAAGATGATCAGTAAATGCTACATCGGATACCAAACTGGGGAGGCAACGGAATGCTCCCAAGTCTCCATAGAATCCTGAAAAAATGCATGAAATTTTTTTTAGTGGTACAATTTTTTATAGCAGCGAATCAACAATACTACAGTATAGTTGTAAACATATAATCAGTTTTCCACTTTAATAGCTATTGTAATTACCCTCCAATTCGTTGTTAGCACAAAAACTGTTCTCAGTTGCCAATCCCGGAGCATCTGTATAACAGCATAAAACAAACTTAAGGACGTGCACTGTTTGTCTGTTCATTTACACCAACTAACTAACATGCATGAGTTAAATAGTTGATAATGAGATTATGTATTTTTGAGTTTGACCTATATTAGTGCCCACACAAAGGGAACAAAGAGTCTCGGGTAGATTAATATCGGAATCTCTGGACCCCGGAACACAACTGCCACCGGAGAAAAAGGCCGCAAGAGAACGTCCGAATTGACATCCTTCGGGGTAAATTAAGCCTGCATCTCGGAGCACAATCAGTGGTATGTTCCAGCCTGACAAACTACTAACTGACCCGTGACAGGATCTTTTGCCACGCAAATCGGATATGTACTGAATGCCTGAGTCAGATCTTACTACAGCAACTGTATATCTTGCAGCATCTGTATCTTCATCTCCAAATCTTTCCGCTTCTGACAAAATGGGTGTTAGTCTAAACCGTCTGTTAAGATATAACGTCGGGTAAACATTACTAAGCGATTTTATATTAGAAATACATTCAATAGTAGTTAGTGGATGTTGTTAATTCTCAGGCAATGGGCAACCACGTAATACTATAAATTGCGACTGACGTCGAAATAATACGAAGTAATTGACAATTGTGTAAATGTATACCTAGCCCCAACAAAAGCCTCCCTGGCGTCTACAGTGGTCACGTCAGCTTGACCACTTGAAACTTTGCGCATGCAGTCTTCCCTGTCCTCCCCCAATATGCATTCCATATGGGGAATAATTCGTCTCCCAATGGAAGCCATTCTTAATGCCATGCATTTCAATTTCTCCAGATCGTTTCGAACGCAAATCCGTATAGTTCTTCTCGTAGGACATGATGGTTTTTCAATAGTCAACGTGTAATTTCCTCGATCCAAATAAACGAGAGGAGTCACAGTGGCTGCAACTGTGGCAGGAACATGAAATTCTACTTCCTGGGGACCGAATTCCAACGTATCAAGGAGCCAAGAAAAAACGGCTGCTGGTTGTTGGCTGGAAATGGTTGCACCGACATTCCTATAGAGTGAAATTTGTTGCTGAATGTCAGAAATTGTGGCAGTAGTGGACAGCCGGTTAGTGACTAAAAATCCTTTCCACGGTCGGCCTGCCCAAGTGCAGGGAGCATCTGTATTTAATGGGAGTGTTGAACCGTCGGGGCATAAGAATGAATATTCAGTAGCACTAGAGATACTTGGATCTGCTCCACCCAAGGGACTATTTTGGTTGTTGGTTGGGGGAGGACTGAAAAATTGGTAGACTGTCTCCAGACGAGTCCAGGCCACATCACCTTGATTTTCTGTTAAACACCGGAGGGACCCACGGAATCCAGCGTAGTTGTCATTCTCTCCACATGTTCTTGGTTTCTCGCATAAACTGCATAGTTGTGGGTATCTATCCTCTGTAATATGGGTAGAAGTTTATGCAGATATAATAGTATTAGTGTTTGGCGCATTGGATGCAGATGGAATAAGTAAAATTGCAGCAGCATACACAAAATTGGATTATAAAATGGGCTATAGTATGAATGTAATAGTAAGATAAGTATTTTTTGCTCATTGTGGTTATTTTGTGATCCATAAAATTGACAGTTAGTTAGTTGGTCACATATAGCCAAATTAGATTTGCAATGGTTTCCGCATCGCAAAAAATTACAATATCGACTTCAAAACCATATTGTGCACAAGAATGATCCAATTTTGCGTTGCAAATTAAAGTGTACAAGTTAGAATGCTTCTTCTTTGATCCAGAATTGGCCAAAAGTGTATGGGAATAGATTTGACTATAAATTTTATAAAACGCGCATATATCTGCTGTCCGAGCAGTTTGGGGACAAAAAAATATTTTCAAGGAAACCATGCTAGTCGTTTCTCATCTTCTCCGTTTTACTTACTTAGATCTTTATCAGTTTGCTCATCCGGAGTCCATCGACCAGGAACACAAGCTTCCCCAAAAAATCTTGCAGCCGAGGCAATTTCTCGTTCAATTGTTGTGGAATCCAAAGAGCAGTCCTTGATCATGATGTTTTTCTGCATGAGAGATGAGAGTGGTACTTCCCAGCCGGATGTTCGGCCGAACGCCGTGTGACAAGATCTTTTCCCTTGTAAGTCTCTCAGTGATTTAATATTGGCTGAATTTCTTACGATCGCTACAGGCTCGTACCGGAAGGACCCTGGGAAAAAAATTGTTTATTTATTGGTCAAACTTTTGACACATGGAACTCAATAGCAACTAACTACTACTAAGTCCATTAGAAAAACAGCTTGCAAACTACATACATGTGGGGCGCTCATAAATCTTGTCATTCAAATGTCACTACTAATGTTTGCATGCTAATACAAATCATCAGTTTATCAGAGAAGCATCAAAATTTGCATAATGAGACATATTTGTTCGTAAAAACAGCCTTGTGTAAGGGACAAAAAAATCATTTAGTCTTGTCGGAAACTGGCAACCTCATTAATAAATTACTCATCCGAGATTTGCATTTTCTTCGTGGATCAAGCACGTCATAAAGGTGACCCCTGAAAAACGCTTTTGTTCCAACCTAATGCACAATATATAAAAGTGATGGATAAATAAAGAAGTAGGGTTAGTTTAAACATGCGATTATGGTCATGCTTATATCATCATCACATAGTTTGTTTCATTACGTTAGTTAGTTAGTATGGGAAAATGTTAGTTACAAAACAAACTGAGTTAGAGTTTGGTATATAATCATAATGGAGAATTAAAAAATCATATGAAAGAGTACGAACGAGGTTATGGTTTATCTTTGTATATTGTAAAGAACAATGAAATCCAACATGGCTAATATTCAGCTTACGCATTGTGATATTAAGCTGGAGGGTTTAATAGTTAGTTCCCCTTGTTCAATGATTTTCCCATGTCTGTTCACGTAGCACACACACAGGCATATTAATGGTCAAAGTATTATCATTGTTGAAGATACAGAGCAATTTAAAGGATAAATTAGAGTTGTGTGCGTCGCGTCATTAATTTCTTGTGTGTTCAGTACACAATGTCAAGGTAAAACAGTTGCTGTGTGACTTACACGCATTATTCCAAGTAGAAATTGTGTTGACAACATCTGATTGTAGTTTGCTAACGAGGTTATCGAAGGTTAGGCCTCACATAACTTTACTACCGGATTAGTTTGCACAGAAGCAATTCTTAAATATCTTAAACTTATAGCAATCAAAGAATATTAGGATTAGAATTGTCCAGTCAAATAACGGCAACCAAACCGAGTAGACTAAAAATAAAAATACAATTGTGATCAACAGCAAATGCGAATCTTAAATTAAATTGTAATGAAAATTTTCTGTAGCCTTTCCTTACAATACTTTTATTTTTTCTTATCAATCGAGCTAAAAGCCTAATGATCTACATAATTTAGTTTAAAACACTTAAACTGCATGGCACCAAACTAAAAGTACCAAAATTCCAGGATATATGCATTTGGCCAGAGAATGTGCAATCCACATTCAGTGTAAGTAAATTTAATTTTGTAAATTTCCGTAAAATTAAATATTTGTTTTTGCTAGATGTAACAAAAATCAAGCAAGTATTTCACAAGAACTTGAAAAGGTAACAAAAAGGAAAAGGAGAATGCAATTCCATCTATGAAGGTTAGTATGCAATGTTAAAAGCTTCCTATGTCCTATGATGTTCTAAACTAAAAGCGCAAAAAATACAAGCAAAGTGCCATGTTGCTCATCTTTACCTGCTTGTCTTGCAGTAGTTCTCACTTCAGTGGCCACAAAAAACGCATCATGAAAGAACCTGTGAGCCACGTAGATTTCCTCAGGTTCCAAAATTACTATATCTGCTTCTCCTTTAGCAACACGCCCAACACAGTCGACTCTGGAAAAAAAAATAATCTCTCATTGTTTTCGGAATCGCATCATATTGCTTTAAAAGGGGGAAATACCACGAATGATTAGAATAAATTAGTTCAAACTTCAAAACTACTGTTTGCTTAGCATTTTTTGTAGCCGTAGTGCTCACGGTATCATGAATATTCATCTCTCATGTAGTTATTAATTGGAATATGTCATTTCGTAGTGTGCTCAGTCAGCGTGTGCGTAATTCTTTCCACAATGTGGGAAAAACAACGCAGAGATTAGTGAACAAAAAATGATATAATTGACATGGACTATTTCATGAGTACATGTAAAAACGTAGTATGAGTGTGTGCATTATAATTAATTCAAGGAAAAGTAGTATTGTTGTGAATTATTTACGTAATTTCGTATAGTAAAGAATTTTGAATGTAATACAGCTTAGCTATAGTTAGTAGTAAAGTCTGTAAAGCTCTTGTGCAGTATCATTTTTGAATTCTAATTGAGATGAACAAATTCCCATGCATTACTCATTTCATATCACTATACATTACAGAAATTAAAACTTGTACTATGAAATTCAGGAAGGAACAAACACTTGTGAATTTAGCAAATTGCCATTTATCAAAAAAGACTAATTACGCAATCATTACCGAGATTCCACAAAACTGGGTGCCACGATCTATCATGGCAATAAAAATCTTTTGTTTCCATTCAACATGTCTGCCAGAATAATCTCATTTTGATTGTTTTCTGGACGGGGAGCAAACACGCATGATTTCTTTTAATATGCTTGGCTAAAAAATATAAAGATTAGCACGTACACAGCAGATAAATAACATACATACAGAAAATTTGCAATTTGCGTTCTCAAATACGTTTTTTTATTGCCAGCTATGTCAGTCATTCCCTAGTATGAACCATATCACGCTCAAATCGCAATGACATGCATATAACTAATACAAGCCCACACCTTTGAAGTGCAGCCATGGAGGTTCAATTCAAATGATATGTAATATTGAACCGTTTAGTCACAAGCATACTGTGCGTTCTACCATTAATTTTTTGTGTACCCTCATAGGCCAGATGGGATTTTTGATAAACGAGGGTACAGTGCAGATTCACTACATGATTTAATAGGGCTGCCATGATCATAGCATTTTTCCTATGGAATGCAAGCTTGAGTGAATCCTCTGGACAATGGTCATGGCCAATGTTGTCAGTCACCGAAAACCGTGAATTTTTAAATATTGTCAGTCCAAACCACTTAACTATTTGTCAATGCTACTCAAGTAAATTGGTCAATTAGTTTGCTAATGTACGGAAAACTATAGCGGTTTTAAGTGGCTATAGCTATATGCAATGAATTGAATTAAGTGAACATTTTTTATTCGTCATTAATTGAAATTAAAGGGACCTACATTTGCATGAAAGATGTACTCCTCTAGTAGATTACATTAATTTTTTGTGAGTTAGTTACCTGTGAATACAGCGAAATGGTTTTTTGTAGGATAAGAATTTGATTTAGCCTGGAGATTAAGTTAATGGACAAGTGTTAGCTTATAAAAAGTGTGCCTAGTAGATAGCAGTGATACGTTGGCTTGAAATAAAATCGAGGATATCAAGATATGGATGAGCCATATAGTCAGTATTTTATTTGAAGTAGCAAAAACACTATAGAAGGTTCTTTCTTGTCTCAGCATAATTATGGACCCGCCTGTGAGCAAAATAGTTCATTTCGTCACTTTTTGCTTCCATAATTTGCTGCCTGTACTAATTGTGTATAATAATGACGATGATCCAGGATTTGTTAATTGAGTAAGACAGACAAAGGGAAATAAAACATGGCATATTACTGTTGGTCAGAAAAAATGAAGATAAATCTTTAAAAAGATGTCATTTCACCATACAGTTCATTTATTTAATTTTTTCTTTATCTTTGGTTAGAGCTGTCGCAGTGAGTAATGTGAACGCACAATTGTTTGTATGGGACGATGGCTGCAAAAGCATTACAGGGCTAGGTAGAATGTAGTATTGACATTTTTAAAGCAAGTTAAAACAGCATGGGATTTTTAAGTTATACTCTACTGATTATCACTTGTGAATGCAAAGAATACTATAAATACAACAAAAGGATTGAAACCATACAATTCCCTGAGAATCAAAACAAGTGATTTTTTGTGAAAGCTGTGAATACACACACATATACAATGCGAATAGAAATTGAATAGAGTCCACAAAATTTCTTTTCAGATTTTCCTCCACTTTGAATACTCAAATAAGATTTACCGTTTTAGGGATTTTCATTTTCTTTAGTATGCTTAAATGCCTTGTTAGTTTCTTCCAAATCAAATTTGAATAAGAATCATGACCTTAAGCCAAAACACTAATTTTCAACTACATTTAATAAAGGTAGCTAATGAATTGTAAGCGTCTTTTTGAACCCGGGAAACACTACTGGTATGTAATCCAAAAGTCAATGCACTGAATGAATTACGTTGAAGTCTAAATTTAAGGTAAATAGAAAGTGTCGTGTTTACTAATTACCGTTTTAACAGGGTTAAAAAGAAAATTACTCACTTGTCGTTACCAGGTACGCATTCAAAACGTCCACCTTGTGTGGCTCCATCAGCTATCATTTGCTGGCATAAGGTGTACAAAACATCAGGAACACAAAGACGATCTGTCAAGAATAACAAATGGTTTAGTTAGATACGGGATTTGTATAATATGAAAGTCTAGTTTTTGCGACCAATTAGAAGCAAGATCACACAAGTATCTAAATGCGCGGGATTTTAAAATCTTCATTGTTAACAGCTCACCATCCCGTATTCAGATTTTCAGTAATTTCAATTATTAGCAGGCACACGGCAATCGTAATGTTTGTCATTATTTGTGCCCAATTGTGGAACACAGATTTGACTATTATATGGTACATAATAATAATAGTAATCATTGCTTATCATTAAATCGTATGAGCCACGTCTAATTTTGGCAACAGGAGGTTTCTCCCAGTGCCTGTACAGTCTGGGGTCTAGCGTAAAGTGATCATTAAACAAACCTAATTTAAATCACGGCTGAAAAAATTGACTACAACTAAAAAATTTAATAACCATAACCCAACGACAGCTATACGAAGCCTACCAAATGATAATGAACTTGTACCAAGGTTGAAAGACAAAAAAGGTCATAAAGTAATAGGATTTATTATGTAAAACCAATTTGGATTAAATTTATATGATTCTATAAACAACTGCATACATAATTACGGTCTCCTTTTAAACTTGAGCTTATTCTCGAGTTCTTAAATCAATACTCAACGTTAATCTTCCGTTTCCTTCATTCTTTAGCATCTACATTACATCGTATTCAATCCTTAGATAATATTTGCTTCCAGTGAGTCGAATTAATGATTGGATTATTCAATAAACTAGACCTTGTGTATATAATCATGAAATTTAGCAGGCTACAAAAGATTTTGCACACAGATATAATCCAGGATATATGGAGACTTCAAATCTTCAATGCATGACAGACGACCAAATTTGTACCACAACTTGTCAGCATCGCCGTTTCATCTTTCAAGTTACTAACCAACTAAAACTGAATAGTATTTAAGCCGTCACATATAAATGTGTTAATGATGCATGAATGACGAAGTGGCATGTCAAAAGTGGGAAACGTAAAACTACAAACAAACTATGTTTAGCACTATCAACTGGTGATTACAATAGCGATGGAAAGATTAAAGCATGTTCTCACGCTAAGAAATGCCATATATAGGTTATGCATGATTTATTAGAATAAAAAAGTGAGCATCTTTTTTTTGTCATCAAGTGACAAAGTGAGAGTGCTTTTTTGCTTGTTCACGATCTAAGGTTAGTTAGTTAGTTATAGTTAAGTTACTACTTATCACAACTCAACCCCGTCTTAGAGTGTATGCTTAGGGTTTCAATATTGTTTACAAACTGGATTTGGGATTCATAGAACGCAAAAGTCAATAATATGTTGTAATGAGTGGCAAAACGATGATTAAGTGCCATAGGGCACTAGGTAATGCTACTTTGAAAGACAGGTGCGTATTCAAGTCCCTGTGTGTGTACATAAAACGATAACAGCATATAGTGAAAATTTTAAGACAGTATTGAGCAACATAACTCTACTGCAACTTGATGTTCTTTAGTAAACCTTACTTCCGACGAATTTACCCCTTTTATAATTAACAAGTTAATGTTTACGACTCACAGAAGAATTAAAAGTGTCTTTTTTTAAGAACAAGGACCTAGGGGATAATATGTTTGCTATCAGAGGGCAAAAATGTGTACGAACTACATGTGTTTTATGTTTTATTAGGAATTCACTGTGCATCCATTGTCATCACCTTGGGCTTTAAATCAAAAACAATGAGAATTACACCAACAATTGTATATTATTCATGCGTGCAACAGTTGTGACATTTTGTCAAGATTTTTGACCTATGTGCGGTTTTAGTATGGTTACCAACTAAAAGTAATGCATGGCAATATGCAGTAGCATTCAATTGTGCGCAATACAATATTTTGGAAATAAATTTCATTGCGCTCTTTGCATAAGTGTCCATGAGAAACTAAACAGTTTAAACAATAATTACTATTTACTAGTATACTTGAGTTTCATTTGATGAGTTTGAATTGATCTGAGGGAACAAAGCTCATGGTAAATGGAGGAATTACTGTTGTTTATGTGAACCCACAAAAACCACAAAAAGACAGCAATTCTTTTTATTACAAGTTTCAATGATTTTCCTAAACAAAATGAACTTACATTGAGTAGGAATTTGGCCTGAAGCCGGGCCAAAAATCAATCCCAGTAGAATTAAAACATGGAATCCAATGGCAAACATTTTAGGAATCATTTTGGTTTATTGGCACTACGGAATCACGCAATTAACTTTTTTTGTATCCACTTTGCGTTTCCAGTTTTTAATGCCACATCTTTCGACTGTAGCAGCAAAACACTTACAAAGTTAGCAGTTGATTAAACCGTTTATTGCACTAAAAAAATGAATTATTAAACTTAAAACTATTCACAACACAGTAAATTCGGTAGCAAATACCGAAAAAATTATTTTCTTACAATGCCCCAAAACAAAATCCACTTGTTGCTCTTTTTTCACTCGAAAGACAATGTAACTAAACCGAGATTACTCTGAGTACTAACTTTATTTTTTCCACTAGAAATTCTCACTAAAAGGAGGAAAATAGATCTTGCATTCAAATGTCTCACCCTTCAACTAAAATAAGAGGCATTCGTGTCTGGACTTTATAATATCAAGTGAATCAGGAGTTTTCTTTAAAATGCAGGGGTTGTCAGTACATACAGGTGTAGATAGTTAGTTACTACCATTATGGCAATACTTTAAGGGCATTCCGCGCACAGAAATGCATGTATATCTTTTTAACGTCATTTGCTAACTTGGGTAAGCACCTAATGTTTTTTTTCTCACTCATCCATACTACCATTAATGTATTCAGAGCGTCTAGTGCTTGCTTACTCACTTTAAAGCACATGAAAAGAATTTGCGTCTCTCGAAAGTATACACGACCTTCCTTCCAGGCAATAATTTTATTCAGCACATGTAGGTTTTCATATGAACTTATCATGATTATGGAGTACAGAAATTAGTAAATAGTTAAAAACGAACTTGCAAGAATTCAGAGCCTGCTTTGAAATATTATGTTATTGCTTTGTCACATGATAATTTTCGCAGTAGCTATTTCAAAGGAATTATTACAGGGTTTGGAATTTTTTTGCCCTCAACAGGGCAGGGATGCAAGTTAGCCTCCGTGCCCGCATCATATTTTACCGCGCGGTTGCAGCAATTCCCCAAACATATTTAATAAGCTGGAGTGGAGCGGAGAATAAATTTTTAAAAAGAAACTGGAGTAAATTATTTAAAATAAATTGGAACAAAGCGGGGCTTCAAAAAGTTTTTTTAGAGTCGAGCGGAGCTCTGAAAATTATTAAGAAACTGGTGTAGAGCGGAGCCCAGAAATTTGTATAAGAACTGACGAGGAATAGAGATTGCTTTAAAACTTTTTGCCTGTTAACAGCTGGTATGCTTTAAAAACCTAAACTAAAATCAGGACTAAGGAAAAAAAGCAGTTAGCAGTTTACTATTCTATATACCTTGGTGTATAGGAACAAGCAACTCCTAATTTTAGGAATTTTCCCTAGCAACGGCAAAAACTCAATGTTGCTAACTAATAATGTATTAAAAGTTCAGTCTGTGACACAGTTGTGTGTGCTATGTAAAGTAATGTGGTTGGGAACTTACTTTTCTTTTACTGTGTGCTGAGTTATTGCTGAGTGAACAATTCATTTTTATCTCGCACCGCCCCTTAGAAATAAACTGCATGATCTTGAGGGGGTCATAGGATGGAAATATATAAAATGGTTAAATGGACTTTAATTGAATCCTAAATTCTTAAAATCATTAGTCGCCTGGGTTTTCCAATGCAAGATAATGAAATTGCATTTAAGAAGAGTTTGGAAGACTGAAAGCAAGCAAAAACTTCCTGTAAAACTTTGCTGAACCCGATACAGGGGCTCAAACAGTTGCATCAGTTGGAACGCATTGACATATCGACTTCACACTTCTGACATTTTTAGTGTGTGATAAATTACATTGCCCTACTAAATTAGCTCTAAGGTCACACATTTTTCAAAAAAAGCATAGCAATTTTTGTAGATGGATCTTTACTGGTTCAGTATTGGTCGGTCTGATTTGTCGGATCGGTTGATGCCTGCCTGCTGCCTGTGACAGTTATCGTAGACACCCTATAAAAGTGGCACGAGTTCATACGACCTGTATCGGGCTAAAACCTGAATGTTGGAAGCATGGGTTATGGCATACCATATGAAACAGTAGTTGTGAGTGCGTTTAAGAAACTTAATTAGATTCAAGTTCCCACACTCTTGAGAAATGTTGATCTAATCATGAGATATCAACACTTAACTTCTGACTAGAGTAGCAGACCAGTAGTTTAAGGTCAGTTGTTATTAGCTTTAGTTTGATACTGGCTTGTGCTTTATTGTTCCACGGAGGATACGTATAATTTTTATTTTTTATTTTGATGATGTTAAGTTAAATACGGAGAAGGAGTAGGAAGCACTTGTTCAATGGTCAAGTCAAGGAGATTTTAACCTTTTACCATATATAATGTGGGCGTTTGAAAACGTAAGCAAATACGCATGTATAGTTAAGTTGGAGAATTTTAATCATGAACCGGATTGAGTAGTTAGTTATGATGTGTGTTTATTGAACCAAAATAATTGGAATTGCATAACATGAATGAATACTATAGAGTATATGAAATCACAACCGTGATGCTACATTAACGGCATTCCAAAACATAATCACGATAAATAGTCACAAAATAATACGTATTTGAATTCTTTCATAACACACGGAAAGGTTGCAGTAGATATTTGAACTAGTCTATGATAAAATATTTCATGCGATTTTAAAACAGTCATAGAATCCTATGTTTATAATTTGTCAACCTAAACAAAAGGGTAAATATTTTTGTGTACTTGAATATTTCAGTATTTTCTTTAGGCTGCATTTTTGGAATACGATCCAGTCACGGCACAATGTCTCCAAGGTCCTTCAGCTATGACTTCCCAAGCGATTCCTCCAGGATTAGTGTCCGAAATTCCAATTCGTTTGGAAAGTGTGCAAAATGAGTGTTCCTTGTTATTCACCAATGCCCACAAACTACCATCTGGGGCAATGGATATCTAAAACCCACCCATACTTATTTTAGATTTTCTTAACTCTTTGATACATTCGTAAGCATGAACTAGAGTGAGAAACTAACCTGCTTCACATCACCGCATACTTTTGTCCAATCTCGTCCTTCGGGAAAAATTGGCTGAATACTTGTTCTGACGTACAGGTTATTATTGCTTCCCACAGCCCATACGCCAGAGGGGCCTACAACGATAGATTTCAAAGGGCTTGATTTGGGTCTGTCTAAAATTTGCCATGACTTGTGATATCTTATGTACGCATGTCCATCTTTTGCTACTGCCCATATTTTTTGGCCAAAATAACCAGAAATACTTATCTGTCAAATCAAAAACAACAGTATTAATGTCAATACACATCCTTATGCTCTCAATTAACCAGTTGCCTATATGCAAGTAGCTATCCTTACGAAATTGCTTTCTCCAGGAATCGGATCCCAATGTTCTCCAGCCGGACTTTCCAATGTAATCCCATATCTTACTACAGCTTCTCCGTTGTCTCGAATCCCAACAACTTCCCATTCACACTCTTCATTCATCTACATAATGACAAAACGCTATTTGAACTTTATTTTGATTATATACACAATTTAGAAAAGGCTTTGAAAAATATTGTTACTCACCAGAATGCAAATGTCCACAAGTTTAACATCAGGTACAGGTTCCCAAGGACCTTCAGTTAAATATCGACAAACCCTTTTCCAACGTCTGCGCCTTACAAAATCATTCAGCCTCTTGGTGCGATGGTATGATGCAGGAAAATCCTAATAATCAAGCAAAAGCAGAAGACATTTAAAAAAATGTGAACTATTGACTTTATCATATATTATCATTGCTAAAAATACTTACAATGGCATACTGCCATCCTTCTTCATCTGCTCCTCCAGTAACTTCGTAATCGATTTCCCATTCAGATACCTGCAAACGAAAATTCCTTTTCCGCCAGTTGCTAAACAAAAAGGTTGCACAGCAAAAGATATTGAAAAAAACATACCCAAGACCAACTACTAGATGGTAATTTTACAGTTTCTTTTTCCAATGTAATTCTTCCAGTTTCATCGGTCCAAGGTTGTCTGTCCGTGGGCAGTCCATGAGCACTGAAACTTGTCAACGGATTCCACCGTTGGTTCTCATATGTATGAAATACTTTCTCATCTGTGACCATGAAATTCGCTTCGTCTATAACAGAGTTAGAAACGAATTAAAATAATTTATACAAAACCCTTTTTAGCAGCTATTAGATCATTTTATCATTGTTTAGAAATGTAGGACATACTCTCATTCTTCTGTTTTTGTTTAGAATTTCTACTGTAACACCAAGCACTCATATCGTAGCCAATTGCCCAAACCAGTCCACTGGAGGCTGTAGCAACCTTCCAAAAATGTCCAGGAATTGGTGTTGACACGAACTCTACCTTACTGCTTTCCACTCCACTTCCAGGGTTGTAGCTAAATGATTTTTTATGAATGATGTTAGTATTCCTATGCTACAATCTTATGTACTAAAGTTTTTAACTTACCTAATTTTGGACACGGAAAGGTCACCAAATGCTTTGAATGTGGTGATAAGTCGTGGAGGAATTCTGTGAGCGAAACTATAAATGAAACGGTGCTTGGAAGTTATTGTTGTGATGAGCTCTTTTTCCGTACACATTATGTGTACACCATACGAATAATGTGGCTGAAACGGAAAAACTCCATCTCTTTCTTCGTCACCCCAGCCTTCACTATCATAACTGTTTCTAACAACAACTCCTGGGTTTAGCCGAGGGTTGAAATGAAATGCAATCACATCTCTACCTTCCAAATTCAGAGCAAATTTATCGCAGTTTGATGTCAACTGAATATCCAAGTTCAATTCGCTACCAGGACAAAATCCTTTCACAAGCGGGTAGTGAAGTTTTAGAGTATCCCCAGCTTGCGGTGTAACAATTTCGGTCTCGGTTGGTGTTTCTAGGCATTAAAAATTAAGAACAATCTAGAAGTTCATTTGTTTACTATATGTACAGTGGGATACACCAATCCATAATCTATATAGTCAAAATTTACCAGCAATTTTAATTTGCCCAGCTTTGTGAATTTCTCCAGAATTTGTCGTCAGCCAAATATTGGCGAGTAAGAAATTGTCTTCTGATTTTTCACTCAGCTCACAGATAGTAGACCTCCACTCTTCCATAGCCTTTTCATGTCTGTAAATAAGCACGAATGATGAATAAATAAATCGAGAAAACCCAAAATCTCTATACATGGGAAGTAATTGAGGCCGAAAAAGTATTAAATAAGGCATGGATGAGATCGATTAATTGAATGGTTAAGTACATTCTAAGATTTTTTTACTCATGCAAGCAAATACCGAAATACTAATATATGGATGCATATCTAATAATTAAATGTAACCTCATAAAGTAAAATATTTTGAAGCAACATTACTCACCACACTGACACTTGTAAAAGAAGTGAAAGTAAACTTACTCAAATCTGAACATTACAAAGTCAGCAACACTGTTTTGAATAGCATTTCTGATTCTTAACAAGAAGGAAAACGAGCTGTCTGCAGTCCTCATTACACTGATAACATCTTTCACGCAGCAAATCCATGATCCATGTGATTTCTAAAGCAAGTATACAATTATTAATTATACAAGCTAACCCATTCCCTTACCCCACGTAATAAAATCCACATCTAAAGAGCTAACCCTATGGAACACAAGCGTGTCGTTGTTTGACAGTTCTAACTGGCCTAGAGACCAGCCCGACTTTTTGGATACCAAGAACATGTGTGCTTTCACTGATTTACTCCAAGATGATGACGTTGACTCCAATGCACTTGGGTACGCAAACTTTTTTTGTTGCTCCTCCTTTCTACGATGCAAATCTTTAAGAATAGAATCTCTCCAAGGCCCAACTTCGAGATCTCCATCGTCGTTGTAACTAAAGTTCAGACAGGTCAAGATTAAATAGCAAACAACTAATTGTATAATAGGAGTTAAAAATAGTAATATCATCATCATGAGTGGGAGGAACAGGAGTTTATTAGGATGAATATTTACTTCAGCATAGAAATACAAGCGCCATCGACCCAGCATAACCCAACAGCATTAGGAATGTCAGAATCTACAAATGGCTCATCTTCGGGCACATCAGGGTGAATAGAAACACAATCTCCACTTAATCCATCGATAGAATCAGAAACTTCAGATAAATTTGAATTGATTGAGACTGTATCTGACATTGAAACCATTTGAGGGGATATTTCTTTCCATCCTTGTCCAAGAACTTGATCAGACGATACACCAAATCTAGTAACTAATGATCCGTCTTCTTCTGTGAGGGCCAAAATAACCTAGAAGACAAATAAATGTATTAAAAAATTATAAGAAAAATAATACGATATTTCGTATTCATAGTTTTCTTACCCTATCTGAATGACTGACAGAAATACATTTTATGCGTCCTGGAATTTCACTCCACTCATGCTTCGTAGGGTTCTCATTATGAAAATGATTTTTCAACGCCCAACATTTTTTATCCCGGGTAATGGCCCATACGGAATTTTCGCCTGCTGAAATTTGAAGTAACCCTCCAGGTGGACCATTCATTTCCACCCACTCAGTACCTAAAGAAAAGATGACAATTGGAAGAAATATATTTTGTTTTTAATTACAAAATTATTAAGGAAAATAGATTTTTAAATTTACCAGCAAGATTATGATGGGACAACCCGGTTCGGTAAAGAGATGATCCAGTCCAAGTTACAACGAATGGAGTACCATTTGCCGAAATAGTAATTTGGCACGCTTCAAGTCCTTGAGGAATGGTAATTTCCTCCCACTCACTTCCCTCAGGGTTCGTGAGTGTTACACCCTTTCTAAAGTAAACCTACATTTTACAGGTTATTACTTAAAACACTTTTAGGGATAATAATGCAGCATAAAAATATTTTGAATGTGTAAATTCCAAACCTTTCCAATGATAGAGATTGCCCAAAGACAACAGACGTCTGGGTACGCTATCCCGAATCCACCAACACTGACATCAATAAAGGGCTCCTGTTGTAAAACAAATTGAAAAAAACCCTGTTTAAAATTGTATATTTCGATACCCAAACTTTTTCAATTAATTGAAATATACCTTAGTATGGTCTGCGTGGAGTGACTGAATTATATTCCATCTATTAGTGGCTGCATATTTTCTGTATCTAAACCATTTTCTCCTTCTTACACATGATTTCCAGGATTTCTCCGGATAGTAAGTTGCAGGGAAATCAACCGCATACGTCCATCCCTTAAAAACAAATGCATAAAGCTAATCTGTAATACACTCTTCATTTATAGACTGCTAACTGTAATGCATACGATACTAGTGACTCATACTTCATGATTCAGATGATGTTCTTCGAAAGAAGTTTCAATTTGCCAATCATTTTCCCACTGCCAAGAATCAGATGGGAGCTTGATATCCTTCTTTGATCTCTCTTCCGTTCCTTCCTCATTAGAAAACGGAGGCCTATCAGTTGGCAGTAAATGAGAGCAAAAGCTTTCCACTGGGTTCCAACGCTGAAAAAAAAATCAATCCGTTAATATGCTTGTTAGCTTATCGTATGGGCTTCTTTAACTCTCATTTAATTCACTATACATCATTCACGGACATTAAGAATCATGTAAAGTAAAACCGTTTCGTTCTAACAAACCTGATTCTCATAGCATTCTTCCCGAATCCTTATAGGTATATCTTGTTTAGGTACGTGCACATAGATTTGGTGGTCTGAACTTATAGCCCATACGATCCCACATCTCGCAGCGCATCTCTATGAAATTAAAGAATGGACACATAATTTACCTGATAAGTGACAACTTGTTGACTCATACTTGTAATAACTCCAGAAAATGCCTTACCTTGATGTCTACTTTGGTAGGGTTCGGTAATGCAGTCCAATTGGAACTTTTGTGAGCATTGACAAACCATACACGCCCGTTATGATCCACACCATAAAGATTAGACTCTTTCGGTGGCATTTATTTCACGTCTCGAAATTCACAGAGCAAATTATCAGATGACCGTCAGACCATCTATCTACACCGTCGGAGCTCAGTCAACAAGTTATTATTGTCCAGTGTTCAGTAAATAAACAGAACCTGTGAGGTGCTTTTACGTGCGCAATTATAAATATTTTATATTGACATTAGTAGCATTTGAAATTGGTGACAAACTATCACATGATGTATAACTTTTTTATTTAGCTAGTTCCAGAGGCTGGCCAGGGCGCTCTCTGATTGGCTCGCACCTTGAGCCATCGCATTTTCCTTCTGGTGAAACGCTGAAAGGAACGCCAATAGTTTGTGTTGAAATTATTACGCTCCTTCGGCTCCGAGAATTATTGTTGAGAAGACAAGTTTTAATTAATTTAACAAATCTAAGGTACATTTAATTATGTAATTTAGCAAACGGTTATATTTACATGATTTTACAAAGTATGATTAGTTTTCTGGGCGAAAAAAAGGTTTAATTTTTCTACTTTCAATATTACGTACTTCACAGGGTCAAACCAAATCTATTTAATTTCTTTGTTTTTGATGGTTTAAGAGATCAACAACGGAACAGAAACACACTTCAAGTGCGTTGCTTGTTGTTTATATATTAGTTGTCATTATTGTTTTGAAATATACAGCGTCAATGCATGCGATAAGCATGTTAGTTAACCGGCAGATTTTGTTTTCCTTCCATGGTTCACGAATGTGATAATTAGTTGTAATGGTGTTATCAGCTCTGTGATAGCTTCTAAATTGGATTTGTCTGACTTCTGAATTTTTATTAGAACCATGGTTAAACGGGGAAAGCGAGCTACAAAGAAGAAGCCGGTTTATACGGCTACAGCTGAGAACGATGCCTCTGATGGTGTGGAGGGATCCGATGTTGAAGAAAACGGAAATGAGGAAGTTGAAGTGAAGAAGAAGGCTGGTAAACGCGGAAGGCCAAAATCTGCAGGAGGAGCCAAGGCCTCCAAAAAAGCTAAGCCCCAAAAAGAAGAGAGTGAAGAAGAGGAAGAGTCGGATACGGAATATGAGGTTAGATTTATTCTTGTGTTTTGTGAATTTTGTGCTTTCCACTCCATTGTTACTTTCTGCACTGTTAGGATGTTGATGTCGTTTATCCTGAAACTCAAGCTGTACTGTTGTTGATTTTTTCTGTACTGTGCTTGTTTATTCATTTATTTTGTTTGTTGTGTAGGTCGAAAAGATTATGGACGTACATACAAGACGAGGAAAACGGGAGTTTTTTGTTAAATGGAAAGGCTTCCCAAAAAGTAAAGCAACATGGGAACCGGAGGATAATCTGTCTTGCAATGAACTCGTTGAAGAATTCATGGCCCAACGGGAGGAAGTGAGCGCGAAATAATATTACCTTTTCGTTCTTCATTGTGTGTTTTGTTGTAAACAAAGATTTATTATCATGGATTCATGGATGTCATTAAGTTTTCTATCAACAGCTTGGTCTTTTTTTGCCAACAAACGCTGCTACTAACTTTTCCTAAAAATTTTGTTTTCTAAAAAGGATTAGTAGTAGATGGTAGATGCATAAAACTTTTAAGTATTTCAAGCTAACTTTGAAAGACTGTAGGATTTAGCATTTAGCTATATTATCTTCATGTTACATTTGGTTTAAATTGATTAGTAATATAATCATTTCAGATTCACGTTTTTACGACTAGCCTATTGAACTTGCTTTGTACTTTGTACGTACTCGTCGCAGAAGTTGTATCTACCGCTGTTGCTGTAAACGTTATTGTAATTATCCTTTTAATCGAATAGAAAATTTTCTTATCCTGCTCTAATTTGATATTCTTATCCTTGTGAAGTTTTTTACGTTTGAAGCGATAGAGAACTCGAGTGAGAACTTGTATTTCTTTCTTTCATTGGTCACTGGAGTTTAACATTCGAAAAACTACTAGATACCTACCTACCTTTACATTTTTTATCGCTTACTGAATCAATATAGCTGAATTCATTTTTCAAATTGTCTCCCTTTTTTCAAGCGTTTCTTATACATGAGTTTTCAATTTTGTATGTCTAGTTGTAACGGTTTGTTTGAAATAAATGTGATTTCACAACTATGAAGGGGCATTAAAAAATTGGACGCCAAGGTAGTTAAAAATTTATTTTCACTTTACAAATTGAAATCATGACAGTAACTAGAATTTTGCTAATTGTATCGTGTTTATCCTATCCAGAATTCATATGAACTCCTGCTTAAATGGCGGTCATATAGTAATTGAAAATTTTATTCACTTTCAATGAGTTGTAACTTTGTTTTGAGGGTTGGCTTTTAAAATATTTTGCTATTGGGTTTAAGTTTATTGCACATTTGGCTTGGGGTATAAACATTGCATGGGTAAATCGGGGACGATGACTAATTGTGAAAATTGTGTTTCAATTAATGAAGTTGAAAAAGCAGGCGCCTACTATGTTGCGCATTCAGCCAAAATCCACTCAAAGATATGCTGATTCCAATCGTAATCAAGGAGTAAGATCCAGCCGTCGGTTTTCTTCCAAGGCTAGGTACTGCCAGTTACTTTTACTTGAACTCTACTGTTTACACTTTAAAAAACTCCATTTTATATTTAGAATAAAAAGCATCAGCATTTGTACCACTTAACGTGATTTTTTTTAATACAAGGACGTCTTTCGCTTTTCTTTCTTCATTAATTGAAAATGAATTAGTGATTGAAGCCGGCAAAAACTATCCTCTAATTTTGTTAAAGCTTTAGTTCTTTTACTGAAAACTGAGCATCTTTTAGTTACGCTACGCAAAACACTATTTATTATCACATCTATAGATTTATTGGTAAGGTTTATCTTTTTAATTTAATTATGCTTTGAATATTGAATTATATTCTTATATTTAAATACTATTTGATCAGCCTTTGTTTTGAAGCCGTGTAGCTTAAAAAAAATTATTACTGGAGATGCAAAGTGCAACAAAATCTCAGAAATGTCTGCTTATTTTTTTTTTTTGTTTTATATCCATATTGTGGTGTGCTGATGCCTTTTTGTTCTATATTACTACGTAGGCTTAGGTTAAACTTGATCTTAAGACCTTATTACATGTTTGCAATGATTTTATAGACAAACTTACGAAGGACTGGACGATTGAGCAGGAGCCGAAGTCGAAGTAGAAATCCTAGCATAGCAAGAAGCACAAAATTATCAGAGGCCAGACAAGATTCACCTATTAAAGTTGGAAGGGTACAAAAAAGCCGGAGTAAAAGTATCAGTGTATCAAGACAAACCGTATTTATGGTAGTAGAAGACCAATTACGGAACGGAAAAGTTACCACTTTACATGAGACTACAGACCCATTAGCCACTCCTCAATTTATTAAAACTAAAGATTCTCCAAAAGTAACATTGGACGCTTCTCAACTCACTGACCGCAGTAAATATGCTGGTTTGCGTAGAGCAGTGACAGTCTCCTGTGGTGTTGGCGCATCCCTTGGAGCCATTTTATTATTGTCTTCTACTCCTTGGCCGGATGTACAAATTCAGGATTTGGCTGCTTCAGTCCAATCTAAGATTGATCATTTATTCTCATTGTGTTCCAATCCGTAAAATGAGGTCGTGATCACAGTGTTAACTTGACCCATTGGAAAGTCGGAAATTATTTTACTATTGCAATACTAAAAGGTGGCGATTATGGACAAATTGTGCTCTCATGCTTTCCTTCCGTTTCTGCTAACTAACTAGCTCAGGTATACTCAATCCAACCCTATGACATGCTACATCTTTGTTGACTATCCGAAAAAATACTTGAGGTTTACCACAACCACTGGATCTAAATTATGTTGGGTTTTTAGTAATAGTCGAGTGAATTATGACGCGATACAGCATATTCATTTTATTGGTCACTTGATTATATCATGTAGTAGTTTTTTTTATAGAATTAGATTTATTAGTCTTATAGTCAGTTTTTCTCGCCTTCTTGATTGCTGTAAATCCGACTAGTTGAGTAGGCTAGACACTAGACGCTATTTTGTACCCTGCTGATGTGAATGACTTAAATTTTTTGGCTTCTGATACTTTTGTATATATTGAGCACTTCTGAAATGTTTATTTTAGATGAATCTGTTGCTCCTGTTGTCTTTAATAATGTGTTTGTATTTTTATTACCATTTTCAAACTTAAAGTGGTGGTTTCATTCATGAATTATTGTATCATAAAATGAATGTATAATTATCTCATTGGCATTGGCTATCATACTGCAATGGAGCTGTTGGCATAATAAAGGTTTCGGTGTTGGTTTTATGAGAAACCAACTTTCTAAGGAGCTATAGAAATTTTAAGTGACGCGGACTAATTTTATAAGAGATTTAGGCAACAGATTGTGTGAAAATGAAAAAAAAAAAGAAAATGAATTGAGAAAAACATTAGACACATGATCGTGATTATATTGAATCTATTTGTACCTTACTGGTTACATAGTATCTCCTTTTTATTATTATTTTGGGTTCAGATAGTAGTATGTTTAATGTTTACTGATCACAAAACATACATTGCATATTTTGTTGTAGTACTTGTTCTTTATAAAAGCGGTTATGAAATAAAAATATAATGATTCAATAATTTGGCTCAATCGATACTTATATTAATGGTGACTTTCTTCTCACACCAATCTATATCAAGATTGAAAATTCGCAAAGAATTTGCCTCCCCATTGTAAATCCATTCGGTGATAGTCGTATCTTCCGAGCTAACTGTCACAGTTTCACCCGTACGAACTGTTGGAAATCCGAATATTTTTATCTGGTCGATCGTTTGGGATAGTGGTTTCACTTGAGAGCACTTTTCATCAGCTTCAATTGTTATGGTTGTGGCAGAGATTGAGAAATGAACCAGGTAGAAATCAGTTGTTACTTGTAAGTAGTCATCCACGTACAAGTAACCTGAACATTCTCCATTGGTATCCAAAGCGCCCCATATGTCATAAGCCTGTTCCAGACTTCCCTCCAATGAGGTTCCGGTAGTATTGTGCTATTTAAAAATCACATATAGCATTTTATATTTACTGCTTGTGAGAATGTTTTAGTTGTACTCATACTGAAGTTCTTTTGTTTGTACCAAAGTAGGAATGACATTTCCTCCTCGCAAAAATACATGGGCTGTAGTAATTAAAGCATTTAGGTAAAGATTTCCCCCCGCAGTAGTATCATTCCAGGCTAAGCTTCCGTCCGACTGGTACCAAATCCCTTTGGGAAAGTAACCATTTCTACTGGTATCCGATGAAATAATTGGTACTACAAGTATGGCGTCACCTATCATAAACTGGTCGGTAACAGCAAAAGTAGACTGTCGTTCGGTCGGATCATGAAAACGGTAGGAAAGGGGTCGAATAGGAGGCTCCAATGTTAGTTCATATTTGTAGTACTGAGTGTAGTAATACGGTGCATATTGGTACCGTTGTCGGATGCTGCTTTTCAAGTACTCTTGATATAAAGGTGAGAAATCCTTAGGACCCCAGGATCCGCCCTCTGTAAGCCTGTAAAATCAAAGTAACAAGCTCTTCTTATATGATTCTTCTCAACCTCTCTGCGTATGCAATCCTTTTCTATTAGCTAAGGCGGGCTGATGAACACCAACGTGCAATCTTTTGAAATTTTCCGCCGTTTTATTTCGACATGCGTTGTTAGGTATCAAATTAAAATCTAATAGAGGGCGTTACTGCACCAAAACTGTGTAACTTCCCTGAGGCCTGAGGCCATGACGCTATATATATCCTATCCTATATATGATTGAGTGGGCAAGATATACAAATATTCTCTCCATTCTATTCTATACTCGTCACTCGTCTAATGTACACAATATTGCTTTCATTCTAATACTCATTAGTTAATCTAGGACAATATTCTACTTTGCAAATAAACAAAAAAAAACGTACCCGTAAGTATTTCGGGCAAACGGTAGTAATAAAGCCAACTGAAACCACCGTAAGCACAAATCTTGATCCAAAGCCGATTCTGTTCCATTTACATGAAAAGAGCCACAGATGGGAGTACCGGCAAACGGCATGAGAATACAATTTCTCAGCACATGGCTCAAACTTTCTCTCAACCCATTCCAGGTGAAAGGCACTTGAAGTCCATTAAATAAGCCGTAAGCTAGTGAGTTTGTATTCACAGAATCAGAACTGATGATTATGCCTTGTCGGCCACTCTGCTCAACGCCCCCTAAAGTCATGAGAGAAGACATTGTCTCCAATCCTTTTTGCCCGTAAACATTATGCAATTCCCAATGCTCCACCACCCGCTCATTGGTTTCATCTATGGCAACTTTATGTGTTGTTCTCGGACAAACAGAACCCCAATTCGGTGTTTCACTGGGACTGCTCCATTCAACTTGGAGCATCAATTCTTGCAATCTAGTCTGCGCCCTTGGACAATTTTGCTCCGAATTTTCTACGACTGGGAAATTCTCTGTTAAAATGATCCCATTGTCTAACAATTCAGTGTTATTGAATAACTCGTCTGAGAGCCAGCCTTCAGCCCGGGGATGGAACACATCAATATAGCACACGGATTGGTTGTCCCATACACTTGTGTGGGCAGCGCCGCCATCTTGAATGCATAACTCGCTAATCTGTTCAGTAAGATTGGCAGCTGGATATGAAAGCTTTTGAGTGAGTAAAGGCCGTTTTTTGTTAGTCTGAAGATACTGCACCAGCTCTTGCCAGTTGGCATGTTTTTCTGGATCCACTTGGAATGGAATCCGTAGCCTGTCATCCATGCAGTCTGAATCATACGGGAAGGGAGAACTTCCTTCGGATAATGCTTTGATTTGGGTCAATGCTTCCGTTCCATTAGCAGCTTTCCGGCAAAGATGCAAACCCAGACTCCAATAGGGTGGTATGTAGGGCTTCCTTTGCGTCTGTTGTTCAATCTAAGTATTTGCACATGACAAATGTGAAGGGGAAAGTTGAAAAGATTATGTAAAAAACGACCAGCCATAGTAGCAAAAGTACCCGTCTATCTGCTTAGCTTAACGAACTAACTGTATAACTGCAAATCCGTGGAAAAAACCGACTTTTTTCCTTGTCTTCATTATTTTTAGCGAGACTAGACTATTTTTTTTATCTTTCGTCTGGGGCTTTATACGAAATAAATTCGTGTCTACTCGAGCCCATTTTAAATATTTTAGTGACAAAGAAAGTTTAAAATGCAGTAGTGTGTTTTTTTAACTAACATGTGCATGGAGTTGAGTCAAAACTTGGTGCTGGGTAGGTCCAATGAAAAAATGAAGCTTTACGATCGGGTTTGTCCCTTCAATATGATACATGACACCTGGAGCTCCAACAACTTGGGCTATAAAAGGGAGCGACGTTTCCATCAAAACTCCATGCCAAAGTCCGGACTGCTCCAGCACCATGTGAAATGGAAGTTGTGCATTATTGAATCCGTTGAGGACCTTACTAGTGATGAAACGTCGAGAACTGTAGCCAGTGCCACCTACATGCACAAATCAATAATTCATTGCCAACGTATATAGATTCATACTTAAGTTGGTTGGTTTGTTAGAAAGAAAAACGGTTGCATTCGGAATTATGCTACAAACTTTTACTTACCAACTAAACCATAATAATATGGTGTGGCTAATAAAGTCGTAAACTGAATAAAACTTGGGTTCGCATGCATTGGTCCTAGTCTCGTATCAAATATCGTTTCGCCTGTACTTTCACGAAAAACTCGCAAGTAAAAATATTTCCCACTGGACGCATACTCCACAGTGAGTTGTTCGCCGGCTACATTTTCATCATTTTCCCCATCTATGTTTTCATCATATTCAATGTTCTCAAGTTCTGTTCCTCGTAGTTCCAATGTGAGATGGGTGTTGTTGTTCTCCCATTTGATTGCTGCTCTAATGTCTCGCATTAGTTGCCCATGATTTGCTTTTGCATCTATTTGCCTTACTTTAGAATTTGATGAGTCTTGGACTATAGTTCGCACTGTCGTGTATTGGTAGGCGGATGGGAAGGAATGATAACATTTGTATGGCAAAGTACTGTTGTGCTGCCAGCAGCACATGGCTTCAATGCAGTCGTTTTCTGTTGTCACCTCTCTTTGGTTTATTAAACATTGAAGCCTGAAATGGGATGTAAAAATGATTAAATAAAATTATACATCTGCGATCTTTATTGGGAGTTTACATATTTGCTATTTACATTGCATTTTGTTCGATAAAACAGCTTCCATAAATAGTGGAGTCTTCGGGATCACTTGTAGTATGATGAATTATCACTGGCACAGCTATGCCTATCATAAACGC
>Ga0210040_10002316_pt1 | contig 27055 bp, 25 predicted proteins | sample CryGeyCG12114_NA_FD_185462 | JGI IMG/M metagenome (GOLD analysis project Ga0210040, IMG submission 185462) | Groundwater microbial communities from aquifer - Crystal Geyser CG19_WC_8/21/14_NA (SPAdes) (version 2) | ecosystem: Environmental > Aquatic > Deep subsurface > Groundwater | place: USA... | reverse complement strand
GGTGCCGGTCGTCATCGGCGGGATCATCTCCTCGGTATCGATCCCGATCCTGACCTCGGTCACGGCGCCCGCGGGCGTCGTGCAGGTCTCGCCCGCCTCCTCCTCGCCCACCCTCACGCAACTCGCCAAGGACGGCCAGACCGGCGGCTACTTCTTCCGCACCATCACCTCGGACGCGCTGCAGGGCGTCGCGGCGGCGAAGTACGCGATGGACTCCGGCCTCACGAACCTCGCCATCATCCACGTCAACAACGACTTCGGCGTGAACATGGAGCGCGAGTTCGCCGACGCCTACGAGAAGCTCGGCGGCACCATCACCTCCGTGACGCCCTACAACGAGAACCAGCCGAGCTATGACGCCGAGGTCACGGCGGCCATGACGGGCGAGCCCGCGGCCCTCTACCTCATCAGCTATCCGGTGGACGGCGCCACCATCGCGCGCGCCTGGATCAGCCAGGGGGGACCGCAGCGATTCCTCCTCAACGACGGCATGAACTCCACCGACTTCATCGACGCCGTCGGCGCGCAGTACCTCGGGGAGGCCTACGGCACCTCGTCGGGGACCAGCGAGACGGACTCCACCGCCTACTTCAACGACAACTTCGCCGCCTTCTCGGAAGGGATCGAGCCCTCGGCGCCCGCCGCCGACCGTTCCTACGATGCCGGCGCCATCGTCGGCCTCGCCATCGCCAAGGCCGGCAGCAGCGAGCCCGACGCCATCCGCGACGCGATCCGCGCCGTCACCGACCCGGCGGGCGAGCCGATCCATGCCGGCCCTGAGGAGTTCACCAGGGCCCTTGCGCTCATCGCCGAGGGCAAGCCGATCCGCTACGAGGGCGTCATCGGCCCGGTGAGCTTCGACGAGTACGGCGACATCAGCGGCCCCTTCCGCCTCTGGCGCATCCAGGACGGCGAGGTCACGACCACCGGAGAGATGAGCGCCGACGAGGTGTCCGCCCTCAAGTCCAGCGTCAACTGATCGGATCCTGCTGACGAGGGGACTCGCCAAGGGGCCCCTCGGAAGCGCCAGCTCCACCGGACAGGCCCCGCCCCGGACCCGTCCGTCTTGGGCAACGGCTCAGGCAGCCGCCGCCTGCAGCACCCGATCCATCGCGTCGCAGAACCGGTCCACTTCCTCCAGCGTGTTGTAGTGCACCATCGAGACGCGCAGCACGCCCCCCTGCCCCTCCAGGCCGAGGTCCTCGACCAGCCGCCGCGAGTGGAAGTCGCCGTGCCGGATGGCGATCCGGTGGTCGTCCATGGCCCGGGCGACCTCGCCCGAGTCGCGTCCCTCAAAGCGGAAGGCGACCGTGGGGATGCGGGCGGACCCCTCGTTGCGGGTCGGCCCGACGATGCGGCAGTCGTTCCGCGCCGTCAGGTAGGACAGCAGCCGCCCGACCAGCGCATCCTCCTGCCGCGTCATCGCGCCGAAGCCCGCCTCCAGCCGGGACCGGGCGTCGCCCCCGGCGGCCGCCCCGAGCCCGGCGAAGTAGTCGCGGATCGCAAGCGTGGAGTAGGCGCATTCGTAGGACGGGTTTCCCGGCTCCAGCTTCCCGGGCACTTTGTCCTTGCCGTAGAAGTAGTGATACAGCGTGTCGAGTTCGAGCAGGTGCTCGTGCTTGCCGTACATGACGGCGTAGTGGGGACCATAGGTCTTGTAGAGGCTGAAGACATAGTAATCGACGTCCCAGGCCCGCACGTCGATGGCCCGGTGCGGGGCATAGGCCACGGCATCCACGCAGAGCCGCGCGCCCGCCTCGTGGACGATCCGCGCGATCTCGGCGATGGGGTTCACCTCTCCCAGGATGTTCGACACATGGGTCACGCAGACGAGCCGCGTCCGGTCCGTCAGCATCGACCGCAGCCGCTCGGGGTCGAGGCCCATCCGGTCGCGGTCAAGCGGCCAGAAGGTGACGTCGATCCCGAACTCCCGCAGCCCGACCCAGGGCCCGATGTTGGATTCGTGGTCGGCCATCGTGACGATGATCTCGTCGCCCGGCCGGAGCTGGCTTCGCATCGCACGTGCGAGGTTCTGGAGCAGCACCGTCGTCGAGGGGCCGAATATCATCTCCTCGGGCCGCTCGGCGTTGACGAGGACCTGCGCCGCCCCGCGCGCCTCGCGCAGCGCCTCTGCCGCGGCCAGCGAGACGGCGTAGCTGCCGCCGATCTGCACGTTCCTCTCGAACAGGAACTCGGTCATCCGGTCCACGGCGCCCTTCAGGATCTGCGACCCGCCGGCGTTGTCGAAGAGCGTCCAGCCCCGATGGAGGCCGGGGAACTGGCTGCGCACATGGTCGAGGTCCAGCGCGATCTGGGTCATGAGGGGTCTCCTGGGAAAGGGCGTCAGTGGTTCAGGACCGCGCCCAGGAAGTTGCGGGTGCGCTCCTCGCGGGGCGCGTCGAAGATCTCGGCGGGCGTGCCGGTCTCGACGATGCGCCCCCCGTCCATGAAGATGACGCGGTCGGCGACCTGCCGGGCGAAGCCCATCTCATGCGTGACGACGACCATCGTCACCCCGGAGCCTGCCAGCGACCGCATGACGTCGAGCACCTCGCCCACCATCTCGGGGTCGAGCGCCGAGGTCGGCTCGTCGAAGAGCATGATCTTGGGCTCCATGGCCAGGGCGCGGGCGATGGCCACGCGCTGCTGCTGCCCACCCGAGAGCTTGCCCGGATATTTGTCCGCCTGCTCGGCGATGCCCACCCGCGCCAGAAGCTCGCGCGAGCGTTGCTCCGCCTGGCTTGCCGAAAGGCCCCGCACCCGCATGGGTGCCAGCATGACGTTGCGCAGAACCGTCAGGTGCGGGAACAGGTTGAAGGACTGGAACACCATCCCGACCTCGGCCCGCACCTTCTGCAGCGCCGCGCCACGCTGCACCGGCGTGCCGTCCACCAGGAGCGTGCTGCCGGGCTCGAAATCCTCCAGGAGGTTGATGCAGCGGATCAGGGTGGACTTGCCCGATCCGGACGGGCCGATCACGCAGACCACCTCGCCCTCGGCGATGTCGAGGTCGATGCCATGGAGCGCCGTGTAGACCCCGTAGGTCTTGCGGAGTCCGCGGATGTGGATGAAGCCCCGGTCCATCAGCGATCCGCCCGGCCGAAGCGGCGTTCCAGGCGCGATACCATGCTGACCATCGGCCAGAGCAGCGCGACGTAGATGATCGCGGCGCCGATGAGAGGGCTCGGGTTGGCCGCCACGGCCTGCGCCTGCGTCGCTTGCTTGAGGAGGTCCGGCATGGCCACGACCGAGGCGAGCGCCGTATCCTTCAGGACGTTGATGCAGTTGTTGGTCAGGGGCGGGATCACGATCCGGATCGCCTGCGGCAGGATCACGTCCACCATCATGTAGCGCGGCGACAGCCCCAGCGCGCCCGAGGCTTCGAACTGGCCCTTGGGGATGGCCTCGATCCCCGCCCGAAAGATCTCGGCCGTGTAGGCCGCCGAGACGAGGCTCAGGGCGGCGACCGAGGACATGAAGGGCGAGAGCCTCACCCCCAGGAACGGCAGCGCGTAGTAGATGAGGATGAGCAGCACCAGGAGCGGGATCGACCGCATGACGTTGATGTAGACCCGCGCCAGCCCTTGCAGGACCCCCGGGGAATAAAGCCGTACGAGCGCCAGCAGGAGCCCGAGCACGAGGCCCAGGACGATGCTGACGACGCCGATCTTGATCGTCACCCACAGCCCCCACATGAGCATGGGGAAGGTGCGGATCAGCACGGGCACGTTGAAGAAGGTGTCGAGGATGTCCATCGCGGCTCCGCGCGGGCCTCATGGGGCGGGCAGGACGCGCACGGCGCCCTGCCCCGAGGCGCGGCTCAGGGGGTCGGCATGTCCATGACCTGGACGGTCGAGGTGGTGTCCTCGGGCGCGGCGCCGAACCACTTCTCGTGCGTGGCGGCAAGGAAGCCCTCGTTCTTGAGGTCGGTGAGGATCGCGTTCACCTCGGCCGCGAGCGGCGCGTCCTTGGCGAACATTATCGAGTAGCGCTCGCCGGTCGGGATGCGCTCGGCCACGACGATCTCGGGCTTGTCCTTGCTGTAGTATTGCAGCGCCGGGATGTCCGAGATGTAGCCGTCGATCCCGCCGTTCACGAGGTCGAGCATGGCCGGGGCCAGCCCCTCGAAGCGCCGGATCTCGCCGAAGCCGTACTCCGCCTCGTGCTCGGTCGCCCACATGTCGCCCGTGGAGCCGGTGTCGACGCCGATGACCTTGCCCGACAGGTCCGCGAGGCCCGTGAGCCCGCTCGCCGCGGTGACGGTCAGCGACTGGTCGCTGTCGTAGTAAGGCTGGGCGAAGCTCACTTCCTCGAGGCGCGCCGAAGTGATGGTGATCGACGAGACCGCCATGTCGATGCGCCCCGACTGCACCGCCGAGAAGAGGCCGTTGAAGGGGATGTTCTCGATCGTGACCTCGCGGCCGAGGCGCGTGGCGATCTCGTTCACCAGGTCGATCTCGAAGCCCACGAAGGCGCCCGACTCGTCCTGGAACTCCCAGGGGACGTTGCCGATGTTGGCCCCGACGGTCAGCGCCTGGGCCTGGGCCTGGGCCTGCGCCGCCACGCCCATCGCCAGCGCGGCGCCGATCACGCTCGACTTGAGGAAGTTCCTCCGCAGCATGTGCATGTCCTTTCCCTGTTGCGATTATCTTGTTGCGGTCAAACTGGTCAGACCGGTAGGACCGAACGAACCATGGAGCCTGCCTGATTGCAAGCCGCGACATGGGCGCCGGCCCTATACCGGGAGAACGAGTTGGACCCGCTGATCAAACCCCGAGCGAATGGCTGGCAGCCCGTCCCGCAGGTCGTCGCACGGCAACTCCAGGGCCTCATCACGCGGGGCGAGTGGAAGGCCGGCCAGCAGATCCCGTCGCAGCGCATCCTGTCAGAGCAGATGGAGGTCAGCCGCGCCTCGCTGCGGGAGGCGCTGCAGATGCTTGAAACCCTCGGCCTGATCCGCTCCGAGCCGGGGCGCGGCACGTTCGTGACCTTCGGGCAGGAGACGGACCGGGGCGCCGAGCTGCGCTGGCGCTACGCCGACAGCTTCTCCCTACGGGAGGTCTTCGAGACCCGCATCATGCTGGAGTCGCAGGTCGCGGCCTCCGCCGCGCTCGCGGCCGATGGCGAGGCCCTGGAACTGCTGGTCGCGGCCACCGACGACATGCAGCGCGGCTGGGAGGCGGGCGACCTCGTGGCCAATGTCGAGGCCGACTTGCAGTTCCACCGCACCATTGTCGTCCATTGCGGCAACCGCATGCTCCAGGCCCTCTACGACAACGTCGCGGGCCTGCTGACCGAGACCCAGCGGCAGCCCATCCCCCGGACCAACACCGAGCGAATGCGGGAGTCGCTCGGCGAGCACCGAGCCCTCGTCGCGGCCCTGCGCGCCCGCGATCCGGACGCGGCGCGGGCGGCGATGGCCGCGCATATCCGCAACACGGCGCTTCATGCCGGCGTGAGCTTGCCAGGGTAGGCGGACCGGGCATCGGAACCCGCCTCGGCCGGCGCAGAAACAGTCCTGATCCGGGGGCCTGTCCGGACAAGCCGGCACGTCCGGGACCAGCACCGCACGCGGGATGATCCCGAACGGCACCGGACGTTACTGTCCGGGTCGAGCCTGCGGAAAAGGCGCCGGGCGGGGATGTCGGCCCGCCCGGCCCCGGGTCAGCCCTGGGCCGAGGTCGGGACCGGCATGGGCGTGACCGTCACGCTGTCCGCGGCGGGGGCCACGCCGAACCAGGCCTCGTAGAACCGGGCCAAGGTGCCGTCGGTCTTCATGTCCGAGATGGCCTGGTTGACCTGCTCGAGCAGGGGGTTGTCCTTGGACATCATGATGGCGAAGAGTTCGCCGGTCTCGATCGTCGCGCCGACCTCCATGCCGGTCATCTGCTGGCTGAAGGCGTAGCGCAGGCCGACCTCGTCGTTGATGACCGCGTCGATCCGGCCGTTCTGAAGGTCGGTCAGCATGTTGGCGAGAGTGTCGTAGCCCCGCAGATCCGCGTAGCCGATCTCCTCGGCGCGATCCTTGAGGTAGGTTTCGCCGAAGGAGGTGGCGATGGCGCCGACGGTCTTGTCCTTCAGGTCGTCCAGGCTGTCGTAGCCTGCGCCCGTCGGCATCCCGATGCCCAAAGCCCCGGACACGTAGGCCTGGGTGAAGCTCTGCTCCTGAAGGCGCTCGTCGGTGATGGTCAGCGACGAGATCACCAAGTCGGCGCGGCCAGACGTGGTGGCCACGAACAGAGCGCGGAAGTCGTAGGGCTGGATCTCGACCGTGCGTCCCAGACGCTTGCCGATCTCGTTGACGATGTCCACCTCAAACCCCTCGAAGGTGCCGTCCTCCATCTGGTTCTGCCACGGCGGGTTCGCCGGGTAGGAGCCGACGTTGAGCACCTCCTGGGCCGAGGCCATCGAGCCGGCGAAGGTGGCGAGTCCCAGGGCAAGGCCCAGGGCGAGCCGTCTGGTGATGTTCATGAAGTTCCTCCTGTTGGAAAGGCTGCCGGTCTTGCGCCGGACGCACGAATCGAGGTTGCCACGGAGCACGAGCGATGAGCCAGATCTATACCACCGCCCAAGGGGGTGTTGCGTGGCTAGCCCCCTTGCGAACGGTGCTATTAACGGGCGGTTAATGCGCCGATCCGGCGCGGTCGGCCCTTCGTTCGAGGACGGACAGGACCGCGCGCGCGTAAGGACGGGGCCCATGGGGGGCCAACGGGCCGGATCAGGCACCTGCGGCCACCTCCGCCAGCAGCCGGGCGACCCGCTCCAGCCCCGTCGCGAGGTTCGCGCCGTTGCCGCCGCCGACCCCTAGGCGTATGTGCCCCGGCTCGCCATAGGCCGACCCCGGGAGCAGGAAGGTCCGGTAGGGCGGGGCGAGCAGGCGCCGGGCGAAGTCCTCTCCGTCGAGACCCTCGGGCAGGCGGGCCAGCCCGATCAGGCCCGCCCGCGGGCCGTGCCAAGACAGGCCGGGAGTGGCCTCGACAAAGGCGTCGAGGCGCGCGAGGTTGGCCCGGCCCTCGGCGCGCGCCTTCTCCAGCGCGGGCCCGAGCCGCTCGGGCCGCAGGGCGATCTCGGCCAGATGCTCGCCGAGGACATTCATGATCTCGCTGGAGTTCTCGCGGAGGATCACGGCATCCATGACCAGCCCCGGGTCGCGGCAGATCAGCCAGCCGGTCCGGAGACCCTGGAGCCCGAGCGCCTTGGAGACGCTGCCGGTGGTGATCCCCTTCTCGTAGAGGCCCGCGATAGAGGGAGACCGCGGCGCGTCCCATTCGAGGCCGGCGTAGACCTCGTCCACGAGCAGCCAGGCCCCGGCGCGCCGGGCGATGGCGGCGGCCTCCTCGAGTTCGTCGCGCGACAGGAGTTGGCCGGTCGGGTTGTTGGGATTCGTGAGGAAGACCATCCGGGTGCCGGGCGTCACCGCCTCGGCCAGGCGGTCGAGCGGGAGGCGCCATTGATCCTCCTCGGACCGCCGGACGGTGACGATCTCGGCGCCGATGGCGCGTCCCAGCACCTCGGCCTGCGGCCAGCCGGGCTGCTCGATCACCAGACGGTCGCCCGGCTGCACGAGTTGCATGATGGCGAGGTAGTTGGCTTCGGCGGCTCCGGCGGTGACGAGCACGTCATCGGGCGTGCAGGTCTCCTCAAGCCGGGCCTGGGCCAGGATGCGGGCGCGAAGCTCGGGCAGGCCACGGAAGGAGCGGCCGTTCCAGTCGAGGGAGAGGCCCGGGTCGAGGTCGGCCAGGAAGTCGCCGAGCCTGGGGCTTTCCGAGAGGGAGAAGCCGACGATGGCTTCGGGCGACTGTTCCGTGGTCTCCAACAGGTAGTCGAAGAGCTTGTGGATCCGAACTTTCATGGCCAACCTGTCCCGATGGCGGCAGCCAAGGAGGCCACGCGATGGAAGATCTGAACCTGCTCGCCGGGCGGCCGGCGCGGCTCTACGTTCTCGACTTCGGCTTCTTCCGCGTCCATGCCGGCCCCCGGGACATCGGCATCGTGGGCTTCCTGATCGTCACGGACCGGGGCGAGCGCCTTCTCGTGGACAGCGGCTTTCCCGCCAAATACGCCGTGGACCCCCTGGCGGCCACGGACGAGGACGGGCTGGGGACCTTCGGGCAGGTCCTGTCCCTGACGAAGGAGAACCTTCCCGAGGCGCAGCTCGCGAAGGCGGGCACGCGGCCCGAGGAGATCGACCTCTTCCTCCTCACCCACAGCCATATCGACCACCTGGGAGGGCTGTTCGACTTTCCGCAGGCCCCGCTCCTCGTGGGCGAGCGCGAGCGGGCCCTGCCGCGGCCGCTCTACTGGTCCGGGGGGCAGCCCTGGGACTGGCCCGAGCGCGAGACCATCCGCCTCGCCTCGGATGTCCGGCTGGGGCCGGGCTGCGAGGTGCGGCAGGTCCCGGGTCATGCGCCGGGCCAGCTCGCGCTGGTGGTGGACCTGCCCCGGACCGGACCCGTGGTCCTCACCGGCGACGCCATCTCGCGGCCCTCCGAGGTCGACGAAGGCTTCGACACGGCGCCCGATCCCGCGCTCGCTCTGGAGAGCGCGCGGCGGCTCCTGCGGCTCGCCGAGGAGAGGGGCGCCTTCGTCATCTATGGCCACGGCCCCGATCAATGGCCGGAGCTGCGGAAGGCGCCCGACTTCTACGACTAGCGGACATCGCGGCCCTGGTTGAGGATGAGGACGTTGCCGCTCGAGATGTCGCCGGCCGGCGAGACGAGGAACGCGACCCAGGCCGCGATCTCCTGGGGCTGCATCGCCCGGCCGTGAGGCATCTGGGCGATGGCCTTGTCCAGCACCTCCTGGCTCAGCACACCGAAGAGCGGCGTCTCGGTCATCGCCGGGGCGATGGAGTTGACGGCGATCCGGTCCCGGGCGTAGCGGCGGGCGAGATCCTTCGTCAGGTTGTCCAGGGCCGCCTTCGACGCCCGGTAATGCGGCGGGTCGAAGACATCGAAGTTGTAGGCCCCGTTGGAGGAGATGTTGACGATCTTCTTCACGCCGTCGCGCCGCAGCATCCGGGGCACGGCCGCCTGGCAGCAGTGGAAGGCCGAGTAGAAGTTGACCTGCATCTGCCGGTCGAACTCCTCGGCGGGAATGTCGGGGAATTCGGACATGAAGCAGGTGCCGGCGTTGTTGACCAGGACGTCGAGCCCTCCCCAGCGAGCGTCGATCCGCTCGAAGCTCCCGGTCACCTCGTCCACCCGGGTCAGGTCGGCCGGGCAGGGCAAGAAGCGCTCGCCAAGCTCCCCGGCCATGGCTTCGAGCTGGCCGGCGTCGAGGTCCAGGCCCGCCACGCTCAGGCCGTCGTCGAGCAGCCGCGCCACGATGGCCCGGCCCATGCCCCCCGCCGCGCCCGTCACGGCCGCGATCTTTCCTTGCATGCCCTTCTCCCCTTTCAGCGGACCGCGTGGAATGTCGCGGTCGCATCGTTCCCTTGCGCGAAACGGGGGCCAGGGCCGCCTGCGCGTTTGACGACCGGGCTGGCGATGCCCGACGCACCCTCAGGCCGGCAGGATCTCGAGCGCGACGCCCTGCCCCACGCCGACGCAGAGCGTTGCGAGCGCCCGCCCGCCCCCCTCCTCGGCGAGCCGCCGGGCCGCCGCCGCCGCGATCCGCGCCCCGGACATCCCCAACGGATGGCCGAGCGCGATGCCGCCCCCGTGGGCGTTCACCCGGGGGTCGTCGTCGGCGAGGCCCCAGGACCGAAGGCAGGCCAGCACCTGCGCCGCGAAGGCCTCGTTGATCTCGATCACGTCACAGTCGCGCGGATGCGGCCCGCCCCTGGCCAGGAGGCGCTCCACGGCCGCCACCGGCCCCATCCCCATGTGCGAGGGCGCCACCGCCCCCGCTGCCGACCGGCCGATCCGCGCGACGGGCGTGAGCCGGTGCCGCCGCACGCCGTCGGCCGAGGCCAGGAGCAGCGCCGCGGCCCCGTCGTTCACGCCCGCGGCGTTGCCGGCCGTCACCGTCCCCCCCTCGCGGAAGGCCGGCCGCAGGCTCGCGAGCTTCTCGGGGCTCGTGGCACGGGGGTGCTCGTCGGCCTCAACCATACCGCCGCCCTTGCCGGGGAGCGCCACCGGCAGGATGTCCGCGCGATGCCAGTCCGGGTCGTAGCGGGCCTGCGAGCGCAGGGCGTAGGCGTCCTGGTTCGCGCGCGAGACCTGGTTGTCCCGCGCCACGTTCTCGGCCGTCTCGCCCATGCTCTCGGTTCCGTAGGTCGCCGCGATCCGCTCGTTGACGAAGCGCCAGCCGATGGTCGTGTCGAAGACCTCGGGCGCGCGGGCGAAGGCCGTCTCGGCCTTGCCCATGACGAAGGGCGCGCGGGTCATGCTCTCCACGCCGCCGGCGAGGACCACGTCGGCGCCGTCGCGGATCGCCCGAGCGCCCAGGATGACGGCATCGAGCCCCGAGGCGCAGAGCCGGTTCACAGTGAGGGCCGGAACCTCCTCCCCGAGCCGCGACAGCAGCACCGCCATCCGGGCGACGTTGCGGTTGTCCTCCCCCGCCTGGTTGGCGCAGCCCATCACGACCTCGTCCACGGCGAGGTCGGGGTGGAGGTCGAGAAGTCCGTCGATCACCAGGGCCGCCATGTCGTCGGGCCGCACCTTGGAGAGAGCCCCGCCGTAGCGCCCAATGGGCGTACGCCTCGCAGCGCAGAGGAAGACCTCGGTCATGCTGCCTCCGTCAGGATCGGCGCAGGGGCATAGCGGCCCTTCAGATGGGCCGGCGCCCCGGCCTCCAGGGCTTCGAGCGTCTTGCGGAGCGTCCCGGCGCCCCGCTCGGACAGGATCTCGAACGGCCCGCGCGGGAAGCTGAGGCCCAGCCGGACAGCGTCGTCGATGGCCTCGGCCTTGACACCGCCCTCGGCCAGGAACCAGCCGGCCTCGTTCACGAGCGCCGCCTCGATCCGCGCGACGATCCGACCCGCGTCGGCGGGCGGCGCCCCGGGGTGGTCGGGGAACAGGAAGCCCCGCCCGGCCTTGCGGCCCAGGGCCCCGTCCGCCACCGCCCTCTCCTGCGCGGCGAAGACATGGTAGCGCGGATGCCCGCCCATGGCGTCCGCGACCTGCCGCGTCGCCGCGAGGTTGATGTCCGCCCCGATCAGGTCGATGAGGGAGAGGGGCCCGATCCGGTAGCCTGCGGCCAGCATCGCCGCGTCGATCTCCGCCGCGATTCGCCCTTCCTCTATCAGCGCGAGGGCCTCGCCGTAGAAGGGCCGGGCGCATCGGTTGACGATGAAGCCGGGCCGGTCGGGAGCTTCCACGACCACCTTGCCTGCCGACTCGGTGAGGCGTCGCGCCGTGCCCGCGGCCTCGCGCGAGGTGCCCGCGTGGCGCACGAGTTCCACGAGCTTCATCGCCGGCGCAGGATTGAAGAAGTGCAGCCCGAGGACGCGCTGGGGGCGCTCCATTCCTTCGGCAATCGCCGCGACGGATAGGGACGAGGTATTCGTCGCAAGCACGCCGAGCCGCGGTGCCGCTGACTCCAGATCACGGAAGAGCGCCCGCTTGGCCGCGAGGTCTTCGGCAACCGCCTCGATCACGAGCGGCGCGTCGGCGGCCCGATCCAAGCTGTCGGTGATCTCCAGCCGCTCCAGGGTCCCGCGGGCCTCCTCCGGGGTGAGGCGCCCCGCCTCGACCCGCGCCCGCAGCGCCGCCTCCAGCCTATCCCTGGCAGAGTCACGTGCTGCGGCAAGAGCATCGGTCGCCGCGACCGTGAAGCCTGATCCTGCAAAGACCTGCGCAATCCCGAGCCCCATCGTCCCGAGCCCCACGACGCCGACGACCCTCATCGCCCCTGCCACTCCGGCTTGCGCCTCTCGCGGAAAGCGCGGAGGCCCTCCGCCTTGTCGGTCGTGTCGAGCAGCGCCTCGAAGGCCGCCCGCTCCTCCGCGAAGTCGAGCCCGCCTTCCGCCGCCGCGAGCACGGCCCGCTTCGCGGCGGCCAGCGCCAAGGGCGCGCGCCCTGCGATCTTCGCCGTCAGGTCCTCGGCGAAAGTCCCGGCCTCATCTTCGGTCCGCCAAGCCGCCAAGCCCCAGTCCTCGGCCGTCGCGGCATCGATGATCTCGCCCGTCAGGATCAAGCGCATCGCCCGCGCGCGCCCCACGAGCGCGGTGAGACGCTGGGTCCCCCCGGCCCCCGGCATGAGGCCGAGATTGGTTTCCGGCAACCCCAGCCGGGCCGTCGGCCCCAGGACCATCAGATCGGCCACGAGCGCCAGCTCCAGCCCGCCTCCCAGCGCGAATCCGTCCACCGCCGCGACCAGCGGCTTCGGAAACCCCCGGATCGCCGCCCAATGCGCCTTGCGCGGGTCCGAGGCCGCCTCGGCGGAGCCCTTGCCCTCGATCTCCCCGATGTCGGCGCCGGCCGCGAAATTCCCGCCGGCGCCGGCCAGCAGCACCGCCCGGCAGGCCGGGTCGGTGGCGAGACGACCGAGCTCCCCCGCAAGCCGCCCAAGTAGAGCGGTGTCGAGCGCGTTGCGCACCTCGGGCCGGTTCAGGGTCAGGCGCGCCCAGCCGTCCATGATGTCCACGATCAGCATGGCTTCGATCTTCCGCCCCAGCGCAGAAGTTTCAAGCCTAAAATTTTTAAGCTTGAAACGCTTCGTGGCCATGGCATGATCCTCCCTTGTCGCCTTTCGCGTCGGTGGAGATGGGCCATGAAGATCCTGTGCCTCGGTGGCGGCCCGGCGGGGCTCTACTTCGCCCTTTCGATGAAGCTTCGGGACCCGTCGCACGAGATCACGGTGCTGGAGCGCAACGGGGCGGACGACACCTTCGGCTGGGGCGTGGTGCTGTCGGACGACGCGCTGTCGCGGATGCAGAAGAACGACCCCACGAGCACGCAGGCCATCCGCGACCGCTTTGCGTACTGGGACGATATCGCCGTGATCCACCGCGGCGACCGGGTGGTCTCGGGCGGGCACGGCTTCGCCGGCATCGGCCGCAGGCAGTTCCTCAGCCTCCTGCAGGCGCGCGCGCGGGAACTCGGCGTCGACCTCCGCTTCGAGACGGAGTTCAAGTCGGCCGAGGAGTACCGCCAAGACCACGACCTCGTGGTCGCCTGCGACGGCATCAATTCGGCCGTCCGGCGAGAGTATGCGGAGGCGTTCAAGCCCGACATCGACCTGCGGAAGTGCAAGTTCATCTGGCTTGGCACCCGCCAGAAGTTCGACGACGCCTTCACCTTCATCTTCGAGGAGACGCCGCACGGCTGGGTCTGGGCGCACGCCTACCAGTTCGACCAGGACACCGCGACCTTCATCGTCGAGTGCCGCCCCGAGACCTGGGACGCCTGGGGGTTCGAGCGCATGACGAAGGAGGAGATCGTCGCCACCTGCCAGAAGATTTTCGAGCGGCACCTGGACGGGCACGACCTCATGTCGAACGCCGCCCACTTGCGCGGCTCGGCCGTCTGGATGCAGTTCCCCCGCGTGATCTGCGAGACGTGGCACCACGGGAACGTGGTCCTGATGGGGGATGCCGCCGCGACCGGACACTTCTCCATCGGCTCGGGGACGCGCCTCGCCATCGACAGCGCCATCGCGCTGGCCGACTACCTGCACGGCGAGCCGACGATGGAGCGCGCCTTCGAGCGCTACCAGGAGGAGCGGCGGGTCGAGGTGCTGCGGCTCCAGTCCGCCGCGCGCAACTCCCTCGAATGGTTCGAGGAGGTCGACCGCTACCTCGACATGCCCCCCGTGCAGTTCGCCTACTCGCTCCTGACCCGCAGCCAGCGGATCAGCCACGAGAACCTGCGGCGGCGCGACCCCGACTGGCTGCACGAGGCCGAGGCCTGGTTCCAGCGGCAGGCCGGCGGGCAGGAGGCCCGCGCGCCCATGTTCGCGCCCTTCACCCTGCGGGACATGCGGCTGAAGAACCGGATCGTCGTCTCGCCCATGGCCCAGTACAAGGCCGTGGACGGCCGCCCGACCGACTGGCACTTCGTCCATTACGCCGAGCGCGCCAAGGGCGGCGCGGGTCTCGTCACCACCGAGATGGCCTGCGTGAGCCCCGAGGGGCGCATCACCCCCGGCTGCCCCGGCACCTATGCGCCGGAGCAGGAGCGCGAATGGACGCGGCTCGTCGACTTCGTCCACGCCGAGACCGACGCCCGGATCTGCCTCCAGATCGGCCACGCCGGCCGCAAGGGCTCGGTGCAGGTCCCCTGGGAGGAGGACGAGATGCCCCTGCGCGAGGATAACTGGCCGACGCTCGCGCCCTCCCCGATCCCCTGGTCGCCGGCGCACCATGTCCCGAGGGAGATGGACCGCGCCGACATGGACCTCGTGCGCGAGCAGTTCGTCGAGGCCGTCCAGATGGCCGGGCGCGCGGGCTTCGACATGGTCGAGCTCCACGCCGCGCACGGCTACCTCCTGTCGTCCTTCATCAGCCCGGTCTCGAACCGCCGCACGGACAAGTACGGCGGCTCTCTCGAGAACCGGCTGCGGTATCCGACCGAGGTGTTCCGTGCGATGCGGGCGGCCTGGCCCGAGCGGAAGCCGATATCCGTCCGCATCTCGGCCACCGACTGGGTGGGCGAGTCGGGCGTGACCCCGCAGGAGTCGGTCGAGATCGCCAAGGCCTTCCACGCCGCCGGCGCCGACATCATCGACGTGAGCGCGGGCCAGACCACGACCGAGGGCCGGCCCGTCTATGGCCGGATGTTCCAGACCCCCCTCTCGGATCGCATCCGCAACGAGGCCGGGCTCGCCACCATGGCGGTCGGCAATATCACCGACCCCGACCAGGTGAACGGCATCCTGATGGCGGGCCGGGCGGACCTCGTCTGCCTTGCTCGGCCGCACCTCGCGGACCCGTACTGGACGCTCCACGCCGCCATCGCGCTGGGGGATGAGGCGACCGAATGGCCGAAGCCCTATCTCCGCGGCCGCGATCAGGCGCGCCGCCTGCGCGAGCGCCAGCAGGAGGCGATCCGCGCATGACGCTTTCGGGCCGCCGCGTGCTGGTGACCGGGGGCGGGACCGGCCTCGGGCGGGACCTCGCCCGCGGCTTCGCGGAGGCCGGAGCCGAGGTCGTCATCGCCGGCCGCACCCCCGCTACGCTGGAGGCGGCGGGCCGGGCGACCGGCGCCCGATGGACCCGGGCCGACGTGACGGACCCCGCCAGCGTCGCCGCCATGTTCGAGTCCGCCGGCCCCTGCGACATCGTCCTCGCCAATGCCGGGATGGGCGAGAGCGCGCCCTTCCTGAAGGTGACGCCCGACGACTGGCACCGCACGCTGGCCGTGAACCTCACCGGCGTCTTCCTCACCTTCCAGGAGGGGCTCCGCCGCATGAGCGGCTGGGGTCGCCTCATCGCCGTGGCCTCCACGGCGGGCCTGAGGGGGGCGGCCTACATCGCTCCCTACGCGGCCGCGAAGCACGGCGTGGTGGGGCTCGTCCGCTCCCTCGCCCACGAGGTCGCCCGGAAGCCCGTCACCGTCAACGCCCTCTGCCCCGGTTTCCTCGACACCGAGATGACGGACCGCACCGTCGCCAACATCGTGACCAGGACCGGCCGGACGGAGGCCGAGACGCGCGCGTCGCTCGCCGCCATGAGCCCGCAGAACCGCCTGATCCGGCCCGAGGAGGTCACCGCCGCCGCGCTCTGGCTCTGCGGGCCAGGCTCGGACGCCGTGAACGGCCAAGCGATCCCGATCGACGGGGGCGCGGGATGAGCGCCCTCGCGAAGCGCCGCCTTCGCGCCTGGGTGCGCCTCCTGGGCGTGACCCGCCGGACGGAAGGCGTGCTCCGCGATCTTCTGCGCGGCCACGACACGACCCTGCCCCGCTTCGACGTGATGGCCGCGCTCCACCGGCGCCCGGACGGCGTGACGATGTCCGAATTGTCGCGGATGCTCCTCGTGTCGAACGGCAATGCCACCGCAGTGGTGGACCGGCTCGAGGCCGAGGGCCTTTGCCGCCGCACGCCCTCGGAATCCGACCGTCGCACCGTCTATGTTGCCCTCACGCCTGAGGGTCTGGGTCGCTTCGAGCGGCTCGCGGCCGAGCACGAGGCGCACATCGACCGCCTCTTCGGCGATCTCTCCGAATCCGACCTCGACACCCTCACGATCCTCCTCAAGCGCATGGGACCCCGAGATGACCTCGATGGCCGACTGGCGACCCAACCACTTCTCGTGGGAGAGCCGGGACCGCGTCGCCACGATCCGGCTTGACCGCCCGGAGCGGAAGAACCCGCTCACCTTCGAAAGCTACGCGGAGCTCCGCGACACCTTCCGCGCGCTGGCCTACGCGTCGGACGTGGATGTGGTGGTATTTGCGTCGAACGGGGGCAATTTCTGCTCGGGCGGGGACGTGCACGACATCATCGGGCCGCTGATCGGACTGCCCATCAAGGACCTGCTCGCCTTCACGCGCATGACCGGGGACCTCGTGAAGGCCATGCTGTCCTGCGGCAAGCCGGTGGTCGCCGCCGTGGACGGCGTGGCGGTCGGCGCGGGCGCCATCATCGCCATGGCCTCGGACCTGCGGCTCGCGACGCCCGGGGCCAAGTGCGCCTTCCTCTTCACCCGCGTGGGGCTGGCGGGCTGCGACATGGGCGCCTGCGCCATGCTCCCCCGCATCATCGGCCAGGGCCGCGCGGCCGAACTCCTCTACACCGGCCGCACCATGTCCGCCGAGGAGGGCCATGCCTGGGGCTTCTGGAATGCGCTCCACCCGGCGGACCGCCTGGACGAGGAGGCGCAGGCGATGGCCCGCCGCCTCGCCTCGGGGCCGACCTTCGCCCATTCCATGACCAAGACGCAGCTCAACCAGGAATGGTCGATGGGCCTGATGGAAGCGATCGAGTCCGAGGCCCAGGCCCAGGCCCTCTGCATGCAGACCCGCGACTTCGAGCGCGCCTATCGTGCCTTCGCCGCGAAGGAGAAGCCCGTCTTCGCGGGCGACTGACATGGCCGACCGATCCTTCCTCGCCTGGCCCTTCTTCGAGCCCCGCCACCGCGAACTGGCGGACGCCCTCGACCTGTGGTGCGCCGGGCACCTGCCGGTGGACCACCATGACACCGACGCCGCCTGCCGCGCCCTTGTCCGCGACCTCGGCACGGCCGGCTGGCTCCAGCCCACCGGCGCCACGGAGGGCGAGGTGCTCGACGTTCGGACCCTTTGCCTGATCCGCGAGACGCTCGCGCGCCACGACCCCCTCGCCGACTTCGCCTTTGCGATGCAGGGCCTCGGCATGGGGGCCGTCTCGCTCTTCGGCACAGCCGCCCAGCGCGAATGGCTGGCGAGGACCCGCGCCGGCGAGGCCATCTCCGCCTTCGCGCTGACCGAGCCCGCCTCGGGCTCGGACGTCGCCAATACGGCCACGACCGCGCGCCGGGTGCAGGGCGGCTTCCTCCTCGACGGAGAGAAGACCTGGATCTCGAACGGCGGGATCGCCGATCTCTACGTCCTCTTCGCCCGTACGGGGGAGGCGCCCGGGGCCAAGGGCCTTTCCGCCTTCCTCCTCCCCGCCGACACCCCCGGCCTGTCGGTCGTGGAGCGGCTCGAGACCATCGCCCCCCACCCGCTCGCAAGGCTCCGACTCGAGAATGCCCTTCTCCCCGAGGGCGCGCTCATCGGCCTGCCCGGGGAGGGCTTCAGGATCGCCATGTCGGTGCTCGACGTCTTCCGCTCGACCGTCGGCGCCGCCGCGCTGGGCATGGCCCGTCGCGCGATGGACGAGAGCGTCGCCCGCGTGACCGCCCGCCGCATCGGCGGCGCGCCGCTCTCCGACCTCCAGATGGTGCAGGGGCACGTCGCCGACATGGCGCTGAACATCGATGCCTCGGCCCTCCTCGTCTACCGCGCCGCCTGGGCCAAGGACATGGGCGCGCCCCGCGTCACGCGCGAGGCGGCGATGGCCAAGCTCCACGCCACGGAGGCCGCGCAGCGCGTCATCGACATGGCCGTCCAACTCCACGGCGGTGACGGCGTGCGGCGCGGCTCGGTGGTCGAGGCGCTCTATCGCGACATCCGGGCGCTCCGCATCTACGAAGGGGCCAGCGACGTGCAGCGCGTCGTGATCGCGAGAGGCGCCCTTCAATGATCTACAAGCGGAAGATCCCCGTGGAGTTCAACCACTGCGACCCCGCGGGGATCGTGTTCTACCCCCGCTACCTCGAGATGACGAACTCGCTTGTGGAAAACTTCTTTCGCGAGATGATGGACTACTCCTTCGCCCGCATGATGTCCGAGGGCGTGGGCACCCCCACCGTCAAGCTCGAGATGGACTTCAAGTCCCCCTCCCGCCTGGGCGACCTGCTCGACTGGACGCTCGAGGTGCGACGGCTCGGCCGCACCTCGGCCAAGCTCCGCATCAGCGCCGAGGGGGAGGGAAAGCTGCGCCTCCAGGGCCATCTCACGCTTGTCTTCGCCTCGCTCACGGGCAGGGCGCTGCCCTGGCCCGACCCGATCTGGTCCCGCCTCGAGACCATGCGCCAGAGGGAGCCCAATGAGCCCGCATGAGATCCTGCACCCCGCGAACTGGAGGCCCGCCCGCGGCTACGCCAACGGGATCGCGGCGGAAGGGAGGATGGTCTTCACCGGCGGCCTGATCGGCTGGACCGCCGGGCAGAGCTTCGAGACGGACGATTTCGCGGCGCAGGCCGCCCAGGCGCTGCGGAACGTGGTCGAGGTGCTGGCCTGCGCGGGCGCAAGACCGGAACACCTCGTGCGGCTGACATGGTATGTCACCGACAAGCGGGACTACCTGGGCAGCCTCCAGGACCTCGGCCGGGCCTACCGCGAGATCATCGGCCGTCACTATCCCGCTATGGCTCTCGTGCAGGTCGCGGCCCTCGTCGAGGACCGCGCCAAGGTCGAGATCGAGGCCACCGCCGTCATCCCCAGGGAGGCACCATGACCACCGATACCCTCGACGGCCCGGCTGCGCTTGGTCTGGGCCCCTCCGGCCATGCGGATACGTTCGCCCGCGAACGCCTCCCGCCCTCGGACCAGTGGCCGGAGATCCGCCTTGGGGACCTGGACTACCCCGAGTGGCTCAACGCGGCGGTCGAGTTGACCGACCGGATGGTGGAGCGGGGCTTCGGCGATCGGACGGCGCTCATCGGCAACGGGCGGCGGCGCACCTACAAGGAGCTAGCCGACTGGACCAGCCGCATCGCGCGGGCGCTGGTCGAGGGCTACGACGTGAAGCCCGGGAACCGGGTCCTGATCCGGTCGGCCAACAACCCGGCCATGGTGGCGGCCTGGCTCGGCGCCACCAAGGCCGGCGCGGTGGTGGTCAACACGATGCCCATGCTGCGCACCGGGGAACTGGCGAAGATCGTCGACAAGGCCGAGATCGGTCTCGCCCTCTGCGACACGAGGCTGATGGACGACCTGATCGCCTGTGCCAAGGACTCGCGCTTCCTGAAGACCGTGGTCGGCTTCGACGGCACCGCCAACCACGACGCGGAGCTTGACCGCGTCGCCCTCCAGAAGACCGTCACCTTCGATTCGCCCCCAGTGGGCCGCGACGACGTGGCGCTTCTGGGCTTCACCTCGGGCACGACGGGCGAGCCTAAGGCCACCATGCACTTCCACCGCGACCTCCTCGTCATCGCCGACGGCTACGCGCGGGAGGTCCTTCGCGTCACCCCGGACGACGTCTTCGTGGGCTCCCCGCCGCTGGCGTTCACCTTCGGCCTGGGCGGCCTCGCCATATTCCCGCTCCGCTTTGGCGCCGCCGCCGCGCTTCTGGAGCAGGCGACGCCGCCTAGCATGATCGATATCATTCAGCAGCACCGCGCGACGGTTTGCTTCACCGCCCCCACCGCCTACCGCGTCATGCTCAAGGCGATGGCCGAGGGCGCCGACCTGTCCTCCCTCCGCGCCGCCGTCTCGGCCGGAGAGACCCTCCCTGCCCCCGTCTACGAGGAATGGATCGCGCGCACCGGCAAGCCGCTCCTCGACGGGATCGGCGCGACCGAGATGCTCCACATCTTCATCACCAACCGCTTCGACGACCACCGTGCCGGCTCCACCGGCCGCCCCGTCGGGGGCTACGAGGCCCGGATCGTGGACGAGGCCATGAGCGAGCTTCCCCGCGGCGAGATCGGCCGTCTCGCCGTCAAGGGCCCCACCGGCTGCCGCTACATGGACGACCCCCGCCAGACAAAGTACGTGCAGGACGGCTGGAACATCACCGGCGACAGCTTCGTGCAGGACGACGAGGGCCGCTTCCACTTCGCAGCCCGGTCGGACGACATGATCGTCTCCTCCGGCTACAACATCGCCGGACCCGAGGTGGAGGCCGCGCTCCTGAGCCACGCCGCCGTTCTCGAATGCGCCGTGATCGGCCGCGAGGACGAGGAGCGCGGCCAGATCGTCGAGGCGCATGTCGTCCTAGTCCAGGGCCAAGCGCCCGATGCGCTTTTGACGAAAGTCCTGCAGGACCATGTGAAGTCCGTCATCGCCCCCTTCAAGTATCCCCGCCGGATCGTCTTCACGGAGGCGCTGCCCAAGACGGCGACCGGAAAGATCCAGCGCTTCCGGTTGAAGCAGGCGCCATGACAGGCAGGATGCGCCCGAGCCGATCCGTTTCCACCCTCCGGCCCGCGACATGGTCGTCGCGTCTGTCCCAGGGGACTGCCGGTGGTGGCCGGAGGTCTCGACCGGACCTGTTGGCCTGGGCCGGGCGTTCCGGTGCGCCGAAGGCCCATTGGGCGCTTGGTCGATCCGCAGGGCTCCTTCTTCCCAAGGGACCGGGGGGCATCCCGAGTCCTCTGGCGCCCCAGGGGACCCCATGGCAACGTCGGCCCAATTCGCTGGCCCCAAGACCGGCGAACAGCCCGACGGGAGGGCGCGGATGACCTTCAAGCGGCGCCTTGCCCGAGGCCTGACTCTCCTTCCGCCCGCGCCCGGGCCGGCCCTCGACGCCGGCCCGACCTACGCTCCGATGACAGCCCCGGCCTCGCCCCAGGGCTGACCCGATCCCCGCCTGGCACGGCTCGCCCGGCCCGCCCTTCTGGAGTTGCCCTTGCGCTTCGTCGACGTCTTCCTGAACTTCGAGATCATGTCCCGCGCGCTTCCCATGCTGATGCGGGGGCTCTGGAACACGGTTCTGCTGGGCGCCTCGACCATCGTTTTGGGAACGATCTTTGGCGTCCTGGTCGCCCTCGCAAGGCTCTATGCCTGGAAGCCGCTCCGTCTGCTCGCGGTGTTCTACATCGACATCGTGCGCGCCATGCCGGTGCTGGTGCTCCTGATCCTCATCTACTTCGCGCTCCCCTTCGCGGGCCGGGCCTTCGCCCTGGACCCCTTCCCGGCCGCTCTGCTCACGCTGACGCTGGCCATGGCCGCCTATACCGCCGAGGTCGCGCGGGCGGGGATCCAGGCCGTCCCAAAAGGACAGTTCGAGGCCTCGGCCGCCCTGGGCCTGTCCTTCTGGACGACGCTGCGGAAGGTGATCCTGCCGCAGGCGCTGCGGCTCGTGATTCCGCCCCATGTGTCGAACTGCGTGTCCGTGGTGAAGGACACGGCGCTTGCCACCGTCGTGACGATGCCCGAACTCATGCGGCAGGCCCAGGACGCGCAGGCGCTCTTTGCCAATCCCTCGCCGCTCATCGGGGCGGCGGCCATCTATGTCATCCTGCTCTGGCCGCTCGTGCGGTTCACCGCATGGCTCGAGGCACGGGCGATGCGCGCCCAAGCCCGCTGAAGAGGTTCCAGCATGTCCGACGGTTCCGCCTATTTCCTCTACCACTCGATCGGGCAGTATCCCGGCAAGGGCCAGGACCTCGCCGGAGCCATGGCCGAGTTCGGCTCCGTCTGGGGCGCCTGCGACGACGGCCAATGGGCCTATGCGCTGGGCAGGCGGTCGGCCTTCCTCGACCGCTGGCGCGCGATCCTGAACGCGCCCGAGGGGAGCGTCACGACCTGCGAGAGCGTGACCCAGGGGTTCCATGCGCTCCTGACAGCCCTTCCCGCGAGCCGCCTGAAGGGCAAGCGCGTGCTGGTCGCGGCCGACTGCTTCCCGTCGAACCACTTCCTGCTCTCGGGCCTCGCGGAGCGGCTCGGCTTCACGCTCGACACCGTGCCGCTCCGCCAGGGTGCGGCCTGGGTCGAGCCCGAGGACTTCCTGGATCGCTGGGGACCGGACGTGGGGGTGGCGCTGCTCACCTGGGTCTCGTCGACCTCGTCGCACCGGCTCGATCTCGCGCCGTTGGTGGCCCACGGCCGGGCCATGGGCTCGGTCCTGGGCGTGGATGTGACGCAGGCGGCGGGGCTCCTGCCCTACGACTGCCGGGATCCGGAGGTGGATTTCACCATCTCAACCAGCCTCAAATGGATGTGCGGCACCCCCGGCGCCGGCATCCTGCAGGTCGCGCCCGCCCTCATCGCGGAATGCGAACCCGAGGTCCGGGGCTGGTTCAGCCAAGACAACCCGTTCAACTGGGACATCACGAAGTTCGGCTTCGCATCCGACATCCGGCGCTTCGATTCCGGAACGCCGGGCATCGTCGCCGCGCTGGCTTCGCTTCCCGCCTTGGACTGGCATGCGGCCCAGGACCGGGACGGGCTCCTCGCCCACAACCGGCGGCTCACGGCGACGATCCTCGAGGCGGCGGACGGGATGGGTCTCGACGTTGCGACCCCGCGCGCCGAAGCTCGGCGTGGCGGCAGCGTCATGCTGCGCCTGCCCGACGCACATCCGGCGCCTGCCGTCGTCGTCGCCCTGCGCGACCAGGGCATCACCACCGACTCGCGCGGCCAGACCCTTCGCCTTTCTCCGGGCGCGATGACCACCGCCGAGGGCACCGCGCGGATGCTCGCCGCGCTCGGGGGCACGCTTGGGCGCTAGGGGACCCTGGGCGAACCAGCGAAGCTCCGCACGGTCCGCAGCGCGTCGTCGAGGGCCGTTCCGGCTTCGTCCTTCAGCGCCGCCTCGCGCAGCCGCCGCAGCCAGTCGGCGGCGTCCGGGCCGCCCCGAAGCAGGGGCACCGCCCCCGTTACCCGGTCAAATTTCGACAGGCCCCGTGCGAGGGTGTCTGAGTAGCCCTTGATGAGCCGCCGGCAGCGCAGAACCTCGCAGGCGAGCGCATAGTCAGGAAGCTGGCCCAGCGCGAGCGCGAGCCAGGCGTCCAGGTGCGCCATCTCCTGCCGGTGGCGAAGCGTGCGCCTCCGCCAGCCCTTCATCCCCCCGAGCGCATGGAGAAGCAGGAACCCCGGCAGCCCGTCCGTACGCACCCGGCGTCCCCTGGAGAAGAGGCGGCCGAGCCGCGCCATCCACTTGGGGCTGGCCTCGATCCGAACCCCCAGGCCCGCCGGCAGCATCCCGACGATCTCCTCGGCCCGGGGATGCATGAACTCGGTGACATGGAGCAGCCGCCCCTGCTCCGCCCCCATCTCTCCGGCGATGCGGCGAAAGCGGCTTGCCCGCGTCTTGACGTCCGCGACCTGGATCACGTCGTCATAGGCCATGGCATTGGCGAGGTGCTTGGCCGCCTCGCGCGCCAGCTCCCACCCCCGGCTCGCGTCGTCGCGCCCGAGGATCGCGTCAATGCGGTCGAGATACTCGGTCCCGTAGAGCAGGTCCTGGAACTCCACCACCTTGCGCAACCCCGGCCCAGCCATCTCGCCCACGGGTTCCGGGAACCGCGCGACCCGCTCCGCGAGCGCGTTCCACCTTGCGACGAGCCGCGCCGGCCCGCCGGAGGGCGGGGCCGAGGGACGGCCCGAGGGACCTGCCACCACGTCGCGGGGCGCCCCGGCAGCCTCGCAGGCGGCGGCAAAGGCCCGCAGGCTACCCTCCACCCCCTTGCCTCCACGGCGGATCGCGGCCTCGAAGGCGTCGCGCGGGAAGGGCAGCGCCCCGGACCCCGCCAGCGCTCCGAAGAGCGAGGCCGAGATCACCGAGCCGTTCCGCACCGCGATGGCGTCGAAGTCGGCCACGACCACCTGCCGTGCCGCGACCTGGGCCGCCGCGAGCACCTCCTCGGAGGAGGCGATGCCGTCCCCCGGTACCGTCTTCTCGCTGACCGCCAGCGCCCGGTGGGTCGAGGCGATGAGCGTGGTCCGGTCGGGCGTCACGAAGCCCCGCAGGATCGCGCGTCCGGCCTCCATCATCTCGGCGGCGATGAGGATGTCCACGTCCCCCGCCGCGGGCAGCAGCGCGAAGACGGGATCGCGGCCCGTGGCCGGGCACATCTCCATGTAGTAGACTGTGGCCCCGGTCCGCTGCGCCACCCCGGCCATCGAGGTCGCCTGCACGACATAGCCGCTGGCCCGCGCCATGGCCTCGATCCAACCGGTGAGCACTCCGCCCCCCTGCCCGCCCACGGCGAGCACGGCGAGCTTGATGATCCCCCCGGGCCGGGGATCGGCCGCACGCATCGGGGCCTGGACGGTCACGCGGAGGCCTCGAAGGTGAGCCGCCGCGCGTCGCGGCGCCGCTGGAGCCAACCGATGATCCGCGCCCGGAACGCCGCCCACGTCGCCTCGCGCGGGCCGGGGTTGTGCACGATGTCGGCCCGGTAGAACGACGGGCAGAGCACCGCGACGTCCGCCACTTCTCCGCAGTTCCCGCAGCCTACGCAGCTTTGGTCGATGCTCGCTACGGGATCATCCCGCAACGGATCGTCGAGCTTCTTGAGCGACAGAGACGGGCAGCCCGACAGCCGGATGCAGGCGTGGTCGCCGGTGCAGACCGCCTCGTCCACGCCGAAGCGCGGCGCCTCGACCCGCCGCCCCTCTTTGATGGCCGCCTGGGCCAGCGGCTTCTCGCGGCGCTGCCGGTTCAGCATGCACTCCGACGACGCGACGATCACCTTCGGCCCCGGCGCGTCGGTGGTCAGCGCCTCGCGGATCGTGTCGCGCATCCGGCGCACGTCGTAGGTCCGGTCCACCTCGCGCACCCAATCGATGCCGATGCCCTTTAGCGCCTTGCTGATCGGGTGCTTGGTCTTCTTGGTCGGATTGTCCGCGCGCGACGACATGACATCCTGCCCGCCCGTCGCCGCCGAGTAGAAGTTGTCCACCACGATCGCCAGGCCGTCCGACCTGTTGAACGCCATGTTCCCGAAGGACGACGACAGCCCGTTGTGCCAGAACCCCCCGTCCCCGATGATCGCGATCGGGCGACGCTCCCCGCCCCCATCAAAGGCCCCGTTCGCCGCAGGGCCGAGCCCGTAGCCCATCGTCGCGCCCCCGATCTCGAACGGCGGCAAGCTCCCGAACAGGTGGCAGCCGATGTCCGCGCTGATCTGGTGCTTCCCGAGTTCCTTCTCCACGAGCTTCATGGCTGCGAAGATCGGACGCTCCGGGCAGCCGGTGCAGAAACCCGGGGGCCGGATCGGCACGGTCCTCGTCAGGTCCGGGATGGCGGGCTCGGGTGCGTTCGGGGCCAGCACCGCAGCGGGCAGCAGATCCGGCGCGTGCGCCTTCAGAAACCGGCCCACCGAGTCCAGCATCACCTGGCCCGTGTATTCCCCGGCCATCGGGAAGACGTCCTTGCCATGCAGCCGCACCGGGCTCCCCGCGCGGTAGAGGTAGGTCGAGAGGGCCTGCTCGATGAACTCGGGCTGCCCCTCCTCGACCACCAGGACGTGCTCCTTGCCTTCGCAGAACTCAAGGAACTCCGATGCCACCAGCGGATAGGTGACGTTCAGGACGTAGATCGGGACCTGCGTCTCCCCGTAAAGGTCCGCGAGGCCCAGGCGCTGCAGAGCCCGGATCACCCCGTTGTAGTGCCCGCCCTGCACGACGATGCCGACCGGCGCTTCCTTGGGTCCGAAGACCTCGTTCAGATTCCGCTCCCTGATGAAGGCCTCCGCCGCGGGCCAGCGCACCTTCACCTTGTCCTGCTCGTGCCGGAAGGACATCGGTGGCAGCACGACCCGCGCGAAGTCCGACCGCGGCGCCGACAGCGCCTCCCGGACGGACAGCGGCGGCCGCTTGTTGTCCCGCGTCGGGAAGCTCCCCGTCACATGGCAGGACCGGATCCGCACCATCAGCATGACGGGCGTGTTGCTGGCCTCGGATAGATCGAACCCGTCGCCGACCGCCTTGACGATGCTGGGCAGGTTGGGCCGGGGGTCCAGCAGCCAGAACTGTGACTTCATCGCGAAGGCGTGGGTCCGCTCCTGCATGATCGAGGAGCCCTCGCCGTAGTCCTCCCCCACGATCACCAGCGCGCCCCCGGTCACCCCCGATGACGCGAGGTTCGCCAGCGCGTCCGAGGCCACGTTGACGCCCACCGATCCCTTGAATGTCACCGCCCCTCGGATCGGATAATGCACGCTTGCGGCCAGCATGGCCGCCGCTGCCGCCTCGTTGGCGTTGGCCTCGAAGCGGACACCCAGTTCGCCCAGCAGGTCCTGCGCGTCCGCGAGCACGTCCATGAGGTGCGAGATCGGTGCCCCCTGGTAGCCGCCCACGTAGCCGACCCCGTTCTCCAGGAGCGCCTTGGTGATCGCGAGGATGCCCTCCCCGGTGAAGGTCTCTCCGGCGCCGAGCCTTAGATGCTCGACCTCGGCCGTGAAGGAACGTTCGGCCATGAGGGCCTCCCTCAGAACTCGTGCTTGCGGACGTTGGCGAGGAGCTTCTGCAGCGTCGCCACGAAGGCATGCCGCTCCTCGTCCGGGATGCCGCGGAACATGCCGGCATGCGCCTCGGCCATGTGCGGCCAGAGCCGGTCGAAGGCCGCGCGCCCTTCGTCGGTAATGGTCACGCGGGTGCCGCGGCTGTCCCGCGCATCGGTCTCGCGCCGGACCAGCCCCTCGGATGCGAGCCCGTCGAGCGCGCGGCTCAGGGTGGACTGCTCCACCACCGCATAGACCGCAAGCTCCCGGATCAGCGGCCGGTCGATCACCGACAGCACCGCGAGCGTCCGCATCTTGGGCGTCGTGAGCCCGAGTCGCGCCATCTCGGCCCGCAGGCTCGCGTTGTAGCGCCCCATGATGCGGTTCATCAGGTAGGGGGCGTAGCTGGCAAGCCCGATCTCCCCCAGGCTGCGCGGCTCGGCGGTATCCTTCATGCGCCGATCCCCGTCACCGCGAGGGCCACCTGTCGCCCGACACGGCAGGCATCGCCGACGCGACCGGCTC
>Ga0210040_10002315_pt1 | contig 27062 bp, 22 predicted proteins | sample CryGeyCG12114_NA_FD_185462 | JGI IMG/M metagenome (GOLD analysis project Ga0210040, IMG submission 185462) | Groundwater microbial communities from aquifer - Crystal Geyser CG19_WC_8/21/14_NA (SPAdes) (version 2) | ecosystem: Environmental > Aquatic > Deep subsurface > Groundwater | place: USA... | reverse complement strand
ATAATATTTGAATATGGCAAAAAGATATTTTTTACTTACATGAGATTCGGAATGGTAGTCGAACTCATTAAACTGTAGAAGCGAAATACTCTCATCGGGTTCAGATATAGGACATGGAATGGTAACCAAGTGTGCATTCCATGCTAAATCAACTAGTGTGGGAGACAGCGCTATGTTTTCCTCTGTGTCTAACTGAAAAGGGCTCTTTTTGTCTGCAAAAATAATCAGACGAATTGAAATTATTAGGAATATTCCATTAAGAATCGTAAAAACTATTTACTTGGGACGTAAATGTTGAAAAAGCTATCAAAGCGTCTTCCAGTTTTTCCATAACAAGAATATTTTCCAGTAATAAATTGTTCCACTCGCTCAAACTGCAGTTTGGTGACAATAGTGGGAACTGAGTTTTCACTTTTAGTCATTATTGTATTTCTGGTAGCTATGATTTGAGGAGTCTGAAAGCAGTACATAATGATTTTTTATGCGCATTTTTTAATGGAAGTTGTTTAGATAAATTATACTCACACCACTGCCTTCATAATCCCAATGCGACTCAAAACTTGATATGCATTCTAGTTGCAGTGTTGTTGTTTTGAACACATCCAAATCTCGCAACACAATATTACTGTTTGGTTTTTCAGATAGCGGAATGCTCACACCAGTCAATTTGTCTACAAGCACAGCTCTGATTTTTGCCGAAAATTTGTCTGTCCAATAAGAATATTATGAAATCATCTTTTGGAATGGTAAATACACTCACTCTGTAACTTTTTAACTAAATGATATACCTACGACTGTGACCGGAACAGAAACGTTCCACCACTGTTCTGATTTTTGCAATAATGGGGCAAAGCAAAGGACAGCAGTAATTTCTGTACTATTGAATTCAATTCCTCCCTCGGGTCCACAATAGTTTAATTTACACTCACAAGCTATAAAAATAAATTGGATTAAGGCTTGAAGAAAAGTGATGCTAAAGATCAAAAGTCGAATCGATTTTTATACCATTCATAATGCTAGTAGAACCATTGGAATATAAAAGCCCGAATTTCACATATCCCGCATTTCCTGTGGCAAAATATTTGGGCGAAGCTTCGCAAAAAAATGAGAATTTTTCTCCTTTTAAAATTCTTCTGGGTTGATTCAATTGGAATGGAAGATTGTGCCGAATTCGAATAATTTTTGCTGCATCTGGTGTATCTCCAGAGACAGCTGTAAGCAAAAAAAAAAACATTTGGGCATCAAATTAAAAATTTTTTTAGCTGGTTTGCAACATTGATTTACATTTATAGCCCAAAAAATTGGTCAAACTCAAAGTGCTCGACTCATTCAATTCCAGGGAGCACTTGATTGTTCCTGAATTTATAGTCCATCGTAAATTTACACATCCTCCAGGTGGCACATTTTCCCATGGTGCGATTTTATGAGAAATATTTTTCATATAATGCTTTTTCAATTCACATTCCATAGGCGAGTCACATTTCACTGCAGAGAGTTTCGGTAATGTGTGAGATTGTGAGCAACAAAGAATTCTATCCTTTTCGGCATCATATTGAATTCTGGGTTTGTTTTCTGTATGTGACGGGAAATTCTAACTATCAAATGTATTGAGTTTTTGGCAAAATCTTAAGTTCTTTCATACCATATCGACCGTATTCCCAAACATGCAAAGTTTCACCACTGTCCACATCTGTGCAATTAATCCGTAAATAATTTTTAGACAAAGACAATAAACTTGGATTTATAGAGATTTGTGCAGAAAATGAAAAGTCATCTGCTTTTGTCATTGGGCGATATGTATGGGTCACTATAGGCTGAGTTTGAAATACTGATGGGTCGTCACATTTCAATGTAACATTATATTTCGATGAACACGAGAAAAACTGACTGTCGTTTTTATTGGTACGCACATACGAGTCTTCTGGATCAAAACGGGCGTATGTATCTGGAAGCAAAGGAAACCTTGCACTTCATTTATTAACGAAAAAAAAGTATATAAAACAAGTTTATATACCTTTTTGTGGCTTTACAAACACTTGAAATGACCGATAGTTAACCGCTAGACACATATACGTTCCTAAAAGACTCTCGTAGTTATCGTCCGTGATTATAAAACCATGAGCAGGATCAAAGTCTATTTTGCCCATCTCTGTCCCAATTTTTTGAAATCCCTAAATAATGAAAAAGTTTTTGATACAATAGGAAACTTTTTAAAAAACTAAAAGAAGGAAACTATACCTTTGGAAAATACTTGAAAAGGGCCACAGCGGCAGCAGGATTCGAAACTGAACAAGGTAACCTTACAAAACTGGAATTTTTTGTTAGCAAAATCGTTTGATCAGACTCATGCAATAAAACATTTGGCTCTTCTTTGTCCGGCCATAAATCTTGAACTGGAGTATTCTCTGAAATTGTTGCCCACCAAACGATAAAATACTGGACTGAATTAAACTACAAAACACTTTTTTTCAATTACATGCGTAAATTTTACCTGGAACAAAAAGATACACCCAAGTCCTGCTATCATGATTTTCAACATGCCTGCATGACCAATTCCCCGTAATTTTCTCATGCAAGAACAGATTGGAAATTCGGGACCCGTAGATATATTTTTTCGGAGCTGAAAAATCTTTTGCATCAACTTCTCGGGTTGAACTGATGTGTGCGTATTGAAACCTTAGTGGGTAGTTTTTAGTTCCCTCGGTAGGTCTCAGCTGCAAATTTTTTTTTTTTTAATTTGATAATTTGTTTCCCGAACGTGCAAATATTTTTTTTTGAATATATTTACTCCATCTCCATCATAAATCCATTCAACCGGTCCTTCATTAGACAAACAATGAAATAGCAAATTAGCTGGTTCTGGAACATCATCTACACTCAAATCATAACTCGTAGTCCACAAATTTCTCAGTTGGTCGTAATAGATGGGCTCAATTGTTATTCGCTCATTTCGTCCGTCAAATAAAGTTTTCTGGGATTCATGGTTCTCAGCTTTGCTTCGTCTTGCCAAAATTTTCACTTTAGGCGAATTTCCTGCACTGATTTCGGCAACTATAGCCAACATCAATGCAATTCTGGGTACACAACTATTTTCAAAAGTTTATTTTTGGTCAGTTAAAAAACCCAGGTTTTTAATTAACTCTATTAATTCACTTACCTATTTTTCCACAGCATTTTTAACTCGACCATGTCTATGCTTACAACGGAAGCAAACTAACTAAAGCAACATAAATTGCAACCACAGCTATGCTATATGCAGCTTTGCTCATGTATGAAAATAGACGGCAAAAAAATCCCCTTCCAGCTCACCACGTAGTCTATCCAAACAGTTATTACTAACTAGTTAGGTATTTATACAAATTACTTGGACCGTGGGAAATTCTCACCCAGAGCGCATTCACATCATGGCTAAAATTGCATCCGTCTCACATTGTTGTCTAACGAAACTAAAGTATGCATCTCACATTTCCCTATCTTCTCAATCTGGTAAACAATATCGATCGCATGCAAATCTAATCGGAGGATGAAGAGTGTACAAAAATTGGAGAGCCAATGAACTACAACCTTTGCAACATAGTCTGAAAGGCACACAACTTTGTATTTTTTGCGTACATCCACGGGATTTGGGAAGCGGTTTTCAGTCCGTCAGTAAGCTTTGGAACAACATAGCTTGCATACAACCTGTAGCATGCATATGCTGAACCCTGCTCGCACTTTCTTGTATCGATCGATAATTTTTTCCGCATGCAGGAGCGGGTTGCCCAAAACTGTGCAGAAACCCCTAAATTTATAGTGTGTACATGCGAATGTTGCACAAGTCTTTTTTCGCTTGACTACGGACGTCACACACGAACCAAAAATCACTAATACTATTCCATATGCTCATTGTACTTACTTGAAGGCATGGGAAAGGGATTGCTAGCCATTAGCGATTGTTAGTGATCGTGTTGGGATTTTAACGATCAATTGTTGAGAGAATTTTAAAAAGACATAATATATTGCCTTCAAAATGAGTACCCCACTAATTTTCCCCTCAATCATGTCCTATGTGAACTACAGTCGATCAGTGAACCATGTGCATTGTACCATTACGATCAACCCGTCAGATAAAAGTGTTTTCTTCCCAGGTGAAACTTTGAAAGGATGTATTGCCCTCTCGAATCCGAGGAAACAACCTTGTTTAGGTAAAATTTAGCTAGTTAGTTTTGGTTGATTAATGTGAATGTATGGGAGTTGATGGAATATGGCACTTGTTTTCAGGCGTGGCGGTCATGGTATTAGGTGAAGCCAAAGTGGATTTCAATCTGGGCATAATTGGACAAAAGGCACAAAAGAGACGGTCTTACGTGTACCAAACGCACACTTTTGTTTGTGGCAATGGTAAATTTTGCAGACTGCTATAAAAATAAATTATGTGTGGTTAAAAGGCAAGCTTTAATAAAATCAGTATTTCACTCATGTTAGGTCGACATTTTACCCGAAATGTGAACGTGCCCCAATCCGAAAGCAAATATTTTTTTGCTCTTCCCTTATGTCAACACATGCCATACACATTTGAAAGCACTCATGGGACAGTCAGTTTCGAGCTAGTAGTTTTCTGGCGATTTTTAGACGGCTTTTGGCGCATTGCTACCAAACCGTTGGTGATAAAGTCTCCGTTAGCCTCCTCACACTTTTCTGCCATCCTCATGGCTCAAAGAACTTCATTTCGAGCACAAAAATCTTCCACATCTTTTTTTGCTCGGTTGAGTCGAAGGAATCATCAACCAAGTATTCCCGCAGGGGGAACGTCTTCGGATTCTACTGGATTAATAAGTGCAAATGATCCTCACAAGATTCAACTCTCCTTTTCCCTGCATAATCACAAGTTTACATTCGGGAGCAATCTCCCATTTTCTTTGACACTGACAAACTTCCATTCAATACAGCACTTCAAAGTAGATGTTGTTACTGTGAGTTTAGTACGGCGTACCACATATTATGGTGATAGTGCTACCAAAGCTACCTACATGGTCATGGACCAAGTGTCCTTAAATGATAGTGATTTGAAAGCCATGTTGTTCAACCCCAGAAATAAGAATTATGCAAACTGTACCACTAGAGACCCTCATTCTGCGGCTATTAGTTGGTGGGGAAAGTTAAAAGTGCCGGATGACATGCCACAGAGTTTTGCTGTGGCTTCGTCGGGTGTGATACCCAGTAGGGATATTATAAAGATGGAGTATATTTTGAAAGTGAGGAAAAAATGCTATCTTGGAGAAACGGAAAGTTTTGATATTCGGTAACTAACTAACTAACTAACGTTATAATTCTTATGTATTCAGGTACTAGTCACTTCAGCGGATCGGCAATGTCCAGTTCTGAAGCAAGAAATTCCAGTAACCATGTGCGTCTGGCGCCATCACATCTCCCGCACTTTAGAATTCATTCGGTCTTTAGAAGAAGCAGAAAATAATGCCCGAGCTGTTCAAGAGGAGCATGAAGCGGGTATTGTATCATGCCGACCCCGAACCACGATCATTTTCGATTCCTGGAATAATAGCAGATGTTCATTACCCCCTGCCTACTCTCTCCTGTCACTACGACTTCGGGCAATGTCCCAAAGTTCTTTGGAAACTCGTAAGTCCCTTTATTTATGGAATTTCAGTCAGCACAGAATTACATTGATTAAATTGGTAATTTTCTATTGGTTTCAGTTCCCCCGACGTATGAAGAGGCCACTGACGACTGTCCAGAATACTCTTTGTGATTTTCTGATACATAAATTCACATTCTCGTCAACAGTGATAAATTATGCTTAAACTTTTAGACCATTGCAGTGTTCGCTAACTCGTGTACAATTTTGCATGCATGCCTGCTCGTAGAATCAACAGAATCAACAAAGAAAAATCAACAGTTGTGGGGCTAGATTTCCAGGTGAATAAATATCACAGTACTATATTACAAGTAACAAGTAGCAAAAAATAATAATTTATGAACAGATATATTGTCATTTATGCTATTAATTTCAAGGGGTATCAGTTGTGTTCTCAAAATGTAGTGGTATGGACACATTTCTCCAGGAATAATAGCTGTTCCACACAGGGGCAATGCAATACATAGCTGCCCAGTCTGTATCATTAAAGGAAGTTTCAAGGCTTCCATGGACTTTTGAGGGGCTCGTGAGATCTGGACAAGCATATACAGATTATTCAAACCCAGCCTTTACGACACACTACTGCTGACATCGACTACCAAAAATAATGTATTTATTTACCGTCTCCTTTCAAATATTCTAAAGTTCCATTTTTACGCTCAGCAGCCCATAGTATCGGACTTCCCATGAAGAATTTGGAACCGAAACAATCAAAATGTATTCTCTCTTGGAGTTTAATTGTTTTCAGTGCTTTTTTTGAAGACATTTTCAGCACATGTTGCGTGCTCACGTTGTGTTTTGTAAACATTTTGTGTCCGTAGAAATATCCGTCAAAGACTATAATCCAACATTGAAAACTAGTTATTTGTGTGCCAATAAAAAGTGATTAAGTGACTCCAATATGGGAATCCTATTAAAACTAATCGTCTCGCTTAACTTACTATGAAAATCATTTTCAACATTATAGTAATACACTGTGGCTTGAGCCACAAACTTGTGTACACTCTGCACTTTGCATCTCAAAAAACCTTCTTGTCTGCTGTCGGTGATTTTTAGTCCAACACATTGCTCTTTTTCTCCATAAGTTATGTTCAATTCTTTCTCATCAATGGCTTCAGTAGGTGGGCATCTATTTTCGGTTAAACATGCGGATTGGCGCATGTGGCATTCCGTAATAGAACTACAGTTCATCCAATCCATGGTCAATTTTCGATAAGGTTTGGTACAGCACACCATAGATTTGGTAGTATTTTCATAATATAACTTATGGATCAATCTTGGATCTAGGATTAAAAAACGCATCCAAAAGCCCATTAAAGAATTACAAAGTAACCAGCAGATACGGGCGAATAGTTTTGAATACCTTCTGGATAAAACTCCCACACGTGCAACAAATAAGCATCAGATCCATTGGAACTAGGAATAGTTGTACAATTGACTAGAGTAAAATTGGAAAACTCTTTTATTTTTGTTGTATAAGAAGCGATAAATGGAAATGTATTATCCTTTTCAAATTGGTAAGAAACATTTCGTTTAACTCCTTGTGGATCGTCTGAGAAAGTAAGAGTGACGTTTTGTTTTGCTTCGCATTTGAACAGTTGAGTTTCATTCATGGATATTTTCACTTCTTTTGCCCATGGAGTCGGACTCACTTTTGAATCTGAAAACCATGCACACATTCGTTGTTAACGTTTTATAATCAGGGGTAAAGCGCATTAAATTGGAAAGTTACCTGGGTAAGAAATCACAAAAGTTATTCCGGAAGACTGACTAGTATTAAGACTACTGACACATTTGTAAGATCCCTTGAGCTCTTTCGTCTGATTTTCATACAATGTAAACCCAGACCGAGGCTCATGTAATATTTTTTCTTCAAATTTGATCCACTCAGTTGTATTCTACAGATGCAGAATATATTGATCCAATAGCTGTAAGCTCTAGAAGACTATAAATTCATTTCGTATTGAAATCTACCTTAGGTCTTTTAAACAAAAGGACTTCTACATCTGGATTGGTTACAGGACAATGCACTAGAACAGATTTAGTGTAGCCCCAAACTTTTTGTGTCGAATTTTCATACGAGCTCCTTGTGAATAGAAATTCATCTAAAAGTTCATAAAAATTTCATGCATTCTTTAAATCCTAATACATTTTTAATGGGAAAAACTCACCTTCCACATAAATGTTGAAGTAAGAATTTAGTTCCTCATCTTGTCCTTTATGACTGAATTCCCGATTCACGCTAATGCAAGAATATTTGCCAACTGTTTCAATGCTAAGATTTGATAAAGTCAGTTTCGCAGAGTAAGTATACGATGAGACATTCTTTATTTGAGAGCCGTCAATGTTACGATAAGTTTGAAAATCTAAAGTCGGCGACTGCATATAAATAGTTATTCATTATTATACAAAGTATTATATTTGAAAAAATATATCTGTAGCGTGCCAAATACCGAATTTTCTAATCTTACCCCATCGCCATCATAGATCCAATCAAGCGGGAAATTAGCTTTGCACTCCAATACAACTTGTGTGCCGTTTTGTTTTAGCGATTTATGCAGTAATAGGTCCCCAGACTTATTCCTTAAAATTGTTTTGTCATTTATATCATTCTTAAGCCAATACGCTTGAACTGATGGTTTGTCTAGAAGTCAAAATATGAATTTGACACATAATTGTGAGCATGGCAAAGGATTTCCATAAATATTTACGTTAAAAAATTTTTTTGTACCCTTGACCAGCACACTTCCAGCCAGAGTGATCCATTTATTTGCTGTATTTTCCACGGGAGCCAAACATTGGACGTACTTCACATCCGTATTATTAAATGTGAGTTCCAACTGGGAAAAAGATGTGTTGGAAGAATGTTCATCTATGAAAGATAATAAGGTAAAACGGTTAATTTAACAATGGGATAAAATTAACCAGTGTGATTATATAGAACAACACTAAATTGCTGTTCTAACTGTGAAGTAACTTACAAGAACTTTGCAAATAAATTGTAGACCCATTTTTTAATTCCAAAGCCCAAATCACACCATTCGTAAAAAACATCTCCGAGTAGTAACACAAAAACCGAGATTTTTGACCTACAAGCGTATTCTTGGAAGGGCTTTTCCCCAGTCGAATTATGGACTCAATAGGATCCACTCGGTCCACATCGAAAGTATTTTGGTCCGTAAATGCTAGAAACAAATACAAAAAAATCGCATCGCACCTTAGTTTCAATTACAAAGAAATGAAAAACCACGTTTGAATAATATCAGGCAGTTGCACTGCAGCAATGGCAATGCGGGCAATGCCAAGAACAAAGAGTGCGCAGAACAACTGCAGGAAATCCGCACAGTACATTAGAACTAAACTTGTGCGCAACTTGTTGAATGTTGGTTGCAAAGTGTAGCGTCATATCTCAAACTGAACCAATCAGAAGCAACGCTGGATTTTAAGTTTAAATTCTTTTCTCGTTTATTTTGTAAAGTTGTAAATCACTCACCTTGGAATGTTTTTTTCGGATTGAAAAAGTATTTGTACTCCTTCGTAACAGTTTTTGTTAACCCGTGAACTGAACATTGAATCATTCCAGTTTTCAAAGTAAACTTTCGATAAGGATAGAATCCAACACAAGACTCATTTGACCCACTCATGGACGATACTCTTGTTCTAAAATGTTCCCCAATATCTTCCCAATGATGTTTGGCAAAGGACTTTTTCTTCAAATTGCATTCCGTAGGATTTCGGCAGAAAATGTAAGTCAGTTTTGGAGAATAATAGGATCGTGTACAACAAACGTACCGGGCATCTTGAAATCGAGAAGAGGGGTCGAAATGGAATTTCGAAATGGAGACATCGTCTGCAATTTAAGCAATTCATGAACAATTACAATTTACATACAATTTTGTTTCCCTTCAACTGACTGCTCACAGCGAAATTATTTTAGCATATAAGGGATCCTGAAAGATCTTAATATTAGCATGACAGTAAATTAATGATGGCGCACAGATGAATCAATTAAGATATTTTCGTTTTTATAGCTTACGGTAGCTGCTGAGCTCCCAAGTGTGTAATATTTTGCCCGTGTTGGCAGATAGACAGGTAATCACAGAATGTGAAGACATTTCCATCGGACTGACTTCAAAAGTCGCCATGTACGGGTATTCTTTGGACCAAGTAGAATTTAACTCATAACCTGGTTTTGAGTTCAGTCTAGGTTGCCGATCTCCACAGAAATGGAGAGTCACGTTTTCTCTCCCATAGCAGGTAAATAATTGTCTGCCTTCAGATTTGTTATCCATGTGAATGAAATTTGTGTCTGGGAAGACTTTTACGAAATATTCTGAAATGATGTGTGAAATGGGGTGGTTAGTTTTGATTCTATTAGTGTTCTTTTACATTTAAAGAATAGATTTGAACCTTTGGGTGGTAATACGGTGAAATAGAGTGATTGTTTGCCACTCAATTTATCCTGGCAATAATAAGATACTGTTTCCCTTTTAGATGCTTGTGTAGAAAATCCTTTTAGCGGATCAAAATTGGAATTTTCTTCTGGCAAGTACTTTTCCATATCCATAGCCTATTGATTGCGTAAAATATGCATGTGAATTCTTCACACTAACAAAACATGTTATTTTGGTATTATGTAGTTAACCTTTTTATAAAGCACAATTTTTGCATCTGGGTCAGACACAGGACAAGGAATCAATATTTTTCCATCCTCCTTCACAATAATGTCTGTGTTGTTCTCCATTCCAGGTAAAAACACAGTCTCATCTACATTAGCACAAAAATATATAAATCTCACCTCTCTTAATAATTTGAAATCACCAGTTTTTCAATCCCACATACCAGGCATATAAAAATCGAGATAAGAAGAAACACTGGTAACATTTCCCACTGTGGCATTGCAAATATACTTTCCCGTGTTCCATATAGAGTTTTCAAGCACATCTAATGCAGTGGAGAACTCATATGTGTCTGTAAAGTTAAGTTTTTCGACATGTCGGAAAGTTCTGGTGTCAATTTCTGACGGATACTGAAAAAATTATTCAACATTTTTTTATTGTCAATATTAAGTAAATAACTGACTGTGTAGTAATTCAAAGTTGAATCACCCCAGGGCCTTCATATGTCCACCGGACCGGGTAGGATGCTACACATCGGAACCGGAGCACTGCTCTCGGCCTAGTTTCAAAGTGTGTCAATGCGTATGCACTTTTTGGCACCACCAATCTATTGCTTTGAGCACTTTCTGGGTACAAAGTCACTGTTCCATTGTCCAGAATAAGCTGTACATCAATTTTTGGTGTTTTCAACTCCTCTAACTTTAACTCTGTAGAAGAATTTAGTCCACGGGTTAAAACATTTTGGGCACAGAGTAATAAAACTGCTAATGAAGTCAGTATATGATAAGGACTTAAAATTTTCATATTGACGGTTTTTAGAAAGTGAGCATTCTTGGGAACACTAAAATGGAAGAGTAGCTCAACCTTTGTTTTCAGTGAACTGATTGAATCCGAGTTTTGTGTGTAGTTAACGGCTTCGATCTATGAGATTGTAACCTGCATGTGTGCAATCTGCATAAAACGTTTGCAAGGTGTGTTTTAGGTAGGCCGATCAATTAATTGTCTAAAGAGTTGACTTTTGTTCCCTTAATTGTGTTTTAAACTTCCCCTATTCTTGCCTATCGGTTTTTTGGCCAATACTTGTTTTTGTGCCTGCCTGCCTACTCCATTAGTTATTTTCTGGCTTGCTTTGTTGCTTTGTATTTGTTTGGCAATTTTTAGGTGTTTGAGCATGCGATGAGGAATGGAAATGTTCAGTGTAATCTTTCATTTATTTTCCCTTTTAAGCCAACGTTTACTCAACAATGGTGTTGAAGACAAAACATCATCTGTTAGAGACCAAAAGAGAGCATTAGTATCTCATCAAGAATAAGAAACCGGTCATTTGACAGTACTAACCTCGATCTTGCACACAAAAACTATACAGTCAGTCTGTCGAGCAGTACAGCGTGAATTAAATGCGCTCGTATCACTAAATGTGTTTGTTAGAATCTATACCCTCTATCGTATTATCGTATTCTATGCTTGTAAGATTTTTGTCATTGGGGTTTTCACGACTAATTGTAAAGAACCATTCTCTAAGCAGTTAAAAAGGTATTATTGTTATAGCCAATTTAAAAGAGTTTTCCTCAAACCTAATTAGCAAATAATTCATGCACATGGATTTTCACAAACTTATAGTATACATGCCTGAGCTCATTAAAAGAGCTATAATTAATATCATGCGTTATATATAGTATACTGAACAGAACAACTGGCCAGTAAGTAAGCTGGTAGATTTCTATTGTAATAAGTAATTGCTAACTAAACTAACTACTATATTGTGCACATTCAGATGTGAAGGCAACGCAATTCAAAGCTTAACATTTTTCTTTTCACTTCTGTACTTCCTGTGTGTGAATTAAAGATGCATGAGAGGGAACTGTTAAAGATGCAAGAAATCTGCCCTCTAAAGGATGGAAATTTTTGGAAAATTATCACTCTCAAAACCAGCTGATTAATTTTGTAAAACTTTTGCCTCAGCACAAAACACTATCACTGTCTCTGTATATAAACTCTAATTTCTATTTAAAATGCACTACGCATAATTCATATATTTGTGCATGTGCATAAAAATATTGTAACTAACTACAGTTTGCAAGGCAAACAGCTGTACAATGTTATGACGAACATGCTTATCACTCAAAACAAGCTAACATTGTGCAAGCCATTTCATTTATCAAATGATGCTCAGTCTAAACTTGCACCCCCACGCGTAATAGCAAATAGCTTTAAATATGTTCACAACGGTACAAATCGTCCGTTTAAGCAAACAAACTCTTTTTACCGTCTTATTTTGGTACCTCCATTGCAATAGTCAAAAACTACACCCATACCTGCAGTCTTTTGCCTACAGGCTTGCTTGAGATAGAACTTCTTTGCCTAATGAATCATCCTATAGCTGTAAATTTTTTTTACAAAACTTAAAAAGTACCTCGTGATAATATTCCAAAACTCTACAAAATATATAAAATAGAAATTTTTTCTGTGGCAATCTAGCCTTAACCATTCAATGGGATATCCTTTTATAGTAACAGTAAAGCTCCTATGCACTTTTTCAAAGCATTGCACTCAAAATTGATGAATTGACCAGCTAGCTAGCTACCCACACATAAATTCTCAACTCCAACATATAAAACTCCCTTGCCTACCTAAAAGAATGTCTAGTTTCATTTCAGTTAGTTAGCGAGCGCTAACGCATAATATTCTGCATACATGCTTGCAACAGAAACACATACACAGCCAAACCACACCATGCATAATGTGCATTCATATGAGACTACTTTTAACTTTAACAAAAAATCACAACACAGCAGCAACCAGCAACCCCAACTAACAGCGCAGAGCATCCTGTGAAATTTTTCATTTCCCATTCTCAACTCACGTAGACCAGTTCTATGTACACTCTGTGAGTTGGTTCCATAACTCTTGTAGGGAACAAATCGGAGGGTTCGTTGTTCCTAACTAACAAGATGGGTAAAATCCTGTGTCTGCATCATTATACCTTGGTTGTGTTGATTGGCTTAGTTTTAGTGATTCCCTTAAGTGACTGTGTTCCCGTTCCTTCCAGTGCTTGGAATACTCCAGCTCTGAATCTCTTTTTCAAGACTAATAGTAATGGGAGTAACAGTAGGGGGGATAGTGATGGAAGTCTAAATAGAGGGTAAGAAATTGTATTGCTAATAAGTCTGTGTTTTAAAAACATCCGTTGATATTTCGTAAAGAGTTTGATTTGATTCAAGAATTTATACTCATATTTTGATAAAAGAATCTAAGGCAGGAAATTTTCCATCACTTTAGAATCGGAAGCATGACATTTTTCATTGTTTAGTTTTTCTCTGTTGTGGATAAGAATCCGAATTTATAAAATCTACTTTTTAACGTTTTTTTCTCAAGGATCAGAGCAGAAGCCCAAAAAAGCATAGACTCTGACACAGACACGCGAGCCCAAAAAAGTCATCGTGACTCAATCAAGATGAGTTCAGCATGGGGTTGGTCCCCTGAGTATTGGTCTACTGCCCGGAACTCAATTCGACATGAAAATTCCAGAAATATTGCTCGCAGACTGAAACAAATGAATGACAGGAAAAATAAACCTTTGCCTTGTCCTTATGACCAGATTCGTCGATATGATGGCAAGTGTAGGGCTCCATCTAGATTCAGTTTGTTTCGAATTGGATGAAATCAGCAATAGTGACAAAATAGAGATAACAACATTATATTGAGGCTGCTATAGTTAGTCAGTTTCTTTTGTACAGTAGTTATATTTAGTGAGTCATTCTATAGCCAGCTCCTCTCCACATAGTATTTATTGCCTACGAAGAAAATTATCCTCGCATGTGTGAGTCAAACCATGTAAAAAAAGTTGACTACTAAGTAAGTTAGTGCCAGTGAAGTTGTGATTTGTGAAGTGTTCAAAGGGCAAACAAACGGACTTTCCTATCCTCACTTTACATAAGGACTGACAAAACATTTTAGGTTGCTTGATGAGCACATTTATATGTTGTTTCTTGAAAAACTGAATACTCAATAAAGAATAAGTCATAATGAAGTCGTCTTATTTAAGTGGTACCGTGTTAGTATTAATGCTAGTTGAGAGTGTTTCACGTTCCAATGGTTCCAGCATAATAAGCAGTGAGGAAAACCATGAGCATTCTACTACTACGGTTTTTGGTCAAGACTTTAGCCCGTTGAAATGTGTGGACGAAAATGGGGATTCAGTCGATTGGTAAGTTTTGTAAACAAGTATAATAGGGGTATTCACGAGCACCGGGGTAACGGGGTATAAGGGTATTAGGGTAACTTTTTGTAATGTATTTAAATAGAGAAAAGTTACCCTAATACCCTTATACCCCGTTACCCCGGTGCTCGTGAATACCCCTAATGTGAAATCATACTACGATCCTATTAATACTTCAGGGAATGAGATTTTTATAGTTGGTTGTCAATACTTTTATGTGCTTTGAATCCCTGCCAATGGCGGATTGGATTACGTATTGCACAAAATCCTTCAACTTTGCAAAGTTTATTGTTTGAATGCTAAAGTGCTCTTGAAAGGCATTTAAGAGCGCACATAAAGTAGAAATTATGTATGCTAGAGCTAGCTACTTGCTAAACTATAATTGATTATGGTGATTACTGATTCGCATTCTAGCTAACTAACTAACTAAGTTTGGATATATTGAATTGCTTTGTTTACTTACACATCCTATTTTTATTGTTATACATAGGTTCCTGGTGTACAAGTTACCGCGTGTTACGCATAGTAAGAATACATTAGTGAACTCTGGATTGGCGTATGCATACATTCTACCTTCAAAATCTAACCAACAGGTGCAGCAAATGGGATGGATGCTTTCCAATAAAAGTATTAATGACTCAGAGTCCATCGTGGGACGCACTATTCATCATTTGTATGATCAAGTATGTGGAACTTGTCTTTTGTAAAGTAGGAAAAATTATATTGGAATGATTTCATAACTTTGATAGAGACCTTTAAGAAACCAAGGCAAGGAACATAGTCGGATTTTTACATAATGTTTTTTTGCACACAAATAATCTGTATAAAGTGAAACCACTTTACATTTACGTAATTGCCCAGCAGGTCCAGGTTTTAACTTTTCATTCAATTCATGATGAACTATTCAAGCTGGTAGTATTATTTAACTAGAAAGACTATCGTGTTATATAAATTGATGTACGTCATAGGGTAGACGAATTCCAGTTAGTTAGTTCGTCCTCTGCCCAGCATTTTGAAAGGCGGCAATGAGTGGATTTTTTTCATAATAAGCGTAAATATGATGTTACACACTAGAGTATGGAAACGAGAATGCTTTAGTGATGACATGATTTAACCTTTTGTAGGATTGCAACCTTGCCTTTTTAACCTACAATGACCAGCCACCGGATGGGGCAATACGGGTTAACAATGGTCACACCAAAGGAGTAATTATGAGCAACAAAAATGGTGGTTTCTGGCTACAACACTCAGTGCCACATTTCCCCCCAGTCGTAACGGAAAAGAAATACTCGTATCCCCATACTGGAATTCATAATGGTCAAATGTTTTCTTGCATGGCATTTCCCTCTGTGGATCCTATGGCGGATATCTTGGAGATTATCAAACCGCATGTATACAATGCATCCATTCCCACGGAATATGACCGATTGTTGCCAAAATTGAAGGCGTTTGTGGAGAAACATGACAAACATGAGAAATTGAAATCCCCAGGGTTTTTTCGGCGCATTTTAAATTCAATTCGTAGAGTTTTCCGAAGACAGCAAGTTAAGGTTGAGGAAAATAATCATGACTTATTCGAATTCACTAATGGGGATAGAACTATGCGCATATTTGCGAAAGGACCCTCATTCCAAAAAGGTATTTATATAGTTAGTCAAGTTTTTACCGTATACAATTTCCGAAGAAATGACAAATTGTATTTTATATTTCAGAAATTTATTCAGAATGGATTGCCCCAGACCTGGGAGTGAATTTGGAAGTGCAATCTTGGTTAAATGGACCACATGCTTATTCTTCAAACTGTACGAATTCAACGGCAAGTGGAATTACTGAATCCTTTTCTGTGTTTAATGTACACAATACGTCAATCACAGGGGTTAAATTTTCTACACATTCTGATCACTCGAAATGGGCTGTGGCGTCCAACTACAGTAGTAGTGGTTCAAATTTTGATGATAAAGTGCAATGGGTTTGTACTGCGGATTTGAATAGAATGGTAATTCTAACTAACCATTAAAATTAAATGAATAAGGATTTTTTACCTCTCATTTAAATAGAAAGACTGATTCTCCGGGCAAATAGATTGGTTATTTAGGTAGAAGTGAGATTGGCTGAACTATTTTTTTTTGTGATTTTAGGAACATCAGAAAAAACGTGGCGGAGCAGTAGTTTGCTTTGATGGGAATAAATATTCCACAAAAGGAGTTTGGGAAAGCTATTTGAGTTCAGTGCTTAGCATCGAGCCGTGTAAAAAACCTTGACAAGTGAAACGGTTCTCACAAATTGACCAAAATGGGTCTTAAGTGGACCATCATCATGGCTATTTGATCGTGATGATAAATTGATGCCGGCGTGAATGTAGATTTAGTATCCTTGTTAAATACGTGTCTGTCTGAAATGAACTGTCTAAAAAATGATGATGCATTTTTATATGGTCTTGCTTATTTTTGTTACCATTATTTATGTTAAAGAGGAATTTTACGTATCAAATGAAAGTTTGCTTTACAAATATAATATGAATTGAGGTTGGAGATTGTGTGCTGTGAGATTCATGTGATGAGTTTTTGCATAGAAAGCCACTGTGCTATTGTTAAGGAGTTGTCGTCAAAGAGGGAAATAGTATCTCAAATATCTTTTCTACATTAAATGAAAGGAGATCCATAAATAGCCAGTTTGTGTTATGCAGGATCAGATTTTCCTTTTTTTAACTTAAATTACTACTGACTGCGAGTGAGTAAAATACCCTAAAATTGTTATAGAGTGTTGTTTTCAGAGTATGCATTTTTTCAGTCAGATAAAATGGAAATGGTACCAAGATATAATAACGAAGGAGAAAAATTAGTAGCAATTGAGTTTTATTATTTTATAAAACTTTCCATGCATAGATCACGTTGCAGTCGTATTTCGTATCATATTTTCATTGTTTATCTTTGGGCCGAAAGAAAAACCGTAATTGGGAAATGGACGAGTTTAATACACTTGAAATAGATACCAAACTCAAACTTCAAACAATAAAAACCTATCTCATATTTTATAATTTCAAATAGCATCTGACGCACATTTGGCCTTCTAATAGATTAATCGATTTTATAACATTTCATAATGAACTAAAGCAAATGTACGGTGTGGTATACTTACTTACTACATAAATTAAATCGTAGTAAATAAGTGTAGGAAAATAGGAACATATAGAAGTTTTAGTACATTGAATAGAATTACGAACATAACAAGATAGCTGATAGCGTAACAAACAAGGTTAGTTTTTCAGAGCGTTCTTACAAAAACAAGTCCTAGTCTTTTCAGTATGTATTTCAGTTCAGTATGAGACTAAATCCAACCATTCTGTTAAATCTTTTGTGCTATTTAGCTCCGGAAAAATTAAATTGACAATCCTAAAAACAATATAATATTCTCAAAACATGAATTGCAAGGGAATGTATTTAGTACTGGCCACAGCTATTGCATTCCTAAAGTGCAATATCATCCAACATTCAAATGCAGAGTCAAGTATGAAGTGCAAAGATGAAAAAGGAAATGATGTCCTATGGTAAAACAAAATACTATATAATTGATCCATGCAAAGACGAATTTAGATTCCGTAAAACACTCTAATTGAACACTAGGTTCATAGCCTACAAACTACCAGAAGTTCCTACAGCGTCTAACGAAAATTTTAAATCCGGGTCCGGCTATTTCTACCTTTTGCCTGGATCACAAAATTGGATAGAATCTAAGAAAAAAATTAACGAATCGAACTCCATTCTTGGTGTTACGTTACGGCCTCTTTATTCCCATGTACATATGTTATGTGTTTTTACACTCAAAACATTCATACCTAATCTCGTGAAATCAATGCAATGGATAATGTAGACAATACTTACAGGATCCCAATCTTGCATACATTTTGTACAATGATCAACCACCCCATAAAGACCCAATGATTCGAAATGGACACACAAAAGGGATAGTAGCGACCAAATCTGATGGCGGAATTTGGCTTCCACATTCGGTCCCCCATTTCCCAATCTATAATTCAACCAGCACAGAATTTGGATATCCTTTGGGGGGACTAATCAATGGACAAATGTTTTTATGCATTTCTATCCCTATTTCACAAGTGGACAATGTGGGAGAAATTCTACAATACACTAAACCCGATCTGTACGGGTCTCAGGTTCCAAAAGAAATGGAAACGAAACTTCCGAAATTCTTGGCTGCCATAAACAATGCCACTGTGACTAGCCCGCCCTGGTTCAAACAGTTTGCTTTCAATGGCGGTCAATATCCCTTCAAAGTGTTTGTCAAGGGACCAAAATTTCACAGAGGTACACAATTATAGATTAAATGAATTTGTGAAATTCCAAAGCTATACTTTTCAACATCATTAAGCTATTGTTTTTGCCAGAAATTTTCGCCAATTGGCTCTCCCCAACGTTCAACTCAAGTATGGACGTTCAATCATGGAGAAGTGGAACTCACCCTCTTGAATCTAATTGCACAGGTCCAGATTTGAAAGTTTATAACATTGTGAGCACGAAAATTACACAATACAGTTTTTCTTCCCATGTGGATCATTCGAAATGGGGTGTAGGGATTGACAAACCCTATGTTTGCATTGCGGATCTGAATAGAACGGTGAGATTTTCTGAAACTTTTTGCAACTGAAATTAAATTTTTTGGGAACATTATTTTATGCATCTTGCTGCATTTTTTTCAGAAAGCACAGAAGGGACGAGGGGGAGTCGCATTATGTATGTCAAACAAAGATGTCTGGTCTGCATTCAAAACCATTGTTGAAGATATTGAGCCTTGTAATGTGACTTCTCCGGCCAATAGTGTTAATGTTAATCATCAGATTTTGAGCAATGACATTATTTGAGTTTTCATTCCAGTGTTTGTTAAATGTAGTTTTTTGTTGTCAGAAAACGTACATATGCTGTTTTGATAACAATCTAGAGTAGAAATATATGAAAAGTTAAGAATGAAATATTGAGACAAAAAGTCGATTAAAAAGATTGCAACGGTAATATTTTTTATACCGTTAGTTTTCCGTATAGCAAAGCAAAAAATTACGTCGAGAGTAATATTATTGCTATCATAGAAATAGATATACTATTTTGCTATATAGCTGTGTGCAATCCTGGGTATGGATTCACTTTATTTTGTGGATCATAAAAGTTTCTCTGGTAAAAAAAATGTAATATTAGGTAAAGGAAGACCAAATACATTGAGATCTTATGCATGGGTTGTATTGCTACAGAGTAACACCAGTTCACCAGAGCCAGTACCAAAATAGTACAAATTGAGATCTACGAAAGTAGACAGCTTCGGGTGTACTCCTATTGAATAACGAAGATTTTGTAACTACCTAAAAAATCGCGGGCTTAAAATACTGCACTTATGTCTTGTAGAATTCTGAGCAGATTTTAATAATTCATGCTCAACACAACATTCACATTTTTTATATATATATTAAGGGTATTCACGAGCGCCGGGGTAACGGGGTATAAGGGTATTAGGGTAACTTTTCTCCATCTAAATACATTGCAAAAAGTTACCCTAATACCCTAATACCCCGTTACCCCGGCGCTCGTGAATACCCTTATTGTATACACGTGTAATACAATAAACTGAAGAAATCTCAAAGTTGTATGTAGATATCCTGATTTTCAATTGATAAGTCACTTTTCCTCACATCTATGCAGTTTTCTACCAAATTAATAAGCCGGAATGAGATATTCGATCTTTCGGAAATAAAATGTTTGCAGAGTTTATATAAACCAACCTGCGTTTCAGTCCCTTGATTTAATTTCTTAGAAAAATTTTTTTCGATTGAAGGATAAGTTGAACACAAGAATTTCCAAATCTTTAGCCCAAGATGGAGACTAATAATTTTGATCGGAGAATAGTTTCATATTTTATTCAAGTCAAGCATCCTAACAATGTGCTCCTGAAATATTTTCATTTTATGGAAATTTCATCACCACTCAGACCAATGTGATACTATCCCACGGTGTGTTTCGGTTTAACTTTATTTAAAAAAACATACTGAATAGAGCAAAGATTTCATAATGACCTTTATATTGAGTTGACTTATGGTACCACTCCACACACGTGTATTTTCGATTTCTCTAAATATTTTATTAATTCATGCTTGAAATCACATTTTTATTTTTTATCCTTAAATATTGAACTAACCTGCAATGCAAAGAGCTATAAAAATCAAAAAAATGTATATATTCTTGTTTAGATAGATATTATAGATGGACAAGTTAATTAAATAAAAAGATAAACATTGATTTCTGACTGTCTCTCAGTCACTTTTTATGACCACGTCTCTGCATTAGTGAACTAGTGACTAGGTTTTCAAGTTAACTGAAGTAAAATGTTCACAGAGTTTATGGTTAAATCTGCGTTCCAGTCCCTAGATTGCATCACCTACATAAATGTATTTCCGATAGAAGGATTTGTTAAAAACAGGCATTTTCAAATCCTTCGCCCAAGATGGAGAGTGCTTATTTGGATCTTCTTCGCATTCGGATTTATACCGTTCCAACTTGCAGTCACTTTCTATTACCTTTACATCGAGCTTACCAAACCACGGGATGATTCGGACTCAATTAAAACAGCTTACGTGCTTAGCCTTATATTTGTTGGAGCTTTTGGATCCATGGGATTTGTGCTGAATTTGCACACAGCATTAAGATTTCACGTCATGGTTGAGGCAATGAACCAGGGATTTTTCCTCGATGATTTTTTTCAGAGTAAGTTAACCAGATTTTTTTGGTATTCGCATTATATTCGGAAACCTCATTTTCGAAGCATAATTTTCGGAATTTCATATTTGAAACGCGCAAAAATCGAAACGTTTTATATTCGGAAAGCATAATAGGGAGTTTGCGCTTTTACAAGTCAACTAGAAAAACAAATACGAGTCTTATCTTGTTCACTTTAAGTTACGACCATAGAAATAGATATACTATATACGACTTACGTTCAGTCAGGTTAAGTTTTCGGCGTTATGGTTTTCAACAAAGTGACCGTGAACCATTTCTGTATATAGGGACCTTTGACTACAGTTAAGCGCAAATAAGCAATTTAATTACTATTCCTAATATTTTTAGGGAAACTGAAACCTCCTCATTCCACGAGTGCGGATATAACAGGATTCTTATTAATGTGCATGGGACCTTTGTGCATATGGCCAGCTTTTGGAAGCTTTTTGATTCCTTTTCTGTCAGCAGCTGACAAAAATTTGCTTCGGGTCTTCATTCTTCATGCTTTGGATTATGATTTTGAAAAATATGCATTTCGTTATTTCTTTCTGGTTGTTAGTGGGATTATTTATTTTGTTTTTACATTAATTACTTTGTCATCGATAATACCCTATGCAACCATGGGGATAATGTACATACATATAATAGTAACATGGCCGCCTGTTTTCTTGAAAGTTACCAAGTCGACCTCAAAAATCATGACTGCATACCCAATGTTTTGTGCTTTGAGAGTTTTTAATGCGATAGGACAAGAAGCTAGTCGCTTAGTAACGCCAACACTCCTGGGGTTCGCCTTTATCGTTTCATTGGTTACCAACGTCATTGCACTCACAATGTTTAATCGAACAAGTACGCTTCTATACATATTGTGCGTGATAGTTTCAGTTTCATTTATAGCATTCACTACAGGGGAGATGCAGATTGCCACTATAGCCAGTTCAAATTCCATAAAATATATCAAACATTTGAAAAAGCAAGCTGCAATGACAAAGACAACTAATCGGATTCATAACAAAATTATAAGATCCCTTCGTGGTTGCACGTTTGCTGTTGGAAACTTTTATAATGTAAATGACGAAATAGTTTTAGTTTATAGCAATCATGTGGTCAATTCGACGATTGATTTGCTACTCATAATTGCCTAATAATTTGTTTTTTTAGATAAAGGCATGAACAGCGTGGTCGAATTAAATCGGATAGAAGCTAAGTTCTGATGAAATGATCCGATAAGATACACTTCGATTGCACGCAAGGTTTTAAATCAATAAAATTTTCATTTTGATAGTCATTTGTCATTTCATAGTAGTGGAGCAGCACCAAACTACCTTTTTGCAAGGTACATAGTATAGAATAGTATTTGTAGCCTTTTCGGGAGTTAATAACGTTAGCTAAAATAAAAAAATGTATACCTATCCTGTTGCTAAATAGAAAAGTGAATTAAATTTCCGATCAACTTATGTGATAAGTTAGTGGCTTTAGAGTTTCTGTAACAGAGCGATCTATTTAGCATTTTTTTTGTCTGATTTTCCATCCTATTGCCTTTTTATTCTTTGGACTTCATGAGATCCATTTAGCGTGATTTATTATTTATTTCTTGAATCCTTTATAATGCACACATGAGTAACATAGGATAATTTAGGAAATAGGATAAGTTATGTAGAACAATAAAATTAAGAATAAGCATACTTATAACAAGTTCAGTATTCGAATATTTTAGGTTAGGAAGAGGATTTAGAGGATACATAAACTATGAGGATTCATGTTTCTCTTCATGCAGGCACTGTCAATTTCTACTTCGAACTGCTGAGACTAGCAAGTTCTCTCTCTGAGTTGTTGAGACGACAATCAGAGAGATTCCTCAATAAAGTTACATCAACTTGTTTTGTGTGATTATGATACGAGTCTACACACAGATCTATTTTTATGATTTGTTGTGGACATTATGTTATGCATCTTATATGCTTTTGTTTTCAGAAAGCACAGAAGAGACGAGGGGGAGTTGCATTATGCATGTAAAATAAAGATGTCTGGTCTGCATTCAAAACCATTGTTGAAGATATTGAGCCTTATAATGTGACTACGGGTCAATAGGGTTAAAGCTGTAATCATCAGATTTTGAGCAATGACATTGTTTGAGTTTTCATTCCAGTGTTTGTTAAATACAAGTTTTTGTAGTTAGAAAACGTGAAAGTGCACATCTGTTTTTTTAATAATAATTTCGAGTAGAAATATTGCTAACTAAGTTAAAAATGAAACATGGAGGCAAAAAGTCTATAAAAATGATTGCAATGGTAATATTTTTTGTTCCGTATATATAAATGCGAAATTTGTACTTTAAGATTAATATGGCTATTTAATTAGCTAATGCATTAGCAATTTTTTATTTTGATCTAAACTGGCCTTCAAAATAATGATAACATGCAATCATGACTAACTCACGATTTTCTTGATCTAATTGATTTCGACGTTTTCAGATATCGTTCTCACCGTAGATTCTCACAGAGTTTTTGCAGCTCACAGCATTCAAATGTACACACTAAAAACCAAGTTCCACTTGATGGCTTTAATCAACCCTATTTTGATTTTTGATATGGCCAACTCTTTTTCCCCTTTCTTAAAATCCTATTGTTCATCTCCAAAACTTCTACTAATTAGTTAAAAGAAAAGAAAAATACGACGGAGAGAAAATTCAAAGAGTAGCATTAATTGCAAGCTGTGTACAATCCCGGAGACGAGTTTTTTTTATGCGCATTATAAAAGTTTTTTAAGAAAAAAATTTAACATTGGGTAAAGGAAAAGCATATCTATGTTGCGGAACAGCATGACTAAATTCATAAATAATAAATACAAAGATTTATTCTCAATCCAAATATTGGAAAAACTTGATTTATAATTCTTTAAGTATTTCAATTTCGGGAATTTCATCACCGTTCACACCCAAATGACATCGCGCGTGTCGCTTTTGTTTCCTTTGATTGTATTTTTAAAACTTGCACGCGGAACAAAGAGCGTGTACCAATATTTAATTCAGTCATTTATGGTCTAGAATGGCCGAAACGTTTACACGACTACTACTACCAAAATAATACGACAGAAAAAATATTGTCAGATTGTCACACAGTTTTAAAACTTTCTGTCCTTTTTAGAAATAAGCTTGAAGTTTGAAGTTGAGTTGATTCACAAAAAACAGGCAAGTTTTTTTGAACAATTTTTCCGCTAGCAATGGTGAATATCATATGAAAATTTGGACGAAAAACAATAGCAGTCACTAATGTCCCTCATAGTACCTCGTTATCAAATTTGAAGCTAATTGATTGAGCCTAGCGATGTTTTTTGCTCACACGAAAATTGAAAAAGTAATCTCATAAGCGCTCATTGTCATTACTATAGCTGACATGCGATAAAAACTCACATATTAAACAAAGATTTCGTAATTTAAAAAATTCGCGAGCTTAAATTATTAGATATATATCTTGTTGAATTCTGAGAATTTATTAAAAATTCATGCTTAAAAGAACAACTGAATTTTTTATTTATTACATACACGACCAATGTAATAAACTGAAGACTTTTAAAGTCTCAAAGTTGCATGCAAATAGAATTTTAGTTTCCATTGATTGATCAATCGACGAAATTTTTCATGGCTGCTTTGAAAAGCAAGGATAGGTGCTGGGGCTGCATTCCCCATGATTAGGGTTTTCCTTCTCAGACTCTGCTAAAAGTTTCTCCAATCCTTTTAGCTAGGTTTACCTACCTTTAACTTTACGTTTTTACTTACTTTTTATTCCTTTCTTTGTATTCTTGTTGCGAATAAACAATCTATAGAAAAAGCATTGATTCTTTAATCTTTGACCGTGCAACAGTCACTTTTTTCTAACCGTTTTATACTAAATTAATAACCCGGTAGTGAGTTCAACGACAATACGGAAATAAAATGTTTACACAATTTATGATCCAATCTGCGTTCCGGTCCCTAGAATGCATCTCATATATTAATGTATTTCCGATAGAAGGATTTGTTAAAAACAGGCATTTTCAAATCCTTCGCCCAAGATGGAGACTACTTCTTTGGGTCTTCTTAGCATTCGGATTTATACCGCTCAAAGTTGCAGTCAGTTTCTATTACCTTTACATCGAGCTTACCAAACTACGGGATGATTCAGACTCTTTTAACACAGCTTACGTGTTCAGCCTTATATTTGTTGGAGCTTTTGGGACCATGGGATTTGCACTAAATTTGCACACAGTACTGAAATTCCACGTCTTGATTGAAGCAATGAACCATGGATTTTTCCTGGATGAATTGTTACAGCGTAAGTTAACCAGATTTTTTCTTTAATGAACTAATCAATCAGTGAGCTTGTGAGATCTGTTTTAGAAGCTTTGGACCCCCCTATGGTTTAAATCATTAGTAAAATAATAGAACTTGGCTTTATCTGGCTAGCGTCACCTCAGATAAGTTAGATTGGAGGCACTACCATAAGTAATGACTGAGTAAACTCTTCATTCATAGAATATAGAATTTTCTCTAAGCAAAATGAAAAACTAAAAAAAAAAACAGCAAAACAACCAAGAAACACTACGCTATCTAGAAGGGCAAAGCCGTATAAAATTATGTCTGATTGCTTCTTTAACACACGTAAGATACGAAACGCGCGTTTAATTTTGAACCGGACCAATCAGAGCATCTTCTGCACCAGCTCTGCATCAATGAGTGTGTCTTCTGCACTTTTCTGCACAGCTGCTATACCCAACGTCTCAGACATTGCTATACATATTTTGTGTGCTTCCCGACGGTATAACTAAATAAGGTGCCGTATTTGGGTGGCGGAGTTGTATACATTGCAAGATGACTCAAATGAAGCTTAAGTTTTATAAGAACCCCAGAAAATATTAGATCCCCATACGGCCGCTAACTCTCACAGCATCAAAAAGTGTATTTTTTTGCATGCATCTAATCCAATCTAACTCTAACCATGATAAGACCACTGCTTCTCAATGCACTTGTAATGAAAACTAGCCGGGCCCACCGGCCTTTGGCCTGAACCACTCTTTACGAGGAAGACTTAAAACCTGTCAAATTTTCAATGATCCAATAATTTTCTGGCGTATTGCATGTTTTTACAATGTGATAAACGACTGGTACATCAAATTTGTTTTACTATTCAAATCTTTCGCTTTATCACATTCTAGAAACATGCAATATGCCAGAAAATTATTGGATCATTGAAAATTTGACAGGTTTTAAGTCTTCCTCGTAAAGAGTGGTTCAGGCCAAAGGCCGGTGGGCCCGGCTAGTCAACATAATTAGACCAAAATCTCTGAAAAATGCGTATTATTCAATGGGTTGGACTGAAGTGTGAGGGTCTGTAGGTTTGTATATTTTCAATTGCCGAAATTAAGGCCCATATGATTTTTAAAAGTAGGATTAGCCTCAGTGACTACCGCAAAAATATAAAGCCCCGCCTATGCTGTAGAATTATTTCTAATCTGACCGAGGGGGGTGTTGGGGGAGTTGGGAGGCTTTTCGAGCATAGGCCTGAAAGCAGGAGGGAGCTGGGAAGGCCTTGTGCTCCGAAGTCGTCGAAGGCGATTCTATTAAGCGTCCCCCCACGACCTGTTTTACTGACTCTTGACTCTTCACATTTTTTACGGTTTTGAGGCGGTGCCGGTGGAGCAGTAGTGGTGGCGATTTGAACAATTCTCCTAATACTGCAATCTGTCTCATATTTTTGTTGTCAGTAGATAATGTAGAAGTGGAGAATCAATGTCAAACTTTTCTTACAGATTTTTAATATAACATGGATAGAAGT
>Ga0210040_10002314_pt1 | contig 27062 bp, 13 predicted proteins | sample CryGeyCG12114_NA_FD_185462 | JGI IMG/M metagenome (GOLD analysis project Ga0210040, IMG submission 185462) | Groundwater microbial communities from aquifer - Crystal Geyser CG19_WC_8/21/14_NA (SPAdes) (version 2) | ecosystem: Environmental > Aquatic > Deep subsurface > Groundwater | place: USA... | reverse complement strand
AATTCTCTGACGAACGGCAAGTTTCTAGAATGTGATAAACGAAATCGTACAATTGTGAAACGAACTATAGAGTCGTTTATCACATTTCTAGAAACTTGCCGTTCGTCAGAGAATTTTTGAATTATTGGAAATTTTACAGGTTTTAAATTTTGCTTGTAAGAGTGAGTCTGGCTAAAGGCCAGTGGGCCCGGCTAGTCTTTATTTATTACCCTAATCTAGGTAAAAGTAATCTTTAGTGCTTGGACAGGTATCTTTTTCCTTAGACAAAATCCTATAGCATGGTGTAAAAAGTAAGAAATATGCTAATGCTAATTTATCAACTAGTGAGCCATTTTTAACAAATGCATGTCGTGCCTCATGTCGTTTTTGTCAGGTTCCGATTATTTCATTATTGAAAGTGCTGGAATATTGCCTTTATATACCTTATATCGTAGTATAAACAATATGCATTAAATGATAGTTAAAAGTGTTACAAAGCGAACTTTATTTTAAAATATTAAAACCACTCTATCCCTGCTGGCTGAATTCGGCAACAAGATAGATTCAGATTTCAGATCATCAGTCAATTTTAAAGCAAAGTTAACATTCAATCGAATTGATATTTGATATATTAGAACACCAATATATCAAAATTTATCTGTACTAGTTCCTAAGGACGGACCCTTTGTCTGTATATAGGGAAACACGATAGGGCACGAGTCTTGGCCCTGGCTGAACTATTGACAATGATAAAAAAAGGGCTTTTAAAGACGATGATATAAAGAAATTGGGTGGCCTCGTTCCTCATTTACAAGTGACGTATGGATGAAAACATAGCGAGAAGTTTCTTGGACGGACTGACAATGAAAACATTTTACCCTCTTTGAAAGCCCTGTTCCCATGAAGACCTCTTGGATATCATGGTCATCAAGCTAACTAACTAGATACAAAGAAACAATGGGGGATCCATAGGCCCGGCTCTGCAGTTTAAACTTGTAGGTAGACATTACTGGGGGAAAAATGACTTGCCGTCGTGCACAGCAGCATACTTAAAACGTAGTACGTGTCATGGACGGAGTCCTCGCTTTTGGGTTCCTGTGAATGCTAGCGATTATAGGATTCCGTCGTGTACAACTATACTATATAGAGACTCCTAACTAACTAAACAGTTAGAGTTAGTACTCGGTGAGGATTCACCTTGTAGCAATAGTTAGTTAGTGAGTATTGGGAGCGAGCAAAAAGAAGGGGAAAACGAGTCACTGGGAGTCGTAAGTTCACGTCTTGCGTTCTTCTTTTCCAACTTTGCTTCCCTCTCTCTCTCTTTTTCCAACAACTTTCCAACTGGTCTACTCGCACAAACTAGCCAACTAACTAACTAAGCAACCAACCCTTTTTGGTCCATGTGAAGTTCCAGCTCTACCCAACTTTGCTGCTTGCTCGTAATACTCCTATTGCTTGCTCCTTGCTCCCAAACCCTAGGAAGGAGCACACAGTTCCCAATGATGAGCAGAACTAGTAGGTTTTCTTTTTGCATGCATTGTGGAAACAAGATCTGCAACTTTCACTCTTTGGATAGAGGATCTGCGTTCCCTTTCCCTAACTCTCTCCTCAGTGAACTAACTAAACGCACGGCATACAAATGGGAGCAAGCAGGCAGCAGGAGCACAGATCCACGGCACCTTTTCTACTACTCACTATCATCATCTCTACTTGCCCTACTGACTGACTACTACCAACACTCCCCGTATACATTATAACGTGGATGCCTCAAGTGTACAGAGACAGTTCCAATCGGGTAGTTGTGACCTCTTCAACGTTCGTTCTCCTGTGCATGCAATAGTAGCCTGCTCCCGTGTGCTCTCTGTCGTGTGTGTGCTTTAGATGCACACAGTCCATTGTGTATGCGAGCAATAAACACTTGCTCCCAGTCACTCTCATTATGACACTGAGGCAAGTCTGTAATCTATAGGTAGCAATAAAAACGTGTCTCGAGTCAAACCAACTCAAAAAAACTGTAACTCTCCAAAGTAGCAGTGTGTGATGGTCTTTGTAAGTAAGTATAACGTGTACAGGTGATTTTTCATATCCACCTTCTGTTTTGGAGCCCACGAGGACTTTCTCCTGGTAATACAAGAACAAGATTTGTGGTTAAAAATCTCTCCAGAAAGAAGAGTATAAAGTGTTGCCTATTGGGTGGTTAGTTACCTACCCAGTTTGTTGTACTTGTTACGTTTGTTATCATCAAACTCTTCCCAACAAACTAACTATATAGTTAGTTATTTTTGCTGGTTAGTGTGCAAGACTGTGGCAAGAACTTTGATAGCCACACATATTTTCGATCGGTGTGTTTTGATGGTCTCAGAAAACTTCTTGGATTCTAGCTAGAGGCTATAGCATCATCATTATTATTAACATAGTTGGATTCTAAATTCAGAGACCTGGGAATTGAGAGTACGTGTGGTTTGTTATAGCTAGCAAGTCAAAATAACTATACAAGCTATGATTGGGAAACCCACGACTTGCATAGCTACTAACTAACTAACAGACTGTAGAGTGGGTTCAACTCCACAGTTATTCGGCGGGTTAGGACTCTGGTTTTCAAGTCGACAGCCCAAGTTAGCTCACAGTTAGTTAGTTAGTTAGCTAGAAATAAACTGACGAGCAGACTGGCTGAGCCTTCTTGTTCTTTTTGTGGTTGTGTGTGTGAGCCTTCCTTTTATTGATTTTATTCTGGTACGCTTAATCTGTGTGGTCTATCTCGGATTCCCCCTCTACGGGCTGATAATAGCTACTGACTGACTGAGCTCACCAACTGAGTAACTAACTAACTATACACTGGTTGAATAGGTAGACCTTATTCAGTCTCCCGGTATACGTTGCTCTTGCCACACCATCGCATTCGGAAGCACCAACGAAACGTCTTGTTCATATGCACCCCGAGACTTTTTCGGAACTAAGCAAGTCAGTAAGTAAGTTACTTACAAACTAACTAACTACTAAAAGTCACAAGTACCAACAAGTAGTCGTGTTTGGAAGTGGTTGTTTCTTGGGCCAAAGTGGATGCATATATTGCAAACGAACTACTATATAGTCGGTGCTAAGGGAGCCAAAAAGTGCATCCAATACTCGTGAATGGCCCTGGAAGGAAGTGACATTTGTGTAGGCAGTCTACAACATGACTGCCGTATTTGAGCCTTACAATGATGATGGAATGACTCAAGGATGGCTACAGAAAGGTCAACACAGTTCCCAGTTGACAACCCCAGTTTCGGTGTGTACCATTATGCAACAAGCCCTGCTGGTTTTGTCCAACAACTCAAATTTGAACAAAGCCTCATGGGCTCCTTTTTTTGTACGCCGTGTAGGCACCAAGGGCACTCAAGGAAATTATACTAATAATACTAGCAGTCAAATTGGTTCAACAAGTGAGGAGCAGCAACAGTGTGTGAGCAGCATCTTCGCCTCACACCTAGTACCTCCCTTCGTCCCTGACTTACCATTGTTTCGATCCCAGTGTGGATGGCCAAGACGAGTGTAACTGACAGTGTGGTCATCTAATGTGTTCCCTCTGGTTCATTTCTCCTCCTTTGAGTTCAGTTGAACACTACTACTACACACCAAGACTTTTGTTCCTCTTAGTTCTCCACTTTGTCCTTTTGTGAGTTCTACTTGGTTCCAAAAATTAATCAACGAGTGGAGCATTCCATTTACACATTTCCTTGGTATATCTACTGACTGACTGTGAGCACAGTAAAAAAAAGTCCCCGAGTTGCCCTTGTACCCTTGTATAGTTAGTTAGTAAGCTATCTACTAACTGATAGGAGCACCATTTCTACTAGGTTGGTAGCACATTTACCGTGTGAGTGCAAGGATTTGGTACCCACAATAAGTTTCCCCATTATCACCTTGTTGTTATTGTTCTCTGTTCACATCCATACGAATCTGATCGACTCGTCACCTCATCATTCACTCATTGTCTTTGTACGGAAGAAACCAAAGAGAGAATCCACAATGTTTGGAGGCCTTAAAAGTCACAATCTTTCCAAGCTTGCCCTTTCCAAGTTCCTTTCACAAAGCATGTAAGGAGTTTTTCATTCTCTCTATGTCTTGTCAATTGTCATCATCATGATCAAGTGTTTGTCCCCTACAAGTTGTTATGGACCATGTCGCTGGTTTAGTTGGTTACTCTAGTACTAACTAACTAACTAACATACATGCACAGTTGTATTTATACTACCTACCTACCTAATTAACTCACCATTGTCTAAATTTACAAATCCCTACTTTATATGTTGTTGTAGCTTAATGTGTACATACCTGTAAAAGTGGGTGATGGAGTTATTAACCACTGACTGTAGTGTAAACAAACACACTAACTAACTACTACTACTGTTCTCGTGTGTTTGTCAACTTTTTTGCGACCTGTCGTTCCTGACTTATGTACTTGTACACAAGTATGATCTTGTTCATCTAATTGTACTAGAACGTTTGCTTGTGTATGTGTAAGACACTGCTTAAGACACACACTGGCAATAATGGAAACTGCAACAACATAACTGTACTCCAGTTAGTTGGTTAGTTAAGTTAGTTAGTTAGCTAAATACTAGCCTATACAAGAATCATCTTATACTGCATTTAGCATTGGGTGGTTTCCTTTCGTATATGTAGTTAGTTTTTTAGTACATATATAGGTGACCCAGTCGTTAGCCATCAATGGTCCTAAGAATGCAAATAGCTACCTGGAAAGAGAACTAATGATTTCTTGGCTTACTCATTCATCTTCATCAACATGATAGGAGCCCGTGCTGGCTTATTTCCTCTACATTTATTACTAAGAATATGGGATCCCAAAATAACATTATCTAACTTTCTAACTAACTAAAGGGAACGACCAGATCTGCAGTGGTAGATACTAGTTAGCCAGCTACCTAACTAACTAACTAACTAACTCGTATCAATGGTTGGAAGCCAAACGAAAACCCCTTTAGACATTAGTTCTTTGTGTCCGTTTTATGACAACATGTGATCCTGCAGACTCCGAATGATGGTCCTGGTGCTGACAACACAAGTTTAGATTTATCTTGTTTCTTAGTTTGTGAGCCCATTGTTCACGTCCTTTCCAGTCCTCCTGTAGTCTTTGGGGCAGAAATTGAGATGGACAAAGAGTGGTGATTAAGCGTGACTAGGTCGTTTAGCGAGTTAGAGTTAGCGTTAGTTTGGTTACAGTGGATATCTCTATATCTAGTTTGTTAGTTAGCGGTAGTGAAAAAAAACGCTGGTAATTATTATTATTCTGTCATTCATTCACCAGTTCAGTCAGGCACATTGGACGGTCATTGTTGTTGCTAGCGACAAGAAATGCGAGTCCTTATTATTAGCTCTATACTAACCAAAAGAGTCAGGGTTAGTTCGTTTTAAACAAACTATCCATACCTACTTAATTTGTTCTGTCTTTTATTTGTGTAAGTTAGTTGTAGATTTGGACCATGTAGTTAGTTAGTTAGTTAGTTACAGTAGAATGTATTCTTTAATTTAGTTTTCATTTCTTGTTCCTTCCATCTTCTCCCTATACATTTCTTGTCATTCTGTTTATGGAATAAGAAATTGCAAGGGTTTGATATAAGGTACGAATCTCCTTCTCATTGTGTACGTACTTAGCTATAAAAACAGAGTAGAGAAATGAAACACAATGGATGATAAATGTACAGAATACCACATTCTGAGGATTAAATACGACTTGGAGCCTTTTATTGATCCTTGCATAAAATAGGTGATAGAACAGAGGGTTTTTGAACCATAATATAAGACTTTGCAATTGCTGACAATCACTTTGTCAGTTGGCTTGTCTCACGAGTTTCGAGAGGTGCTCATGAAAGCCTTTGCTGAACCAAGTAGCCTTGAAAGGGATTGCAAATTGATTAATGCACTGTGTAATATGAGCTCGTGTTCTCAAAACTGGCAATTAATTAAGTGGATTTTCCACTCGTAGTGGTCAATCCGATAAATTTTTCAACCAACTCATTGAATATTGATTTTCATTAGTTTCTTTTTTATGTATGGTAATAACATGTCCATTATATTTGTATTTACAGTTATGCTACCACAAGTCAAATGTTAATATACTGACTGACTAGTGTACAAAATCTAAAGATCTGATCATTCAATATTGACACAGTCTATTTTTTGCGCCCTGTGTACACAATAATGTAGAATTCGTAAAATTATAGGATGTAAGTAATCTCCCTTTCATCAACAAAGTATCAAGATGGAGACATTAGATTCTTCCTTTGGAAAACACAACCAAAACAGGTGAATAGCAAGTTTGTCAATCTCCAGTATATAGTTGTTGTATTCCCGAGCTGGTCACGTTTGGTACTGCACTTAAGGTGCTCCAAGACTGAAATTTTTCTTTTGATGAAACCATCTCAAGTTGATCTCATGATGAAAGAAACGATAAAAGAAAAAGTTTACCACTAGACAACATTGGGCACGAGAAAAATCAAGATCAAGTCGCATCCAGTCTGAACCTTTGGTTTGTTTTCCAACTTGAAATCCTTTGTTGTTACTAACTATATGAATGATGATTGCCAAAGTCTTTGTGACAAAGAATTGTCGACTCACTATGTATTATTCCGTCAGTTAGTTAGTTCACTTTTTGTTTTGATATTTTTCAATGATGCAAAAAAAAAACGGTCGTCCCTGTTTTCTTTGTTTGGTAACTTACCTTTCAACTTACATAAGAAATTAAATTAACTAACTAGCCAACGCTCTAATATTTTCATTACTGTAAAATGAATATTATGTCATGCATGAAAAGTATATTACCAACACGTGAACAGGATCTTGTGTAGGAGAGAATTTCTCTCACATAATACACAGTAATTTTGTACACGGCTAGGAATTCATGTACATACTCACTACACTCACTCTGGATATTCATTGACTCCACATGAATGGAGGGAGTGAGTGAGAGATAAGCATGTAATTTAACAGGCACGAGGTGTGTGTTCATGGTGAAAGTGTGATTTAGGTTGTCTAGAAAGATTAGAAAAGTAGGAGCGTTAGAAACTAAAACGTGTGCCGTGTTAACAGCACCGCACATGTTATGTTTACTACAGTTCGTTAGTAGTTAGCTATGGAAAATGGTTTCAGGAAAAAATATGAGCCACTAACTATAGCCAACGTTGTTGTGCATATGATAATGCGGGTAACTGGAGTTGTTGCAGACGATAAAACCCTGGAATTATGGATGATTGAGGGGATTTTTTTGATGCCCAGACAAGTATTGAGTGAGAATGAGCAATCACTTGAAATGAGAAGGAAATGTATTGGCTAGTCAATGTGGAAAAAAAGATGATGTTTTTATCAGGCAAACAAGTACACACGAGTGTTTGACGATGACGTTTGTTCACTTTTTGAGCACAAAAAATATGAGAATAGATGATTATTATACTTACTTTGGCTTACTTCCTTGCATGCTTTTGTGGAGAATAAAAGGGAAAGACTTGTTGATACCGGAGACGAGAGCTAGCCAAATTTTTTCACCACTCAGATAATGTATGTATGGGCTTGTTGAGAGACTATGGCTATAGCTCTCCTTGGACTCTCAGGCAAGATATAGTGTAAGTATTATATAGGCAATAATGGATTCATTCTACTCGAGAGGAAGACTGAATGTATGCATTTGTGTGCCAGTTAGGCGAGTGACAGACATGGATATCAAAAATGGCTATTGTCATGAGCGATGGCTAGTTTAGTGAAAATTTGATTTCCCTTAAGCTGACCATGACACGGCAGTGAGTGATTCCATTTTTTCTTGTACAGGAAATGTGAATGTCATTTTATTTTCTGGCCCATATGTTTGATCCCGGATTTAATCTGAGCAATATCCCCGCAACATACTGTGTTTATAGCTTACTTGTTGTAGTAGTTGGTTCGTTTCTTGGTAGCTCGGGCTCGTACATGCTACAGGGGACTAACTACATGGGAGGAGGACGCGGATCATTACAGTTATAATGGCTATGTGTACTTGTTATGTATGTAATAAAATGAGGAAGCAAACATGTTTTCAGAGGCAATCATGTATAGCTGTGGCCGAACAAAAAGGCAATCATTTTTCGTTATGGTCGAGCACGGTTATAGTAAGATGTGTTATCCGGTTGGCAGCAGTGCAAGTGTAATGCTCTCATCCATGTCAGTTTATTGTGGAAGCGTGGACTATAAAGAATCATGAAGTGATATGCTGGAACAATAAAATGTGTACCTAGGCTTCCTATCTGGTGAACAGGGTTGGGAACTCAAGGAATAATAATAATACTCTATATTATAGGCAATAGTTGTAGTGTCCTACTGTAATTATGTACTCCTCTTTTAAAGTATACTTAAGTAACTGACTAACTAACTATCCTTATGTAGCGGGACTTGAGTTATAAATTGTGTAAGGAAAGCGTCTCTTGTGTCTTAAGTTCATTACAAGTAGCGTATAAAACTAAATTATTTAAGACTACACAACTAGTGTCTATATCTCATGTACTAAAGCATTATATGGTCCCTTTTTTCCAACTATTCACTTTCTCCGTCTGCCTCTCATTAATTCATTTATGTCTACTCGTATCACGTATCTACAGAGTATCTTATAGTATTCATTTCCTTCCTCCATATTACATGTAATAACAAGAGCAATTTCTGATTTATTATTGCATACTATCCTGTACGTCTTCGTTTGACCGGGTGGATCGATTTTCTCTTCTCCTTTCCATAGGGCACAACTGGAGTAAGGAAATTGTTCTGTTTTCAATCCAGTCTTCTAACTATACGACTTACCCACTTACTTTCTACTACCGTTTGCTCTTTTGTACATTATATCCATAGATTTTATGTATGTATGTTGTCAATTGTGTGCTCCGTGTTCAGTGTCGGTGCTCCTCATTAGATTATTACTCTAGGATTAACATCATACGACTTTGTCATGGCTCTTGCACTTCTCTATCTATCTCTTTTCTTGCTCTGTACATCTCTCTCTTTCTTTTTTCTGCCCAATATGTAATGTATACGTACATTGTACATGTACTCTAAAACTTGTCTCTTTCTTTTGTATCTCTCCTTCCTTCGGGCTCCATTAAAAAATTTTCTCTTTCCCATTTATCTCTCTGTCGCTCATCGCTCTGCTCTACACAATGTTACAATTTAGTCAAATAGTTTGTAGTAGTACTATACTACGAGTTTTATAAAATAGTTGTTTGTGCTCTCGTCTACTCTAGTTAACTATAACTGGCGTATATGTATGTATGTATGTATGTTATATGCAAGCAAGCAGTGTGTGCATCATATATTTTCACTATGATAATGCAGTGTGAGGTTCACATGCCAATGCTATTCATTGTAATTACGAAGCGTATGCCTGGACTACTAAAAGCAAGCGAAAAACAGCTCTGTCGCAAAATGCTTTCATTTTATGTATTGGGTGTGTAGTAGTGGTCTATACTCTTCTTGTTATTGATGAAGCACCCTTCAAAAACTCCTTCTTCCCTACGTGTGTAGTAAATGAGCGTGCAAACGTTACATTGTTTACCTTAGAATGAATCATCAACTTTCATATTATTATCTTCAGTTTCCTGCCGATTCCTTTTTTCAGCAGAGGACTATTTCATATTCTACAGTATTGCATGTATTTAGATGTTGACCAGACATGCTTTTCCTTGTGCTTTCTATGTGCATGTAAATGTAAACTTTGTGACCGTTTGGTAGGCTATAGAAAATGATAATGCTCTAGTAGTGAAAATAAATTCGTATGGAAATCAGAATGGATAACCGTTTCGTTCTCTACACACACAAACTAACATATTAGGCTTGTGCAAAAAGCAAAACAAAATGCGCACACAAGTTACCAGGTCAGACAACCTGTCAAGTTGTTGGGAACAAAAACAGGCTAGTCTGCAAATATTAATGCAGAGAGAAAGAAAACCCCGTTCCTTTCATGAATGAATAAAATAAAGTCTGTCACACATTGTTAGAGCTACCCTATATGTAAGAAATCCGAGGTCCAACATCCAAAATATATAAACATCACGGATTAATCTATCTTTGATCAAGAAAAGTGAAATGTTCCTATGCAGAAAACTTTTGTAACTTTTATAGCTTTTTTGCTCCACATTGGAAATAATTTTCTCACGGCGCCGTTGTAGGGCGAAAAGCTCCTCCAAACAATTATGTCGAACCTTATAGGTCGCAATTTTAAAGCTAGGACTGCCAAATTTTGCACATATGCAGATGAGCACCGTGTAATGAGCTATTGATATTTTCCTAAACAGCAGTCAATAATTTCATAAATTTTAATCGCAATTAAGTTTACTAAATTGTCAAATTTAGGCTAAACCCCGTTTTCAAAAGTCTGATCAAAATCCATATGTTAACGTAAGATAAGCGACAAAACTTCACAGTAAACATTGTGAGATGGATTGTTTAAATTCATCAAAAATATAAATATTGCTTGTGGCAAAGAGTAAAAGTTTAATTTGAATTAAGTTTCAAGTTTGCATTTACGTGAAAAAATTGACCGAGTATGTTAGAGACTGTAATGTGCTGGCCTCCTGGCTGTGGGAGTTCGGGTGGTATAAAATCACATTTTCAAAACTAAAAAATCTCTTTAATGTACGTTTTTCAAGTGTCACAACTTGAACATTAATGAAGTCAAAGAAAATTCCCTAAATCTTAATAATTCACTTCTGCTAAGCTTTCCGCCCTTTAGTAGCTGCGCGCAAGCTTTTTAACATATTATTTAAGAGTATTTAGTTTATTTTTAAAAATTTAACTTTCGAAAAAGGAAGAAAAAAGTAATGAATTTATATATTTTTTACTAAAAGGTTGATAAAGATCAAATAAGTCCCTTCATTCTATAATTGGAACACAGAACTCAAAAATTACAAAAGAAGCAGTTTAGTCACCACATCATTGTGTTCCAGACTGTGGTATTTCAAAGCCAACAACTGCATAGACACAAATGAATATATATTGTGTAGAACTGAAAGCATGGACTGTGTAAGCTGTCCATACAAGTGGGAAAAGTGGCTAGTTTCATACTTTTGGACTGCACAAGTCCGATAAAATGATTTTTTTCATTTTCTTCTCAACATGAAAGGTTCATGAAAAAAACTCTCTAGAGAGTTATCAAACATTCCGCAACCAAGAAAACGAAGCTACAGGCTTTACACACTGCTCTTTATTTTTGCTCGACGATTATATTCTCCAATTATCTACCTTACATGCCTACACTCCCTAACCTACCCTCTATATTTGAAGGAAATAAATACAAACAAAGAAAGTAGTGGCATTATAATTCCTGCGGACCAATCTAAGGCATGCAAATTTTCTGAAACTTGAACAAAATTGCTCACATTGTTGTTACATATTATGACTCTCATAGAAAGTCATAGAAAATGAGAAAGCAAATTTGCAAACACAACCTAGTCAGCCTTAGGTACTCAGTTATACTTATCATGGTTTCTTCATTTCCCCATTTCTCACAGTTAGTTAGTCAGTTAGTTAGTTAGTTAGTGTCCTTCCCAACCAAGTTTTCCCTGCATGTTATATTTTTTTTTGGCAAGAGTGGATGGGATGTGCTTCTTTTACTACTTCTATACTTGTACAACTTTCTGTGCAAGTGTGTTCAACGAGCTAAAAGTACATACTGACTGACTGGTTTTCCGTACTTATTCTTACTGCGCGGTTGTGGTGATTGCAATGGAAAACCCCGCTGTTCTTTATAAAAACAGTCTTGTTATTTTTCCAGCCCCTCCATGCATTACATCCGCGCACGCATTGTAAGTAAGCAAGTAGTATCTAAGAAACAGTTATTCACAAACTGTTCACAAAAGAAAACAATAATACAATTATTTATTATTGGTTACGCAAGCTACCTCTTTTCGAATCAAATTACACAAACAGCACAAATTGCGTTCCATAATTCCCTTACAAACTTAAAACTAAAACTACATGGTAACTCACGTATCCAACTTACTAACTATATAGTGGCTTAAATTAATCATTTCAACAACCAGTCTAATTCTTTAATAAATTCCTAGCAACTCCTGTTTTATCATGTGATGCTATTTTTCTGTGACAAAAACAACTTGGCTTGTTAGTTAGTGAGTATCCAAGTGAGCGAAACTATCCCGTCCATAATTATTGTATACATGATATATAGCATGATGAATATGTAAGATCGGTTCTGACAAGCAAACTCCTCAGTCCGTTGTCCTACCTGGTTTTGCCCGGCAATTATATAAACTAACCTCCTTTACTAACTAACTGATCTAAACGGTGCTATTGGTATTATTACTTTGTCCTCCACCTGTCTCCTCGTACTTTCCGCCGTCCACCGGGAAATTCCAAACACACACACGTGCATTCTATATACATTGTGTGTGCAGTTCACAATGCCAATGTGAATGGTTAGCAAACTGTAGTTAATGTCACATTACACTGGTGAGTGTGTTAAGTTAGTGATGGTAGAAAAAAAGCCTCAGTTAGATAGCATATCATAAAGAAAATAAAGTACCTGAACAGTCCATGGGTACACACACTGACTGTAGTGAGTAAGTAAGTACACGTGTAGTTATTTAGTGGATAGGAGGCCTGCTTTGGAATGGCAAACAGGATAATATAATAGAAATAGGCAGGCAAGGAGTGTGGAAAGTGAGTCCACCATGCTTACAATGTGTGTGTGTGTGTGTGTATGTTGCCCGGGCTATGACTAACTATGGAGGAAGACGATGAGGGCCTGGAACGCATACGTGGCCACCACGGCCGTGCATGTAATCATCATGGAGAGGAACCAAACTGCCAAACTTTGGATACGTTTGTGTGTGTGTGCCAGTAGTTAGAAGAAGAAAGAAAGAAAAAAGGAGCTGGAGCTATGGAAGTGCTGTGTGTCTATCCATGTACAGGGAGACTAATGCGGAAGAAGTGGTGGCAGCTTAGCTTCCCTGGGTGTTTGTGCCTGCTACTATGTACTAACTAGTAGCACAGGAAGGCTGTGGCCTTAAGCAGTACCAGGACATGAACATGGTGTATATAGGGCTCTTCCTCGCTCTTGATTCTGCGTGCCGTGTTGGGCCCATCCAAGATGAGAATGCGGCAGAAAGGTCTTGGCTTGTACCAAGCAAAGGTCAATACAGCTGTGAGTTCCCTCAAGTCTTCTCCGTTCTTCAGAATTGTCCTTAAGGTTGGCGAAATTCCTGGATCCTGTTCTTGTGATTCATTAGACTATTGTACACAGTAGGTAGAGTCAGTATATGGATTGACGTGGAGTTGCCATCCGGTGATTACTCCACCAGAGATACTGTATTATTCTAAATAGAGTCGTGTGCTTTTTGTTATCATTGTCTTGCAATCATCATCAGTCAGTGTCTACGGAAGGAGAGGTCACGGGCCCTTTAATGTTCACCTTTATCCACACATATCCTATTGATGAGAACAACCACACATATCAATCTCATGGTCAACGTTTTTTGCCCACACCAAGTGATTAGTTTGTTGCTTTTTTTGGCCGGGGAACTGATCAAGTGCTGTCCCCGTTTAGATGTTGTAGTTTCTTGTCTGTGCTTCAAGTGAGGGATATACACGGGCATTGTTTGTTGGACATAGATTCAGGATTTGATTAGTTGGAGACCTGTGCTGCCAGTTTTTTATGAGGCTTCAGGAGAAGTACTAACTCCATCATAATCATAGGGAGAAGATAGATTGAGTAGTTGTTGTTGTGACGTGCATGCAAGAAGTGACTGCTGTGAATAATTTCGTATCTAATCTCTATGTACATGTATACATGTGTATAATTCTTGGGTTTCCTTGTAGATGTCTTATGTACCGAGTTCTTATGTGTAGAGTTTGCAAAAGTGCTTGGGAGTAAATGTTTGAACCGTTCATAGAACTGAGTACAGTTTCAGAGCATATGCTTTCACTCTCGTAAACGGTGTGAGTTACGCATCATTCATTGGCTACATTTGACGCCTCGATTCGTTCAACAAAATGGATCGCAAAAAGAATAGGTAATGATCGATTGTGTGTTTTTTTGGCATTTAAAAGTGTGGCTGTGGCTGGAAACCAATAGTGGAACTACGGTGTAATTCTCAAGTTTTACAATGGTCAAAACATACATATAAAATATGAACGGGGTTCTGTATTTCGCACGTGATTGACATTTTTATGTTCGAATTAGAGCATAGGGAAGTTTCCAGTGAAAGTGAACAGGGCTACATTTTTGTTATGATTTTCTTTAACTGCCACAGCATGCGTATCGCTTAAGTGCATTCACCCAGTTTGAAATTTGTGCTAAATTTTGTATGAATCGTATGGACCTACTAGTTTATTTATGAGTCTCAAACTTGAGAAAAAACACGGTTAAAATTTTTCACATTTTAAATTGAAAAAGTTTTTTCATTCTGTTTGCTTGCAAGTTAAACTTGCTTTCAAGAAAATAATGTTAGTTTTATAAGTTTGCCCAACTGACTTACTTTCAAGGCATTTACAAAGCCAGAAAAACGTTCATAGTTTGTGGACTAACATGAAGCCACAACATAGTCATGCTAATAATTGAAAACAGTTTTTAGGTTCAACTACATTACAATTTCCTAATATAGGTTACAAAAGTTCATTATTTGTATTAATACAATTATAGTAGTTAGTTAAGTACATCAAAGTTACAAATACAACACTTTTCAAAAAGCGCCAAATTTCGTTCTACTTAAAATCAGAATGGTGCTTGACATTCCTGCCTCGAATATCTCAGCTCAAAGACAAACATATTTTTGGTTCCTGGAAACAAACGTAGAGTTGAATAATTCAGAGACTTATAGAGGGAGAACAGATTCCCCAAAGATAAATGGCTTTTCAGACTGACTGACTGAGCTTGAAAATGAAGAAACAAGGACATTTATTCCTCCATGTTTTTCATCCCACATTCTCATGTTCCACACGTCGTAATTTTCCTTTGACTGCAAAGAATGAGCCTTCTCTCAAATAGCTACACTTGAATCGCCAGAATTTTTTTGGTTACGCAGCACTTTTTTCCTATACTCACTTACATGTGCATAAAACAGATCGATTCTTGAAATTTGCCCCATCTTTGTTATGCATGCATTCCTTTTTTCTTAGCCTGTGCGGGAAAGGAAAAACAGAGCTCTAGAAAAAGGAAGAGCCCTGTTTACTCTCTCTGTCTATATCTATGTATTATAATATCCATACCACTAACCAGCCTACCTTACATCATTGCACAGCATGTATTCGTCTTTACTTGTCTCACGCCGTGTGTTTTTGTAACTTGGATTTCATCCCTGTGAACAACCTACTAAAAGTTATATCTTATAATAATAATATCCTATGTCTGCATATGTGTGTGTGTGTTTGTGTGTGGTAAGTTTTACTTTGCCCTACACACTGGATAATAGTGTTCCACCAAATCACCTATCTGTGCATGCTACTACTTTTTGCCCATTTTATCCCTTTTCTACTTGTTTCCTTTCACTTCACGTCCAAACGTGCAAACAGTAAAAAGAAAGCTCTGTATATAATACATAGTTGGTGGCAGTGGCACAGTTTTCCCCTTTCTTTGCCCCGCATTCGCTCGCGCACCAGCTACAGCGTGAGACAGTTTTCCTTTTTTTTTTGGAGTACCACATACCCTGCCACCATTACTGGTTTCCACTATTACTACTCCTGTATGCACTGCTTTCTTAGACGGATTACACACGCTACATATAGTTAAATCCAATGTTACTACTACTACCACTACTAGAATCTCATGGTGAAAAAAACCGTCATTCAAGTCAGCTTTTTTATGCCCGTGTAGACTTGTTCCTTGTAGTCCTGAGTAACAGCATGTAGTCCTAATACAAAACTCTGTTTTTGTTTCTGCCCCTTGTTTTCGTACTTGTTGTAGATAAAGTTGAGTGAATTTTTTTACAGTGTGCGAATCCAATAGTCGTTTCCCCAAAAGCAGCTCATCGTGTACGTATTCTCACAAATGTCTTTTTTTCCAAGTGAATGCGACGCAGTAGATTACCAACAAGGCTAACTATATGTCCATAGTCATTACTAAGATAATAAAATAAACAAGTTCAAGAATAGTAATGTCAACAATACGCAACAAATGTGGTTCTCTCAAAATTATTCAGCTTTGTTAGCTATACTGCTATAGAAGCTGTTTATTCAAACTTATTGCGTACCTATTCACTTTTGCACTACACACAGTGTAACTGTACACCATGTTGAGCACAAGTTGTGTGAGTCGTTATTGAGAGTAGGGGTTTTGTTCATACTTGAACTTGCACAGCTCTTTTTTTTAGGTATATGCACAAAAAAAAAGGAATTTATCAAAATAAAATCACTTACGTAAACTCATGCAGAGTTTGCATGCAAACAAGTAACTCAAAACAGATTACAAAAGTCGACCAGAAGGTGAATGCAGAAAATAACGACTTCACATAACATTGTATAGACATACAAAAAATAAAATAAAAAAGTGAACACAAGGTTTACTTACACCAAAAGGTTTTTACACCACTCACTGAAAAACTTTTTACATGCAAAGAAAAAAACCATGTATGCATTTTTATTCAAATGAATGAATGTGGATTCCTTACATGCATACTAACATACATGCTACGGCTGTACAGAATGTCCTGGTTGACTCGTTACATAGATTTGAAACTAACTAAGTAGGAAGGAAAATATTTGCCTAGAATATTTAGTATATTAGTATCAGTGACTAACTTTTCTCACTTTATGAAATAATAATGGTCTTAAAACCAGCAACCTTACGTAGATATATTTATACAACCTTTCCCCCTCTTTTTTTAAAAGCTTCTAGCATGTATACTTTTGTTTATCGATGCTTTCACTAACTAACTGTGTAAAAACTAAAACTCAAGTTGTCTGCATAGGAATAAAAAAATTCTCTTTCATTTTAATTTACGCATCATTCAAAGGGTAATTTTATTCGACAATGAATCCTACAGTCTGCCTTTGCATCCCTTTTAACTACAGTTGATAGGGGTATTCACAAATGCCTCGGTAACTTTTTGCAACGTATTGAGGTTTCAATATTTAGACAAATACGTAAAAAGTAAAAAGTAACTCAAATACCTTGATACACCGGTGCACTTGAGTACCCTTAATAATTCTTGTCATATTGAATAGCCGTGGAAAATGAGATACTTACTTTTAGTTAGAAACCTCTCCTGTCGTAGTAACTAAAAAAACTCGTGTCTTCCGCTCATTATGGCTGTACGTGATTCCATCTTTATATAGCATTCCCTTATAGTGCACAACAAGAGTTCCCTTTCATCTCGCAATCTGGAAATTAAATACAACCCTTTATCTATTCACGCCAGCCTGGAAACTTTTAATCTAAGCTGTGAAAAGGATCTCTATCTATCTGATGAGTTTTAATATCAACAATTGAGCCAACTCATGTAACAAGTCTTACTAACTAACTAACTTATAACCTTATATCCAAACTGGTATGCACTCTGGAGCAGGAATGGAATACCATTTCTAGTCAAAACTTCTAGTTAGTAGCTTTACCCCCCCCCCTTCTCCTCCTCCTATTTTCTACTCTCGTAATAATATTGTTTCCATCCTCAAATCCCGCTGCGCTCCTTTTGCATGGATGCTCACGGCTTGGATGCAAATGACTTGTCGTTGGCCACTGATTAACTTCCTTGTATCTCCTTGCTCCATTTTCAAATCGCTATACATTCCCATCAGCCCAGCTAGATCACTTGTGATTACTGTAATTACTTGGATGATGATTACGTGTGCACATGTAATTTCATTGCTACTTGTGCCTACTCTAGCCAGACTGCTCTGTGCACGCAGTCAATCAATGTGCGCTAGGAGACATGCAGTTAGTTATAGTTAGTTAGCAACACACTCCAAATCAGAGTTAAATGCCGTACAGCTTTGTGTGTACAACTATTTATCCAGGCAACGCTAATATTTAGTTTTAGTTAGTGAGTTCGTTAAGTTGAGGAAATTTCCCGAATTTCTTCACTAACTAGCAGTGAGTGAGGAAGACTGCCATATTGACATTATTAGCATTATTATATGTTAGCACAGTCTGACTGAATAGGCTCTACTTTTGGCAAACTGTATCACAATTCCAACTATTGCATTTCGTTTTGTTAGCAGAGTGCAGTTAGTAAGTTAAGTTAGCTCTAATAGTTGACAGTGTAGCATTTGGTGCACATGTTTTTTGAAGTGCTGAGATTTTAGCAAATTTTCAGTTGCGGGGAGCAAGGTTATAGCATTCAAGGTTGGAATGATGCTACATAGTATTATCATTTGGGAAGTGAATTCAGTGCGGTCGAATAATGAATTGAATAAGTGGACAGATGCGACCAAAGAAATATCCATAATATCATTGGCGTGAAAAAGCTAGTGGATGAATTTGATGATGTGCATGATTGCGGTTTGAGCTGCTATACTAGCCTCCTTGCTGTTTTATCGCGACCACGGAAACAAAATGGCTTCCACTGCGAACGCAAAACGGGCATTGAGCTTAACCTCCTTTTCAACTATTCATCATTATTATTTTGGTCACTCACTCAGTCAGTGACTGACTATGCTTGCCACATGTAATAATAATATTGTCATTTTTATTCAGCAGGACATTGCGCAAAAATGCCAAAGGAAAATATAGTTAGTCTGTATAGTTTGAATCTGTTCGCATTTTTGCGTGACTTATGTAGGAACTTTATGTGGATCTTGATTGAATTCCTCACTGTGCGTACCATTGCTTTGTGTAATGCGATTTGTTGTTCGTGTATCAAACTATTAGATCCTGTGTGTGTGTCATATACAGTGTTACATACATGTTTCAGTGAGGCTTGAGGCTCATAATGTATAGTTTTTGAATCTCTTATGTATTTGTACTAGATGTCTAGGGTGCACTGATTTGTATCTGGCATGCTAGTCAATGTGGAAAATGTTATTAAAACTGTGCAAATAATTTTATAGATAGATATGAGTGAGCAGCGTGTACCATGTGCCCTTTTCTGTGTTTTCATTATGCATAACTTACTATTTATATTTGCTGTGAGTTCATGTGCTAGTATTGGGAAAATTGTCATGAGAACTAACATTTTGTTTGTCTCTGTGTGTGATCTTTGGATCCTTTAGGACGGCTGGCTCCAGCAAAGGGAGTGCCGGCAATGCCACTCCAGACTCAAAAACCCCACCTGTGACAAATAAATCGTTGCAGAACGTGAAACAAGACCAACATCCTGCTGTAAGTCAACTTTTTCTCATGTTAGTCAGTTAATTATGTCCATAATGTATGATTAGTTAGTTATATAGCTTGAGTGAGTACTAAGTAAAACTAATTAACTAAAAAACTTACTAATAGTAAGTAAGTTCAAGAACAGCAGCATAGTGAGTAGAATTAGGAATTAAGCTCCTCTCATGTGGTCACCGTGCACAAATATACTACACGCAATCTATTCAGGTATTAGGGTTTCATTCATGAGTGATAATTAGCCATTTCTTGATTCACTGAGCATTACCGGGCAGTATGAGATCTCTTCAGTCCCAAAGTTTAGTTAGCTAGTTAGTTAGTTGGTTTGTGGGTAGTGGGTGTACTTACGGTATACAGTGAGTGATTAAATGAAGGGATGGATGGTCTGAGTGTAAAATTGTAAGAGAAAATTGATGTTAACTATATCTAACTAACTAAGCCAAACGGTGTAATAAGAGGGAGCCATGCATTTGGATAAGAAATGTTTTCACTGAAAATTCGTGAGTCAGGGAAGTTACCTACGTTTCATTAATCCCTATGAGCTAAAAAAAAGTCTATGATAATGGGAAGAAAAATTAAATTCCCAGTCCCTAGATAGTTTCCAATGTGTAACGCACACTCAGTCAGTTCAGTAAATTGTACAGCCTTATTAAGTATGTATACTTGAGAATGGAAAGATTGCGATATGATCTGCAAGTAAGACTTGTCATTTTCCTTAATTTATTCAACATGAGGAAGCATTTACTTTTCTTACGGGCTCAAGATAGTATATGCAGATGCATTGCCTTCGAAAAGTAAGACGTTTAATTTACGCTCCGTTTGCCTTCCCACTCTGTATTTTGTGATAACAATCAGTTTAAGTTGTCGCCATGATATATTGTTGATGTGAACGAGGTAATTTTTTCCCTGTCGTTGGTATACTTGTTGAAGCCAGTTGGTTAGTTCATATAAAAGTAGGATCTGCAAATCCAATGTAATGACATGTCGTTTGGCTCCAAAATATATGGCCGAAAATACCGCCAAAGTAATCAAACACTTGGGAAAACAAGACTTGCAAATGCATTTCTAAACCAATTGGTAGTTAGCTTGTTAGAAGAACAAAGCAATAACTGTTTGATAGTAATCTCAAGCTTGCTTTCTCTCTTCATCATAAAGGATACAACTTGTTAGATTTCCTTGGCTCACTCAAGCTCATTTTTCCTCTTAATTCCGAGTCCATAAATACCTGTCATGACTAGTAGCATGCGGTGTACTCAAATTTATTTCTCTAATTCACTTCTCAAGGCCCCCGCTATATTTATAAGTCAGTCAACCTCCAAATTATATTCTTAGTTAGTAACTTAGTTAGTTTGTATTTTTACACTGGACATTGATTGTACACACAAGTACAATATAAGTAATGTCAGTAGGTTTGACATTGACGGTACCTTTGAAAAGCTAGAGTAGCATTCAGGATTTGAAAAATAATCACAGCATGTTGAATCCAGTAACTATACAGTGCAAAGTTCCAAAGGTACACAATGCAAATTAATGTCATTGGAATTTGTAGGAGCCAGCCTACAGAGTGCAATGTTCACACGCAAAATAGGCGTCATCTATAGAACGGGTTAGGAAATTGCTGAGAGCCAAATACAGTTTTCTCCACCCATTTTTGCAAGGGCTTTGTTGTGACTTTTAATAAAAATACAATATTTTGGTGTTGGTACCAAATTATATCTGTACAAGCTGTTTTATTTACTTGACATCACGAATAAACTACATGCCTATATACAACATACAATTTTAGGTTATCTAAGAGCTAGACTGAATACAAGCATTCCATAGTGCAAAACTTGGATTCTCTACATTTTATCATCAGTAACGATGTAACATGCCTCCAGAAAATATTTTGTTGCGTGCTAGTACAACCAAAGTTGAAACACAAGTTTCTGGATAACTAACTAAATAGAATGATGTAACATAAATCATAGGATCCAGGGAAAGGGACTATAAAAACAAAAGACTGAGGAAAGTAGAAGCGACTGGAAAAATTTTATCTTTCCACAATGTGGCCACTTGAATAGTATTCACGAAAGAAAGTCATCTCATCTGTCTGGAGGCAAACTTTATGTTATCGTGGTAATGAAAGGAAGCTTAAGAGTTTCTCATCCAAGTTTACTCCCTTACTTATTATTTCCGTATATAGGGTCATATAAAAGATGTATGAACACATTGACTCCCCAACCCAAATTAGTCAACTCTGAAGAGTTTCCTGTGAACCATGAAACTCGTTGAGGCGTGAGAAAAGGCTTTCTTCAGAATGAAGCTCTTAAAAGCCAGGGAATGATTAAGCCACTTTCTAAAGTACACAAGATGAGGAACGGATGTTATAATCCTGCCAGTCACAAAGAACAAACAAAAAGAAATCAGAACAATAACTATTTCCCCTTGGTTTAAACGAGCAATACTTTACCAGTTTTACTAGCAAATTTCTTTACTATAACTGTAACAACTGCCATCTTGCAGTATTGTGTGTTGCAAAAGACAGGGAAAAATGACCTTTTATTATCGTCCAATTGTTCTTGACAGTTTTAAAACTCTTGAATTTTTTTCTTCCATTCTCAGCCGTCAATCATGAGGCATTACCGGAGTGTGAACCATTCCTACCAGTTCCTCCCTATTTATAACATTTACGTGTTTCTACGTACTTTTTTTTTGCTCCACAAACTGCTTTCCTTTTTTTCTCTTGCTTTCTTTGTTTCCTTGAGCCGACTCGTATGGATCCTATGGTATTCAAGTCGGAGGCAATAATAAGAAGCCCAAGTGTGGCCTTAATGTCACTCACTCAAACTTTTCTCAATTTCGCAAGACAGGATGAAGTTTGACATGTTGTGGTTGTTGCTGGAATAGCTCACAGTCAGTCAAACGACCATGAGTGCCTTGTTTGGTTGGGCAAAAGGGACAAACCATTTTATTTCCATTCTCGATATCCGATAATGCAAATATTAGCGAAATTTATTTAGCTCTTCTTCTGTAACTGGCCAAGACAGCGGTATGTCATTGTCGTTTGATTGCTAATGAAATTCCAATAATGAATCCATGAAATGACTCACACAGTCACTACAGCATCACATAGCATATAATATAGGTAGATTCCAAGTTTACTGCTGTACTTATAATAAAAAGAGCACAATGTATTTTCAGCAATTTCGTTTATCTGAATCTGTTAAGAGGGCAACTTATCTTGTAACTAACCAACTAACTGAATGTTGTAAAAAAGGTAAAAAATCTGCCATCAGCAAAATTATATGCTCAACCGGGTCCACAGGAAATGGAAGCTTCATGTACATTTGTGATGTGATATATGAAGCATGAGTTAAATTGTGAAATATCCTGCAGTTTTTTATTGGAATGGTTGACATAAATCTTTGAAAAGGAGGGTAGAAAAATCATCATCAAAGTGAGACTGAGTGCTTTCAAGGTATCCTATGTCCTATCTCATGGTTTTCACCCAATTCTTCCTTCTGGTCACTGATAATAACATTTCTTTGGTCTGTATAAAGTTAGTTGGACCATGTTGGAAAGTTTTGAGACGCGAAAGATTTGGGAATGGCATTTAACATCGGTCCGTCTGTAGGTAGTTCTAGTCGTTCGCAGCAAATCCAATTCTGTAAAGAGTATGACTTAACTGCTATTGTATGAAAAAGAGTGGAATAATACATTTACAGGATGACTTGTTAGGTGCATCGTTTTGGCAAACTAAAAAGGTTTAACGCCATACAATATTTGAATTCATGTTTCTGTAGGCGTTTGGATCAAACGGAATAAAACGAATGGGGTAATGGGGTTTGTAGCATAGCATGGGTAATGAATTAATGTTGTTATGAATTATAGAATTTATGACATCGGCTCCTCGTTTGTAATTCTTGTTCAGTTGGAGTTTAGTGTTGCTAAAGGGTTGAACTATTTATCACAAACAACTAGCTGAACGCAAATAATATTTTTATCAGCTTTTTTGGAAGGTGTGTTTGTGCCAAATGAGTGATCGATCTGAAAAACATTCTAACAAGTACAAACTAATTGCTACTCCTACGACTCCTACCTAACTACGCATAAGTTTTGCGTGTTATTAGAAAAAAAGACAAGGTGGATTATTCGATCCAGGTCAGGTGGTTTATGTAGTTAGTCAGTTAGTTTGAGAACATCTATAAAAATAATTGTGGTTCCTTTTATTGATCGAACATGTGTTTGCTAACAATGTTTGTTGTCATGAATTTTACAGATGGCTTTCTGGCAAAATCGATCAATATCACTGGTCGATATGTATATCGATAATGCGGACACATCTGATACCGTGGGTCAAATCAATTTTAGTCTAGAGTACGACTTTGAGAGCACTACTCTCATCTTAAAAATTATTCAGGTGAGTTGGAATTTTTTCATTCTAATGGCTGCTTATATTGCAATAGCATTGCTTTTTTATTCAGCGAATTAAAACATGAACGTATGATAACCTAACGTATGGTATGTCTTTTTAGTATAGTTGTGTATGCATGAACTTCGATGACCTTATACGATCGCTAATAGTTAGTTAGCATTTTATGTGTATAGAAATTAGTTAGTCAGTTCTGGCAGCAAATAATTTGCGACGCAAAATTTTTATATAATAAAAGAACATTGCTAATTATTAATTGTAGTTGCAATCAAGGGGCGTTGTTAAACATTGGGCCTTACTCCATAAATGCACTTATTTTATCATTAGTAGATTTATGAGTAGAATTGCTAATTTTGTCTTTGCCTTCTGTAGTGTTGTGTGTAGGAGGCCAATTAAAAAGAACACAAATATTTTAAAAAATCAACTCATTTTGCTTGAACAGATTTACACATGACATAATTGTCACATTGTTCTTATACCAGGAAGACCTTTTTGGTCTTTGTTTACAAAACAATTACATACTTACTAAAGATATGATTTTACTCTCGAGGATTTCACAAAGATTACACTATTGTATAAAATGTTATGCTATTGCATCAGCTCTCTGAGAAATATTTATTTCCTTCGCCCTTCAGTGATTAAATGAAAGTGCGTGACAGAATAAACCGCGTTAAACGAATACATAGAATAGCAGGAATCATTTTGAAATTTGTTCTTTGTGTTCAACTTTAATACTGAAAATTGCATTAAAATCGATCAACTCAATCTCAAGATATTCATTCAACTATTTATGATAATCTGTGTATGGAAACGTGTTAAGCAGGTTGTTGTACTGATTGGTTTTATTTTACAAATTGTGTGATCAAGTAACGTTTGCAGCTGAAAAGTAAATTATTTGGTTAATATATTTTGTTCCATAGCGTTAAAAGTAACCAAGAAGAATATTCATAGCAGCAAGAAACGGCGAATTTAAAACGCCGATCTGCAGTCCTGCTGCTTGCTTGGAAAAGCTTAACGATAACTAACGATAAATGAGCGTAGAGCAAAGATTAAATTGTACGCCGAACGAGCAATATTTTGTTTCTAGCAAAGAAAATTGGCATACAGATGTAGTAATATACTTGTACATTTAATGTCCTAATTTACAAGTTCGCGTTCAAACAGCATATTATGTGATACTATGTGAGCTAGCTCACAGTGTTATAATCAATCACAGTGATTTAATATAATTTAGTGTTTTGGAAATGTTTACTATGTACTATGCTTTTGTGAGGAAATGAGCTCACGCGGGTTAGCTTGCGATTCTCCATTCTTTCGTTACCATACTCTGGATTACGCTCAGCTACCAAGCAAGTAGGCATTAACTAGCTTTCACTTTACTGTGAAAAACCTAAAGTTCGAATTTTGCGGATGAACGAACTAATTGTTAAGCTTTACGAAGAGAACATATGCACAAAATTTTATTAAAATTGGTACAGTCCTTCTAGAGTTATCTTGTACCAAACATGCTTTATAGCAAAAGCGGACGTACAGACAGACAGACGCTAATCTGCGTTTCCATAAAAAAGCGGATATCTCCTACTACTTAATAAAACTTCTAGAACAAACTGTAGTTATATGAATAAGTAATTGAATACTTTCAAGTAGTAGTCTTTTGCTGGAAAATGCGAGTTGTTTTCCTAAAACAATTTTGTTTTTACCCACTCATGTAAATATTCAGTTATTTGCTTTTCATTTGTTTACCATTGTAAGTGGAAAGTACTGTGGGTGTGCTGATTTGCATTGCAATTTGCAAACGTGAATAGGCATTGACTTTGTTTAAATAGAGTTGTACAATCCCGGTACTCATTTGCAAGCATAATGGGTATGGGTATGCTTGGACGAGTTTTGTGTCTGCATGCCCTAGGAAGACTCCATTTATGTATGGGGATGTCACATAACATATAGTTAGCCAGTTAGAAAGGAAGAAGAGTGTAATGATTACCGAGTGAATAGCGTTCACAAGAGAACTCATGATTGGATTCATGCGAATAAAATGGCTCCCAACAATGTTTAATAGTTCCTCAAGCTTTTAAAATCAAGAGCTCCACTACTGTCTTTTTTATGACACGTTATTACCAAGGATCTAGCCATTTATGTGACAGTAAACTATTTAGAGCAACATAAACTGAACATGGTTATATATTTTGTGTCCATCAATTTTAGAATCTAAATTACCTCGTTCAACACAGCAAATACGGATTCCCCTACTTAACAAACCGAAAAAAATTGGACTTTTAAGCATGTCTACATTTTCCTCTGTAATGTGTTGTATTATTCTGGACAACATTTTGTCATTCCCTGGGAACAAACTTCCCTCACATTTTATCCAAAATAATGTATATTTTTTAAGTATTTACTAAATGCATAATATCACAATGCTAGGCAAAAATGACATTTGATTCCCACGATGTGGGACAAGTCACACACATTATGGCTGCCTCTTTCCCAAACATATCCCTGATGGGATGTGACACGTTACCATTATTCACTCTCCAAATTGTCCACACTCAAAGTTTGATTGATAAACTCATGTTTGAATAATGCCTATCCAGTTTTTTCAGGGATGAAAATCATCTCGCTTTTCCCTATCTATTGATTCATTTACTATATTCTCTAGTTAACTAACTAACTAAACTATCCAGCAGCAGTCTTGCTCTTCAAGATTGTTACGGTGAAATCAGTTTACGGCCCCAAATAACTTTCTATAGTCATCCCCTGGTTTGCACAGCTAGTTAGGTGCAGGATCCATTCTTATGTAGTTTCCACTGGAGGCTGAGTTGTTGGAACGGAAACAAAGTTACAGTTTGAGAACTTCCAGTCGTTTAGGATAAAGAGTCATGTTGTCATCTATATAATGTGAACGGGCTTTTTGGGTGATGTGATAACGTTGTTCCATCTCGAGAAACGCATTGCAGGTACAGAGTCCCATTTACAAGACTTAACTGAAAGGACACACACACATACACACAGGGAGAGTGAAAGAGGTGAGTGAGTGAGGCAAAAGTTATTTCCCACTGGGGAACTTGTTCTCTTGATTGTTATAACTCGTAGCATGGCCAAACTAACTGACTAAGATTGCTGATAGGATCCAAGTACTGGAAATATAGTTAGTTATTTACTGTAGTATCGACGGATAGCGGATGTGCTCATTTCTGAAACAATGTGCCTTCCTGTGCTTGATTCCAAATGAAGCTAAAATGTACCCACACTAGTGTTTGCAAAACCGGAGGGGTTTCCAAAACCGGTAATTTCGGTATTCATTTTCCCAAAACCGGGAAACCGGTTCGGTTTCGGTTTTTAAAAAAAGCGTAGAGTACGATTATTACAATTATAAGT
>Ga0210040_10002313_pt1 | contig 27076 bp, 14 predicted proteins | sample CryGeyCG12114_NA_FD_185462 | JGI IMG/M metagenome (GOLD analysis project Ga0210040, IMG submission 185462) | Groundwater microbial communities from aquifer - Crystal Geyser CG19_WC_8/21/14_NA (SPAdes) (version 2) | ecosystem: Environmental > Aquatic > Deep subsurface > Groundwater | place: USA... | reverse complement strand
ATAAATAATATAAACAGCTATAAATAACTTCCCACTGAAATGAATAATCCCACTTTAGTGGCAAAATTTTCCCTTCATATAATGCACGCACTGTATTTTAATTGCTTACAGCATAATTTCCAGCTTGTTGAAAGTCAACTTTTCAATTCTACGCTGTAACCTATCGTGAACAATTTATACAGACTTGGCAAGCCTTAAATGGCATTCAGGCTGACTTGCCTTGTCTGGTAGATGGCATTTTTTGTTACAAAGAAATCACATTAGTCAATATAAATCACTACTCACTCGCTGTGTACAACGCAAATGGAAAAGAACTATACAGTCAATACAGTTGACAGCTGCACATAAAGATGCTTATCGGATCGCCTTATCGGATTGCATCGGATTGGATTCAAGATTATACGATCCGAAATTGGAAATCCGATAATTTTATCGGATCGGATACGGATCGCACACTGATCCGACCCAGTAAGAATATCTTAATTTATTTATTTTATCATTGTAAAATTCAAACTCCATACTATAATATCGTATCGATATTACCTAATTTATCTTGTATTTCTTTCGTACGCATGCAATTAAATGGAGCATATTTTTCTCTGCATGTTGTAAAATATTTAATGTTCTTTTCGGATGACCATCAGATTGGATTGGACCGAAGACCAATCCGATTGGATCGCATAACGTTATCGGATTTCAGGTCGGATCCGAGGGCGATCCGATCCGTTTGAAACGATTCATACATTCTTAGCTGCAACATAGAAGCATGAGAAAAATGGGCAAATAGTATTCCATTGTGAAAAAGTGAAATCTAACCACACAAGTACATCTTATCACCAAACATCAACAACTCAATTTATCACCACTACTCCCTTGTCTGAATTCAGTCAAGTCGACCCAAACAATGAGACATTCATGGGCTTTCAACCGAGAAATCATAATTGATGACCTATCCCACCTCTCTATCAGTACTTTAAAATCCTTTCTCCACTCCCAGTGTGCAAAAAATTGAGTGCTTGTGTACGTCTGCTGTTGTTGCATAATACAAATACCCGCACCCAAAAAAAGGAGTAAAAATCTGTTTTCCCAAAGCCCACTCAATGTCAGTTTGTTTAAAACTTTCTTGCTCTCATAACTTTGTTACTTTACTTGCACTGAAGGAAACGGAAAATTACTCTATGGGATTGACAACGACTGCTAATCTTGCAGCCAACTCTAGGGTTTGTGGTTTACCATCTTTTCTTACTATGGGCTTACTACAGTATTGGTATCATATAAATTTAACTCATTCAATCAGGAGCAACAGAAAAGTGCGATACACTATTCCCTTGCTTTTCATGGCAAATAGAGTTAGTCACATTTTTCATTGTTTTCACTTGCCAGTTCCATACAAAGGAAAGGATGGGAACTTTAGGAGTGCCAAAATGACAATCTGGGACATATGAATTGATGAGCCGATAAAAATAATCGCACTTGGGAGCATAGACATGGAATAAAGACGTACCAGTCACACATTCGGTGAAAGGAAAGAAAAACGAGATTTTCATAGAGCCTGTCTAACTAACTAGCCAAGTTCATTACAGCCGTGTCTCAACTTATCCCAACTAACTAACTAACTTGTAGAAAGCTCTGAGGTGGGATAGGTTCAAAGACGGGCTCAAACTGTGGTCCTAGTTTTCTCTGGTTGGAATGAGCCAGGTTTTTACGCATTGCGTACAATTTGAAGAGCTCTCTATTCTAGCTTTCTATTCTCATAGTGTGTGTGTATATACTTTAGCTCACACAAGATATTTCCACAGAATGGCGACAGCACGTCAGCACAGCTCCACATGGCATAACATTATGGTGAATGTTGCTTTTTTGACCCTTTTTTGCTACCTTTTATTGCTACCTACACAGCGGTATTTTTTTCATTTTTTCATTATTATTGTCATTCCAAAGGATGGCAGCAAAAAATGCATGGTAGTATCAAGTAAGTATATTCTCTAGATCTACTAACTACAGTGGTGTTGTTATGTGATATAGTTAAATTTGCTGTAGTATGTGTGTACTGTGATTTCATAGTATGTACTGTAATAGTTAGTAGTAAAAAAAACCTGCGTCAAATTCGTTCCTTTCGTAAATATTAGGGAGGCAGGCACAGAGGGGACGAGTTTCTAGATACGGGAACATAAATGCTTTATCTACTGTGCACAGGTTGCCGTCTTCACGCAAAAGATATATGTTTTAGAGAATTATTACCTTTTATTACACTTGCTTGTAGACTAGGCTCGTTGATTCCTAAAGTATGCTATTCATTTCGAGACTGTGTCGGTTTAAGAAAGGTCTGGGCTTGTGCACAAAGCCCATGACTTGTAGGCAAGCTTATTGGATTATGATGTGCAGTTCAAGTTGTGTCTAAAATATTTGTGGGGCACATAGATGAACGGTGAAAGTAGCGTTTCACCATGCCAGGTATCTTTTTACAGTGTGCATTGTGCTTGGTATGCAGTTAGTTATTTACTAATCATAAGGAGTATGAAAACATGTAGCACACTTATAGTTAATATTAACTCCGAATGTGTGCGTCCCTACAGGCTTGTTGTTTTGACCACTATTTAGTTAGTTTTAGCAATTTAGTTAGTTAGTATCATAGATTATTTTTGTCTCCAGATAGACAGTCTTTGTTGAAACTGCGAACGGAAAGCTAGTTTTCAAATCTGCTTTCAAGTAAAAGCAGATTTTTTTAAGCCTCTTTTGCTGACAAGGATGAAAAACCCGCTTGATTTATAATTAGTAGACACAGCATACATACACGCTATGATAAACTGTCTGTTATTTTTTGTCTATGAGACAATAAATCATGAACGCTGGAATAATTTATAAGTGATGTAGTATTCAACTGGTTTCCGTTAGGCTACTGCAGGCAGACATCCATAGTATGATTCATAGGGACACGTGGAAAATTCAAAGGCCAACTTTTTGAGATGGTAACAGCTGGCAACTTGAAACGCACTGATGATGGCAAAACTCAAGACCACAAATGGATGGATTGCACAATTTTTATGAACTTTGTGTTCAACAGCATTATGTTTTCCATATGAGAGCGTATGCAGTACGTAACGTACACACTTATGCAACTGAAGACAAGAAAAACTATGAGCACAATGGGTAGGAAAATGGAACATACCGGCACTGGATCCCTTGTCTTTATTAAATTTTGTGCGGATGTAGTCAATGACTCGAGATGGGCAGGACAGGTCTTGTTTCCTTCCTTTGTTTGCTCTCTTCTGTTTCGTGGGCTTTGAGTACAGTTGACTGACGACGCTGTACATTCTCTGGCCTATGAAAATGTGAAGAAAATCAAAAGATTGGTACCCTGCACAGCAGTCAGGGCAAGCTGACTGAGAAAAGCAACAGAGTGGAAAACAATGGGCTTATCATCAATTACAGTGGCCATTTGTACACCCATACAAATGATTTGTATTTTTTATAAATAGAAACCATGTCTGTTTTTATGCCAAAAAGTCTCTACTATTTTTTCCCTTTATTTCATCAATCAAGTTCCCGGAAATGGAACAAAACTAGGTACTGTATATATGTAGTCAAAAATAGAAAAAAAGAAGTTGTATTCTGCTGAACACTGCAAAGACGAACAACTTGCTTTTGCCTTCCCGTGTTTTTCCCGGAAATTCAGGTAAAGTTTCAAAATGAGTTTAATGCAAAGCTGTCTGGTTTGAATGAAAGATTGCGTATATGATGGAGAGGCCTTTGATAGCAATTCTGTTGATGATTAGTAAGGAATGAACAGTTACAAAACTGCAGTTTGAATTCTTAGTTGGGCTTTGAATCAGATAAAAAATGAGACGCCAAATAGGCTGGGCAATAAAATGTTCAAATGAACACACACACAGTAAATCAAGAGGAGAGAATGAGCATTTCATTAGAATTGGAACTAGTGGGAAAAACTAAATCGGGCAACACATCAGCCCACTCAAATTGTACCAGCAACAGGGGAGAAATTTTGAGACGGAGAAAGCATAAGCTTCTGTAACCATGAGCGAAAATATATAGTCAGTTAGTTTGCTAGAATCAAGGAGTGTACAAAAGTTGTTGAAAAGGAAAATAAAAGAAGCACATATTATAAACATAGAGCGCCTTGAACTTTTGTTACAAAAAAAAAACATTGAGCAAGTAAATAGGTTTTTTTAGCAGGCCAGATTATATTGAATGGATGAGAACAAAAGAGAACAAGATTCAAAGTCCCCATTTGCTTTGCAATAATGTACACAACTCAGCACATGACTTCCTGTTATAAAATGTGAGAATGAGAAGAAAAGCTATAACAATAAAACGCGTTTGCAAACCATTTCAATGTGAATCAACAACAACAACAAAAAAAAAGATACTCTAAAGATCTAAAAGATTTGAAACTGTAACTTTTGTTGAAAGAAAATGGAAAATAGAGCCAAACTATACGAAAAGGGTAGTATGTAAATATTGTCACAGCACTACAATAGTAGCTCCATATTTTCTAGTCGCTTAAATGATTCATTCAGGCACAAGTCATCAAACTTTTTACGTGCGTTACATCTGTATGAAAGATAGAACCAAATGGCACAGAATATTCAGGACGTGAATACTTTTGTTGCATTTCACACGGAATTTACCGATTTCTTCCATCTAACACAATTTACATTCATTTGGTGAGAAGTAAATAAACGCCATAATTTTTCGTTCAATAGACTTAATGCCAGGCCATTTGCATTTTTAGAGTACGCATAATGACAGTATGATACGAACTACGGATCCAGGATATTGAGGGGAAATGTAGAATCTCAACGCATACTAAGTAGTCAGAATAAACGGATGAGACAGATTTTGCGTAGTAATAGTAAAACAAGCGGAAAAGGGAATATGCCATGCTCACTCAACACACAAAAAGGTGAATGAATACCACATGTTGAAAAATATTTCCAATGATACTTATGCTTGATTGATGTTTGTTTGGCCCTTGTGCCAAGAAATGGAAGAAATAAAACATTCTTATCTGGCTTACTATCTCTGGCCAAAGTTGTCTTTCTTGTCACAAAAAAGTGCCATTTTCCTGTTGGATCCCATTATTCACTTGCGATTTAGCTTAAATATGCTGAGGCATTCTGAAACCACTTGTGTTTCGCCAAAGCATCACGCTGACAAAGAAAAAATATTTGGGGGGACTAAAAAGTCTTCAATCATAAATATTAACTGACCACCAGTTGAAACTAATATGTGAAAATTTATTCATAAAACATTTATTTCCGTCTTCTGTGGTCCCTTAACAGCTTCCGTTCCTCACATTTACAATTCATGTTGGTCAGAATTTGCGTTCAGATTTGCATACATTCAACCATAGATTTGAACCTTTTTCAAGCTAAACCACCACTATCTTCTTGACGTTTTTAAGTTTTAGGATTACAAAAAAATATTTCAAACAATTTTCCTCTTCTTTGTAAAAAAGGGCTCCTTACAAACTAGCAAAATAACTTAAAAAAATCGTCTCATTGTGTCTGTTTTATGCAAAGCAAATTTTTAGCTTGGATGTCACCCCGCAAGTAGTTTTTGCATAAGTGAAATGAAGAGATATTATTTATTAGTTTAAGTGCTTTCATTAGCATTGCAAAACATTAAGTTTGTCTGCAGCACAAACCAAACAAATACGAAAAAACTATGCATTATATGTGAATCTGATCCTTAAACAATATCTTGAATCAGAGCGGGTGAGTATTTAAAAAAGTTGCAGACAACGGGTGTCAACTTTTTGCAGAATATTTAGAAAGACAACACTATCTGCTTGGTCTTGAGACACTTAAGTAGGAGCTCCACTCAAGATTCATGTGCTGTGCTTTATAAAGAACTTCAGGTTGTCATGGGCGTACTGAAAATAGAACTTGACTTTGTCACACCAAAGATGTCATCTATGCCATTTATTGTTATCATATTAGGGTATACAAACAGGATATCAATCTTTTGTTCCACAGGGAAACAAATGTCGCCAAAATTTGTGCTGGCCATTAGGTGTCAACGGCACATTACTGTGCGTATGCGTAGTTGTATAAATATTAATGCATTCAAATTAAATTTAACTATAAATATATAAATTCCCGTTAATTACACAGGCTTTTTGAGCCCATCCCTTGACTGTGAGAGAAATTTTGGCTCACTTTCTCCCATTCCTCTTCAATTTAAATAGGAAGATCGCACTACTATTAGGTCCTGTCCTCACCCAATAAATTTACTGGTGAAAGTCAAAATCAGTTACTGGACCTGTCAAAGGACAGCAGGGTATATTATATTTAACCGTTATATTTTATGGAATCCCGTTTACAGCTTTCTCTTTAAAGCCTAATAAAACCAATATATTTACAACTGCAGGGAGGGGAATGCTATATAGTGGCTGCGTATTATTGCATATGTAATAGTATTTATGAGGCCATCAAATTTAACGATGAATTCTGTGATCATTTACAGTTTTTGTTGGCGTCAAATTGGAAATGATTGTGCGTCCTGACTTTTAAATCTTGCAGAATACTACCAGTAATGGAAATGAATTACACGTGTGTTTATGTTCATGGTCGTAACTGATTGACTGGGAAGCGGGTGGCACTAATGTATTTATTATTTAACCCCTGTAAATTCATAATAGTAGTTAGGAACCGGGTGAGAGAGCCAAGAGTAGCATGAAAAGAGGTGGACCAACTGCTCAGTCTGAAATGCAAATACTATACTCTAGTTGACGGCAAAAATTCATGAATAATTAATCTGGGCTGTTGTGAAGGCATGCCAAGTGTACATGTTCAAATGTTGAGAGAGTCTGCATTGCTCCTAGGGAACAGTCATAATGACTATGGCGCCTACTTGGACGAATATAGTATTGCTTTAAACTAAAGTACTTGTATAGTTGTATGCATTAGTGGGTGTGAAAGGAAACTTCTACTATGCACGTACGTTTTACGTACTACCAACACTATGCAATGCGTTTAAGGCACAAAGAAATCTTGAAGTACTCGATGAAATCATTAGCAGTCTACACGGTCCTCCAGAGTGCAAAGCAAAAGAAAACTACGTGAATAGGCAATTGCCACGCTATTACTTGGTGACAATATGAGCGAATTTTTTAGCCTCTCGTGCACAGAATTATCTCTTAACCAGTGATAATGCAATGGCTTGTAAGGAATAGGTTATCTTGGTGGCGATTTTAAACGTTATCATTATAGTTTTTTTGTTCTAACTCTAACTTAATTTCATCGCAGTAACCATAGAAGCAGATTATAACTAAATTCGACATTGAGAGTGGTTATGTCAGCAAATTTTACTTACTGAGCATCATCTATTATAGTTTTGATATATTTACCATAGTAAATAGTTAGTTTTAAGTGTACAGAGTAGTATAAAATTTGCAAAACGTGATGAGATTTAAAAATCATGATAGGAAATGAATAAAATTTTTGTATGTCAGAGAGTATGCTTTGTAAACAAAAGCTTTTGCATAATTAGACCCAACGAGACGACTACGCAGCGCATAAAAAGCAATAAAAATTCATAATTACTTATAAATGTAATTAACGTGTTAAAAATTACATAAAGATTCCATCGCTAGGAGTTTAATGCTTCCGCTGCGAGTTGATGCAACAACTTTGAATATAGTAAATTTTCCGTTTCGCCAGGGGAACTGCAATGCCGTTGAGTTAGGAATGTTAAGTGCAAAATAAAATTAGCAGAATTGAGTGGATGGATGCTGTGTAAGCAGCAAATTCGTATACATGTTCTGTCTTAATAAAAAATTCAACAACAGGTTCTCCCATTTCCAATCTCAACTAGAATTTTCCACGAAATAGCCTCTTTAGTTAAGGTTATGTGAATAACTAACTATTTTTAAGGAAAAAAAGTATGAACGTAATTGTAAAGAGTCATGATCAAAACGTAATTAGATTTGTGGTTTGAGACACTGACTGTATACTTTCAAGTTTACTTTTCTATTTATTATTAAAAGAAAAAACAGACTTTTTTCGTCTACGAAAATGTATCTTGTATTTTATCAAACAAACACTAAATAAAGCTCTGCTGTTTAATTCATGGGACCACGGTTATCTCAAATTACAACTCATGTGTTGTGATCTCTAGCATCTCAAACTAAACTAACTAACTATTATGAAGCTAGAATGAAATATTTGAAATTTCACGGGTACAACTTTCTCCATGAACCATGTACAGTAATAATGTTTGCATAATATGATAATGTGTACAGTTTATCAAAACACTAGAGACTCGTATTGTTGATATGGCATCTTATTTGACATCTTGGCAGGCACGCCATGTAGAAACTTTCACGGGTAAATAAATAGAGTTAACCACTTGCAGTAGAAAACATATCCTCAAGTGGTACACATTCCACATTTCAACAAAATCATACACTTTCAAATTCTGAATACAAATAATAAACTTGGCTCTTCAGATTAAAAAAAAAAGTATTTCAAGTGGAAAAGCAATCCTGATACAAACGTTTTACGTGTGCTGCATATGTTTTTAACTTAAAACCCTAAAATTAGACTTATATAAACTAACTAATTTTCGTACATCTCAGAGCATTCATGTAATGAGGTAGCATTGTAACTGAAATTGAGCTGATAACAAAATGTTTGTGTCTGCATTGCACCCTCGCCACATTTATAGTTGAGAATTCATAGAATGTATGGCGAAACTAGATACAAACAATCTTAATCAAATTGGTTACCTATGGAGTACTTAATATCACTGACTCGATGCCAGGTCTGGCTCGGTGATTGATAATAAATAAGTTTGTTTTTGTCAGCATTTGAAAAGCAAAGAAATATAGGTGGGTTTGGTGGGTTGTCGCGGGTTTTCTATGCGTAGAATTTATGATATCTGTGTGAAATGCTAAGGTTGTATATAATAATGAAGGACAAATGGACTCCAAAGACGATGGCTCATGAACGGACTACAAAATACACCGTAGCAGTTAATTACATTTGTGAAATGAGCTTCAATAGGCTGGGTTAATGGAAGGAAGGATTCAGATTCACATAGAAATTAAACCAACACTCTGACTGAGTTAGAGTCCCAGTAATGATTTCCGTACACAACGGACTGAGGCTACACGCTGATCCTCATACAAAAGAGATTTATTATAAGGTATGGGCTTTGAATGCATACTGGTTCAAATCGGTATAGTAATTTCTAAAAGTACTGCTTTCATACATAGATTAGATTCGATTTCGACGAACGGTACTGGCGCATTTACTCGGGCAGAAGTAATCATTTAGATAATTATAAATATATTGTTCCTTGTGGATTGCATTCGCTAGTTGCACCCAAGTATGTCTTTGATAAAGTGAAACTGGTTTCGCATTTCACGTTTATTAGATGTTAAGAGAATACTAACAACATAGGACAATTGATAAATGAAAGACATGGCTGATTGAAGGGACATGATTATTACAGTCTTCACTGGTTGTGAGAGACTCAATTTCTGAAAACAGCAATAAACTCGTTTTGTGTGGACCGTTTGTCCAGTACTAACCAAACTTCATCACAGATAGATTATCATAAGTGGGAATAGTGGATAAATTATACTGATTTTATGAAGGATATTGATCTCCACTCTGTAAATTGTGCACGCAACTGTAAACTGACTAGAGAGATAGCTTGATGAAAACACATTTACTTTTTAGGATACAGAGCAGTTAGAGTCAGATATTAAATACGACAAGTGGACAAGTAAAGAAATAAAAGGGACGAAAAATTATATTACGTTTGTAAAAGGTTCCGTCAACATCGTCTCAATAAAAAAGGCGTTTCACCACAAATTAGAGATGGGTCATAACTTTTTACAGCAGCTCTTTATCTCATTCAGTACGTGTATGCGATACACACCATAAAGATTTCACAGTATAAGTGAATGACTTTAGCACATCCTGTCTATCTGAATATATTTACACGGAAATTGGAATGGTGCATTTGACAAGTTCATTCATATAGCTTCAGCATCATTCCCTTATGTACGTTTGATGAATATTTATTTCTTTTGATTGATTGCAAGACCTTGTTTTTTCTAGCTCATAAAACTCAAACTGTGATCATAATACCTATAATAAATAACTTTGAAATAGCAGATGAAATCACGATACATCAAAATGCAGAAAATCCACATCACATATCCCAACTAAACTGCATACATAAAACAAGCTTGTTTTTCTTATCGAAACTAACCATTCACAGTACTAAAATCCTGTACCTCCTGTCTATAATCGTTTCAAAATTGATGGCAAATTAATACCCTATACGGAATTAAATCACCCTTCAGCTGAAACTTTCAACAACACATTCATGTTATCATTTACTTTAAACCGTATTACATTTGCGGCAAAACGAAAACCGCATGACACTGGGGTGTCCAAATTAATATTCGGTATTCATCCACTTCATTTGCTGATCCAATACCAACAAACTAAATTCAATAAAATGTAAATACATCTGGCAGGAGAAACACTCACGATAGGTAAGGTTTCTCCTTTAACTCATTACAACTGTCTCACGTCATCCCTACTTTATACTTTCCATTTCCTTTCATCTTTGGTTCTACTTACACAAAAAACTAATATTCAAGTTAAAATAACATAAATACTAACTAACTAACTAACGAAACAAACATTACATACCTTGACAATAGATTCAGAACAGTAGTCACAGATCCGGATCGTTGAGCGAAACTAATGAACACTCCTTCGGTCAGTCGTAACTAAATTACTTATCACTTCCTTCCTTCCTAACTCTACTATTGCAAGTTGCTCCAACAGGTCAAAACTGTACATGTATACCACGGATAAATACTAGCAAATGACCACAACAATTTATTGTTCCCACTAGCAACCACACGGCTAAATGTTGTCTTCAAATTATTGCTCACTTGTTTGCTCACACCTGCTGCCATATCATGAACTTGAGAGAAACCATTATTTCGGTCACAACCAAACCAGCCGGAATGCTATTATCACACACAATGCGTGGATCCACAACCTAACTACCTGATTTCAATTAATTCCTTCCTTACTAGATCCTAGGTTCACCCCTGTAGGCAGCAATGTGAAGAAACTGTGAAATTGTCAATATTAGTTCAACGGGCTCATTAAAGTAAACTTTCTTGTCTCACCCAAATGAAGTAGTTGTTATTTTAGTTTGCTAGTTACTACAACTAGACACATGTGTGCCGTTGCAGATAGTTAAGCAACACTTGGCGTTCAACAATAATGCCGAAAACTGAAAGAAAACAACAGAACTCGGTTGTAAAAGCTGTGGATTTCCCCTTTTCTCCTCAATTCAATCACAACAAACTAGCTCAAGTTGCTCTGCCGCCACCATGTGCTAATGGAATGAAACTCCAGCCGTTGAGTTTTCCACCAACCCGTCTTATACACAGTTAGCTGCTTTGTAGTCCATATCCCTGTTTTTGCAACCAACTCGCATATTTCGGCTACCTACATGTGTGTGTGTAGTGAATGCAATACAAAAGTGAACGTCCCAACCAACGTTAGTTGTGCCCGGGTCTGCATTTTCTCCACATTGTTGCGCGGCGACTCATATGTACACGGAAAAAACTTGAACGGTGTGTTCATTTCACATAGTCGGCCGTTTCTCCCTATTCCGTAGCGTACAGTATGGTTAACAGCCCTGTTTCCTTATCTTCTGGAATAATCATCTTATCCATTTTGGAGCTTTTGTTTTGATGTGGGCCGGTTATTAGCTGGTTAGTTTTAGTTTGTTGGCAATTTTTCCCATGTGGTGTAGTTAGTTAGTAAATGGGTATAGAAAGTTTCATGATGCTCAGCGAGTACAATATTTTTTGAGAAGAGGTTGATTATATTTAGTTGGGTAGTTGATTTGGTTAGTTTGTGAGCTAGAATTTTTGGAGGGAAATGTGATGGTAGTTAAAAAAATGAGATTCATTTGAATTCTTCGTTAGCAAGGATAGGTTTGTGAGCTGAAGAATTTCTGTGAAGTTCCGGAATTACAATAGGGTGGGTCTGCCGCGAGAATCCTTGGTGGCTGGTCATTGGATGGTAGACAAGATCTCATTTACATTCCTTGGGACGGAGTTTTGCTGAAATGAAAGCCGAGTGTTTGAATTGGAAGGGAATTGAAGAGTGTCCTTTCTGATCCCTTTATTGTTTATAGGTTGCAGAGATTGCGAGGAATTGAAGATCCGCATAGCGTTATGGAAGTGAGTGAGTGGAGAATGTGATCTGGTTCGTTTAAATTTTCAAACCCAAGTCAATTTGTTAGAAAGGAAGTCGGCAATTTTAGTAGCAGGGAGTTGTAGTTGCAAAAGCTTTTATTGATGCATTATGTAAGAAGCGAGGAGCTTTGGAAGAAATCTAAATGTCTCAAGCATGCTTTCTGTGTTTGATTAATTTGTAAGTTAAAGTTTAGCCGATCTGACTTTTTGTACATTTTTTTGAGGCAACAGTGGGGGAAAATGGTGCAAGTATATACGAGCAGGCTGATGCCAATCAATAGCTAGAGGGATGTTTAAAAATGCTGATTTGATTGATGTCTTCTAAAGTTCAGTTCGCTTCTTAGTGCTCAGATTTCCGCAACATGCTATGCTATACTATTCGTCAACAACAAGTTAAGTAGTTTAATAGTGGATGGGAGCGTGTGTAGCACTTAAAAAAATTAAGAATTGATGCCTGTTTTGCGTTATGGAGATCGCTCGTGCGTTTCAACAAATCCAAACGCTGTTATCATAGAGCGAGATGAAATGCATGAAGTATATTCTTCTTTTCATTCAGGAGAAATGAAACACGAACCGAAATGGCTCACAGAGTTGGAAAACTAACTAAATGGATGTGTAAGAAGAAACGTACTTTTGGTGTGTTTTTTATTCTTTCTGTGAGAAAACAGAAACATGGAAAGACAACTTCATTTTTATAGCATTATAGTTCACTCCCAGAATGATACTCTGCGGACGCTCCTTTCGACGCTCCATGTTTTAACAATTGCGATGTACCACATGCAAGCATTTGGCTGTAGAAAAAAAAAATTAGTGAATCTTGCCAGAACTTTCAAGCATATGGGCAAGCTTTTTTTAACCATCTTCACAGTTTGTGATGATAGCTATGGGTATCGTAATGAATAGGATCAACAAGACACAACCAACATTAACGTATAATCCATACATGTTTACGGATTCGTCAATTACAACATTATTTACCCAATTTGTCCTTTCTTACGAGTGCTCAAGGTTGCATAAACAAGTTTTAGCTCTCCTATGACCAATTTTGGCTCTACAAATTGTTCCTTTTCCGTGTCTTGTTAGAAAGTACTTACTGGGAATCTTCCTTTGGCTCATTACTAACTAACTGTACACTGTTTTGTTTTATTTGATTGTTATGGCTTTCATTCACGGTGGCACGAGTCTTCGTACTGCATTCTACTCAAGCGGACTCAAATTAGTATACTGTGCATTTGTTGTCTGTTGAGATTAAATCCTGGTCAAGTGTTAGGATGCTCTATTTCCATTTCTGGCGTCTCATCATTTTCTCACCAGTTTCCAATCGAACGTGCTGACGTTGTTGGATGCTTGCCATTGTATGTAGACAATCATTGTTGCTCTCATGTTGACCGGATAGTGGATGAACATGAAGTTAATTACATATCACTAGCGTGACATTTGTCTTCAAGTCGGTATTCTAGTGTCGCATTGACGAAAAAAATTCTGATAGGCACACTCGCTGGTCGCTGTCGCTTTGTACCTAAAGTATATCAATCAGTGGTGAATGTCGGGCAACTTTTTCCTCTTCCGTACGCAATCAGGCCACCGTACATAACCAATAAGAATGAATTGGAATAAGTCAGTCAATTATATAGTTGTTTGTTGGGATTTTAGAATATATTGTACTTGTAGATGAACCGCTAAACAAAAAAATGTTTAAATGCACAGAGGAAATGTTATTATTGGATAAATGGAGAAGCCACAAGCCAAATGGGAAGAGAAACAAATATTTAAAGTCAAAGGTGGGGAAACAAATGAGTTTTTCTACTTTAATACGGACAAGTTTGCTATAAAGCGTACTTTCCTAAAAGCTCGTGAGTTTTACAATTCACGGTTTACTAAGCAGCACTGTTTTTGGCAGCAAAGTACTCATCACTTTGCCATTATTTTCTCAGCGGGAGACTAAATCTTTATACAAGCTTTTACTTACTTTTACTGTCGTATAAATCTGGCTGTAACCGCATTATGTAAGTTTGGTGAAAGCATTAAAGAGTTTCCGTACAGAGATGAAAATTGAACGCATTAAAAGTTGATCACGATTTGATATTCCTGACTTGTAGGTGTGAATTGAGTCTCCAAAAATTTCCACTTGACTCGTTTTCATTGCTCAAAATTGAGGATTGAACAAAAAAGTGAGCTGGTGGGCTTGTAATCCCAAGTCATTTTCCAGTCGGTGGGTCGAAAAGTCACTATAGTTTTGTATAAATTTGAAATTCCATGTAACGTTTACCACTCTTATGATTCAAGTGGCTTTAAAGAGCTAGTTTCTGTTGGTAAAAGGGGTTTCTGAGCTTTCATATCCAATTTATTCCTTGGGATTAACTCGTTCTCACAAATGGGACCAATAATATAGCTGTTTGGTCTCCAAAAAAGGGAATTCTTTGGTTGCATTCATGTGCCAATCTCTTGGGTGGCAACTTGACACAATCATTTTTCAAGTGTCAAATGATTCATCCTCTAAAAAGAATTGGAAATGTTGGAAACTACGAACTGCACTTAAAAGTCTAAGTAAAGGTGATGCAAAATGTGACACGTTCAGTTTCTAGAATTCTCATTCATATACTAGCTATTGATGTTAACAGCCCTACTTTCAGTTCATAAGTTATTAGTTTCTCAATTTTCCACACTCAATATACACAGAGGGCTTAACGTCTTATTACTACCTGGAGACAAACTGGAATCCCAATTTCATATGGTATCTGCTACATTCAGGAAATGTTTCCTAAATGTCCTCTACAGACTAACTGAAAGCTCAATTCAATTGATATCATTTTGATGCCATGTTTAAAATTCGATTGATCACATCACTTGGTGTCGCGAACACAAGACACGAATAAAAATAATATTTACTATCAAAAATAAATTGGTTCTACACAGCTCGTAAATTGTGAGCTATCACGTAGTTCTTGCATTACTTAACGGGGATTCTAGATGCCAGATTCATAGAAGTTTTATGAGAAAACGAACGATGATTTTCATGTGAAAATAAGCTCGCGGGTCAAACTAGCTAGGAATGCAAGTATGGTAAACTGATGCTCACGGACGGAGAGTAGGTTTCGCACTCTCCATTAGGCTTGGAGGCATTACTGGCGAGGAAAAGCTGATCACTGATGTGTATCATTGTACATTGCATGTGCAGTTGGTAGTTTTGAGAAAAAATAAGGGAAAGGCATAATACTAGTCCTGCGAAATGTAAAATATAATATTGTAGTGTGTGAAGAAGGAAATCTAGCTCACTAATATGTATGCAAGGAAGCAATCTCTGGTGTACTACTGAAGCTCATGCAAACTTGAACCATTTGATCCTCACGACCGCATGCTACCATGCATACAAATGTCAATGAAATAGATGCCTAAAGATCCAATGATGATGATCAAGTTGTAGAAATGTACTTTGGTAGTGGCCACAAATGCATCGAAAATTGGATTCTTTTGGTTCCATGGATGGCAGTGAAAGTGATTTTCAGTTGCCATGAAGATGGCACCAAGAACAGCAAATTTTCCGCATTCGCTTTATGGTATGACCGACGCATCTCTCAATATAAATACTTTTATCAAGATGGTGTGATTCTCGGTAGTATAATTATAGAAAATGCGTTCAAATTTTGCGGTTGTAATATAAACTATGGTTGTATGTTCCAAAGTCATGATATTCGAACTAAAGAGCGAAAAAGAGATTTGGAAAAAATGATCCTGTTTCCAACTAGATGCAGGGATTCTGAACGATTTTCAATTATGTTTATGAAATCCTATAGCATGGAAAGCATGCAAAGAATTTTACAAACATTCCATGAGAATTATTTCCAAAAAGGGCCGGAAATAAGTTTTTCTCATTGCAATAGCACAGAATCCACTTTCTGGGTTGAATAACGTATAGCTTTTGAAGTTGCAATTTAAGATTGCATGGAGCGCTTTCCCTGTTGGACATATAGTGGATGACATCTGAGTGAACTGGAAATGGCAGCGTTTGATCATGACAGGTTTTTTAATAAATTTGTATCTAACATCCTGTTTTGATCATGAAAGCAGATACAATTTAACAACACAGGTTTCGATACCGTCCTAGAATTCAAATGTCATATCAGATTTATGTGCAGTACGTGATATAGTACGCAAGACATTACAAACAAAATTGAAACTGTTCAAGGTAGATTAAATGCATTCACTTGGAATTCTATTTGCAATTCCCAAAAGTTTATTTGCAGCTAGAAATATACATATGCAAACGGGAGGATATTGCTAGAAGCGAAGATGTCAAATAACAAACACAAACACTAGTTTTACATTGCCCCATTTAATACACTATAAATCACATGTACAAGAAGTATAGAACCCCTAGAGAGCAGTTTCAGCTTTAAATCGCTATCCCAATTTAGTTACTAGTAGCTACAAATTAAATATCTTATAAATCACTGAAATTATTCTTCTCACAACTTCTTCATAGTAGGTACTCTATATCTTACTATTTCGATTTTCACCGCTTCCAATTTTCTGTTTTGTAATGTGACTCATAATAATGCTGTCCCGTTACCAATTTTGCATCTGAAAATGAGTTCACGCAATGGAATACAAAAAAAATTATCTATATTACATAACATTTGAGCGAATAAACTTTAGTGAAACCACTTACTTGTCAAACATCTTTTCACATGGTAGTCCATTCCAACCCAACAAAGACCTGAGGAGTACATCACCTGTCATCTCCGCTGGAATCTGGCTCATGATGAGTCGTAGGCCGATGCTATATCAGTGGCAGTGGGTGAAGAAGAAAAGAGAAACTTTATTCTATTGTTAGAAAGTAAATAATGTCAAAATAATTTCTCAAGCAATGCCATTTGCACAGAAAAAATGTATGTACATAATTTCAGGACATAAATGGTTCCAAGACTACTGTAACGTGAGGAAATCAATCCTTACGTAACGGTTAGTGTCCCAATATAAAGCCAAGTCTATAAGGAATTTGAAGAGTAAAGTGATGCTAAATAAACATTCAAGGTCTCACATCTCCTTAAACACGACTTGCGAACCTTTTAATTCTACGCGTTTTCATACATACGTAGTAGATACTAACTAAATCACTTTGAAAAATGACACAGATGAAATTGTTTGAAAACATTATCTACCCACTTTCTGACACACTAGATCCAACAGCTATGAAAATAAAAAACCATCGACATTTCCCTGAGCAAGAAAACTCTCAACAGAATGAAAAATATATATTTTCACAGACACATACCACACTACTGGAACACTTGAAATGTCATTGTGAATCCGTTTATAACTTTTGTAAACTTCAACTTCTCTCAAATAACATGGCTTATTTTATATCAAATTTACAAAATTCTGTCTCATAGTTAGTCAATAGTAGTGAAATGGAGCCAGCATTTTCATTCCCAAATGGAATTGGAAATTGTTTGTTCACTCCAGAGTTTCTAGAATATATAAGTGCCAACATAAACCATACAAAAGATGTGAAAAATAATGATTCCGGTAAGCATTACAACTCTACTAACTAACTGACTAACTATAGCATGTTAGTTTCCCGACCCAGAGAACGATTAAAAGTTACTCACAAATTGTGTGTACAAAGTTTCTAATGATGTAAAGAAATTATACGAGATTTTCAGATCATTATCGTGAGAAACTGTAGTACTAACTAACTACCTACACATATATAGTCTAGTGAACAATATACGAGGAAACAAAAGGAATTTGAATCATTGCAATCAACATGTGATAATAGTTGAAAGATCATTGTGTCCGTATCAGACTCCATTATATGCTCTTTGAGTTTTTGTTTGCTTGGCACTCTTATCTGCACAGCTAGACAAAAGCTGTTCTCACAGGAAAACTTTGTGTGCGTAGATAATTCTAAGAATAATACTGTGAGGCGTGTTCTGACACGTAAAAATCTGTCCTACTCTTGTTTGAAGGGTGTACTATGACTACAATCAGTGGAGTTGAGAGCACTGATGAAATTTGAGAAAGACATGAATAAACAAATAGGTTCAAATGGGATGTCATATTTACAACATGGAGCCAACTGTGAGCACGAGATTTGAGCATTAAGCATACTAGGTTGGACATGAAAGGTTAACGGATTTAAGAAATGCTGTTGTGTATTCAGGACTATGTTTAAAGAACATCTCTCTTTAGATTATCAGCTTATTTTTTCTGCTTCATTATGTGGCCGTAAGTTGGTTGAAAATTCTTTGTGATACAGTACAAATAATAAATTGAGTATTTTAGTTTTGCATTAAGAGATAAAGTTTCCAGGGTTTTTCTACACTCACTAGGTAATTTAAAGAGAAAATTAGTCTTAAATAATAATAACTGGACAAAACAAGATAATGCAGTATATTTAGGCGAATAGCCAAATTTTAAAAACTTTTGAACAAGTTTAAGAGATACGGAAAAAGTAGATTATGAGAGAATTTCAATATGCAAGGACCTGCGTTTTTGCAAGTTTTTATTTCATGGAATTCCTGTTCTTTCTACGGAAATACAAGTTTGAAATACGAGCATTTCACAATATAAGGCCACTATACACATGTTATGCATGTGACTTGATGACAGCTGGAACTATGTAGAAAGAAAGCAAAATATTGGGCATTGTGAATGCATGAAATGAAATGGAGTTGAACCTTTAGCTATAACTATAAACCTAGTTAAAGAAATAGATGAATTTTCATCCAATGAAAAACGTGCTGGGAATTTCAAGCAAACAATCTCCTAGTGAGAAATCCGTATACAGTAAAGCTAAAAAATATTACTACATTTTAATTTTGTGTTTATTCCTCCTATGACTTCTAGTGTCTGTCTAGTCCCAATTATTTACACAACTGTATGCACCACTATGGTTCAACTAAATCTTCATTCTTATTTGGTTAGCAATATATCTTATGCCTTAAACCCAAGCTAATTGCATGCCATTGTACAACTTTGCTCTTATAGCTAACTAAGCTACATAGGATCTAGTGTACTCAAACTACTAGCAAACTACGTTCCTGCACTAAAATAATTCAAATTCACGCTTGTAATTACAAACTGCACTATACGTAATACCGCAAACTAACTAACTAACTAACCAATTAAAGCCAACATGATGTACTATATACATTCTCTCGTAAACCTGATGTAGCCAGTTATGTATATAATTAACTTTGGGCATCTGCATATGGCACGTTCCTTGATTCTAAACCTACTTATTCTCTTCCTGCATCAAGATACCAACTTTTTCCCAGCAAAAATTCTGGCTATTTTGATCTATGATATTAATATTCACAGCAAGCAATTATCTAACCAACGTACTATATTTGATATCTACGCTCTGTATTAAACATGGAAATTAAAAAGTCAAGTGAGCAAAACTAGGACTATAGTCAGAGAATTTACTGTCAGAGAAAATAAAAGTGCAACACACCCACTCAGATATTGCAGTGGTCACCGCTACCACCCTATGTAACAGCAACAGCTATAAACTTTACGCTACGCAGCATAACATGCAACTTCAGTTAGCAACTTGCTATTACCGTAGCGCTTTTGCTCTGTCAGCAGTATAGCAAGGACATCTACAAGAAGTTAGCTATAGTTAGTTAAAAACAAAAGTTACGCTGCGAACCTATTGATCCTAGCGGCGATCCCGTAGAGACCATCTTGGGAGGCGATCTTATCCAAATCTTGACAATAGAGAGACCAAATGCATTCCATAGTGTGTGTACTCGTGGTGTACGCTTTGAGTAGATTGAGTCCAGCGCGCACTTTGTTATTCATATTATCTGGAGAGCTGACTGTAGTAGGATTGCTCTCCGTTTTATTTGTTTTCCCTTTTTCGCTCGCTACAAGACTGGCAGGAGGAGTTGTTGTTGATACACTTTCATTATTGTATACGGATGAAGAAGATTCCAAAGTATTCACTTTATGATCAGCAGCTACTACTTCAAACTGAGTTGGAGGGCGGAAAAGGATGTCGAGTTCAGAGTCTTGGATCCCATTAGTGATATGGAAGTTTCGACTGCTCCCTATGAAATCATCGGCAGTTCCTTTTGCTCCGACAAACTCTTGAATTTGATGAAGAAGGAAAACTCCAACCGTCATGAACATGAATGCTGTTAGGGAAGTCTCGTACGTGTTCCGTGCGGTCCCTGCACTGCTCTCTTGTCGAGAGTAGGCTTCGTTAAGTTGAGTTATCATGTTGCTACTACTTCCATTATTTAGGGTTTCGTTGATCACCTGGGGAAAAGGGAACGTGCATGAAAGACAAGTGCGATATTCTGTAATCGTTTTTTTTAAACATGGGGGAAATCCTTGTTTCAATATGATAGATGAATCGATGAATTATTGATCACTAGAGGAAAACTCAGTCAAGTATTTACAATGGATTGAGAGAATAGAAAATCAATAATAAATGCCGGGTACAGTTAAGAAAACTGTGAGATTAATAGTTTTTATTCGGATTACTTTACTTATAAAGGGACCACACTGCATAACATAATGCATGTATAAAACGCACCGTTTATTTAAATGTGCTTTATAATAGTTGGGAATTGTGATTAAAATTTCATAAAATATGATGGAATGGAATATAGGCTTTGTTTCTGTAATAGTTGACAATGACTAGGTATAAGGGAATTTGCCTTTGTGAAAGAACTTTAACCACTTTTACGTGTGTTAATATGGAAGAGTGTAGCGCAATTTTTTTGGGCAGAGTTGAAAAGAATGTTACATGAAACTGTCTAAAAGTGTTTCAAAGTGAGAAAACGAGTGTAGCATACGACTCATAAAAGGTTATTGCATAGCTTTCCGAAACATTACGTCTACTCTGTCTGTGATGCAAATTTTCTTTGCTAAGCACAGTTCATGTTCATATTTTTCAAGTTGAGATGTTCAGGTGCCATTAATGAGTTCATTTTGCGCACTCTGTGCGGCAAATTCTACAGTTTTTCATTACAGTATCCAGTACAGGATTTGACATTCAACCGGGTAAAATTAATTTTATGCGTTGTGAAGAATGACTTTTGGCAGGAAACGATGAAAATTTTTCAGTTTGAAGCATGTTAATCAATTCACACCGTCGTAAGCTGACTACAAAAATATTTGAAGTCACGTCACAAATTGCGCACATAATTCATTCCCAGAGTAAAATATACTTGAAACTGACAGAAATGCTGTTTTTTTCAAAATTACCCAAATTCTGCAAAACTTTATTTCGTCACTATCTAATTTCGTTCTTAAAAACCATTCAAGTTTTCAAGTCAGTTTTAAGCAAGGTAACGTACTTTTATATTTCAACGCAAAAAGTATAGAATGTAAAGACTCTGTTTTATTTATTTATTTATAATGGGATCTTATTCACTTCACAAGGACCAAAAGCTTATATAATTTCATTGTTCTTCTATGCGGGTTTAATATCAAGTCAAATTTCTCCTTTGATGAAATGCTTTACATGAAAAAAGTTTTTTTCCAACGGCAATAGAATCTGGTAAACCCATTTTCCCTTGTCTTTGAACATTATGTCTACAACAGACACACAAACATATTGTGACCATAGACATGTCATTTTTAGCCCATCAGTGGGCTTATAGGATCACTCTATTTTTGGTTTTGAGATTGTTAACACGCTATGGATCGAAAAAGTTGACAGATTTTACTGAAATTTTGCACACTAATGCTCTGTACAGACAAGGACCCCTTTCTTCTTTCAAGGTCTCAGAAAACGATTGAAAGCTCTCGAATTCAATTTAGTCCTAAACTGTTGTTTAATCAGCGTTGTCATATTAAACTACATTAAAATTTACAATACACACTGTTTTTAATAGACAACAATAGGTGTTAGACGATCAGGATCTGTTATAATTTTAAAATGGAATCCCCTGCCGCTCTGCCAGTTATTATTGTATATTTTAAACTATGCCAAAAAATCTAAAGAGTTTCAAAAAGCTTTGGTAAGCTTGCAAGGAGGCTTTTACTATTGCAGGATGACATAACTTTTGTTTAGATATAAAACTCTTAAAAGCTATGCCCCCAAATCAAAACTTAATAATTCTCTTCTCAAGGTATTATCTTGGAAAAAATGGACCAGTAATGGGCTCTGCCTAGTTGTATCAAAAGTTGTTTTGAGAACTTTACCTGAACAAACCCTAATAGATCAGAAGACTTGATGCCTTTGGTATACAAGTTTGTAGCCAAGTCAATCATATCATCCAATGAAATTCCGGAGAAGGTGTTATCAGACGCAATCCTTTGTGATGGATGGTCGTCCTCGTAGTGAGTCTCATATTCTTCGTAAGACGAGGAATCCTCCAAATCATTCCACTGCTCAGGCGACCCATTTTCTCCATACTCTGCACTCTCAAATGACAGATGACTAGGCTTCTCATTCGTAACCATTTTCTTGTATTGCCATCCATGTGGCATCAGTCCCGAGCTTTCTAATACTTCAGGATTCGAGAGCACGGACTTCATGATCCCATTTTTCCACGGCTCATGTCCATTCCCGACTTGTTTCACTTTCTCATCAAATTGCAAATATTTTATCTTCGGCTTGATTGTTTCCGCTGATGTGGAAGTTGACTCCACGTTTATAACTTTGCCAGGGTCTGTGGAATTCACAGCTATTGCAGACTCGTCAATCTTGACTCGCCTTGATTGTGGGTGCACTCGTTTTTTCTCCGTCTGGGTCTCTGTTTTCTAAAAAAAAGCATAAGTAGGTACAGTTGAATAATCACATTTTATTGAACAGAGGTAGTGAAGTCCAGCCGCCAAGATGTGACCAGAATTATAAATTTAATTAGTTCTAATTCTAGGCCAATCATGCTGTCTATTGTTAAAAGGAGACATTTGTTGCTTTAGTCGAATGAACAATTTTATGATTATATTTGAGTTGCAGAGAAAATATGTTTCCTACAGTCTCTGGACTCTGGACGAGGGACAAAAGTGTTTATTATTGCAACTTATTTGATATGCGTTACGTTACCTGAGAAGGAACCGGCTTTTGCACAGCGTACGTCTTTTTTAAACTCCCGGGAGAATAAGTAATGCCTCCATCATACATGACAATGATCACACCTACTATACATGCAGCTAGAATCAAAATGCCCAGAGCAACGGACAAGCTTCTAGTTGTTGACATTTCAAGGAATTCCAAAATGTAAGCTGTGCAAATAAGGCTCACAAAGCTCCAATGTTCACCAATCCTCACAGCGTAGAATCTTGCACACCAGGATACAATTTCAAAACTGGCAGGGATGGTAGTAGTGTTCGTCCTGTTCCTTTTATATCATAATTTTAAGCGTATCAGCCCAACTATTTCACCGAAGTTAAATTTGTTGTGTTTCAATGCTTGAAAACTGTGCTAACAAACTATTCGATAAATCCTTATGTATAGCAAGTTGTAGTAAAAAGTTGACTTTATCACTACGAAACACCTTACTTTGTTCTTATGTACACAGTCTCCTTGTTAAGTTCTGGCATTAAAACTTCCTGTGATGTTTCTGATTTATTTGTCAGTTTCTAATTCTTTGAAAACAGGATCTCCTGAAGTTGTTATACAACATGAATGCAATCGTTACTCTTAAATCGTAATGAAGTTGTGATTCCACCGTTCATTTCAACCAACTTTATCGGGATGACGACTGCTCTAATACTATTAAAATATTATCTTCTAAAACTACAAACAATTCCACAACACAGATTGTGCGAGAGAACTTTTTCCTTCCGATCTCTCAGTCAGCTAGCTATGTATGACTGTGGATTTTTCTCACAGTGTGCCCAGGTTCAGGTTACCCCGATTCTTGTTGTCAAATGAATCGGCATTAACTTTACAATTCCTTACAATCAAGTGACACATTTTTAGAACTCTTGCTATTTGTATACCTTGTGTACGGAAAACAAGTGTACTCCATTTGGGGAAACAAATGTAGAGTTAGTTGGTTAGTTAGTTAGTTTTTACTGCATTATTATTATCCCCCTTTGAAATACAACAGATGTGCAAGAGTGGTTGAGCATGCATGACGTGAAAGATGTGAGAATCCCTCACAAGTCTACGTTACACAGGGGATTCATCGAGGATATAGCATTTTGAGGAGTAATTCTTTGGATCATGATGCGGTTCTTTGTAGCTAATGAGAAGTTACTAACAGGACTTCTGGCTATACTGAATGAGCACGACGACAATGCATATGTCCAAGTTACCACTGCTGCCACTGCATGAAAACATGTTCACATCATGAGTTGCAAGTTTGAGAGCAAGATGATGATATCTTGTGCCTCCATAATGTTATGTAGGCAATTATGTAAGTGGGCAGTATTTATGTTTTATTTGGAGTTCTTTTCGTCAACAAATGAACAAATTATTATTGTAAAAGTTTAAATGCAAGATACCTACGGAAGATACTAATGCAGGATTTAGGATTCTAAATACCCAAGTGCAATCCGGTTTACATATAACTTTTCGAGATTATAGTCTGCATTGCTGACATAGTAGATTAGCTCAGAATTTGATAGAAACTTAAAAAGCTATTCCTATCTTTGAAGTAGTTTGCTTTTGCTGCAGTTCTCAAGTTTTGACAAATAGACTTTTTGGAAAAATTTATTTTTGACATTTTCAACCAATTGGAAATTACAATTGGATTATTAGGACGTGAAATGCAGTCTGTCTTCTAAGGCGGTTAATTGTCAACACAAGTGGAAACATAAGGATTTTGTATGTTGATTGTCCAATTGTATTATTGCATGATGTGAAGCAAGTTGGAATTAGTTTTCGAGTATGCAAAGAGTGTTGTTTACTACGGTAAATAAAATGCATACTATGCACCATGTACTAAATCCCACAAAAAAAGTCATTCCCACCGAATACATATGGTGACGATGCGTTTCTTATGGGTGGGTAACTCCGTTCATCTTCGTTTATAGGTACAACGACGAACGACCGCTATTGTGTTTGTGGGGCAAACAAAAGCTAGCAACTGTGTAATTAATGAGAATACGTTTTTTAAAATGCATGGACAGAAATCCAGACAAAAGTCTGAGGTTTTCAATTTGAATGATCTAGATATTGATAGTTTGATGTCCCGAAATAGAGACACATTTGGTCAGAAATGATCTTCTAATGTATTTCAAAACTACTCGATTCGTGTCTTCAAACAATCTCAACTTTGTGCTAAAACTACGGTAAATTGTATGACAGCGATATGCCAATTTTTGATAGAGTAAATGGGCTGCTACAAAATTTCATCGTCCTGCATTACGTTCCTACAGAAGATGCTCCAAGTGGGTTCCTCTTTAGGAAGCTAACCAATTCTTCTTAATATGGGTGAAAACGGAAAAGCTATTGACAAACTTCAAGTACGTGACATTATGAACCTTGTATTTAATTGAATCAACGAAGCACCCACTTTTTTCTGTTTCGCTGCACTACACATAGTTTAAAAACAATAGTAGATTGGTTCGCCAAATGTAGAGACGTTTGTGTTGCTGAATGGGAGAATGGGATATAGGGGACCCGATACTAATAGTGTAGATACAACTACAATAATAATAATAGTGTAATTAGATGAAAGTCTACTGTGGGGCCACCAGGGAAAGCAAATACAGTCGGGTTAAAAAAAACAGAAGGACTTAAAAATATGATGACAAAAAAGAAATAACGCAGGGTTTTCATTGCATTGCATATCCGTCTGCATTTCAGTCCATTCCCAGTTGGTAAGGATTTTCCTTCAAAGTCTCTGCTGAAGGTAAATTTTATTGATGGAGCGTACAGACTAACAATAGAACCATTGTGGGGAAATATTAAAAGCAAGTGTAACTTAAGTGACTCAATCTGGACTGTATGACGAGGAGGAGCTGCTGTGGGCGGGGAACCACATCATCGTTGCGCTCATACCGTTGTTCTCATTTCGAGGCACTCATTTCGTTGCGAACTCATATGGTTGCGCTTTTATCATTGCTGACTCACATTATTGCCACTTACTATATCGTTGTACCCATTATTGTTGTATTTGTTTTCATTGCAATTACTTATTTATGCTTACGTGTTTTTAGCTCTTCGGTGAATTGGGTGGCCCTTAAAAGAGCCGGTTTTGACTCAAAATATAAAACACCATGTGACTAGTCTACAAATGCTATGTTACACACAATTCCCTTCAAGAAATCCATCATTTCTCGATTAGGACAGTCCAAAACCACGGTCAAAATTTTTTGTTCTCTTTTTTGTTTTTTTTCTCACTTAACTGCCCAACTTCTTCTGCAACCATTTTGCTCGCACCATCACCACATATAACTGCCTTGGATTTTAGCTTGTTGACAATTTTTCTTGAATGTTTCCAGGATTTGAAAGATGATTATGATTTTTGGAATGCCAAGTCACTTCACTTCCTATAGTGTGACACCTTCCCTTACACTTATTGCTATAAGATTCTGTGCAATGCCAAATTTTTTTATTCGAACCATCACGTTCAAAAACAAAAGTAAAACCTTCGTAGACTACCACTTGTTTTCCTTTTGTGCTCTTGATAACCTCCATTTTGGTACTGACAAGAAATTTACTTGTTATAGCAGTTCAAACTTTAAAACCAACAACAAGTAGTACAGCATAAATAATATTTGCATAAATAACATATGGACAATCTAAATATGTAATTTATGCATGCAATGAAAACAAATACAACAATAATGGGTACAACGATAAAAGTGGCAATAATGTGAGTCAGCAATGATAAAAGCGCAACCATATGAGTTCGCAACGAAATGAGTGCCTCGAAATGAGAA
>Ga0210040_10002312_pt1 | contig 27080 bp, 12 predicted proteins | sample CryGeyCG12114_NA_FD_185462 | JGI IMG/M metagenome (GOLD analysis project Ga0210040, IMG submission 185462) | Groundwater microbial communities from aquifer - Crystal Geyser CG19_WC_8/21/14_NA (SPAdes) (version 2) | ecosystem: Environmental > Aquatic > Deep subsurface > Groundwater | place: USA... | reverse complement strand
ATTATGTTGTTGTGAGTACGATCTTGGCCTTGGCATACCACAAGGCTTGAGAAATCAGTTATATATTTCTCCTCCCTCTGTACTACTTGCCCTGAATCAGTGGATGGACATCGAACAAAGTCATCCCTCACATGAACAATATGTATCCCTTTAAAGATACATTACATAATTTGTACTCCACGAGACACAAATTTGTCTCCATAGAAAATTGCTGTTATTATACTTCATGCCGAGGCTATTTGTAGAAATGTGGCAGCACCGCGTGAGCGGTGCTGCACATTTCTAAAAAGCCTACCGGCACTCGCATTATCACAATTATACTTCACTCGCATTTGCACAACGTGCAACAGCCGCAAAGCTGTCGCTTTGCGGTGTTGCAACGTCGTGCAAAAAGCTCGCTCGTATAATTTATTGATTATTGATTACTGCATTATTTTCGTATAATATAATGAATAATTAAATTCTACTACACATCTGCACACAAGGTTGTGTTGTATTGGCTTAGATAACTTCTTAGAATTATAGTTTGCCCTGTTTTCATTCCAAATTTAGAGCATAAAGTAGGATCTGTAACGTCCATTATGAACAGCTCGTACATTTTGATGGAGCCCATATTTGTAGGGTCTGCTAAGAAAAGTCATACAAATCTGTAGCTTTAGCGGGCTCAATATTTGTCATGTGAGGATGAGGAATGACAAATTTGTTCGGTGTCTACTCACTGCTGCTAATGCCTTTCCCACTGTTAGTTAAAGTCATCCAAATTCTTCCCACGCTCTAATAAATGAGTGGCAATGGCACTGACTACTTTGCTCATCCAGTTGAGAAAGATAGTTTCTCTTATTCTGACAAAGCTCACACTCAGATATCATACGTTCTCACCAACTAACTTTCCATGTAGAATTATATCTCGTAGTGCTCATTTTTCTTCCTACATTGTAATAACAGAGACTACACAATCTGGGACGCTAAATTGCTTTCCTCAACTTTGCATTTCTTTTCTTTCCATGCTATATTGCTCAACTCTGCATTTCTTCATGTAAGTCTATCCATGCAAACTTAAAAAGCGTATAATCCACCTTACGATATATGTATGCTAGGAATTTCTCTATTTTTTAGTTTTGTCTCAAAAAACTAACCAACTATACTAACTAACTAACTAACCAACTATACTGTTTGTCAAGATGAGATAAAGTTTTAAAAATGAAGATGCTATGCTTCAATGTCCCATATACATTTTCCCCTGTGATGCGCAGTCATAAAAATGCAACGTGTGGGATACAGCTGAAGCCTCAGGTTTGCGGCAGACTCTGTTCTCCCTTAGGGATGGGATACTAGATTTTATTACACTGTTGAACTTGAACCAATACCAAGGCATTAAACTATGAATGCGAATTAAAGTGAGTTTACTCAGCCGTACATTGTATGAGAGATGTGAGTGAGAAGCACCTGAGTGACATTTGTTTGCAATAAATAAAACTGCGATGGCAATGACTGGAAGGCATTATGCCGAAATTTCATCAGACTAGAATACATCACTTATTCGTTAGATATGCATTAGTCTGCACATTTATTTATATTACTAAAGGAGGCACAGTGAAAATTTTCTGCGAGCTTCTCACTAAAAACTATTTGATAGTTTGTTTGACAATACATACATACATTTAAAAACATCATTAAACGTTTTTTATAGAAAATTAACTGTAATATCCTTGCTTTTTGTTTCATGCAAATGTGCATTTCACTCTTTATATATTATTATATACATATATTATAACTATAGTTGCGCTAAAGATTTAGTGCAGGTGAATTGGTCGAAGCTTTCATTTGATTTTGATGACAAAACATTCCACTTAACCTTTCCATAAAACAATAAAAGTTTACACAGTCAGTTTAATTTTCTACTTTATGTATGTGTTACATTGCATATTGACTCCCATCTACAACATATGGTGGCGAATCCACGATTTTAGAAAATTCTTATGCAATTTAGCATTGTGAAAGCAAAACTTCAAAGGTTACATACCCCCTCATGACTTTTTAGCTTACTCACTGCCGTACTGACCAATGTACCTGGACACGTTTTTACAAACAGTACTTTTAGCAAATCACAAATTCATCACAATTCAAAGGTGCAGTTTAGTGAATAACAGCGTTAAAGGTAACCAAAAAACCACATCAAGTGGAGATAAAAAGTAGTGAGTGAAAATGCATTATTTGACTGTGCAGTTTGCTTCAATAGTTTGAGACTTTGCATGCATCGCGTTGTTGGCAAAAATGATGAGAATCCTAAAAATTATTGTCACTCGTGCAATATAAAGCATTGAACTGTAAACATGTCAAAGAAAAGACTTTCAACGCCTTTCGCGCATTAGAATTATTAACCCTGAAAAGCTTTCAAAATTTCTAATTTTTTTGTATTTAATAAGTTTTCAAAAATGCTGAAAAAGATCCAGATATTTTTAACAGCTTTAAATGCGTTTCGTTACTTTTTACTGTCCACTTGCTGTAATTGAGTGTAATTTACGATACTTTTCAGTTTTTCACAGCCCAGTTTTACTGTGCATAATACGATTCTGAGTGTATCGTGTGCTTATCAAAGAACCGCGCAGTTGAGTTGAAATTCTCTTTTGAGTACATGACAAAAATGGTACCTTATATCGTAATTTTCAACCAATAAAGGGAATTTATCAACTTTTGGACGGAATATTGTAAAGCCTTCCAATTTAGCCTGTAGTTGAGGACAAAGTGACAACCTACAAGACAATAGGCTGATCGCTTTGAAATTGTAGTATGGGAAATGTAAAACATGACTTGCGATTCTGACGAAATGAAAACCCAGAAAATTACAATGAGGATTTTTCTTTGAAATCCTCGTGTACGATAATAGTAGTGGACTATGTCAATAGCCTTGTTGATTTATTGTGATTCCCTAGCTGTAATTTCAATCCCTCGTTTTCTTATATTCAGACGACGAGAGGCATAAATATGAGCAAGAGAGTCCTGAATTATAGATGGATTATACATACAAGGTGCTAAGTGATAGAGTTGTGATAAGATATTTTTCGTTTTATCACACGTACCGGATATTTGCGCTCTACCCAGTTTGCGAAGAAAGTTGAGCATTGGGTCTGACCGTATGTCCTATGGTATTTGAAAAGGGTTCAATGCAAGTAGTATTACATCCATTATAAATTTTCCTCATTGGACTACTAGCCGAAGGGGAGAAAGAGGTATACATGATTTTTTCAAAGAAATTGCACTTTTCTGTCTGTGTATAACAAATGGGCAAGTTATGGGTACGTGACCACTGGTAATTCGGGGAATTTCAGTACGTGAGGTGAGCGAGCACGAAATTCAACAGAATGAGTATACAAATGCTATCACCATGGCGAATAAGTGATGTATAGATCATAGTCACTCAACGTGATTTTTCTAAAACATTGGAATTTCATTTCAAGAAATTTTTCCAGATTTTATGTTCCATACATAACTCACTGAGATGCCTTTTTTAGTGGATTTGCATAAACCTACTTGAGATGTCTTTATAGACTGGTGGCTGAGAGGTTACATTTGTGAACCGAACCGTGCATGCACTGTATTGTAATTTAAAAATCCAAGACAAGTGAGGCATTATTAGAAATTGGAGCTTTCATCTAAAAAAATGACAGCCAGAGGAAATTTAAGCATTAGTCACAGTTGAATTATTGCTTCAAAAAAATACTTTCACTTCCGATAAGATGCAGTTCAAAGGTCGCATCTTTGTTGGATTCGAAACTCTCTGTCATTTCTATTAAAAATTCCTAGGATCTGAAAAAAGCATGATATTTGCGGTTGGAATGGAATTCTCAATACCTGTCTTCTAAAGGGCATTTAACTGTGAAAAAATGATATATGAGTGATTTTCGGAGATGAAATGACATGAATAGACTCCATATAGAATGCATTTTATCTCAGTCAGCTTCTTTACCATGATATCCTCAATCCTCACTCCTTGTTGCCTTCTTACCATTTCCAACATGCTAGCTATAGAGTCTCATAACTCATTTTCCAATGCAAAAACCAACTTTTTTTTGTGACTTTTACATTATCAAGAGTCTAAAACTAATAGAAACTCGTCTCTTTATACTTGCACAACCCCACAACAAGTTTAGTTTACTTGCTTGTAAAGTAACAGGAATTCAAAAAATTCTTTCATCTATTTATCATCCCACGCAATTGAGAGAGTACCATTCCACATTTTTTTTCACCTTTCCATTTGCTACAAATAAACTATACCTGTATTCAAGTCAGCCGTTTGTAAATACATCTTTACCTCTGCTTCTCAACAACCATGTCATGAATTGGTGCTTGAACGCTGACTCGGTGTAAACATTTTTTGCATATAGTTCGGTGAATAACAAAACAATGTGGAATCGTCAATTTCCGGACCTACAAACGTTCAACAGTTTCAACAAAAGGAAATGGATTGGATCATTGCTTTACCATTTTTCATCAGCACATAATGCCCCAGAGGCCATCCTTGCTGTCTTTCAAGTTTCAAGCAGGTCTTTACTCTTTGTCAACTTTCAAGAGCAAAATCCTGTGCACGTAATTTACGTCACTTTTACATACTATAACCTAAAAGTGGCAAGCAGCTGTGTGTACTTCTTCTGTACTGGCAATACATTATACAGAGGTTGGGGCGCGTTATTTGAGACAAATGCAAAGATGCCATGGGAAATCGACGCGAGGCAAAATCCCAAGCTACCTTTTTAAGTGATGTTGTTTGTTTTGTTTACAACGCCCATGTTCAAATTTCCAATGATTTTTCCGAAAAACGCAGAAAAACACTAATCCTAACGTCTAAGGTATTATTTTTGAAGTTTCTTAGATTTTTTGATGAACTAATTCTAGAAAAATGCATGAAAAAGCTTATTAGTTACATCGCTCATACTAGCGCTAATAAATTTCGAATTAACTGTCTTTTGAATGAATAGTTTCTTCTTGTGGCCGCATGGTGGATTCGTAGAATTTTGCTCATTAAAACGAACATAGAATGCCCCCTGTCCTGTGTGTCACGTCATAGCCACAAATATTGAAAAAATCTCCATCAGGGGATCTACGTAAATCCTTACATGTATTTTGGTAGTGGCTCTAATTGCAACTTATAGTAGTTTTATTTGGTTTGGTGGCAAACACTATAGTGGGAATAACTCTGCGCATAGACTGCAGACTGTTGTGAAAGAAAAAAACTCGCTTTAATGCCCATGCAAAAACTTGTCCGTAAAACAATTATAGGGCAAAATACAGTAAGTGAAAAAAGATAGCGAAATGCATAATGGAGAAAATGGCGCTACACTTTTTAGTTACTTAGTTAGTTGCTAATGGTGGATTAGTATAGTTAGTTATAGTAAGAAGATTGTGACAAATGACAAGTGTAAGTTCAAAGACTTGTTCACTTTCCGATTCCTTTCGTGTGTATTATTCAAAGCGTGAAATTCGAGTTTTCGCAAAGTAATAATAAACCGCGTCAAACGAATACATGGAAGCAGCAGAAATTCTTCTTGTTCAGGAGATTATGAACCGGATGATTATAAAATGGATTGGAAGTCCAAATAGATTCTGGTTATTGCTGGGAACGTAGTTTTAGTCATTTTTCACTCCCTGTACAAAGTTTGAAGTCTGCTCTTATGCAACGTCTGGATGAATTTCCACAGTGATGTGAGCTATTGTAGCTTTAGAATTAGTGAAGACCAATCGTAATTTAGTTCGTTTTTTGTAATATTAACTTCTATCTAACAATGAGTAATAATAATTAGCCACAGCAATCAGAGCCATAAAAATGCTACGTTTCTTCTCTCCGATCTCTCCCAACACACAAAACAGAGAACAGTATGTTTGTGAAAAATTTGCTGCAGTCCTGGTTTTATTTTCTGGACTATGTGTTTGCTTTTAGTTTTTGCAATAAAAGATTAGAATAGTAAATTATTTGGTTAATAAATTCTGTTTAAGTTAAAACAACGAAAAAAATTCTTGAAACTAGATTCACCAAAAACCAGGGAGACTAAGACACCAATCTTGCTTAGGAGCTTATTACGTTAAACTGAACAAGATAGAGCGAAGTTAACATGGGCATAAAGTATAAGACTGACTGAGGTGAACTGTAGCTATTATGGCTGCTTACTGCTCACAGCTCCTTTGCTAGGCCAGTAGTATGTACGTTATAAGTAAGGCAGGAAGACAGACAGACAGAAAAAGAGACAGTCACTACGGTTTTATAAAGTAGCAGATATCTCATGTTACTTAATAATGGCTGTACCAACTAATTAACTAAAAGTAAAAATAAGTGAGACAACTGACAACTTGCACTTCAAAATCGTGAAGTGTATCTGGATGGGAGCTACGGCACCGGGTTGATTTGGAGAGAAAACATTCAGTTTCTTCAAGTTGCCATTAATTTTCATTGGGGAAGGTGTCTTAATTGACGCATCATTGAGAATTTATATGCACAGAGGGTAGGAAGGAAGGATGAAGGAATGGTTGGAGGCGGATACAACGTTTAATAATATAAATGTGCTGAAGCCCATCATCATCAAGGGAGGATAAAGTTAGTTAGTTAGTTAGAAGGGATAGCGTGATGTAAAAAAATAGAATGCAGTAAAAAGCTCGTATAGAAATGCTTATTTTTAGTAAATTTGGACCCAGGAATGAAATATAAAAGTTAGGCTTGTTCATTTTCAATCGGCGGACTCATTAAACCCGAGGATATTTAGTTTTAGGGAAACTTTGTGCCTAATAATTTGAGGAGAAAAAGTTTTGGGGGTACACTCAACTTATACACAGTTTTGTTAGTTTCAGAGCCTGTGGGGAGAGATGTAAAAATTATGCTCGCTAGTTGCTGAGTATATTTGTATATGAATGGTGAACACATTGACATAATGAGACTTGATTGTGAAAAATGTGTCAATACCAGAAATAAAGTTACCCAAGTGTTCTAGAATCCTCATACATGATGTTGATAGATTAGTTTAGTTTCACGTTCAGGTTCACTTCACAACTCGCAAAATCAACTATTCATTTGTCAGCAGAAGCAACCAACCCAGTGCTGCAGGTGCACACTAATGGTATTTGTGCAGCAAATAGTTGGTTTTCCGAACAAACTGTTCATAAGATGTAAAAGAACGAGTTTAACTTATTTGTTTTGTATCCATTAGTGCTGCAATACAGATAATTCAAAGTTTGAAGTTTGGAACTAAAGAACTTTTGAAACTATACCCACCGTAAACCCGGTATTACAACTCCAGTCTAAACAATCACTTCTCCCTATAACTTTAAGAGGTTGACAAACTATTGGGGAGTGATTTGTTGCCATAGTTAGCGCTCAAAACAAATCAGCTTTTCAAATCAAATGACTGCAAAAGAAAAACAGCTAATCGTTTCTTGTTGAACAAGTAAAATGAATTACAATGTATTCAATGATTACAATTATAGTAACAATGAACACGAGAGCCATGAATAGTTACCAGAGCCTAAAGAGTCAAAATACAACTCAAGCCTGAAAATTGTATGACGTCCCAACTCAGAAAAATGAATACGCTTGTGTAATTGGCGGGTGGTCGGGTTTGCTATTCCTCGCTATTTCTCAACGCTGCTTTGATTGGATGATTAAAATATATTTTCCACTTCAACTTGCTAATCAAAGGTATCTCTTATTCCAGTAAGAACCTGTTTTTGTAGATCTGATGTAGTATCATTTGCTGTGAACTTTGTTACATGTATTTTTGTCCTCTCATGCAGACAAGTAATCAAACTCTATTTGATTTCGAGCTCACCTTTCCAATGCTTTGCCACTGTCTCCATTGATTAGAAGCTCTGTCTCCTAATGAAAAAAAGTATTTTTGAAAATCTTGTAATTTGTTTGCCGTTAAAGAGTTGCCGTTTACTTTCTTGTAATTTACTGGCAGTTTCCCGCATATGAGAATGGCATAAAAAAAATAGGCCAGTAGTGGCACAATATCTCAAATAAACTAACTAAGCCTCGCCTGCATATCCTTCTCCATCCTTCATGGATTTGAGGCCTTAAATTGGTAACTAATTTTTTCCCCAACTTCAGTATCATAGATTACTGTGTTGTATAATCTTGCAAAAATAAGGGTTCAACACGTACAGACAATTGTTGACACAGCGGTTTTGCCGCTGTCTTGCTCATTTTGCACTTTCTTTCTGGTGTCCTCCTGTTGTTCCCTTGTGCATGCGGGTGTGTGAATTATTATTCTGGAACTAACGACAATCTGATAGCGTATAGCTTTTTTGTATCCCTCCTACCAGAGTTTTTTCTGCATGCATTATTAAGAAGCAGGCAAAGCGAAACTACCTTAGGAGAAAGAAATATCCGTCACTCTGTCTGTCTGTATTTTATGTCAGGCTGACTGACTGTCCTGTCTCCTGTCTATCATCAAAATATCTAGTGAACTAATGAAGGGACATTGCTGAAATTTTGTGTATATTATGCTTATCAAGGTTGTACCAAACATAATAGAACATTCCCCCATGACCCTTTTGAGGGAGGGGTCTGAAAGTTTGAATTGTGAATAATTCGTGCAGTGGTGGTCTAATCACTTCGAATTTTTTATTTAGATATTATGCAAGATGCTGAAGCGAGCAAAACATGTCACGTTCTTCTTACTTCAAGGCGTCCAAGGGAAACGGAGAGAAATCATTAAATTGTGAATAATTTAATTTTTATTAGTGGGTCGATCAACTTCAAATTTTGTATTTATAGGTTGTGAGACAGATGAAACAGGATATGACAAAAAGCGGGTTTCTACCCCTGTGTATTTAAAAAAATCCCTATATCTTGGTCGATTTGAATGAAATTCGGTATTTAGAGGTTGTGAGACATGGCAAAGAAGATAGGGTAGAAAAAAGGCTAATATGATTGCATTGCATATTGTGGTAACTACTTTTTTATGCCACTTGGTGTGGTTTATTCACTTGGCTTTCAGCTTGAGGGGATTCCTATTATCGCATTTGTTTCACAACTCAACGTGTACTGCATAAAAACAATTCAAAATCTTCCGTCTCGACATGACATCCCTTTCAAGTGTGAAGAGATAACACGCAACATGTGAGACATAATAAATATCTTTTTAACTAACTAACTGCTACGATACGACATCAGTAGGATCAGAGTAGTCGATCCATCACTTTTTTTGCCCATTCAGTAGTATAGTTCGATTTCAATGCAATGAAAGTGATTGTGAAACTGTGCATGAATACATACACAATCTCCAATGATTGTGTGTTCTATTGTAGAATTGAAAAAATTACATGCTACCTATTACTGCAGTCAGTAAATGAATTAGAGTAGACGTAGATATTAGAGTGTAGATATGGAACTAGGAAAGTTGGAGAAATACTTTCCTGGTGATTCCATTGTAAACTGGGAGCTTTCACTTTATTAAAGATAACGAAAGGCCTGGATGATATGTCGTAAATATTTGTAAACTTTGTAGCCGCCATTATTCTCCATTACAGGGTTTTTAAAAAACTTGACTTTGAAGGAGTTGGTAGAACTAACTTTGAGCTATCTAATCGTCGCGCTTGATTCTGGCTGACGAGTATGTGCAAAGTTTGTGACACAGGGGCAAGTATTTGTGAATACGTTGTTTGAAATTTGTTGGATCAAACTGTGTACCCATGAAATGGAAACCATGTTTTGTTGGCAAGCATTTCTGATTTCTTGAAAACTTTCGTGTGGACTTTTATACGCAGGAGAGCAGTCGGGGAGTTGTGGCTGACGACATTGTCAACTTTAATTACATTGAGCAAGTTGTACACTGCTTACCCAGAATTTATATACTAGAAGTGCTCTCAAGGTTTTCATGTTTTTACCACTTCTATAGAGTTGGTTGTCCTCCCACTGTGTCACATTTAATCACTTACTACAAAAAAGTTCCTTTTTGTTCTCATTCTATGACCGCAGCGTCCAAATTGCTGGATGGCAATCATGCCTTTAATAATTCTAATGAGAGCATCGGTCAGGCGAGCAATAATTTTAGTCTAGTTAGTTATAATAAATGAAGTCATAACCTATCTCTTTAATTTAACTTACGTAGCCAAGTTTATGAACATTCTGTCTGCAGTAAAATTTCAGAGGAGTGTTCAACAACTACGATATAATTGGGATTTTTCGTATATTGCAGTTTTTTAACATCTTGACTCTAGATTCTAGTGTAAGATAGTGCTATTGTTGCAGCAATCAAGTGACTGCTCAAAGTTGCAAATGAACTCCTACAGTTAGTCAGTGGACATAATTTACATATTGTAAATGTCTATAATGCAAGCACTGAAGTAAATTTCAATAGTATAAGGTGAAGATTTCCTTCACTTTTACTTTTGAAAATACCTACTGCAAGCTGCACTTGAAAGCTCGTGAAGCTAGAAATGAAAATGCATCACTGACTGAATGCCCTAAGATGCTTGTACCACCAGTGGAGCAAATCAAATGAAATGTCTGTGCAATGAAATGTCATGAAAAGCTTGACAAGAAACTAGGGAAAAAGAGATATCACAAACGAGAAAGGAAAATGCAAATATAGAATAAATTCAAACTGCATATGGCCAAATAAAGGTTAAAAACGTATGTGAAAGCTGCTTATCATATGTAGAACTAATAAGACGTTACAAATATGCCAACTTTTTTTAATTGCCTCAAGTTTTGGTCCTTTTCTTTGTAAACTCAAACAATTTCTTTCAGAATATTTATTCAAAAACGGTTGCCAGCTTTTGTATGCTGAAACATATGTGTATAAAGAAGTTCGGACGTATTACTAGAGGGCGTGAGACCTCTCATAAAAATGTACGTCAAACGGGGTCTCAAAAAGTCAAGAAATAAAGATTATTTTTTTACACGAAAAGTACTGCACAAAACAACCTCAAAATTTTGGAGTATGTTAAGCTGCTCGAGTTTTCTCTGTATAAAAAATTTCAAAACACAGAAATGCGTCACTGATTTTTAAAAAAATGTTTTATTTTTGGGTCACGTGACCTATCTGAAAACGCAACGGTGCTTACAAAATGAAATTTTGTGTTCACGGTTTTGGCGAAACTACTGAACGGATTCGCTTGAAATTTTCAACATATATTTATTGATGAAGAATGCATCGTTGAAAGGCCGCTTTTAGCATTTAGTTAATTTTTGCTCATTTAATTAAAGTTTTTCATATTCCCTTTATAATGAATACAAAATTATGCGCTATGCTTTTTACAATTGTATAGTGGTGTGCAAGTCGTTCAATGTAATTTAATTTTTGTACATTATGGGTATGGGCCTTTGACAATTGAATTGCTGAGTGGTGCGTAAGTCATTCAATGCAATGTTCTTATGAGACGCACACTTTAAAGGTGCGGAAAATTATGAAGTGATGGAAATATTATAGTGGCTGCAAGAAGTGAAAAAATGAGGAAAGTTTCACGTGGAATAATTTTTTTTTCATAAATAAATCTTTAGACATAAAGTGGTAAATATGAAATGGCACTCCTAAAAGATGGAAAAAAAGGGAAGTTCATTTGATAAATAAGTATCCAACTATTAGACTTAAAGTACATTCAGTTCTAATATTGTATACTTTTTAGTTCAATGCATGGGAAACCAATTATATACTGAATTTTCAATAATATTATATGCGATTAAAACACCATTACAGGAAAACAAAGCCTAACGGCCTCTGATTATGTCCACTTACTGTGGTTTATTGGATTGAAGGAGGGAGACGTTATGTAAACTGTAAAAGCAAAGTTAGTTTAAAATATAGATTGTTGGGTTACAAAGTAAACAGAAGCAATTTTTTAGTATTAGTAGTGTATATATGGAACAGCATGAAATGCTTTTGAACCAAAATTATTGGGCTTGCAATGCAACCAAGGTTGTTTACAACTAACATACATACGTTTACATACCCTTATGGCTCCTCTGATAAGAAAAAATCATTTGACTTGAAAAATGGTTGTCCCTACGCCCAAATTATAAGTCGTAGGAACCAGAGATTAAGTAAGATTAGCAGAATTTATATTAACTACCCAATTATACAAGCAATTGGCATACTTTCGCTAATTTATTGCGGTGATTAAGTAGAAATTCTCATGCAATGTTACCTGCTTTTGTGTAAGCTGCTTCATATTTGGTAGGAGGGGCTCCCGTCACAATGGCCAAAGAAATGGTCAAGAATGTGAAAACATTGATCAATTCTTGTGAATTCATTATATGCTCATGCCTTTTTTCTCCGTCTAAAAAAAACAAGTGTTTTGCCCGTTAAAACCAACCAAGGTATAAAAAAGATTATTTTCCTCATACAAGAAAGAATTAGCAAATTGTGACTAATGTTGATTTTCTAGATTCACATGGCTAAGTCAAACTTTTGATTTCAGAACTTAATTTTCATTCTGTCACTCAAAATAACCTTTTGGCAGTATATTTATACATGGGGGAATTTGAGCAGCTTAATTTAATTGGATTTCCTCGAAAACACGGGTAAAAGTAAAAGCTCTTTCGTGTCGAAATGTATATATACGAGAACGGCAGATAATTTATTTCTAACCCAGATCATTCACAGCTTATGCATGAAGACGAAAAAAAATACATGCGTAAGTTTAGTTCAAATGCACGTAAATCTTTTCAAATAAGATGCACACCCAAAAATATTCAACAAACCATTTCATTTCCTATCTGACTTTACATATTCCCAAATAACAGTAATTTATTTCCGAGAAAGAAGCACAACCAAGAAATATAGAACATAAAAATGTCAACAGATATGACATACGGCAAGTTTATCTTGAAAATTGTCATTTCTTGCAAAGTATTTTGTGATCATATGCATCCGCATTTTATGATCCTATGCATTTCTTGGCGCATAAATACTATCTAACTAGCTACTTACTTACCTTGTCTAGTTGAAAACCCAGGACAAAATTTTAAAGCACGACGATTTAGGAAATGATACTTTCTTCACCCCAAATGTACCAGATTTATACAAAAAGATTTGGACGTGAAATCACACTCACAGTTTCTCTACACAAGTTACTACAGCGAAAGCACAAATGGAACTGCGTCCCATGCATACATGTACAAAAGCTTACTTTCCCATTTCCTAGTTATACTTACTTAAGGGGAAAGCTGAGAGAAACTTTTGGGATCCCACTCACACTCACACAGAAAATTTAGCCCTGCAAGTTTAGATCCGCATCTTTCCATGTGTTACGAGTTCTAATGTGCATTATGCATGCAATGGGAATTTCACTATTGTTATCAGCAGGCTTAGGCCTGATACCAAGCCACACGAATTAAGTAGGATTTGGCAGAGCAAATTGCAAGTTTTTAATCACTAATAGTCTATACACACAATTGTTATTGTAAACAATTTAAGGCTTATATCATAGCGAGCGCTATATCAAGTGGAAATTTTGAGCTCACTTCACATTTATTTTGATTTTGGATGTGTGTAAACTGAAAACATTGGACATGTTTATATCGATCTTCGAAATGGAAAACCTGACTAGTTTAAGCACAGTAAAAAATGGTGTGCTTCTGACACCTGAAGCAGGCAATGAAACTACAATTGTATGCAGTTTTCATATACCACACCAGATGTATGGTATTTTTTTGCATTTTCATTTTGTAATCCATTGATTTAACGGCGTCTTTCATTAGTCCATCGCATTATAATTAAACATAAAGTAAATTTTAAAGCTGATTTCAGGATTTTGGACAAAAAAGAACCTTTTATTCAGTGACCAAAATGTTACATTCTTTAGTTGCCTATATAACTAAAACAATTTTAGTGTATGATTAGTTTAGTATACAGGAAAATTTAAGATAGCTATGGTTTTGATTTCGGTATCTGCTTCTAGTTTTTGCTCTGCTTCTTGTCTACTAACCTGTAAAAATAAAATTCCAACTAAATGGAAATATTTATTTCTCAATCTGCCATTGAATAAAATCCCGCGTATTGGGATTCACAGTCAACCTTTTGAAATTCTGACACAGTTGTATGTAGTTGTATTGTTGTAATTTAATTTGTGATTTAGTTCTGGGTCTGCTATTATTTTCAGCACGAGTAGTTAACTGTTAAAGAAGTTTTATGACCAGCCTCCATTATCCTGTGTGTGCAATTTGAGCTTTTAATTCCGTTTGGCTGATAATCAGTTGCAGTAAGATTAGCGTAAAGTTCAAGACAATAGATGAGTCCTACCTACGATTTTCCTCACTTCCGCGTTTAGCAATCCGGTAATTAATCAACCCAGGTTGCACTTTCTGGAATCATGAAACACAAAAGTTCGATTTAAGCTGTCTAAAATGAGTCAAGGTCATCAAAACTTGATGACCGCCGATGAGGCTTTTTCCGGCCACATTTCTGTAAACGTGACCCCATTCTTTACCAAAACTTCGGACGATTATTTAAGCTCTTATTTGTAAGTTTGCCATTTTATAATTAAAAAAAAAACTTTTTAGCTACCAAAAGCATATTATGTAGGTGCATAACCTTCAGTATGTTACAGACAGTAATTTCTCATGTTACAGAACCCAAAGACGCTCTGCCAGACGGTGTTGGAACGCGCTTTCCCGACTTCAGAAAAATTTGGCCTTCCTCCTTATGTCTTTTTTATTAACCTTACTCGTCCTCGCATTAGTCTACGTGTCTCCATCATCGACACATGACTACAAGAAACCGCTTCAGCGAGCAAACTATTCGGAAAGTGGAAGTGCACACTTACAGTTTCCAATTGTGACAACACGCCCTTCGAATCATGTATTTACGCACAGCAAGACAGAATTCAGTGTACAAAACTCAATACCAAACAATTTTGCTAATGTTAAGCAACAAATAGCTGAAAACATTCGCAGTGCCATTTCATTGGACCCCGTCGTTCCGTTAAAACGAAAACATCCTGTTATAGAAAAACTAACTCCTCGCCAGGAAGAGGTGAAAGCAGCTTTTGCACACGCATGGAAGGGATACAGAAAGTATGCTTATGGGCATGATCATTTGCGTCCCATTTCTGCCACTTATCAAGACTGGTTTGAATTGTCACTCACGCTGGTTGACTCTCTAGACACTTTGTATATTATGCAAATGCATGACGAGTTTGAAGAGGCGAAGAAGTGGGTGAAAGATGGACTCAGATTTGACAGAGATAAGGATGTAAACGTGTTTGAAGTAACAATTAGGGTGCTAGGGGGTTTGATCGGAGCGTTTCATGTCGATGGAAGTGACATTTTCAAGAAAAAAGCGCAAGAAATAGGGGACATTTTATTAAATGCATTCGAAAGTCCCACTGGCTTGCCATACTCTGATATAAATTTAAAATCGGGGAAAGCTCATGGACCTTCGTGGAATCCAGATAGTACCACTTCAGAAGTTTCTACTTTACAGCTAGAATTTTGCGACCTATCCAGAATAACGGGTAATCCTGTTTACGAAACTACCGTCATGAAAGTTTCCCAGCATTTACATTTACTGCCTAAAAAGAGAGGATTAGTTCCTATGCACATTTCTCCTGTGTCTGGAAAATTCCAAAAGAATTCCGTATTGACTCTTGGAGCTCGTGCTGATTCGTATTACGAGTATTTGCTAAAGCAGTGGATTCAAACAGGAAAGACGCAGCAATTCCTATTAGATGATTACTTGCTAGCAGTTGAGGGAATGCGGGACATGCTTATGTCCAAAACACCATCGAATTACACTTTTTTCGGGGAGTATGAAACTTATAGTCGCTTTCGTCCAAAAATGGATCATCTTGTTTGCTACCTGCCTGGAACCTTGGCCTTAGGTTATCTTCACGGTCTTCCAGAATGGCATTTACAAATTGCGAAAGAACTGCTTTATACCTGTTATCTTACCTATACTAGTACAGCAACTGGATTGGCTGCAGAGATCACGCATTTTTACATGAGAGATACTCCAGCAGATGCAGATGCAAGTGGACTTCAAAAGGACATGTATGTGAAAAGAGCAGATGCTCACAATTTGCTCCGACCAGAAACAATTGAGAGTTTGTTTTACTTGCGAAAAATAACGGGAGATAAGAAGTATGAAGACTGGGGATGGGAAATATTTCAAAGTTTCTTGCGCTACACAAAAGTGCCCAATGGATTCACTTCTATAGGAAATGTACTCAGCACTGAAAATACCAAACCCAGGGATATGATGGAATCTTTTTTCCTAGGAGAGACGCTCAAATATTTTTATCTGTTGTTTTCTGAAGGAACTCCTTTCAATCTAGAAAAAGATTGGGTTTTCAATACCGAAGCGCATCCTATTCCAATTCGCAGCAAGTGAATAATTTAAGTGTGCATTAGCATTCATAGAAAGGGGAATAATCAAAAAGTTTGAACGCAATTATCGAATTATCACATGGTAGTACTTTTTCGGGCTATAATAATTTGCTAAAATTGTAGTCAAATAACTACTACTGTGCGTGATAACCATTCCTAGTCTAGTATTTGTAATAATTTGCATGGATGGGTAACCGTATTGTGTTTCGTTTTGTGATCAATGTTTGTGCTTGTTTTTGAAGACATGTATGAAAATTTATTATGTAGTTATACGATCACTCATGAACTAATCTTTTGATCACCTCAAAGGAGAAAGACAGCTAATTTATAATTTATTTACAATTATTTTGCTCTAAGAGTTAGAAATGTTTATTTTCATTAAATAAATTATGTACGTTACAAAAATTGACTTCATACATCATCACACAACTTCAAAAGTGGGGGAGTCTCGGGGTTCATCGACATCCATATCTATTTCTTCATCATCATCATATTCATGACTATCACTTTCTTCATCTTCGTTGTCATCTTCCTCCTCATCATCTTCTTCGTCTTCGTCTACATAGCTCTAAGAAAATAAACATGATTATTTCTCCCATTATTCTAAAATGTAAACACCCATTTGATATGCACTCTCACCTCATTTCCCGATTTACCGATAGGTATCGTGTCCAGATGCTTTTGATCAATTCTTTCAAGCTAAACGAAGGTAGAAAATAAATCATTCATACTTGACATTGATTAACCCCAATGATTAAATATACCGTAAATCATGCAACATACCTCAGAGGAGACTTCCTGTTCCAGCAGCCAAAGTTCTTTATCTTCGTCAGCAGTATCAAAAGAAAACCACAAAGGACTAATTACACTAGGAAATGGATTGAATGGCATAGGTTTCAGTGCCATTTTGTTATCTTTTTTACGCAATCCAGACGTATCACATTACTACTACCAAAACATTATAGAATATTTCATTAAGATTAAACAAACAAAATTATTCGATTATTGTACAACGTTTCAAAGTTTTGTTCCCGCATTTCATTGTGATGTTATGTTTTGTGTTGAAAAGCATAAGGACTACGCTTGCCATTGAGAGTCTGGAATGTCATCAAAGTCAATGTCATCTTATCAATTTATTTCGGAGTGATGTTTTTCACCCCTGATTGTGCAAATAATTCTAAATTAGCAAGCTTGCAAGCTCACAGTTGTGAGTGTTTACAAAGATCGTGGGAGTTAGTTTTGTGTATTTTCGGTATCCAAATTTGGTGTAGTTGTATCTTTTTACATTTGTTTGTGTAATACGATCTCCGCGAGTCAGTTAACTTTACAGCGACGTAAATATAATTAGTGGTAATATTTCGGGCCGAGCTGTAGCTAAAAACTAGGGCGTAAGCCATGTTTCAGAACTGTTTTTTGAGAATGCAGGGCACCTCATTTTTCCTGATCTTCGCATTTCTGCTGCTATCGCTTGGTAAGCAAATCATGAATTGGTAGTTTCATAATGTTACCCTACTTGAATGTCAAATTTTTTTTCTATAACCTTGGCTGACATATAGGAATGGATCAAGCTAGCAGCAGGAATACTGTAGTGAACAATGATAACGGAAACTCTCCACTGTGCCGACTGGTTAGAACGGGAAGAACATCTTTTATTAAACAACTGTCAAATCTCGAAGTTGGAAACCTCACAGAAAACTCGGCAAAGTGTCGAATCACAGATCGATGCAATGAAGTTTCATGCTCTGTGGAAGTTATAAACGTAAAGTACAGAGTATCGATTTCTAGCTCAAAACATTCAAAGTATAATTTTAATTTCAAGTGCAACATGTTAATGTTTTGTTTCCTTTTATGCCTGCAGGGAACTTTAATTACTGGGTCTATGTATTTATCCATATGTGACGAAAAGCCGTACATCGAATTATCTTCTAGTTTTTTAAATTCAACGTGGTCACAGAAATTTGAAACCAAACAAGTGCCTCAATTGTCTCCAGCAATTTTTCGAGAAAGAGATGATAATCCATACATTAAATCAGAAGTGTATTTTGTCATCTATGACAAGAATGTTTTCTTAAACGCGACATTGAAGCTGTGCAAGAATTCTGCAAGTGATTGTGACAAAATTATTTCAATCTTGTTCATTCCTGGAATGCATATCAACACCCTATGTCACTTCGAAGATAGTCTTCTAGAGTAAATATTCTTATTATTATTACTGTTTGCTTATCTAATGCTAGTCAAGGGACACGTTTGAAAAGTTTTACATGATAAATTGCATTTATTCGACAGATCACAATCAGTCAACAATAAGAAAATTAATAATGCAATCACAACACCTTTACCATCTCGAGGGTCTCGCTCACCTTCCCCTTTAAGCTCTGAAAAACTTCATACCATGACTGAAATGAAAAGAAGTGGTCAATCTGCATTTGGTACTGCATAAAAAATACATTTTTGATATTGTAAAATCAGAAACAAACTAAGCTTTTCTGTGTATTCAACGTGTTTTAGGACACTCTTGTGAGCTAGATGATTTTTACACATGTGGGGAAAGTGCGAAATGTGTCTCCCAAAATGGGTCTAAAAATGGAATTTGTCATTGCCTCCCTTATTTCATAGAAGATCCCACTAGCAAATCATGTATTCCTGTACCAGATGTAAAGCCTGCTACCACACCTTTGCCCCAAACTCCAGTAGACGAAGGCTCGTGTAAGGTTTTACTGTAAAACTTGTTTTGTTAACTTTTATGGATGTTGATTGTTGAATTTTCTTTTGCACAGCATTTTCAGCAGCCATAGGGGCGATATTCTCTGTAATACTTCTCGTAGCCATTGCAGCAGCAATATTTTTTGGAGTCAAGTATCATTTTTTTGTACGACTATCTCGCAGAATCCCTGTGTTTAGTGCCATGGATTGTTGGCCGTTTCGTATTCGCTCTCAAAGGCCGGGTCAGGACGTGGATATGGTGAATCCATTAGGTCCAATTGATGATGATGACCCTCCATTGTTGTAGTCTAAACTTTTTGTGTGTACATTTATAGTCATTTTACGAGTTCTAAGTCATACAGGGTGTCTTTATATTCATGCCTTAGATAACTCCTTACCGGACTTGATCAACAGCTCAAAATATAGGATTATAGAAGACATTTTCAGAAATGGTGGTTATTTTATAGAACATGCTGCTGAAATGTGATTCCATACTTAAAATATATTTATTTTATATGCACCAAACATGTAATCTACAAGATAAAATTAGAATGTTATTTGGTATTAGATAATTGATCTAACGTTACCACTTTGCCTGGATTTATAGTCATCCTAAGATCCCAAGGTAGTTTAATCGTTTTAGTTTTTGTGCATTTCACTCAGTGCATTTTTAGGTTGTATTTATTCGAGGGGAGTGAAACTGAACTCTGTCTTCACTGGGTGTGGTGCCATTTTATATTCTTCCCAGTCAAAGTGCATGCAGGTCAGGTATCAGCATTTTGGAATAATAATAATTTTACCACGTGGTCTAAAACATTTGGGTTTAAGAAATTTTATTCTGGTGCTGCTTCATTAATAGTCGTTAAAACCTACTGATCATGAAGTCATAATAATATTATTATTTGAGTTATTTATAGCCTCCTCTGTAAAGTTCGCGCTGTACAGTAAGCCTTTCTATGCATGTAAGAAAGTTTATTTTACCACTTATATTTAATAAAATGTTAAACAATGCATTATAATCCACCAAACTAATATAGACTTTAAAACTTTCTGTCGTTTTATTCAATCTTTAACTAGCAAAATCGACAAACAACAATATTTAACCTAAATTATACGCAACGATTTGCTATGTAATCAAATAATAATAAATGTTTACCTGTTTGCGTAAAAAAACATGTACGAAACCTCATCCTATATCTTAATACACAAAATTACTTAAAACATTTAAATAACTGCATGAATACTGCTGACACGCTGCATTTGTTGCTCTCTCTACGGTTGGATGTAAAAACTTGTGCATTCTTTGAGTAAAAGGAGTCTCCCAGTACTTGCTGGTAACTAAGCTCCTGAAGTAAGGGAAAATGTACCCTTCACTTTCGTCCGCACTTTCTCCAGTTTGCATGCTATTGCATACGAGGCGTTCCCAGCAATGTTCTTGGGCTTCAATTACGCGACTTAACTTATGGACCAACACTGGAGCAGTTGAGGATATTAATGTTCCTATGCCTCGACCTGAAAGCCCTTCTAGACCGTAGAAAGGTCCCAAAAATTGATTAAGTCGAACCACCGGGATCAACATTGTTCCTGCTACTACAAAAGCCAGTGGAATCATGATCAACGGAACTATCAATGGCATCTGCATTAGGAGAATAGAAATGAAAGTCAAATCATTGATAATTGGAACCAAGAATTCAGGCTCTGTATGTTTTTCGATGAATTCAGTCACTGGGGAGGTTTTATTTCCTGCGGTTTCTTCTTTTGTGTTTTCACCAGCGACATTGTTGTGTTTACCCTGGGTGTTTTGACCTATTGTATAATATATACATACAAAACCATACAGAAATTAATGCTTTTCATGTACACATATAACAGCAAAAAACAGCTAAATGAGCTTTAACTGGTCAAAATTTACCTTCTGTTTCAACAGTTTTGGTTTCTCCGTCAGACTTTTTTTCTTCTCTTTCTGCCTCGCCCGCTTTTTTCCGAAGTTCCATTTCTGGTTTCAGAAACGTGGAATAATAAAAATTCATTAAATCTTTTGCGTCCGGCATTTCATGGGTTTCATGTACTCGGTTTGTTTCGTCTTCAGCATTCTTTTCATCATCAGAGTCATTCACATCACTACTACTATTTTTCAGTAAAACCAATGGAATAGGTAATGGTGGATTGGATGTAGTTGGTTTTTGAGTCGTGAGAGATTTTTCTTCCAAAACTGAAGGGCTCGGTGTGTAAAAAATTGAATTCGAATAGTCTGGAGTCAAGATGGGAAATAATGTTTCATCTGAGGATGGAATCCGACGGTACAATGGTCTTCTTCTGATCGAATTAAATTCATCTGTAGATGCACTGTTTACCATATGTAGAGAAAACAAAATGGCACTGTATGCTAACAATTTAAGAAACTCCATTTTTTAGCTACTTGAAATTATTATTTTTCTAACATATTCAAGTTCGTTAAAATGTTTCCATTACATGGGACTTTCAAGAATATAATACTTACTACCTGACTGAACACTTGTTTTGGTCTTTTTGACCATACTATTTGTGTTAATGGATGCAAAGATTAAATTTTAATTTGACTGTGCATCCAAATCCTTTTTAACTTTTGAAATGACCATACGCATCCTCATTTGGCCTAAAACCTACCTTCTTCGCTATATTCAGACTATGTGTTTTTTACAGCTTGTGCCGGTTTTAACATAATTGGGCACCAGTTTGTTAGTTTGGATAAAAGTTTGTGTACAGTAAACGAGAAATTGGAACGTTTAGCAGCCACAAAAATACCCTTCCTTAAATGGTTGAAGATCCCAGATACATTTATCACAAATTAGTATGTGTTAATGGTTTCTACAATCTACCGTTTCGTGACATACAATGCAATGAATTAAGTTTCTTCCCGCCGTACGAAATGTGGGCATTTACAATTTACATATATTTAATATTAGTATAGTATAAATGTGGGTCGGTTTCTGTTTACACAAAAGTTTAAGGCCACGAATTAATGACACACGTTGCATTGTTACATAGAATAAGTATCGTCGTTAGAAGGTGGGGGACACTCCAAAAGAAATCGCTTAGAAACTACAGCAGAAGGATTTTGAGCCTTCTCAAAGGACACATAAAATATTGAATTAAACGATGAATAAAAACTGCACTGTTGAAAATTCAGGATCAGCAAATTTATGTTTGCACAATTTAATGGAAACAAATCATTCTTTTGCGGGTATTTAAACACAATTTTTCAAAAATATCCCTGTTCATTTTTACATCTTCTAAAAAGTTTTTCCCAGGACAGGAACGAATAAAACGCCACTAGAAATTATCGTAATGCTTGTTGCAATTTTTTCCCGGTTCTACTAAAACAGTCTATAGGTGCGCCATAATATTCTTTAGTTTATAATTTTTTATCTGCCAGATGGAATATTCTGCTTTTAGTGTTAAACCAGCAACTAACAACTAAAAGTAATATTTAACACTGTGAAATACATTGATAATGATTGTAAATAATAGTTGTTTCAGTTATGGCATTCAATATCTGTTTTGAAAAAAACCCATGGTGTGGAGTGGATAAAACCAGTGAAAGTTTAAACTGCATTCATGTGCAGGTGCAGTGGGCAATCAGTTTTTGAGTCGTCTGTCATTCTGGGAATGTGTGCAACGCAACGCAATGCAATTCAGTGGATATAAACTTTATAAAATATTGTAATGGCAATTTTTCAGTTATAATAGCTGAAAACTTTAAGTTCAAAGTCAAGAATATGCAATTGAATCATTTGAATTGGTAATTAAAAATCCCATATTTATTTGAATATTTGCTGAAGATTATGTAAAACATCGTCACATAATTCTATTGCCTAGTAATCCAACTGTTAAGGTCCTTAATTTTATTCCCATGTAACATACGATTACTAGATTTCAAATGAATTTTCACATCATCATCAGCACTCAAATGCGGAAATATATTTTTTGGGTCGTTAATGAAAAATGTTCCGTCCCCAGTCTCTTTATCCTCCACTGTATAATGAACACGGGCTACAGGGAAGAAGAAAATTCCCACCGAGAATATCAACAAAGGCACAAACACTAATGGTATAATAAATGGAAACACGGCAACAATAAGTTTTATTGCTTGAACAATGCTCAGTTGTGGAAGACCGGTGAGCCCAGTCAATCCTCCAAATGAAGATTCAATTGGTGATACTGAAGTAATATCCAAAGCTGGTTTCGGAGTAGTAATCGAAACATCAGTTTGTCTTCTTTCTGCCTTCCCTACATTAATAAAAAAAATGGTTAAAACTTTCCAATTTTATGTTTATATCCTTTGCCACGATTTCTTTATGCTTACAAATAGGGGCAGCAATCCTAGGAGTTTCCTTTTCCTCGTTTAAACTATGCACGCTTTCTTCTGCATATTGGTCGAATCTGATAGGCTGATGAATGTGGATTCCATTTGTGTAATAAGGCGCCGAATTCGAATTTGTGTACATTATTGGTTGAGTGTCAAATGTGGACACAGCAGTGTCAGGAACATTCCTTCTCATGTTGGGTAAGTTATATGAGTGGATAAAACTAATTTGAATTGCTATTAAAGTCAAAAGACTATAAAAAGAATCAAAGTTTGGCATGTTTATTACGACTGGTTCGTTTGATGAGCGAAAAAAAATGTTTGTGTCAAATGAAATCATAACCAAAATACTTTGTGTTTGCATTGAGCCTAGATTGGATTGTAAATTTAACCTAACGGATTTAGTTGTTAGCGAGTTCCAGATATTTGTTTCTACCCTATGCAATGCACGCAAAAAAGTGTGCCAGGCCATACTTAAAACGTAGCTTGAATACACCCTATGATGAGCATGTTATCCACTGAATTAAATTATGGAGAAAAAAAAACCGTTTTGGTTACAATTTCTATCAATGCTAACTTAATTTAATTGACAAACTGAATGATAAAGTTGATGGCAATAAAGAATTCAACCGTCTGATTAATTTATTAACGACTTTAATCAAAAGTGTGCATAGTAAACAAAATATTTGCACATCCAGTGCTCGCAAATTTTAAATTATATGATTAGATGAACTTGACATTGCTTTCAGCTTCGCCCTTCCACTCTCATTTTAAGCTGAAAATGGCTTCAGATCACAATTACTTTGTTGGTATGCTCTTGAAACTTCATTAAATTAGACTAAATTTCAAGTCTAGTTAATTAATGACTGCCTTGTATAGTGGAAGCATAAATCGCGACATGATTCCTAGTTTTACATTAGATTGCATTTGGCAATATTTTTATCTACAGGAGAAATCATTTTCAAAGCAACGTGCATAACAAAGGCTGAGTTCCAAAAAACATACTGCTTAATTTTAAAGTGCAATTTTATGAACTTTTCCCCCTTCAAATATGAAGTTGTATTTAGTGTGCGGGGTTTTTATATTGTGCTCAATTCAATCTATCTCTAGCAGCCGCAGGAGAGATTCGAGAGATGATAGGGAGCGAGAGAGGGATTATGAATTTTTGCCAGATCGGAACGTTCGGACAGAAAAGACAGATAAATTTTGTGATATTGATGCGTGCCAGTTAATGGATATGTTGGAAAAGAGAAGTGCTGAATTAGAAAAAAAAGTGAGATCATTGGACCAGCCCAGTAAGTTTCCGATTATTATGCTACACTATTTTTGCTTGATAATAAATTCGTGTTTTAGTATGATATAAAGAATGTCATACAACTTGTAGAATGGAAAATATCCAACGACAATTTACGATGGTCTCAATGTGCTCAAGGGCCATGCAATTGTTTGCCTCCAAGTTTTACAGTTAATTGTTGGCGTCTTCATTTGACATCGATTCCGTCACAACAAATTGTTCCGTCGGAAACTGCCTATTTGTGAGCATTGTTTTAAAGCCCGGTAGTTAGTAGGCCATAAGTGACTTTAGCAAATTTATTTTGGTTCTATAGAGATTTGGGATCCAACGCCATTTCATCTTTGGAGAAAAATACATTCCATGGACTTTCAGAACTTCTTCAATTGTAATTTGTTTGCATACTGTGATGCACTATTAGTAAAATAGTTTACAAAAATAAATGCCTTGTTTTTTTAGAGACCTATCTGACAATGAAATTGAGTTTATTCCTGAAGTTTTGCTTGAAGATTTGGGCAATCTGAAATACTTGTAAATGCATATTTAAAACTTACTATAAAATCAAAAAGATGCATCGGGAAAAATGAGAAATTTTGTTTTTTAGATTGTTGCAGAGAAACAAATTAGAAAATATTGAAGGAGCAACTTTCATGTTTTTGAAGAGTCTACAAACTTTGTAAGCAAATTCAAAATGAATTTATTAAATAATTCAAATATAGCATGCTAAAAACATGCCAAATGTGATCATTGATCACTTTAACTCATAAAATCTGAATTTCTAGAGATCTGTCGGAAAACAAAATTAAGAAAGTGGCATCTAACGTCTGGCGCGGGCTAAACTCCTTACGCACTCTCACTTTAGCCCGAAACGAGCTGACAACATGGAAAAACTTTGATACCCTAGCCAATCTAGAAGATCTGGATTTAAGTAACAATAAAATTACTGAAATAGACGATTTCTCGAGACTCCCGAAACTTAAACTGCTCCAGTTGAGTCAAAATCAAATCAAAACATTGCCAATAAATGCTTTCGCTGGCCTGACAGCATTGAAAACACTTTCATTAAGGCAAAATGATATTGCTGACCTTCCTGCACAAACATTTTTGGATTTGAAATCGCTGACTACCCTTGACATGTCACATAATTTATTGATTTCGGTTGGTTAGGCTTAAAAACAGACTTTACCACAAATCACTATATTTGTTAATAGTTCATTTTTTTGCCTTACAGGTTTCGCCATACACATTCAGTGGATTGGAGACAACTCTGACAGATTTAGACTTGGGACGCAATATGATTGAGATGATTATGGACGGAACTTTCAAAAAATTTGCAGCACTCAATCGACTCTCGCTTGATGGAAATAATATCCATACTGTTGAGCCGATGGCATTCCAAGGTCTAAAGAATGTTACATGGCTTATCCTTAGCAATAACATTTTACAGCAGATCCCGAAAACTGTGTTTGATCCTCTAGTGAACATATCAAAAATGTATGGGATAAAAAATATAAATGCATATTTATCACAAATGATTTAAAGTATACTGCAATGATTTTGCTACAAAGACTTTTTAAACCTACGCAGAGAATTGGATGGAAACCAATTGCGATCAATTGAGGAGAATGGATTTGAAACAATTGTGGATACTTTGCAAGCCATCAAACTTGGCAAAAATGCTTGGCATTGTGGATGCAATGCTCGATACATTTCACTGTAATTTAACTTAAACACATAAGAAAAACCAAACAAATAGCTTTTAAAGATTTTAAACAGCAATAATTTGTTTCTGCCTTTCTGTTTGCTAAAATTATAGCTGGGTTCGAGATTACATTCGGATGATTTGGGACACTCAGCCAGTTTGCTCTTCTCCTATCCATTTGAGTGGAAAACCTTTGATTGACATGACTTTCCGAGAACTTTGTGATGGTCAATGGCAAAGCATGAGGAACCTACCAACTCGAGTTTAATTTTATTCATGTTTTACCTATTTACATTGGATTTGGATAGTTTCACAATTTACGGAATAAAACATTACTCTCTCTACTCAAACTAACTCCTCTAACTTTTTTTTGTTCCTCCCTTTAAATGAAATTTTTTAAGAATTACGCATCAAAATATTTCATGCTAGTCAATCAAGTATTATGCTACACCATTTTAGGTGTTGAAATTTAGTGAAATGTTTCAGTCCTTCTTTGTTCACATTAATTCTAAAAAATTCTTGAGAAAAATATCAGCTAATCAATCATAAAACATTGGATTGACTTTGAAAAGGTAGCAATTTAGTATTTAAGATTCTTGCAGTTTTAGATGTACGCATCCAAAAACTTCAACCATGTTCTGAAAACGTGCTGAAATATATAATACAAGTTCAGTTTCATATGCTGCATTCATTCCTAGCCCTAACTTTTGCATTATAACATGGT
>Ga0210040_10002311_pt1 | contig 27081 bp, 23 predicted proteins | sample CryGeyCG12114_NA_FD_185462 | JGI IMG/M metagenome (GOLD analysis project Ga0210040, IMG submission 185462) | Groundwater microbial communities from aquifer - Crystal Geyser CG19_WC_8/21/14_NA (SPAdes) (version 2) | ecosystem: Environmental > Aquatic > Deep subsurface > Groundwater | place: USA... | reverse complement strand
CGCGGGTCGCCCAGGTCGAGCGGGTAGCGCTGCTCCGGAACGCCGCCGCTGGACCTCAGCACCCGCTGCAGGGCTGACGAGGGCGTGGTGTGGGTGGGCGCCCACCAGGTCACGACCTGGCACTGCGCCCGGGTGAGGGCGACGTAGAACAGACGCAGGTCCTCGGCCGCGTCCTCGGCCTGGCGCCGCGCGAAGCGGGCCGGGCGGCCCGGTGCCCAGCCACCCCCGACGTCCAGCACGAGACCGGCCCGGCTCACCTCGCCGGGGGAGCCGGGGTGGAGCAGCAGGGTCTCGCCCTTGTCGTCACCCACCCAGCGGTCGCCGGCGTCGGGCAGGTAGACGATCGGGTACTGCAGCCCCTTGCTCCGGTGCACCGTGACGACCGTGACCTGCCGACCCTCCGCGTCGAGCCGGCGCGAGCCCTCGACACCGGCGTCGCGGTGCGCGTCGGACACCCGGTCGGTGAACCACTCGAGCAGCGCGCCCGGCCCGAGCTGTCCGCGGGTCGTCGCGTCGTGGAGCAGCTCGGCCAGGTGCCGCAGGTCGGTCAGGCGGCGGGCGCCGCCGGTCTGCCCGAGCAGCCGGGCGGCGACGTCGCGGTCCCGGGTCACGGACTCCATCAGGGCCGCGACCCCGCGAGCCTGGAGCACCCGGCGCCAGCCGCGGACCTGCAGGGTCACGTCGATCGTCGCGTCGTCGTCGGCTCGCGCCAGGTCGACCACGGACCAGCCGAAGAAGCACGTGAGCGTCGCGGCCCGGACGTGGGTCTGGGTCGGGGTGTCGAGCGCGCGCAGCAGCGTCGCCCAGTCCGAGGCGGCCTCGGACACGAAGACCGAACGATCGGCCCGCACGACCGTCGCCACGCCGGCCCCGACCAGGGCGGCGCGGACGTCCTCCGCCGCCCGGTTCGTCCGCACCAGCACGGCGACGTCCCCGGCGTCGACCGGGCGTGGACCCTGCCCGAGGTCGATCCGGACGTCGGAGGCGAGCAGCCGGGTGACGTCGGCGACGAGGTCCCGGGTGACCCGGCGTCGCATCGCCCGGACGGGCCCGACCGGCACCGGCTTCGTGCCGTCGGCCTCGTACGCGACCGTCCGGAGCCGGACCGGCGCGGTCAGGTCCGCCGTCCCGCTGAGCCGGTCGTGCGCGTGCGCCGCCCCGACCGGGTCCACCACGATGTCGCGCTCGCCGAGCGCCAGCCCCCCGAGCAGGTGCTCGAAGGCGGCCACGAGCGAGGGGTCGCTGCGATGGTTGGTCGGCAACGTCTCGACCGTCGTCCCCGGAGCGTCCCGGGCGTCGAGGTAGCAGTGCACGTCGGCGCCGCGGAAGCCGTAGATGGCCTGCTTCGGGTCCCCGATCAGCACCATCCGGGTGCGCCCGGCGAAGGCGGTGCGCAGGATGTCCCACTGCACCGGGTCGGTGTCCTGGAACTCGTCGACGAGCACCACCGCGTAGCGCTCCCGCAGCCGCTCGGCCGCGGCCTCGCCGTGCCGCGGGTCGGTCAGGCTGCTGCGGAGCCGGACGAGCAGGTCGTCGTAGGTGAACGTCTGCGTCGCCCGCGTCCGACGTCCCACCTCGGCCCGGACGGCACGCGCGTAGGCCACCCGTTCGACGGCGTCACCCCGCGCCGCGGCCGGGTCGTCGTCGGTGTCGGGCACGAGCGGGGCGCCGACCGAGCGGCACGCCTCGCGGGCCACGGCCTGCGCGTCGGCCAGCTTCTTCCACGGCGGACGCCCGCGGTCGGCGTAGCGCTGCAGGTACTCGTCGGAGGCCACCTCGTCGACGAGGTCGTCCACCTGGTCGACGACCGTCGCGTGCGGCTCGGCGTCGCCCAGCACCCCGAGTCCGTCGAGCGCCTGGAGGCAGAACTCGTGCGTCGTGGCGATGGTGGCCTCGTCGAAGTCGCGCAGCGCGGCGACCACCCGCTCGCGCCGCGCCCGCCGCTCGTCGGGGTCCACGGCCTGCAGCAGCGCGTCGACCGGGTCGTCGGCGACCGCGGCGTCGGGCGCGAGGGCGCGGTCCAGCCCCACCAGCCGCTCCCGGACCCGGGTCCGCAGCTCGGTGGTGGCCATCCGGCCGAACGTGACCAGCAGGAGCCGGGCCAGCGGGATGCGCTCCTCGACCACGAACCGGGCGGTCAGCGCGGCGAGGGCGTACGTCTTGCCCGTCCCGGCGCTCGCCTCGAGCACCGTCGTGCCCGAGGGCAGCGGCCCGCAGACGTCGAAGGCGGGCCAGCGCCGGGGGCGGTCCGGCGGTGCCGCCCGGGTGCCCGACGTGGTGCCGGGCGTCGTTCCGCCAGTCACCTCAGCGGCCCTGCACCCTCAGCAGCGGGACGAACACGCGGCGCGCGAGGCTGCCGAAGCGGCTCTCGCCGTCGCGGTGGGGACGACCCTCGCCGGGCTGCGCCGGCTCGGCCATCAGCACGTCGAGGTCGGCACCGGGCCCCAGGACGCGCTCCCACAGCGGGTCGCGGTCGAAGGCCCACTGGTCCTCGACCCGCTTCATCTCGTCCTTCAGCCGGTCCCGGTGGTCCAGCAGCGCGTACTCGTACGCCGCGAGCGGGGCGAAGGGGAGCAGGGTGCGCAGACCCGTGCCCTGCAGGTCCACGAGGTCGGCCAGCACGAGGCGGGCGAACTCGGGGGTGACCGGGCCGAGCTCGAACTGGCCCTTGCGCCCGATGACGACCGAGCGCCACTCGCGGTCGGGCCGGCTGGCGCTGAGCGCGAGCAGCTCGACCCAGGCCTGCAGACGCTGCTTGGCGGAGGTCCGGGAGAAGACGACGCGGACGACGGTGTCGCCGCGCACCCCGTCCACGCTCCCGGTCACGCGGACGCGGTCGAGGTCGACGACGAGGTCGATCCGTTCCGCCGGCCGGTCGGTCCACGGCGACGCGGCCGCGGCGACGGTCCCGACCTCGACGCGCAGGTCCCCGACCACCCGGGCCCCCAGCTCGCGCGGCGGGACCGCCCCGCGCCGCCACTCCGCCGCCGCCAGTGCGTCCAGGTCGGCCCCGCGCAGGTGCGCCTGCAGCATCCGCTCGCCCACGGCCCAGCGCCCCAGCCCGGCGAGCTCGACGGGGATCTGCTCGTCCTCGGGCTCGTCGCGTCCGCCTTCGCTCAGTCCGGCCCGTGCCCGCAGCAGCGCGCGGACCGGGTGGTGGAAGAAGCGGTACAGCTCTGCCAGCTCGACGGCCCGGTCGGCCGGCAGCGGGTCGAGCAGCACGTCCGCGTACGGCGCGGCGGCGGGCAGCGGGCGTCCCCGCTGCGCCCGGGCACCCTGCAGCGCGGCGCGGTCGAAGCTGAACGGCCGGCTCGTGCCCGTGCCGGAGGCCGCGAAGTTCGCCGGTCCGAAGGGCTGGAGCGGGTGCTCGACGACGAGGTGCTCGCGCACCGGCCGACCGTCGCCCGTGCGGGCCGTGGCGGCGAGCGTCTCGAGCAGCGCCTCGACGGGCACGGCCGGGCGCAGCGCCGTCCCGTTGCGCGGGTCGACGGCCGAGTGCAGGACGACGAGCGTCTGGCTCGCGGAGCACACCGCGTCGAGGAACAGCTGCCGGTCCTCCCCGCGGGGGTCCGGGTCACCGATCCGGCGCCGGCTCGTGGTGAGGTCGTCCCCGTCCGGGGTGGTCCGGCGCGGGAACACGCCGTCGTCCATCCCCAGCAGGCACACCACCCGGTGTGGCACGGCGCGCATCGGCAGCAGGCTCGCCACGGTCAGGGTGCCCGTGCGGAAGTTCGCCCGTCCCGCCCGCCCGCGGAACGCGTCCGCGAGCAGGGCCCGGACCTCGGTCAGCGAGAGGGTGCTCTGCAGGGCGGCGTCGCCGGCCCGCTCCTCGAGGCGCGCGAGCTCGCCGTACGCGTGCGCGTGCTGCCAGCGGTCGGCGGGGCGCACGTCGGTGAGCTGCTCGACCACCTCGCGGCACAGCGTCAGCCAGTCCGGCAGCGTCTTGGGCGTCGCGCAGGCGTCGCTGAGCCCTCGGACGCGGCTGAGCAGCTCTGCGAGCCGGCCGACCAGGCCGACGTCGTCGGACGCCACGTCGTCCAGGGGGAGCACGGTGCCGATGAAGCGTGCGTCGCTCTCGTCCATCGCCACGCCGAGCAGCAGCCGGTCCAGCCCGGCGGCCCAGGTGTTCTGCGCGAATCCGGCCATCCCGAACCGGGCGCGGTGGGCGGCGTCCAGACCCCACCGGACGCCGGTCTGCGGCAGCAGCTCGTGGAGCCGCTCGAGGTCGTCCTCCCCGAGGTGGAAGCGCGTCGCGACGGGAGCCGCCGCCGCGAGGTCGAGCAGGGCCGAGCGGGTGACCCGCGCGTCGGCGAGGTCGAGCAGACGGCCCACGGTGGCGAGCACGGGGTTGAGCTGGCCCAGCGACCGGTCGGCGAGGCGCACGCGCAGCCGGTGGCCTGGGTGCTCGGCCACGACCTCGTCGGTGTCGAGCCCGAACGTGGCCGCGACCAGCGGTGCGTACGTCTCGACGTCGGGGCACATGACCACGACGTCGCGCGGCTCCAGCGTCTCGTCGTCGGCGAGCAGGCCCAGCAGCACCTCGCGCAGCACCTCGACCTGGCGGTGCGGGCCTGCGCACGCGTGCACCGCGACGCTGCGGTCGTCGTCGGTGAGCAGGTGGTCGCCGCGCGGGGGCGAGTCGGCGGCGACGTCGGCCTGCAGCCGGGCCAGCAGGGTGGTGGCGGCGACCTCGGGCGCCGCGTGATGGTCGTCGACCACGGTCGCACCGGTGCTGGCGGCGGTGGTCCGGAGGCGTACCTGGAGCTCCCGCAGGTCGCGGCCCAGGTAGGCGAGGAGCGGGTGGTGGACCGCGCCCGTGGTCGGGTCCTCCGCCCGCAGCGGGAGCAGCGGCCCGGCGGGCCAGGTCACCCGCGCCACCTGCGCCCACGCGGACGCCGAGGGGTGCGGCAGCCAGAGGTGCACGTCGCGCCGGTCGGCGAGGGCGAGCAGCACGTCGAGGTGCCGCGGGTCGAGACGCGTGGCGCCGAACACCGACAACCGCTCGGGCAGGTCCGCGCCGTGTCCCGAGCCGGTCGGGTCGCCGGTCCGCAGGCGCTCGACGTCCGCGCGGAGGCGGGCCACCGGGTCCGGACCACCGATGTGGTCGCGCAGCCGGCGCCACAGCTCCGGCTGCCAGGCCCGGTCGGGCGTGAGGGGCTCGAGGTCGGGACCGAGGTCGCGCCCGGACGCCCAGCCCTCCAGCATCGCGGGACGGTCGGCCGCATACCGCGCGAACAGCCCGGCCAGGCGCCGGGCCGTGCTCCAGCGACGCGAGCGCCGGGTGTCCTCCACGGCCTCGAGCCCCGGGTCGTCGAGGTCGTGAGCGGGTGGGCCGAGGTGGTCGGCGAGGACGGTGGCCCACGGCTCGGCCAGCGCCGTCTCGAGCACGGCGAGCAGCGGCCAGACGGCTCGCGAGGGGGCCCAGGGGTCGTCGGCGCCCGACCGCCCGAGCGCGTCCGCGACGAACCTCGCCGGCGACGGGAACTCGACCCCGGCGCAGACCCCGTCGTCACCGGCCCCGGCTCCCAGCCGGTGCGCGAGCCGCTGCGCGATCCAGCGCTCGACCCCCGGCGTCGGGACGCACACGACCTCGGTGGCGAACGGGTCGGCCAGCGGGACGGCGAGCACCTCGCCCAGGGCGTCGACGAGGACGTCGGCCCGTTCGGCGCGGTGCAGGTGGAGGCTCATGGTCCGGCCCACCCTAGGACGGGCCGCTGACAGATCTGCGGTTCCGCCGAAGGTGGTCAGGGCCGCAGGCCCTCAGGCCACCGCTCGTCAGGGCAGCAGCAGGTCGACCAGCTCGCGCGGGTGCTCGAGGAGCACGTCCGCGCCGGCGCCCTCGAGCTCGGCGCGGCTGCCGTAGCCCCACAGCACGCCGATCGTGCGGGTGCCGACGGCCTGCCCGGCGACGACGTCGGAACGCCGGTCGCCGACCATGACGACCTCGGCCGGTGCGAGGCCGCCCATCAGCTCGAGGGTCTGGGCCAGCGTCTCGGCCTTCGACGGGTGGTCGTCGCCGAGGCCGTTGACCACCGCGAAGAACGAGGTGAGGTCGTGGGCCTCGAGGATGGCCCGCGCGACGTCCGTCCGCTTCGCCGTCGCCGTGCCCAGCGGGAGGCGGGCGGCCAGTGCGGTGAGGACATCCACGACCCCGTCGTACGGCCTGGCCTGCTGCACACCTTCGCGGAGGTAGAACGTGCGGTACGCGGCCAGCGCCTCGTCCACCCGTTCGGGCGGCACCCCGAAGGTCGGCAGCAGGTCCGCCAGCGGCGGACCGAGGTCCCCGCGCAACGTCGCCATGTCGGGCGAGGTCACCCCGACGGCCTCGACGGCGTGCCGGAACCCGGCCACGATCCCGTCGGCCGAGTCGAGCAGCGTGCCGTCGACGTCGAGCACGACGGCCCGCAGGTCGGGCCAGGCGCGGATCACGCCAGCTTGTCCTGGACCTGCCTCGCCGAGGGGTTGGTGAGGGTGGAGCCGTCGGCGAACCAGACCGTCGGGACCGTCTCGTTGCCGCCGTTGGCCTTCTGGACCAGGTCGGCGCCGTCGGGGACCTCTTCGATGTTCACCTCGTCGTACGCCACGCCGGCCCGGTCGAGCTGGGACTTCAGGCGCTTGCAGTAGCCGCACCACGTGGTGGTGAAGATGGTGGGACGGTCGGCGGTCGGTGCGTTCAGCGTGCTCACGGTGGCGTCAACGGGACGACCGGGACCGGTATTCCGGTCCCGACGGTCCTGGCCGTGCTCAGAGGAGACCGAGCGTGCCGGACGCGAGGGCACCCAGGAGGGCCAGGGGGAGCGCGAGCACGGACCCGACGACGCGCTGCCGGGCGGAACGTCCGGCCAGGACCGCGGCCACGGCCGCCAGCACCAGCAGGACCAGCGCGGTCTGGACCAGGTCCTGGCTGCGGGCCGGATCGTCCCCCGCACCGGCCAGGCGGGCGAGGTTCAGCCAGGCCTCCGCGAGGAGGACCCCGACCGCGGTGGCCGTGCCGACCGGGCCGCACCACAGGTGGGCGGACCGGGCCCAGGACCCGGCGGTGCCGAACACGACGCCCGCGACGACCGCAGCGCCCAGCCACACCACGGCGGCCTGGTTCGTGAGGGTCGACGTGGAGTCGCCCAGCGCCAGCACGGCGGTGGCGTAGTAGCCCTCGACCGCCAGGAGCAGCGTTAGGGTGCCGGCCACCGCCGGCCACCAGCGGCCGTGGATGCGGTCAGCCCACCCGACGCCGAAGGCCACCAGGGCCCACACCGCCGGCGAGTTCGCCAGGTCGGCGAAGGGGTAGGGCAGGACGTGCTGGAGCAGCAGGTCGGCCGGGCCGAGCGCGAGGCCCACGACGACGGGCACCAGGACCGAGGGCCACCGCGGTCTCGTGGGTCGGGCGGCCGTGCGGTCGACGGGGTCGGACACCAGGACGGGGGCGAGGGTCTGCACCTCCGAAGCCTCGGGCAACCCGCGCTGCCGGCGCATCGCACCGCGGTCTCGTACACGGGGGTCGTCGTCCGACCACGGTCGCAGTCCGGCGACCCGGGTGGACGGACCCGTCGGGAGCCTCAGTGCGCGTGGATCTCCGGCAGCCGGGCCGCGACGGCCTCGAGCAGGCCCGGGTCGCCGGCCATCACGCCGTCGGGCCGCGGCCAGGCGAGCACGACGTCGGTGTAGCCGAGCGCAGCCGCCCGGCCGACCGCGTCGACGACGTGCTCGGCGGAGCCGAAGCCCGAGGTGCGGGCCTCGAGGTTGAGGTAGCGGGCGAAGTCGTCCGGCACGGCGTCCCCGGCCGCGGCGCGGGCCTCGGCCATCCGCTCGAACCGGGCCGCCTTGTCCTCGGCGGCCGCCCACCACTCCTCCGGGCTCGCGTCGGGCGCGGCGCCGGTGGTCGTCACCCACGCCGCACCACGCTCGAGCGCCAGTCGCATCCCCTTCGGCCCGTTGGCGGCGACGACGAAGGGCGGGTGCGGCCCCTGGACGCAGGCGGGGACCGTACGCGCGCCCTCGACGGTGTACCAGTCGCCCGACCAGGTCGTCTCGGGCTGGCCCAGGACCCGGGCGAGCACGTCCACGAACTCGACGAACCGTGCGTGCCGCCGACCCGGGCTGAGCCCGGGCTGGCTGTCTGTTGAGGGTGGACGACCCCCCACACCCCCCGTTGAGTTCCACTCGCTGGCGCTCGCGGAACTTCCTGAGGGGGGACGACCCCCCACACCCCCCGTCGAGCTCCACTCGCCAGCGCTCGCGGAACTTCCCAGCATCGTGGCGTCGAAGCCGTCCGTGCCCGCGCCGAGCCCCACGTTCAGCCGGCCCCCGGAGAGGTGGTCGAGCGTCATCAGCTCCTTGGCGAAGGGGACCGGGTGCCGGAAGTTGGGCGTCGCCACCCAGGTCCCCAGGCGCAGGGTGGTGGTCGACAGCGCCGCGGCGGCGAGGGTCGGCACGGTCGCGTACCAGGGGGAGTCGGCGAGCGAGCGCCAGGCGAGGTGGTCGAACGTCCAGGCGTGGTCGTAGCCGTACGCCTCCACCGCCTGCCAGCGCTGGCGGTCGAGCGCCCAGGCCAGCTCGGGCAGCAGGGTGATCCCGACGCGCACGGCGCCTCCTCGGTCGTCGCCGGAAGCGGGTCTCACGGCGCGGAGCAGGCTAGCTGTCAGGGGCGGCGGCTACCGTGTCGGACGTGGCAGGAACCGACCCCGAGGAGCTGCTGGACGGGCTCGATCCCGAGCAGCGCGAGGTCGCGACGGCGCTGCGCGGACCGGTGGCGGTCATCGCCGGGGCGGGGACCGGCAAGACCCGCGCCATCACGCACCGCATCGCGTACGGCGTCGCCACCGGGGTCTACCGGCCGACGTCCGTCCTGGCCGTCACGTTCACCACCCGTGCCGCGGGGGAGCTCCGCGGCCGGCTGCAGCAGCTGGGGGCCCACGGCGTCCAGGCCCGCACGTTCCACTCCGCCGCGCTGCGCCAGCTGCAGTACTTCTGGCCCCGCGCGTACGGCAGCGAGGTGCCGTCGGTCCTGGACAACCGGATGTCGTTGGTGGCCGAGTCCGCGGGCCGGCTCCGGGTCCGCGTCGACACCGCGCGGCTGCGCGACCTCGTCTCCGAGATCGGCTGGGCCAAGGTCAGCAACGTCCGCCCGGAGGACTACGCCAAGCTGGCGCAGCAGCACCACCGGAGCGTCGCCACGATCGAGCCGGAGATGGTCGCGCGGATCTTCACCGGCTACGAGGAGGCCAAGCGAGACCGGGGACGGATCGACTTCGAGGACATCCTGCTCTGCACCGCGGCCCTCATCTCCGACCACCCCGACGTCGCCGAGCAGGTCCGACGCACCTACCGGCACCTCGTCGTCGACGAGTACCAGGACGTCAGCCCGCTGCAGGAGGCGCTGCTCACCCTATGGCGCGGCGACAGCCAGGAGATCTGCGTCGTCGGCGACCCGGCCCAGACCATCCACTCCTTCGCCGGGGCGCAGCCGACCTTCCTGACCGGCTTCGCCCGTCGGTTCCCGGACGCCACCGTGGTCAAGCTGGTCCGTGACTACCGCTCGACCCCGCAGGTCGTCGGCTGCGCCAACGCAGTCATGGCAGTCCCGGGCGCGTCGTCGCTCAAGCTCGTGGCCCAGCGCCCGGACGGGCCGCAGGTGAGCTTCGCCGAGGCGTCGGACGAGGCCGCCGAGGCGTCGGGCATCGCGGACTGGGTCGAGGCGCAGCACGCCGCCGGCGTCGAGTACCGCGACCTCGCCGTTCTCTACCGCATCAACGCCCAGTCGCCCCCGCTGGAGCAGGCGCTGGCCGAGCGTCGCATCCCCTACCTGGTCCGCAGCGGGGAAAGGTTCTACGAGCGGCCCGAGGTCCGCCAGACGCTGGTGACCCTGCGCACGCAGCTGCGCGCGGCGGAGAGCGAGGGCGGGTCGGCGCTCGAGCAGTTCAAGGCCCTGCTGGGTGCCCTGGGCTGGACCGAGCGCCCGCCCGAGGGCGCGGGTGCGGTCCGGGAACGCTGGGAGTCGCTCGCCGCGCTGCTGAGCGTCGCGGAGGACCTCGCGACGGTACGGACGGCCGCGGGCCAGCCGCTCTCGCTGGCCGAGGTGTCGGCCGAGCTCGACCGCCGGGCCGACGCCCAGCACGTGCCCGTGGCCCAGGGCGTCACCGTGTCCACCCTGCACTCGGCGAAGGGCCTGGAGTGGCAGGGCGTCGCGCTGCTCGGGGTCCACGAGGGCTCGTTGCCCTTCGTCCTGGCGACGACCCCGGAGCAGGTGAACGAGGAGCGCCGCCTGCTCTACGTCGGCATGACCCGGGCGATGAGCCTGCTGCGGGTGTCCTGGTCACGGACCCGCAACGGCGGGGGCAACGTGCGCAAGCCGTCGAGGTTCCTCGACCCGGTGCTGCCCGCCTCGCTGAAGGCGTCGGGCGCCGGGGTCGGGTCGAGCTCGGCCGCCCGGACGGCTCGAGGTCGCGGCGCGGTGCTGTCCGTGCACTGCCGCTCGTGCGGTCGTGGGCTCAACGACGCGGCCGAGCGCAAGCTCGGTCGCCACCACGACTGCCCGGCGACGTTCGACGAGGGCACGCTCGACCTGCTCCGCGAGTGGCGCCGGCAGGAGGCCGCCTCGGAGAGCCTGCCGGCTTACTGCGTGTTCACCGACGCGACGTTGGTGGCGATCGCGGAGGCCCGACCCCGCAGCGACCTCGACCTCTACAAGGTGCAGGGGCTCGGCAAGGTCAAGGTCGACAAGTACGGCGACCAGGTGCTGGCGATCCTGGCCGCGGGCGAGGAACGGGCTCAGCAGGCCTCCTGACCCACCGAGTCGAGCGTTCGCAGAACGTGTCCGTTAATTCCGTTGCGACCCCTCCGCCTGCCCCTTAGTGTGATTCTCGAACTCCAGGGACGTGCCCGCACGCCCCGCCCCGAGCTCACGTCAGTCCGTCGCTCGCACCCCAGGAAGGGGGAACGCCAGGTGTCCGTCCTCATCGACATCCCGGCCGCGCTCGTCGCGTCGCCGCGTCCGTGCGCCCCCGTCGCTGGTGCGCGCCTGTTCGCGGATGACGCACAGCCCCGCCTCCTGGGCCGCCTCCCGATGACCGCCGCACCCATGGCGTGGCGTCAGCTGGACGGCTCGACGAAGCGGGGCTCCGAGGACGCCGCCGGCACGACCCAGGACGGGCGCACCGGCTTTACCGGCGTCGCGTACGTCACCAGCAAGCAGCACTCGATCCGTTCGGGACCACCGACCTCCAGACCGCCGGCGTAAGACCGCCGCGCTACCTCCAGGCCGTGACTCCCAGAACACCGGGAATCACGGCCTTCGTGCTTCTCGGCCCTCTGGAGCAACCGCTCCGCAAGCAAGAAAGGCCGACATGAGCCTCGCAGTCGGACTCGCGTCACTCGTCACCTCGCCCAGCGGCGTGTCGGTCGCCGAGCTGCCCTGCCGGCTGAACGACCCGGAGCTGTTCTTCGCCGAGTCCCCCGTCGACGTGGAGACGGCGAAGGCGCTCTGCGTGGGCTGCCCGATCCGGACCGACTGCCTCGCCGGGGCGCTCGACCGGCGGGAGCCCTGGGGAGTCTGGGGCGGCGAGCTGTTCATCGCCGGTGTCGTGGTCGCGCGCAAGCGGCCCCGGGGCCGGCCCCGGAAGAACCCGGTCGAGCCGGTCGCTCCCGTCGTCGCCGACGCCCGCAGGGGTGAGGTGGCGGCGTGAGCACCGCGCTGCCGGGCGAGGGCTCCGGGCTGAGCCTGGGCGTACGGCTCTTCCACGTCGTACGCCTCTGGCTCGGCGCGGTGCTGTCCCCGGACGAGGAGTGAGCCGGGGGCACGAAGAGGAGAGGGTGGCGGACGGTCAGGGAGGGGTCCGCCGCCCTCGGGATCATGGAGGGAGCGACGCCGCTTCACGTTGAGAGCGGCTCGGTCCGTCCGGCGCGGCCGAGGATGCAGCCCAGCACCTCGGTCTCGTCGAGGTTCAAGAACACGAAGACCATCTGCCCAGCGACCTCGGCGTACGTCGTCGTCAGCTCCGTCTGGTCGTACGACACCATCCGTCGCGCGAGCTCGACGACGCCGAGGACCGGGTCGGTGCGCCGGGATCGGCGTTCATAGATCATGCGCATGGGCGCCGACTCCGCCCGGCGCAGCTCGAGCTCGTGATCTGGGTCACGCTCGGCGAGGAGCGCGACCGCGAGATCGGCAGCAGGCTCCGGGCGGCTCGCCAGGAGCGCGCGGAGACGCCGGATCGACATGCTCCGGCTCCCGCCCACTGCCGAACAGCCGTCCGCTCAGTCCGCGTAGCCGGGCAGGAGCTCGCGGAGCACCGCGTTGAACGGTGCGCGTGCGTTCAGCTGGGCGAGGACGGCGAGGCCGCCGAGCCAGACGCGGTGGATGAGCAGGTACTCCGGCGGCAGGTTGATCTTCATGGCGACACCGTTGTTCGCGCGGACGTCGCGGACCCGGACGAACTGCTCGCGCATCCAGTCCCGGGTGAACTCGAACTCCGGGACCGCCGCGGGCTCGACGAACGGGGCGAGGTAGTCGAGCACGTCCTGGGCGTCGACCTCGCTCACGATGAAGCCCTCTGTGCGCAGCTGCTCGGCCGTCTCGTGCGCGTTGCCGCTCTCGGCCACGCGGAGGATCCGGCCCATCGCCGGGGGCAGGCCGCCGGGCAGGCGGGCCACCAGCCCGAAGTCGATGACGCCGAGACGTCCGTCGGGCAGCATCTTGAAGTTGCCGGGGTGCGGGTCCGCGTGCAGCAGCCCGACGCGGGCCGGCGCGGCGAACAGGAACCGCACGTACAGCAGCCCCATCCGGTTGCGCTCCTCCTGGGCGAGCTCGAACGCGGTGTTCAGCGAACGTCCCTCGACCCACTCCGAGACCATGACCTTGCTGGTGGAGGCGAGGACCGGCGGCACGAAGAACTCGGGGTCGCCGGCGAAGCCCTCGGCCGCCTCGGACTGCGCGGCCGCCTCGAGCGTGTAGTCCAGCTCCTCGCTCACCCGTGCGGTCAGCTCGTCGACCAGGGGCCCGATGTCCATGCCGCCCGCCAGCGGCGAGATGACCTTCGACATCCGCCCGATCTGGCGCAGGTCGGAGCGCAGAGCCTCGTCCGCGCCCGGGTACTGCACCTTCACCGCGACCGGTCGCCCGTCGGCCCACACCGCGCGGTGGACCTGGCCGATGGAGGCCGCGGCGGCCGGCTGGGCCGAGAACGAGCTGAAGCTGTCGCGCCAGCGCGGCCCCAGCTCCCGGGCCAGGACGGCGTGCACGCGCGACGTCGGCATCGGCGGGGCGGAGTCCTGGAGCCGGGCGAGCTGCTGCCGGTACGGACCGGCGATGTCGTCGGGGAGCACGGCCTCGAACAGGCTCAGGGCCTGCCCGACCTTCATCGCGCCGCCCTTGAGCTCGCCGAGCACCTTGAAGAGCTGCTCGGCGGCCTTCTGCTGGAGCTGCTCGCTGACCTGCTCGGCCGGGGCACCGCCGATGCGGCGGCCCAGCCCGAGGGCCGAGCGGCCGGCGAGGCCGAGGGGGAGGGAGGCCAGCCGCGCGCTGCGGCGGAAGCCTCCGCGTGCGATGCGGTCGCCGCCGTCGTCGGACTGGGGATCGCCTCGCCCGGGACGGGGGCGACGCGTCCCGCGCGCGCGCTCGGGCACGGCGGGGGAGTCGTCGGGCATGGGCCCATTCTGGCCGGTGGCACCAACCCCTCAGGCCGGGTCGGACCCGCCGCCGTGCGTGGTGCCGGTCCACCGGCAGGGGCACTCGTCGTGGACCGACCAGGCCCGGAGCCTCATGGTGTGGTGGTCCGTGCCGAGCTCGAGGGTGTGGCCCAGGGTCTCGGCGACGCCGCCCCCCAGGAACGCGAGCGACTGGACGGCGGCGGTGACGGCGGCCCAGGCCAGCAGGCTGGGCGCCGGCTCCATCCGCAGCCGGGTCAGCTGCTCGAGCAGCCACGGCCAGCGCCCGTCGGTGTCGCGCCGGGTCAGGTCGGCGCACCGTACGCAGGAGGTCGTGCCGGGCACGACGAGGGGACCGACCACGGCCTCGTCCCCCCAGCAGCGCACCAGCAGGTGCGGGGCGCCGGCCTCGCGCAGCAGGTCCGGCACCAGCCGGTCGGGCTCGGGGCCGTCGGCGACCACGACCGTGAGCGCCACGGTGTCGCCCTCGGGGTGCACGAAGTGACGGCTGCGGCGGACACGCGCTCCGGCCCGGGCCTCCCCGAGGGCCGCGACCAGGAGGTCGAGGCGATCGGGACCGTCGCTCCGACGTGACGCGGGTCGGCCGGTCCGGCTGCTCTTCGCCTGCTGCGGTGGCTCGGGAAGATCGGCCAGGTAGAGGGTGGGCACCCCGGCGACGACGAGCTCGCGCGCCGTACGGGCGCCGAGCGGCCCTGCTCCGACCACCCGGACCGGGCGGGTCGCGGGGGTCGACCCGGACCGGAGCAGCTGCGCCTCGGCCAACGCCCCGAGGAGGTCGGGCACGGCTCGAGCGGGAAGTCCCTGCTCGTCCGCCGTCCGTGCCAGCCGTCCAGGATCAGTACCCGTGACCAGGGACCGGACGAGCCGGTCGAACTCTCGCGGGACCACCACCGACGGCTCGACGCCGATCTGCAGCTCGGTGGCGCTGCGCCGCAGCAGGACGGCGTGCGGCGCGAGCCGGAGAGCCGGCTCGCTGCTGCTCTCCACGCAGCCAGTCTGGGGCCTGCTGCGACGCTCGAGGCGTCGATCCACAGGGCCTCTGGGCCCGGGAGAGCTCGACGTCCGCCGGCGCGTGGCTCGGCGGACGTCGGAGGTGGATCAGGCCTTGCCGAGGATCCGGTTGAGGTTCGTCCCGCAGACCGGGCACTTGGCCTTGGCCATGCGCGTGCCCTTGTCGTTCACGTGGACGTCGCCGGTGGCCTCACGCTTCTCCTTGCACTTCACGCAGTAGAACTCGCCGCTGTACGTCTCGGTCTCGGCCATGTCTTCTCCTCGTTCACGGTGGACGACTCTCGTCATCGTTGCCGGGCGGAGCCTGCGGCCAGCCCGGCGGACTCGGTCAGCGTAGCGGCAGGCCTGCGGCGGAACCCCTCGACGCCACGCCGTACCGCCGCCTGTGCGCGGGTGCTCCCGCCAGGCGCCGACCTCGTACGGACGGCACGAGGCCCCCGTCGTCGGCACCTGCCTGCCTTCCCCTGCGAGCCGGCACCGACGAGACGAGGGCCTCGTGGCGACGAACGCTAGGCCCGAGCCGGAGGGTCGTCAAACGTCGGCGACCGAGGTCTGTCCACTGCCTGTGGACAACCTTGTGGACGACGTGTGACTTCCGGGTGGACGACGCACCAGCCCCCGAACGCCTCCGGCCGTTGGCCCACTGTTCACCTGTGGAAACCACCAGGGCCAGTGGTCCGGTCGAACTGGTCTGCGGTTGTTCTCGGTCGTTCTCGGCTGTCGAGACCGGGCCGACGGGCCCGGCCCGGGTGAAGATGGAGGGGTGAGCGACGGACCAAACCTGACGAGGGACCCCGCCCCGGTCGTCGAGGTGCGCCGCAGCCGTCGGCGGCGGCGGACGGTCACCGCCTACCGCGAGGGCCAGACCGTCGTCGTCCTCGTCCCGGCGTCGATGTCGCGGGCCGACGAGCGTCGCCACGTCGACGCCCTGGTCGCCCGGCTGCTGGCCCGCGAGGCCCGCAGCTCGGCCCCGACGGGGGACGAGGCGCTCGTCGTGCGGGCCCGCGACCTCGGGCGCCGCTACCTGGCACCGCAGCTGGGGTCGGCCCCGGTGCCTGCCCGGGTCACGTGGGTGGGCAACCAGCGCCGTCGTTGGGGCTCGTGCACGCCGGCGGACGGGACGATCCGGCTGTCCGACCGGCTGCGCCCCATGCCGGTGTGGGTGCGCGACTACGTCCTGCTGCACGAGCTCGTGCACCTCGTCGAGGCGAACCACACGCCGCGCTTCCACACGCTGGTCGCGGCCTACCCGGACGCGGACCGGGCGCGGGGCTACCTCGAGGGGTACGCCGACGCGGCCCGGCTCGAGGTCGGGCCGGGCCTGGACGACGACGCCGACCCGGACGTCGACGAGGCGGACCTCGACGAGGCAGACGGGGAGGCGCAGGGATGACCGCGGGCTCCCACGTGCGGCGCCGCCTCGTGCTCGTCGTGGCGCGGTACGACGCGGCCGGTGCGGCGCCGCCCGGGGTCGACCGGGCGGCGTTCGCCCGGGCCTGCCTCGCCGACACCTACGAGGTCGCCTCCGAGCTGGTCGACGCCCGATCGGGTCTGGTGGGTGGGCCGGAGCTGGACGACCTCCTCTGGCGCGGGTCGCCCCGGTTCGACGACCAGGGCCTCGCCACGCTGCTGGACGCCTGTGCGGAGCTCGCCGACGAGGTCGTGCTGGTCCCTGCCGACGCGCCGGACCTGCCGGGTCTGGCGCTCGCCAAGCAGCTCAAGGTGCTGCACCGCGCCGACGTGGCCGTCGCTCCCGAGTGGGGCGGTCCGGGCTGCGTGGCGCTCGGCTTCCGCCTCCCGGTCGCCGCCTGGGTGCCGCTGGAGCACCTCGACCTCGACCTCGACCCGAGGTCCGTCCTCGAGGCGGCCGCCCCGTCGCCCGGGCTCGTCGAGACCACCCCTCAGTGGCACCGGCTCCGGGGTCCGGCCGCCGTCCACCGGCTCGACCCGGCGCTCGAGGGGTGGGAGGAGACCCGGGCCCTGCTCTCGCCCCGGCGAACCTGAGCCGCGGGTCACCGGTCGTCACCCTCGAGGTCGGCGGGTGCTCGTCCCTGCGGCGACCAGCGCCACGACGTTCGCCAGGACGACGAGACCGATGCCGGTCCAGGCGTGCAGCTCGAGCACCTGGCGGAGCACGACCAGCCCGACCACCGCGGCGAGCGCGGGGTTGACGCTCATGAACACCCCGAAGAAGCGGGTGGAGATCCGACGCAGCGAGATCAGGTCCGCCGCGTACGGCACGGCCGAGCAGAGCAGCCCGACGGCCACGCAGCACAGCAGCGGGAGCCCGACCAGCCGTCCGTGCAGGGCGAGCAGCACGACCACGGGCAGGTAGCCGAGCGCGGACAGCGTGGTCGCCGCCGCGGTCGCCTGCAGCCCGGGCAGCCGGCGACCGACCATCCGGTTGAGCACGATGTACGCCGCCCAGCAGGCCGCAGCCAGCAGCGCGAGCCCCACGCCCAGCCAGTCGGTCGCCGCCCCGGGCAGGACCAGGACGTACACCCCGACCCCGGCCACGACTGCGCAGACGAGGTCGGTCGCGGTCCGGGAGCCGACGAGGGCCACCGCCAGCGGCCCGAGGAACTCCAGGGTCGCGGCCAGGCCGAGGTCGATGCGGCTGAAGGCGGTGTAGAGGCTGAGGTTCATGGTCGCGAAGACCAGGGCCAGCAGGAGGGTGGGCCACCACTGGGCCCAGGTGAAGCGACGAAACGGCGGCCGGGCGATCGGCAGCAGCACGGCTGCGGCCACGAGCTGGCGGACGGCGACCACGCCGGGCACCCCCACCGCCGCGTACGCGAACGTCCCGACGGCCGCGCCGAGCTGGGCCGACGCCGCGCTCCCCGTCATGGTCAGCGTGCCCCGGAGCAGCCCGGAACGCTCCCCGCCCGGCGCGGGCGGGACGATCAGCTCCGGCTCCAGCGTGGTCACGAGCGCAGTCTGGGAGACCACGGGCCGGCACGGGAAATGCATGACGGCCAGGATCTATACGCTCACCGCATGGCAATCGAGCTGCGACAGCTGCGGGCCCTGGTCGCCGTCGTCGAGGAGGGCACCTTCACCGACGCCGCGGTCGTGCTCGGCACCTCGCAGGCGTCCGTCTCGCGGGCCGTCGCGACCCTGGAGAGCAGCATCGGGGCCCGGGTGCTCAGCAGGACGACCCGTCAGGTCGCGACCACCGCGGTCGGCGCGCGGGTGCTCGAGCACGCACGGCAGGCGCTCGACGCCGTCGCGGCGCTGGAGCGCGTGGCGGCGCACACCGACGCCGAGCTGCGCGTCGGCTACGCGTGGTCCGCCCTTGGTCAGCACACGGCTCCCGTGCAGCGGCTCTGGGCCGGAGCGCACCCAGGTCGGCAGCTGGTCTTCGTCGGGACCAACCACCCGACCGCCGGCCTGGCCGAGGGCCTGGCCGACGTCGCCGTGCTGCGTCGCCCGCTCTCCGACGCCCGCTTCGCCACGGCGCTGGTCGGGAGCGAGAACCGCTACGCCGTCCTGTCCAGCGCCGACCCGCTCGCCCGCCGTCGCAGCGTGGCGCTGGCCGACTTCGTCGGGCGGACGCTCGCCCTCGACCGGCGCACGGGGACCACGGGCGACCACCTGTGGCCGGCGGGGCAGGGCCCGGGGGCCTACCGCGAGGTGCACGGGGTCGAGGACCTGCTCACCCTCGTGGTCGCCGGTCAGGCGGTCGGCATCACCTCCGCCGCGACGACCCACCAGCACCAGCGCCCGGGCGTCGTCTACCGGCCCGTCCGCGACGCGCCGGCGGTCCAGGTGCTCCTGGCGTGGTGGCGCGAGGACCCGCCCCACGGTGTCGCCGAGGTGGTGGCGACGGTCCGGGAGGCGTACGGCTACCGGGAGGTGCCGGAGCCGTCCCCGTCCTGAGCGTCCGGGTCGTCCTGCGGGCGCTCGGCCTCGTCGAGCAGCTCGGCCAGCGCCGCGTCGAAGTCGTCGTCGCCGGCCGTCGGGGCTGCGGCGTCGGTGCGGGCGAAGCCCAGCGGGTCGTCGAGGTCGGCCGAGGTGGGGACGAGGTCAGGGTGGCTCCACACCGCGTCGCGGCCCTCGGCGCCCCGGGCGTCACGGACGGCCGCCCAGAGGTTGGCGGCGTCGCGCAGCCGGCGAGGCCGCAGCTCGAGGCCGACCAGCGTGGCGAACGTGGCCTCCGCAGGCCCGCCGGTGGCCCGACGACGTCGTACGGTCTCCGCGAGCGGCACCGCCGCCGGCATCCACCGCGCGGTGGCCTCGGTCACGACGTCGTCGACCCAGCCCTCGACCAGCGCCAGCATCGTCTCGAGCCGCTGGAGCGTGGCCAGCTGCTCGGGGGTCTTCTGCGGCTCGAAGAGCCCGCCCTCGAGCTTGGCGCCGATCTCCTCGAGGTTGGACGGGTCCATGCCCGACACGGCCTCCTCGAGCGCCGAGGTGTCGATCGTGATGCCGGCCGCGTACTGCTCGACCAGCACCAGGAGCTGCGACCGCAGCCACGACGCCGAGGAGAACAGCCGCTGGCGCGCGCACTCCCGCAGGGTGAGGTAGAGGGTGACGTCGGTCGCGGACTGCTCCAGGCCCTCGCCGAAGGCCGCCACGTTCGTGGGCAGCAGCGCGACCTGCGGGTCGTCGGTCAGCGGCAGGCCGATGTCGGTCGTGCTGACGACCTCGCCCGACAGCTGGCCCAGGCCCTGGCCGAGCTGCAGGCCGAACATGCTGGCGCCGGAGCTGCGCAGCATCGGCCGGAGCATCTCGGCCATGCCGGCCATCCCGGGGACCCCGGCCTCGTCGCCGTCCATGGTCAGGGCGCCGGCCATCGCGTCGGCGATGTGGCTCGCGACCGGCTCGACCAGGCGACGCCAGGTGGGCATCGTGCGCTCGATCCACTCAGCCCGGCTCCAGGCGCTCGGCCGGCCGGCGACCCGCGGGAAGTCGGTGGCGGCGTCCAGCCAGACCTCTGCGATGTCGACCGCGTCGGCGATTGCGCGGACCTGCGCGGAGGAGGGGGTCGGGTCGGGGCCGAGGGCCGCGGCGCTCTTGCGCGCGGTGTCCTTGGTGACCTCCCAGTTGACCCCGGAACCTGAGTCGGAGGCGCCGAACATCCCGGCTCCGCCACCGCCCAGCATGGCGAAGGCGCTCTGCAGCTGGGCGGCGAGCGCGTTGGTGTCGCCGCTGGCCAGCGAGGCGAACAGCGCCTCCAGGGGGTTGGTCGGGTCGCCGCCGCCCGAGGGGGCTGCGCCACCACCCAGCCCGCCGAAGCCGGCACCACCGCCGAAGCCGGCACCGCCCGCACCACCGCCGGCACCGGCCGAGCCGGAGCCCGACCCGCCGAGCCGATAACCGCCCGAGCCCGAGCCCGCTCCGCTGCCGCCCGGCTGCGCAGCCGGCGGCTCGCCCTGGTCGTCGTCCGGACGCTCGTCCCGGTCCTGGGTCATGGGTTCTCCTGGGGTTCGCCGGGCGCCGGTGCGGCCGCTGCAGACGCCCTCCACGGTACGCGGGCGCACGGGGTCGGACCCCGGGCGGAGGTGGGCGATCGCTGTGGGCGTAGCCCGGCCTCGGCTAGGGTCGACGTCATGCCCGAGCCGGTGCCGTCGTCCGTCGACGCCGTGGTCCGTGAGGCGAGCACGAGCGCCGAGCCGCTCAGCGTGGACCGGCTGCTCGCCCAGGTCCGCGACCCCCGGGTGGGCGGGATCGCGGTGTTCGTCGGCGTCGTCCGCGACCACGACCACGGCTCCGCGGTCACCAGCCTCGACTACACCGCCCACCCGAGCGCGGCGGCAGCCCTCGCGACCTGCGCGGAGCAGACCGCCTCGGCGTACGACGTCCTGACCCTCGCGGTGTCGCACCGCACGGGCCACCTGGAGATCGGCGACCTGGCCGTCGTGGTCGCGGTGGGTGCCGCGCACCGGCAGGCGGCGCTCGAGGCCTGCCGCCACCTCATCGACACGCTCAAGGAGCAGGTGCCGATCTGGAAGGAGCAGGCCCTCGCCGACGGCACCGCGGAGTGGGTCGGCCTGGACGACGAGACCCGCCCGTGAGGCTGGGCCAGGTCAGCCGGCAGACCGTGACGGCGTTCGTGTCGGCCGCCGTGTTCGTGGTCCTCGCCGTGCTCGTCGCCGTGCTGCCGGTCCCGTACGTGACGTGGTCGCCCGGCCAGGCGCACGACGTGCTGCGTGACGACGCGCAGCCGATCATCACGATCTCGGGTGCCTCGACCTACCCCACGTCGGGCGAGCTCGACATGACCGTCGTCTCGACGACCACGGCCGACTCCCGGCTCAGCCTGCCGCAGGCCCTCGTCGCCTACTGGCGCCCGCAGCACGACGCGCTGCCCCGCGAGGCGGTCTACGCGCCCGGCCGGTCGTCCGCCGACGTCGAGAACGCCGACGCCGAGATGATGGTCGACGCCCAGGACGACGCCGTGGTGGCGGCGTTGCGCGCCGACCGGGAGCGGGTCGACCAGCTCCCCGCCGTGGCGTCGGTGACCGTCGGGAGCCCGGCGCAGAACCACCTGCGGGCCGGGGACCTCGTCCTCACCGTCGGCGGCACCGACACCCCGACCGTGGTCGCGGTCCAGGCGGCGGTCCGGCGCGCACGGGTCGGCGTGCCGCTCGCCTTCGTCGTGCTGCGGGACAAGGTCCGCACCGAGGTCAGCGTCGCCCCCGGGGCGCAGACGTCGGGGACCGGTGTGCAGATCGGCATCACGCTCGGGACCGGCTACTCCTACGGGCCCCGCATCTCCTACGACCTCGGCCAGAAGATCGGCGGACCGAGCGCCGGCCTGGTCTTCGCGCTCGCCATCTACGACAAGCTGACGCCGGGCGAGCTCTTCGCCGGCCAGCACGTCGCGGGGACCGGCACCATCGACCCCACGGGGACCGTCGGCGCGATCGGTGGCATCCAGGAGAAGATCGCCGGGGCCCAGCAGGCCGGAGCGACCACGTTCCTCGTGCCTGCGCCGAACTGCGCCGACGTCGCCGGGGTGAAGACCTCGATGCGGCTCGTGCGGGTCGCGACCCTGACCGACGCCATCAGCTCGGTCCGCCTGCTCGACTCGCCCGCCTCCGCGGCCGAGTCCCCGACGTGCTGAGGATGCCGACATGCTGAGGATGCAGACGCTGAGGCCGCGATGACCGACGTCGACCCGGTGGGGGAGCAGGACCGCCGCGAGGCCCTCCTCGCCGCGCTCGTGGAGCTCGAGCACCACGTGGCCGAGGGCGGCTGGGACGCACCGCCGCGTCTGTTCGCGCTCGTCGAGACCGATGCCCTGGCCGTGGCCGAGCCCGGCCTCGCCCGCGCGCTCAACCTGCGGACGACGGCCGACGGCGCCTCGCCGGGGGCGCTGACCGCCATCGAGCAGGACACGTTCACGCCCACCGACGACGTGCTGTCCGACCTCGCGGGGATCGAGTGGCCCGACGACGTCTTCGGGACCGCGGTGGCCACCGTACGGACGTTCCTGCCGTCCACCGTCGAGGTCGACCTGCCCGAGGACCCGGCCGAGGCGTCCGCCGTCGTCGCCGGGCACCCGGCGGCCGAGGAGATCCGGGTCGTGGTCGGGGTCGACCGCAGCGGTGCCCAGCACGGCGTCGCCCGGCTGCGGAGCCAGCCGGAAGAGCTCCTGGCCGGCACCGACCTCGTGCCTGGGCTGGCCACAGCGTTGGCGCATACCCTGGCCGCCGAGTGATCCAGGCATCGCGGTGAAGAGGAGACGAACGGTTTGAGCAGCGTGCGTGCACCGGGTCGACGTCGGGGAGCCGTCCTGCCCACGTTGGTCGTCGTGGCGGTCCTGGTGGTCGCGTTCGCGCTGTTCACCAACGTGTGGACGGCGCGGCTGTGGTACCGCTCCTTCGACTTCGGCTCCGTCTTCAGCACGATGCTGCTGACCCGGGTCGGGCTGTTCGGAGTCTTCGGCCTGGTCATGGCCGGCCTCGTCGCCGCCAACGCCGCCCTGGCCTACCGGCTCCGCCCGCGCTTCCGGCCCCAGGGGCCGACGAGCCCGCTGCTCGAGCGCTACCGCGAGATCGTCGAGACCCGCTTCATCTGGGTCATGATCGGGATCGGCGTCGTGGTCGGGCTCTTCGCCGGGGGCGCGGCGAGCGGGCAGACGCTGACCTTCCTCGCCTGGAGCAAGCGCACCGCCTTCGGTGTCACCGACCCCCAGTACGGCCTCGACGTGTCGTTCTTCGTCTTCTCCTACCCGTGGTGGCGCTTCGTCCTGTCGTTCGCGTTCACCGCGCTGACGATCAGCGTCATCGCTGCGGCGGTCATGCACTACGTGATGGGGGCCGTCCGCTTCAGCGGGCCCCGCCGCGGTGGGACGACCTCGGCCCAGGCCCACCTGTCGGTGCTGGTCGGGCTCACCCTGCTGGTGCGGGGCGTCAGCTACTGGTTCGACCAGTACGGGCTCGAGCTCAACAAGAGCAACACCCAGCTCTTCACGGGCATCTCGTACACCGCGGACCACGCGACCGCGAACGCCAAGCTCATCCTGGCGATCGCGGCCGGCATCGTCGCGCTGCTGTTCCTCGGCAACGCGCTCCTGCAGCGCTGGATCGTCCCGACCGCCGGTCTCGTGCTGCTGATCCTCTCCGGGATCGTGCTCGGCTACGTCTACCCCGGTGCGGTGCAGTACTTCAGCGTGCGGCCGAGCGAGGAGCTGCGGGAGCGGCCCTACATCCAGCGGAACATCGACGCCACCCGGGCGGCGTACGGGGTGGCGGACACCCAGGTCACGGACTACTCGGCCACCACGACCGCCACGGCGGGCCAGCTGCGCTCCGACGCGGAGGCACTGCCCGGCATCCGTCTGATCGACCCGAGCGTGGTGTCGCCCACGTACGAGCAGCTGCAGCAGGTGCGCGGCTACTACCAGTTCCCGAAGATCCTGGACGTCGACCGCTACACCATCGACGGCCAGGAGACCGACGCCGTCGTCGCCGTGCGCGAGATGAACCTCGCCGGCGTCGAGGGCAAGAACTGGAACAACCTCAAGACCGTCTACACCCACGGCCTCGGCCTGGTGTCGGCCTACGGCAACCGGGCGCAGACCAACGGCGAGCCGCAGTGGATCACCGAGGGCATCCCGCCCACCGGCCAGATCGCCGAGCACGAGCCCCGCATCTACTTCGGCGAGCTGCAGGGCACGAGCGCCGACGAGTACTCCATCGTCGGTGCCGAGCCCGGCGCGGCGCCGATCGAGCTCGACACCCCCGGCGGGCCCAACTACACCTACACGGGCAAGGGCGGCGTCTCCATCGGCAGCCTGTGGCACCGGCTGCTCTACGCCGCGAAGTTCGCCGACATCAACATCCTGCTCTCCGACCGTGTGAACAGCGCGTCGAAGATCATCTACGACCGGACCCCGTTGCAGCGCGTGCAGCAGGCGGCTCCGTGGCTGACCGTCGACCGGGACGCCTACCCGGCCGTCGTCAACGGCCGGATCGTGTGGGTCGTCGACGGCTACACGACCTCCAACAGCTATCCCAACAGCGAGCGCGTCAACCTCAACGCGGCGACCTCGGACAGCCAGACCACCACGCCGGGCACCCAGGTCGTGGCGCAGCCCGGCGACAACATCAACTACATGCGCAACTCGGTCAAGGCGGTCGTCGACGCGTACGACGGCACGGTCAAGCTCTACGCCTGGGACGAGAGCGACCCGGTCCTGCAGACCTGGCGCAAGGTGTTCGGCAGCGTCATCCAGCCGCGGAGCGCGATCCCGGCCGACCTGCTCGCGCACCTGCGCTACCCGCAGGACTACTTCAAGGTCCAGCGCCAGATCCTGGCCCGCTACCACCAGACCGACCCGGGTACGTGGTACCGCCAGTCGAGCCTGTGGGAGATCCCCAAGGACCCGGTGACCGCAGCCACCGCGAACTCGGTCGAGCAGCCCTTCTACCTGTCGGTGAAGTGGCCGGGCGACCCGAACGCGATCTTCTCCCTCACCACCGCGTACGTGCCCAACGGCCGGTCGAACCTGGCCGCGTACATGGCCGTGAACGCCGACGCGTCGAGTCCCGACTACGGCAAGATCCGCATCCTGCAGATGTCGGACAGCACCCAGATCGACGGCCCCGGTCAGTCGTTCAACGCCATCACCACCAACGAGACGGTGAGCGCCGCCCTGCGCAACTTCACCGCCCAGGGCAGCTCCCAGGCGTCGTTCGGCAACCTGCTGACCCTGCCGCTGGGAGGGGGCTTGCTCTACGCGATGCCGGTCTACGCCCAGCGTCCGGGGGCGGCGGGGTCGTACCCGGTGCTCCGCTTCGTCGCGGTGCGCTTCGGGCAGTCCATCGGCTTCGGCACCTCGCTGCAGGCGGCGCTGGACCAGGTGTTCAAGGGCAACGCCGGCGTGAGCACGGGGGAGGGCACGGGCGAGGGGACCGCCACGCCGACCGGCAAGGCCGACAACCCGGCCGCTCTCGCCGCGCTCGACGACGCCTCCACCGCCTACGCCGACGCGCAGAAGGCGCTGACCGCCGGCAACCTCGGTGAGTACCAGACCAAGATCAACCAGATGCAGGACGACCTCACCAAGGCCCAGCGGGCCCTGGGGCGCTGAGCGCAGCAGCGTTCGTCAGACGGCCGGGGCACCACGTGGTGGTGCCCCGGCTTCTGTTCAGCCTTCGGTGCGGACGACCTCGAGGTCGTCGAACCCGAGCTCGCGCAGCGGGTCGGCGATGACGTCGGCGTCGCCGACCACGACGAGGGTGAGCGCGTCGACGTCGACCAGGGAGCTGTACGCCTGCGTCGCCGACTCCGGCGTGACCTCGCGGAGCTCGGCCAGGTTGCGGGTGACGTAGTCGTCGCCGAGGCCCACGAGCCGGTTGACGGCGGCCTGGTCGGCCACGCCGTCGGCCGTCGCGTAGCGCAGCGGGGAGATGCCGGTCGAGTAGGTCACCGCGTCGGCGACCTCGGCCGCGGTGAACGGCCGGCCGTCGATGTCGGCGAGCTGGGCGGCCAGGCGGACCGAGTCGGCCAGGACGTCAGTGCGGAACGATCCGCCGATGGCGAAGCTGCCCGCCGAGCGCAGCGGGGTCAGCGACATCCGCACGCCGTAGGTATAGCCCTTCTCCTCGCGCAGCACGGCGTTGAGCCGGGACAGGAACGCCCCGCCCATCGCGTACGTGGCGACGCTCGCCGCCGGCCAGCGCGGGTCGGTGCGGTCGATGCCGAAGCCGCCGTAGCGCACGTCGGCCTGCACCGCACCGGGGCGGTGCAGCACAACGTGCCGGCGCGGTCCGGGAGCGGTCTGCTCGTGCGACGTGCGGACCTGGGCGTCGTTGGACCAGCCGCCGAACCAGCGCTCGGCCAGCGCGTGCGGGTCCACCCCGCCAAAGTCGCCGGCGAGGACCAGGCTGGCGCCGGCCGGTCCGACCTGCTCGGCGTGGAACCGACGCGCGGCCGCACCGTCGACCTTCGCCACGCTGGCCGCCTCCCCACCGCTCATCCTGGAGGCCCGGCTGGTGGGGTCGAAGACGGTCTCGCGGAAGGCCATCGAGGCGAGCTGGGCCGAGTTCGCGTACGCCTGCTCGATCTGGGCGAGCCGGATCTGCACGTGCCGGTCGACGTCGGCGTCGGCGATCTGAGGTTGCGTGATCGCCTCGGAGAAGAGCTCGAAGGCGCGCTCGAGGTGCGAGGCCGGCACGTCGAGGACGGCCTGCAGGCCCGAGAGCGAGACCTCGATGCCGAAGCCGGCGCCCTCGGTCTCGAGCAGCTCGGCGAACTCCTCGCCCGGGTGCGTCCGGGTGCCCTCGTCCATGGTCCGGGCGGCGATCGTCGTGACGCCCTCGAGGTCGCGCTCCTCGCCGTTGAGCGGGGTGTCGAGCACGAGGTGGGCGGAGACGACGTGCTGGCCGGGCAGGTCGAAGCAGACCAGCTCGATGCCGTTGCCGAGCGTGCTCAGCGCCGGTTCCGGGAACGCCCAGGAGCCCGGTGCGGCGACGGCCGGCTGCGGGTCGGCCTGCCAGGAGGTGGGCGTGCTCATGCGGAAGCCTTCCGGTAGACCAGCGTCGCGCGCCGGTCGCTGCTGAACCACTCCGCGACCGCGCCGGCGACGTCCTCGGCCTGGACGGCGTCGACCTCGGCCATCCGGGTGTTGACGAGCCCGGGGTCGTGCTCGAGCGTCGCGTACTCCGAGAGCGCGTCCGCCCGGCTGTCCACCCGGGAGAGCTCGTGCAGCCAGTGCCGCTCGTACTGCGCCTTGGCGCGCTGCAGCTCCGTCTCCGTCGGCCCCTCGGCCGCGAGCCGGTCGACCTGCGCGACGAGCGCCTCCTCGACCTCGGCGAGGTCCACCCCGCCCCGGGCCCGCGCGTACGCGTAGCCGAAGGAGTTGCCACCGATCAGGCCGGTGCTGGCCGCGCCGGAGCTCTCCGCGACCTCGGCGTCGCGCACGAGGGCCCGGTGCAGACGCGAGGTCTGGCCGTG
>Ga0210040_10002310_pt1 | contig 27089 bp, 21 predicted proteins | sample CryGeyCG12114_NA_FD_185462 | JGI IMG/M metagenome (GOLD analysis project Ga0210040, IMG submission 185462) | Groundwater microbial communities from aquifer - Crystal Geyser CG19_WC_8/21/14_NA (SPAdes) (version 2) | ecosystem: Environmental > Aquatic > Deep subsurface > Groundwater | place: USA... | reverse complement strand
CCCCGGCCGCTACGACGAGCTGTCGATGGGCATGTCCGGTGACTTCGAGCTGGCCATCGCCCACGGCGCCACCACCGTCCGCGTCGGCCAGACCCTCTTCGGCGCCCGCCCCGCTCGCTGACCCCGCCGCTCGCCGACCCCTGCTCCGCTCGCTGAGCCGGTGCCGGCTCCCGGGACGGGCCCTGCGCTCAGTCGAGGTTGTCGATGCTGATCGGGGGCACGTCGTCGGCCGGGGTGAAGCCGAAGAGGCGGCCGAGGAAGTACTGCTGGGCGTCGTAGGAGGCCTTGATGGTCTCGCTGCGGCGGAAGCCGTGGCCCTCGCCCGGGAACAGCAGCAGCGCCACCGCCAGTCCGGCGGCGCGGGCGGCCTCGGCCATGGTCTCGGCCTGCTGCGGCGGGACGACCTTGTCCTCGGTGCCCTGCAGCAGCAGGACCGGCGCGGCGAGGGTGTCCAGGTGGGAGAGCGGGGAGCGCTCCAGGTAGACGGCCCTGGCCGCCGGGTAGGGCCCGACCAGCCCGTCGAGGTAGCGCGACTCGAACTTGTGGGTGTCCAGGGCCAGCGCCTCCAGGTCGCCCACGCCGTACTGGCTGATCCCTGCGGCGAAGGTGGTGGTGGCGGTGAGCGCCCGCAGGGTGGTGTAGCCGCCGGCGCTGCCCCCGCGGACCGCGAGCCGGGCGGGGTCGGCGCGCCCCTGCTCGGCCATGGCCAGGGCGCCCGCGGCGCAGTCGGCGACGTCGACGAGGCCCCAGCGGTCGACCAGCCGCTCCCGGTAGGCCCGGCCGTAGCCCGTGCTGCCGCCGTAGTTCACGTCCAGCACGGCGTACCCGCGTGAGGTCCAGAACTGGTAGGCCAGGGTCAGCGAGGCGGAGCTGAACGAGGTCGGGCCGCCGTGGGACAGGGTGATCAGCGGTGGCAGCGTGCCGGCCGGTGCGCTGGCCTCGGGGTTCGTCGGCGGGTAGTACCAGCCGTGCACCTCCCCGGGCTCGCCCGCCTCGACCCCCGAGCGCGGCCAGCTGACCGCCTCGGCCAGCGACACCGAGCCGGGCGGGAGCGGCAGGCTGCTGGAGGGGCGCCGCTCCTCCCAGGCCCCCGCACCGGTGAGGTCGCCACCGGCGAGGTCCGCGGCGGCCAGGTCCAGCACCGCCAGGCCGGTGGCGCGGTCGGGATGGGTGAGCACGGCGGCCAGGCCGGCGGGGGACGCCGCGAGGTCCTCGGCCCCCGTGCCCGGGGCGGTGAGCGGGGTCAGCTCGCCGGTGGAGACCTGCAGCAGAGCCACGCTCTGGACGCCGCTGCGGGTGAGGCTGCAGAGCAGCCGGTCGGCGTCCAGCACGGCGTACGGGGTCTGGCCGAGCACCCACTGCGGTCCGCAGAACTCTGCCTCGGTGGGGTGCAGGGCGTGGATGCCGCCGGCGGGCGTCCACGCGTAGAGGTTCCACCAGCCGCTGCGGTCGGAGACGAAGACCAGGGTGCCGTCAGGTAGCCAGCGGGGCTGGACGGCCGACTCGGCCGGTCCGCCGGCCACCTGGTGGACGTCCCCGACCTCCCAGCCGGCGGCCGTCCGGGTCAGGGTCCCCACCATCAGCGCGGTCGCGTCCCAGGGCATCGCCGGGTGGTCCCACTGCACCCAGGCCAGCCGGTCGTCTCCGGACAGCTCGGGGGTGGAGCAGAAGTCGGGCCCCTGCACGAGCACCTGGCCCTCCTGGGCGTCCGCGCCGGGGCCGACGGCGTCGAGGTCCAGCGCCACCAGGGTGGCCACGGCCTCCCTGCCACCGCGGTGGTCCTCGCGGACGGCCAGGACCAGCCCGCGGTCCGGGTGCACCTTCAGGTCGGCGTAGCGGAGCTCGCCGGAGGCGGGGGTGAGGGGCACCGCTGGTGCGCCGTCGCGCCGGACGTGCACCCGGCCGTCGGCCAGGTCGGCGTGCACCACCACCCCGTCGGCCACGTCGTAGCCGCCGCCGCCGTACTCGTGCACGCGCGTCCGCACGTTCGCCGACCCCGGCGTCAGCTCCACCGCCGGGCCGCCGGCCAGCGGGGCCCGCCAGAGGCTGGTGCGTCCGCCCTGGTCGGCCCGCGACTCCAGCCAGTGGACCCGGTCGCCGTCGAGCCGGACCTCGGCGAGGCCCACGCTGCCCGTGGTCAGCTGGTCGACGGTGAGCGGCGAGGGCCAGGAGCCGTACGGTGCGGAGGTCATGGCGCCCACCCTACGGAGACGGCTCCCGTCGGCCGTCCGCCCAGGTCGGGAGCGGCTGACCGTGTGCTGCTCCTCCGCGGCGCCTCTGGCCACCACCGGGGAACGGCTGGTGAGCCGGGGGTGACGAGCTTCGCCGCGCAGAGGTCCGAGCCCGGTCCGCTCGGTCGGGCGACAGCCCGCCGAACCCTTCGGTAACGATTCCGTTGCTTTTCTGGGTAGTCTCGCTGGGGCCGGGCGGGGGAGCGAGCCCCCGCCCGGCTCCTCACCCAGCGAGGAGTGTCCCGGGCACGGCACCACTGAGCTCGCCGCCCATCCTACGGGGGCGTCGACGCATCGCCAGGCTCTGGACCCGGGCACCACCACGCCCCGGGATCGACCTGGCCAGGGGTGAGCCCGGCCTGGCTCAGCGGAGGCTGGGAGGCGTCCCCGTGCGACGCCCGTTCCCTGCGGACAGCCGCGCCCGGATGGTCCCGCGCCGATGGCAGGACCCGGACCGGTCCGGCTCAGCCCGACGGGCGGCTCCGGGGTCCGCGCCCTCGCGGTGCTCCGGTGCCAGGCTGTGCCCATGTCCGACGTGCACGAGCGGGGTGAGCGGCAGGCGCGCCTGGTCCTCGCGGCGGAGCCGACCCGGACGTCATGACGGGCCTGGACCCGCGCCTCGTCCCCGACCGCGTCGCCGAGGTCCTGACGGGGGCGACCCTGGACCACGCGGCGCGGACCAGACTGCCCCGGTCCCGCGTGCTGCGCGCCCGCACGCCCCAGGTGTGCCCCTGTCGCCACTCCTTCGGTGCCCCCTGGCCTGGTCCCGGTGAGGTCGGCTGCGGCTGGTACCTGCGATGCCGTGGGACTCGACCTCCGTGCCGCCGCCGCGCTGCAGCGCCAGACCGGCTACCCGCTGAGCGTCGTGGACGAGGCATGACGACCCTGGGCGCCGTGCCGACCCCAGGCAGCAACCGGCCACGCCGGAGGGGCTGGCCCAGTTGCGCCGCCGCCACCCGCCACCCCGTCTCGGGGCGCCCGGAGGAGTCGCTGCGGCCGCGGGCGGGGCGGCCGCTCACGGGGCTGGTCGGGCGGGCGGAGGGCTGGTCTCCACCGGTTCCGTGCGGCATGATGAAGGGCAGAACCTTCTGGTGCGCGACCGGCCGAGGATGTCGGGGAAGGCAGCCCTCAGGCTGCCGGTCCTGCGCGAGGAGGTCCGATGAGCACGACCCGTGGCGTACTGCACGTCCACTCCGCGCCGTCTGCGCTGTGCCCGCACATCGAGTGGGCCGCCGGCGGCGTCTTCGGCACGCCCGTCCGCCTCACCTGGACCCCGCAGCCGATCGAGCGCGCCGCCTACCGGGCCGAGCACAGCTGGTCGGGCCCGGCCGGCACCGCGGCCCGCCTGGCCAGCGCGCTCAAGGGCTGGCAGAAGGTCCGCTTCGAGGTGACCGAGGAGGCCACCGCGAGCTCGGAGGCGGAGCGCTACTCCTACACCCCGACCCTCGGGGTCTTCCACGCCGTCACCGGTCCGCACGGGGACATCCAGGTCCCCGAGGACCGGATCCGGCACGCCATGGCCGCAGCGTCCGCCGGCGGTCTGCCGCTCGCCGCCGGGCTGGCCCAGCTGCTGGGAGAGCCCTGGGACGCCGAGCTGGAGCCGTTCCGCTACGCCGGCGACGGGCACGGGGTGCGCTGGCTGCACGAGGTCGTCTGAGCCTCGGACCCCGTCCGACGGACGTCTGCCGTGCCGGGGCCCCCGAGACGGCAGACTGCTCCCCGTGACGTCGGAGAGCGCCCCCGGGCCCACCGGGACCAGACCCGACACCGCGGAGCACCGCCGGCTGGCCGGCTCGGCGGACGCCGGCTCCCCGTGGCGGCGCTGGGGCCCGTACGTGTCCGGCCGGCAGTGGGGCACCGTGCGGGAGGACTACTCCGGCGACGGGGACGCCTGGTCCTCCTTCCCGTTCGACCACGCCGTCTCCCGCGCCTACCGCTGGGGTGAGGACGGGCTGGGCGCGGTCTGCGACCGCTACGGCTTCGTCAACCTGGGCGTGGCGCTGTGGAACGGGCAGGACCCGATCCTCAAGGAGCGGCTGTTCGGGCTGACCAACGCCGAGGGCAACCACGGCGAGGACGCCAAGGAGCACTGGTGGGCGCTGGACTGCACGCCCACCCACAGCTGGATGCAGTGGCTCTACCGCTACCCCCAGGCCGAGTACCCGTACGCCCGGCTGCGCGAGGAGAACGCCCGCCGGGGCCGCGACGAGCGCGAGTTCGAGCTGGCCGACACCGGCGTCCTGGCGGAGAACCGGTTCTTCGACGTGCTGGTCAGCTACGCCAAGGCCGGCCCCGACGACCTCTGCATGACCGTCACCGCCACCAACCACGGCCCGGACCCGGCCCCGCTGGAGCTCATCGCCCAGCTGTGGCTGCGCAACACCTGGAGCTGGGGCCGCGACGAGCGGCGGACGAGGATCACCCCCTACCCGGTGGCCGGCCCTGACGGCGCACCGGCCGGGTTCACCGCGGTCCGGCTGCGGCACGGCTTCCTCGGCGACCTCCACCTCGCGGCCGAGGGGGAGCCCGAGGTGGTGTTCTGCGAGAACGAGACCAACCGGCTGAAGCTGTTCGGGACCGGCATGAACGCGGCCCGGCACAGCAAGGACGGCATCAACGACCACGTCGTGCTCGGCGCCCCGGATGCGGTCTCCCGCCGCGGGGGCACCAAGGCCGGGCTGCGCTGGTCGTTCGACGCCGTCGCCCCCGGGGCCAGCGTCACCGTCCGGCTGCGGCTCTCCGACACCCCGCCGGACGCGACCACCTTCGGCCCGGGCTTCGACGCCACCCTGACCGAGCGCCGCGCCGAGGCCGACGCGTTCTACGCCACGGTGATCCACCCCGGGCTGAGCGCCGAGGAGACCCACGTGGCCCGCCGGGCGTACGCCGGGCTGCTCTGGGGCAAGCAGCTCTACCGCTACGACGTCGAGCAGTGGCTGGAGGGCGACCCGGCGGAGCCGGCCCCGGCGTCGGCCCGCCGGCAGGCCGACGCCCGCAACGCGCACTGGCCGCACCTGTCGCTGGCCGACGTGATCTCGATGCCGGACGAGTGGGAGTACCCGTGGTTCGCCGCCTGGGACACCGCCTTCCACACCATCCCGCTGGCCCACGTCGACCCCGACTTCGCCAAGGAGCAGCTGGTGCTGATGTGCCGGGAGTGGGCGATGCACCCCAACGGCCAGCTGCCGGCGTACGAGTGGGACTTCGGCGACGTCAACCCGCCGGTGCACGCCTGGGCCGCCTGGCACGTGTACCGGATCGACGGCTACCGCGACCGCGAGTTCCTGATCCGCATCTTCACCAAGCTGCTGCTCAACTTCTCCTGGTGGGTGAACCGGCAGGACGCGGCCGGCTCGAACCTGTTCGAGGGCGGCTTCCTGGGCATGGACAACATCGGGCTGTTCAACCGCTCGGCGCCGCTGCCGCCCGGCTTCCGGCTCGAGCAGTCCGACGCCACCAGCTGGATGGCCTTCTACGCCCAGCAGATGTTCAAGATCGCCCTCGAGCTGTCCCGGCACGACTCGGCCTGGGACGACACGGCGACCAAGTTCCTCGAGCACTTCCTCTCCATCGCGCGGGCGATGAGCTCCTTCGGGTCGCGCAACGTCTCGCTCTGGCACGAGCAGGACGGCTTCTACTACGACGTGCTGGTCGAGCCTGACGGCCGGGCGCACCCGATGCGGGTGCGCTCGATGGTCGGCCTGCTGCCGCTGCTGGCGGCCACGGAGGTGCCCGGCTGGCTGGAGGAGGAGTGCCCCGGGGTCGGTGAGCGGCTGCGCTGGCTGCAGCGGCGACGGCCCGAGCTGGTCGGGCCGCTGCTCAGCCGGGCCGCCGGTCGGTCCGGGGGTGAGGGGCCGGACGGGCAGGGGCAGCGCCGGCTGCTCTCGATGGTCGACCCGGGGCGGCTGCGCCGCATCCTGGAGCGGCTGTTCGACCCGGCCGAGTTCTGGTCCCCGCACGGCATCCGCTCGCTGTCCAAGGCCTACACCGAGCCGGTCTCCTTCGAGTTCGACGGCCGCTCGACCTCCATCGAGTACGAGCCCGGCGAGTCCCGGACGGGCATGTTCGGCGGCAACTCCAACTGGCGGGGACCGGTCTGGTTCCCGGTCAACGTGCTGCTGGCCGACAAGCTGCGCACCTACGGCCGCCACTTCGGCGACGCGTTCACCATCGAGATCCCGACCGGCTCGGGTAACCGCAGGACCCTCGTCGAGGCCGCCGACCTCGTGGACGGCGGGCTGACCGCCCTCTTCCGGCAGGGTCCGGACGGCCGCCGGCCCAGCGACGGCGGCCGCATCGAGTCCAGCGCCGACCCCCTGTGGCGCGAGCACCCGACCTTCTGCGAGTTCTTCGACGGCGACACCGGCGAGGGCCTGGGCGCCACCCACCAGACCGGCTGGACGGCCCTGGTCGCCCACCTGCTCAACCCGCGGCTGCCACCGGACCCACGTCGCCAGGGCTGGAGCTGACGCCCCGGTCCGCCTCACCTCGCCTCTCACCGAGCTGTCAGAACCTGGGGGTGCTCCGGCCCCCCGAGGTTCTGACAACTCGGTGGAGCGCGCGGTGAGGTTTGCCCGGCGCGGCTAGGTTGCGCGGATGAGCCCCCGACCGCGGCGTCGTGCCCGCACCCGTGCTGCGGCGACCGCGAGCCTGGCCGCGGTGCTGCTCGCCGGCTGCAGCGCGGTCTCGCCGCAGACCTCCGCGCCCGCGGCCCCACCGCCGGCGACCAGCGGGCAGCCGCTGACCACCTCGGACCTGCAGGTGCCCGCCGGCCGTGACGGCTCGCCGTTCGACCAGCCCCGCTCGGTCCTGTCGCCGGAGGGCTGGTCGGTCAGCGTGTGGGCGCGCGTCGACGGCGCCCGGCTGGCCGCGTGGACGCCGGACGGGCGGCTGCTGGTGTCGCGCCCCGAGGCCGGCGAGGTGGTCGCCCTCACCCCCGGGCAGGGGACGGCGGCACCGGCGGAGACGACGCTGCTGAGCGGGCTCGACCAGCCGCACGGGCTGGCCTTCCGCGGCTCCACCCTCTACGTCGCCGAGAGCGACCAGGTGGATGCGTACACCTACCGGGCGGGGGCCGCCACCGGCCGCCGGACCGTGGTCGACGGGCTGCCCGACGCCAAGAGCCCGGACCTGCGCGGGGCGTACGCCCACGCCCTCAAGAGCGTCGCGGTGGCCGGGGACGGGACGCTCTACGTCTCGGTCGGCTCCACCGGCAACGCCTCGGCCGAGGACCGCGACGCCGACCCGCAGCGGGCGACCGTCCTGCGGGTGCCGGCCGGGGGCGGGGCCGCCACCGTCTTCGCCCGCGGTGTCCGCAACGGCACCGGACTCGCGCTGGACCCGGCCGGCACGCTGTGGACGGCGGTGAACAACCGCGACAACATCGAGTACCCCTACGACCGCTCCTACGATCCCGACGGCGGCGGCTCCGACCAGGGCGAGGTGCTGCCGGCCTACGTCGCCGACCACCCGATGGAACCGCTGGCCCAGCTGACGCAGGGCCGCGACCTGGGCTGGCCGTACTGCAACCCCGACCCCGACGTCGACCCCGGTGTCCCGGGCAGCGCGCTGACCTACGCCGACCGGCCGTTCGTCCGCGACCAGCAGACCAACGCCGACGGCTCGAAGCTGGACTGCGCCACCCTGCCGCCGGTGGAGCAGGGGATGGGCGCCCACTCGGCCCCGCTCGGGCTCAGCTTCGCCGACCTGCCCGGCGCGTTCGGGGCGGGTGCGCTGGTGGGCATCCACGGCTCCTGGAACCGGAAGCCGCCGCGACCGCCCGAGGTGGCCTTCTTCCCCGAGCGGGACGGCTCGCTCGGTGACCAGCAGACCCTGCTCAGCGGCTTCCAGGCCGCCGACGGCAGCCGCTGGGGCCGTCCGGTGATGGCCGTCCAGGGCCCCGACCAGGCCGTCTACGTCACCGACGACGGCGCGGGCGCGGTCTACCGGATGGTGCCGCCCGCCCGCTGACCGGACCGCACGGGAGCGGATCCCCTCCGAGCGTCGGCAAGGGTCTGGCCCGCTGAGGTCTGGACGCCGAGGGAGCAGCCGGTATGGAACTGCGGGAGCGGTGAGGGGTCTTCGGCTGCGAGTTGAGGGAGGAAGACCTCAGCTCGCAGCCGGCCCGGGCGCGAGGAGGACGGAACAGTCACAGCGGGATGTTGGTGTGGCTCCCGCGCTGGCCGGTGTCGGCGTCGCGGATGGCGGTGGCCAGGGCCGAGCGGGTGGTAGCCGGGAGGACGATCTCGTCGACCACCCCGATCTCGACGGCCTTCTCGACCCCGCCGGCGATCCGCTCGTGCTCGGCGGCCAGTTCGGCCTCCACCTGGGGGCGGACGTCGTCGGCGACGGCGGCGAGCTTGCGGCGGTGCAGGATGCGGACGGCGGCGACCGGCCCCATCACCGCGACCTCCGCGCCCGGCCAGGCGAACACCTTGGTGGCGCCCAGCGAGCGCGCGTTCATGGCGATGTACGCACCGCCGTAGGCCTTGCGGGTCACCAGGGTGACGCGCGGCACCACGGCCTCGGCGAAGGCGTGCAGCAGCTTGGCGCCGCGGCGCACCACGCCGTCCCACTCCTGGCCGACGCCGGGCAGGTAGCCGGGCACGTCGACCAGCACCACCAGCGGCACGCCGAAGGTGTCGCACATCCGCACGAAGCGGGCGGCCTTCTCGGCACTGAGTGAGTCCAGGCAGCCGCCGAGCCGCAGCGGGTTGTTGGCCACCACGCCGACCGTCCGGCCACCGAGGCGTCCCAGGGCCACGGTCACGTTGGGGGCCCAGCGGGCGTGCAGCTCGACGACGGAGCCCTCGTCCAGCACGCCCTCGATCAGCGGGTGCACGTCGTAGGCGCGGCGCGGGGACTCCGGCAGCAGCGCGGCCAGGTCGGTGTCCGCCACCTCGTCGGCGGTGGTGCCCTGGCTGGCCAGCAGGGTGGTGATCCGGCGGCCCTGCTCGAGGGCGTCCGGCTCGTCCTCGGCCACCAGGTGGACCACGCCGGAACGGCGGCCGTGGGTGTCCGGGCCGCCGAGGCGGAGCATGTCGACGTCCTCGCCGGTCACCGAACGGACGACGTCCGGCCCGGTGACGAAGATCCGGCCCTCGGGGGCCAGGATCACCACGTCGGTCAGGGCCGGTCCGTACGCGGCCCCGCCGGCGGCGAAGCCGAGCACGATCGAGATCTGCGGGACCACCCCGGACGCCTGGGTCATGGCGTGGAAGATCCGGCCCACGGCGTGCAGCGAGAGCACGCCCTCGGCCAGCCGGGCGCCGCCGGAGTGCCAGATGCCGATCACCGGCACCCGGTCGCGCATGGCGCGCTCGTAGGCGCGGACCACGACGTCGCAGCCGTCCATCCCCATCGCCCCGCCCATCACGGTCGGGTCGGAGCAGAAGGCGACCACGCGGCAGCCGTTCACGGTGCCGACCGCGGCGAGCATGCCGGAGTCGTCGTCGGCGGTGATCAGCTCGACCGAGCCCTCGTCCAGCAACGCGGCCAGGCGGAAGTTCGGGTTCCGCGGGTCCTGCTCCCGCGGCAGCTTGACCTTCGCGGCGGGCGCGGGGGCAGCGGTGGTGGGGGGAGGGACGGTGGCGGTCATGAGCGGAGCCTCTCGGGAGTGAGGAGGGATCCCGGGCGACGTGCTCTGCCGGCATCGCGCAGAGCGTCGTCGTCCGAGATCGGGACGAACGAGCGAGATCGGGCGGAGCCCGGGACCACGGAGCGCGGAGCGCGACGGTCCTGCGCGGTCATTCAGGCTCCCGCGGTGGCGAAGGCGTTGGTGAAGGCGACGGCGACGTTGTGGCCACCGAACCCGAAGGAGTTGTTGATCGCCGCGAGGTCGCCCGTCGGCAGCTCGCGCACCTTGGTGGCGATGTCCACCCGGAGGTCGGCCTCGGGGTTGTCCAGGTTGATCGTCGGCGGGACCTGGCGGTGGTAGAGCGCCAGCAGGGTGGCCAGCGACTCCAGGGCGCCGGCGCCGCCCAGCAGGTGGCCGGTCATCGACTTGGTGGCGCTGACGATGGCCTCGGTGCCCTCGCCCAGCGCCTGCCGGATCGAGCTCAGCTCGGTCAGGTCGCCCTGCGGGGTCGACGTGGCGTGCGCGTTGATGTGCACGATGTCGCCCGGGGACAGCTCGGCCTCGCGCAGCGCGAAGGTCATGGCCCGGGCCTGGGTCTCCCCGGTCGGGTTGGGCTGGACCATGTCGTGGGCGTCCGCGGTGATGCCCGCGCCGGCCAGCTCGCCGTAGATCCGGGCACCGCGGGCCTGGGCGTGCTCCAGGGTCTCCAGCACCAGCATCGCCGCACCCTCGCCGAGCACGAACCCGTCGCGGTCGACGTCCCAGGGACGGGAGGCGCGCTCGGGCTCGTCGTTGCGGCGGCTCATCGCCTGCATCTGGGCGAAGCAGGCGATCGGCATCGGGTGGATGACGCTCTCGGTACCGCCCGCCAGCACCACGTCGGCCCGGCCCAGCCGGATCTGGTCGAGCGCGTGGGCGATCGACTCGTTGCTGGAGGCGCAGGCCGAGACCGGCGTCTGCGCGAAGGCCTGGGCGCCGAGCCGCAGGCTGACGTTGGCCGAGGACGCGTTGGCCATCAGCATCGGGATGGCCAGCGGGCTGACCCGCCGGTAGCCCTTCTCCTTCATGACGTCCCACTGGCCGAGCAGGGTGTTCAGGCCGCCGATGCCGGTGGCGATGGCGACGCCGAGGCGCTCCCGGTCGACCGGGTTCTCCTCGCGCAGCCCGAAGCCCGCGTCGCCCCAGGCCTCCATGGCTGCGACCACGCCCAGCTGCGCCGAGCGGTCCAGCCGGCGGGCCTCGACGCGCTCGAGCACGGCGGCCGGGTCGACGAGTGCGTGCCCGGCGATCTGGACGGGCACGTCCGGCGCCCAGGGCTCCTCGATGCGGCGGACGCCGGAGCGTCCGGCCAGCAGGGCGTCCCAGGTGCTGCGGGCGTCGCCGCCGACGGGCGTGGTTGCGCCGATCCCGGTCACGACCACACGGGTGCGAGACATGTGTCCTCCTGCAGGGCTTGGTGCTTGCGTACGGGTGGAGCGGGATGATCATGGTCCGGACCCGGCGGGCCGGACTGCCGGACCATGATCATCTGGTGGTCAGGACGCGGCGCGCTCGATGTAGGCCACGGCGTCCCCGACGGTCTTGAGGTTCTTGGCCTCCTCGTCGGGGATGCTGACCCCGAACTTCTCCTCGGCGGCGTAGATGATCTCGACCATCGACAGCGAGTCCACGTCCAGGTCGTCGGTGAAGGACTTGTCGAGCTGGACGTCGTCGGTGGGGACCCCGGCGACCTCGTTGACGATCTCGGCCAGGTCGGTGCGGACCTCTTCGGTGGTGGGCATCTGGTGCGTGTCTCCTTCGGTGGTGGTGCAGGTGATCTTGCTGAGGGGTCGAGCAAGCGGGGGTGGTGTCCGGCCGGTCAGGGCAGCAGGACGACCTGGCCGGCGTAGACCAGGCCGGCGCCGAAGCCGATGATCAGCGCGGTCTGGCCGCTGTGGGCCTGGCCGGACTCGAGCAGGGTCTCGATGGCCAGCGGGATCGAGGCGGCGGAGGTGTTGCCGTGGTTGATGATGTCGCGGGCCACCACCACCTCCGGCGGCAGCTTGAGGGCCTTGAACATCGCGTCGGTGATCCGGTTGTTGGCCTGGTGCGGGACGAAGACCTCGAGGTCCTCGGGCCGGACGCCCGCCGCGTCCATCGCCTCCGCCGCGGTCTTGGCCATCGTGTAGGAGGCCCACTTGAACACGGGGTTGCCGTTCATCCGCAGCATCGGCCAGTGCGGCTGCCCGTCCTCGTGCGCGTCAGGGTCCATGGCCGTGGTCCAGGGCTCGGTCTGGGTGATCAGGCCGGCCTGGTCGCCGTCGGAGCCCCAGACCACGGGCCCGATCGCCGGGGTGTCGCTCGGGCCGATCACCGCGGCGCCGGCGCCGTCGGCGAAGATGAACGCCGTCGAGCGGTCGTGCTTGTCGGTCAGGTCGCTGAGCCGCTCCACGCCGATGATCAGCACGTGCGTCGAGGCGCCGGAGCGGATGAACGAGTCGGCCATCGCCGTGGCGTAGCAGAACCCGGCGCAGGCGGCGGAGATGTCGAAGGCGGCGGCGTTCTCGGCGCCCAGCTCGCTGGCGATCGTGGTGGCGATGGCCGGCGTCTGGTGCAGGTGGGTGACGGTGGAGACGATCACCGTGTCGATCTGGCCCGGCTCGACGCCGGCGCGCTCCATCGCCTTGCGGGCGGCGGCCTGGCTCATCATCGAGACCGTCTCGTCGTCCCCGGCCCAGCGGCGCTCGGTGATGCCCGAGCGGGTGCGGATCCACTCGTCGGAGGAGTCGATGTAGGTGAGGATCTCGGCGTTGTCCACCACGCGGCGCGGGCGGTAGCCGCCCACCCCCATGATCCTGGAGAACTTGGCGCCGCTGGAGGTCTTGAGCGTGGTCATCGGGTCACCTCGGTCGCGTCGGCGGACTCCACGGTGGGGTGCAGCCGCAGCAGCGGCTGACCGGGGGAGACGGGGTCGCCGTCCTCCACCAGCCACTCCACGACGATGCCGCCGTGCGGGGCGCTGACGGCGATGTCGTCGCGGCGGTTGCGCACGACGCCCACCGTGCTGTGCATGGGCAGGACGGTGTCCAGCTCGACGTCCTCGGTACGGGTGAACTGGCCCTTGCCCGGGGAGACCACCAGCCGCCAGGTCGGGTTGCCCGAGATCGGGGAGGCGCTGGTGGCGCCACCGTGGTTGCGGACGAAGGTCATGGCGGCCTCGAGCTGGTCGGGGGTGTTGAGGGCGAACAGCTCGACGCCCTTCAGGTTGCGCTTGGCGATGCCGGTCAGGGTGCCGGCGGGCGGCAGCTCCAGCAGGCCGGTGACCCCGAGGTCGGCCATCGCGGCCATGCACAGGTCCCAGCGGACGGGCGTGGCGACCTGGCCGACCAGCCGGCGGAGCACGTCCTGGCCGTCGTGGACCACCTGGCCGTCGGCGTTGGACAGCAGCCGGGTGCGCGGGTCGTGGGTGGAGACCGCACGGGCCAGCCGGGTGAGGTGGGCGACGGCGGGCTGCATGTGCACGGTGTGGAAGGCGCCGGCGACGCTCAGCGGGACCAGCCGGGCCCGGGCCGGCGGCGCGGCGGCCAGGGCGGCCAGCTGCTCGGTGGTGCCGGCGGCCACGACCTGCCCGGTGCCGTTGTGGTTCGCCGCGGTCAGGCCGTGGGCCTCCAGGGCGGCCAGCACCTCCTCGGCCTGGCCACCGACCACGGCGGTCATCGAGGTGGGGGTGGCGGCACTGGCTGCGGCCATCGCGCGGCCGCGCTCGCGCACCAGCACCATCGCCTGCTCGGCCGACAGCACGCCGACCCCGGCCGCCGCGGTGATCTCACCGACGGAGTGGCCGGCGGCGACACCGATGAACGGGAAGGCGTCGGCCGGGTGCGGGAACAGCTGCACCGCGGTCAGCAGGCCGGCCGCCACCAGCAGCGGCTGGGCGACGGCGGTGTCCCGGATCGTCTCGGCGTCAGCGGTGGTGCCGTAGTGCTCCAGGTCCAGCCCCGACACGGCCGACAGCCAGCCCAGCCGGTCACGGAAGGTGGGCTCGTCCAGCCAGGGCTGGAGGAATCCGGGTTGTTGGGCGCCCTGTCCGGGCGCGACGATCGCGAGCACGTCTCAACCTTCCCGTCACCTTCGCGTCATCTCGCGCAGGGACACCACCAAAGTCGACGGAGGGCTTTGTCGGGTTCCTACAACAGGGCGTTCGCTGTGGTGGCCGAGATCACGCCGGGTGCCCGTGTCGTCAGGCGGAGGCCCTCCCGCGGGCCATCGGACGGCTCTCCGAGCGGGCACCGGGCCGGGCCGGGGGCGCGCCGTCCTCGGCCTCCTCGGCGGTCGGGCGGCGCAGCAGGCGACCGAGGGTCACGGCCAACCGGAGGGCGTACGCGTCCCGCGGGTCGGTCGGGCTGTAGCCGGTCACCTCGTGGATGCGGCGCAGGCGGTAGCGGACGGTGTTGGCGTGCACGAACAGCCCGCGGGCGGCTGCCTCGACCGACAGCCCGGAGTCCAGGAAGGTCACCAGCGTCTCCAGCAGGCCACCACCGGCGGCCTGCAGCGGGTCGTACAGGTCACGGGCCAGTGCCCGTCGGGCGTGGCCGTCGCCGGACAGCGCCCGCTCCGGCAGCAGGTCGGAGGAGGAGACCGGCCGCGGCGCCTCGGGCCAGCCCGCCGCCGCCCGGTACGCCGACAGCGCCTCCCGGGTGCTGGCCGCCGCCTCCATCAGGTGCTCGACCGCCGGCCCCACCACCACCGGTCCGGGGCCGAACACCGAGCCGAAGCCCGCGACCACGGCGAGGGCCCGGTCGGCCGAGGCCAGCTCGGCGCTGCCCAGCACCACCACCATCCGGTCGCCCTGCACCGCGCCGAGCATGTCCGCCCCGGCGATCGCCGCGGCGTGGCGGATCGCCTCCAGCGCGCCCGCGGGCTCCCCGCTGGGCGCGGGTCCCACCACGACGACCACGCTGGCCGTGGAGCGCCAGCCCAGGGTGGAGGCGCGGGAGAGCACCGTCTCGTCGGTCTCCCCGCGCAGCACCGCGTCGACCACGAGGGCCTCCAGGCGGGCGTCCCAGGCCCCGCGCAGCTCTGCGGCCCGGGCGTAGATCTCGGCGGCGGAGAAGGCCACCTCGCGGCTGTACTGGACGATGGCGGCGTGCAGGACGGGCCGGTCGGCCTTCGGCATCACCTCCTCGATCTGGTCCTCGACCACGTCGATGGTGGTGCGGACGAGCTCGACGGTCTGGAACAGCGAGATCCGGCGGGCGAGCTCGCGGGGCGCAGAGCCGAAGACCTCGGAGGTCACGGTCCCGCTGGGCTCGGCCTCGGAGAACCAGCGGACGAACCCGTCGATGCCGGCCTGGGCCACCAGGGTGATCCACGAGCGGTGCTCGGCGCTGAGGCGCCGGAACCAGGAGTGGCGCTGGTCCATCTCGGCGATCGTGGCCGTGGCCATCGCCCCGCTGCCCGCCGAGAGCCGCTTGGCGATGGCGCTGCGGGCCTTGGCCGAGGGGAGCAGGGACTTGCTGATCCCCCGGGTCGTGGCCGCCATAGGGTGAGCGTAGTGCTGGGGCGCCCGTGCCCGGCCCAGACGAGACGCCGCTGCCCGGACCGGGCGGGCACCGGGAGGAGACCGTGGACGCGACCGACAGCGAGAAGTCCGCAGCGGGGGACCCGGTCCGGGCGCTCCGCGAGATCGGCTTCCTGCTGGAGCGGTCGCGCTCGGACACCTTCCGGGTCAGGACCTACCGCGGGGCCGCGGACCTGGTGGAGGGCCTCGACGAGGCCGAGCGGACCCGCCACCAGGCCGAGCACAGCTGGAACACCCTGCCCGGCGTGGGTCCGAAGACCGCCGCGGTGATCACCGAGGCGATGGCCGGGCAGGTGCCCACCTACCTGCGCCAGCTGCGGGACGCCCGGGAGCCTCTCGTCGAGGGCGGGCTGGGGATGCGGGCGGCCGTCCGCGGGGACCTGCACGTCCACTCGACCTGGAGCGACGGCGGCAGCCCCCTCGAGGAGATGATGACCACCGCCCGTGACCTCGGCCACGAGTACTGCGCCATCACCGACCACTCCCCGCGGCTGAAGGTGGCCCACGGCCTCAGCCCGGAGCGGCTGCGCGAGCAGATCGAGGTCACCCGCGCCCTGGGCCGCCGGCTGGCCCCGTTCCGGGTGCTGCAGGGGATCGAGGTCGACATCCTCGAGGACGGCGGGCTCGACCAGAGCGACGCCCTGCTCGCCGAGCTGGACGTGGTGGTGGCGAGCGTGCACTCCAAGCTCCGCTCGGATTCGGAGACCATGACCCACCGCATGGTGGGGGCCATCGCCAACCCGCGGACCAACGTGCTCGGCCACTGCACCGGCCGCCTCGTCGAGGGGGAGCGCGGTACCCGGCCGCAGTCGCTCTTCGACGCCGAGGTGGTCTTCGAGGCCTGCCGGACCTTCGGCGTGGCCGTGGAGATCAACTCCCGGCCCGAGCGGCGCGACCCGCCGACCGACCTGCTGCGGCTGGCCATGGAGATGGGGTGCCTGTTCTCCATCGACACCGACGCCCACGCCCCCGGGCAGCTGGAGTTCCAGATCTACGGCTGCGCCCGGGCCGAGGACCTCGGGCTGGACCCCGACCGGGTGGTCAACACCTGGCCGGTGGACCGGCTGCTGGAGTGGTGCGCGGCCTGAGGGCCGCCCGCGGAGACGGCCGGGCCCGTCGCGCTCGCTAGGGTCGGGGGCGTGGACGACTTCTCCCTGGCCGAAGACCTGGTGCGCGAGGCCGGGCTGCTGGCCGCCCGGATGCTCGGCGAGGGTCTGGAGACCCACTACAAGACGTCGGTGTCCGACGTGGTCTCAGCCGCCGACCACGCCGCTGAGGATCTGGTGGTGGACCGGCTGACGCGCGAGCGCCCCGACGACGGCCTCATCGGGGAGGAGGGGCACTCCCGGCCGGGAGAGCGCACCTGGTACGTCGACCCGGTCGACGGCACCTACAACTTCTTGTCCGGCATCCCGTACTGGTGCTCGGCGGTCGGTCTCGTCGACGCGGACGGTCCGGTGGTCGGTGCCGTCTACTACCCGGCGCAGGACGAGATGTGGGTCGGGGGCCGCGACCGCCCCACCACCCTGAACGGCGTGCCCGTGGCCACGCTGGCGGAGCAGCCGCTGGCCGAGGTGTCGGTGGCGACCTACTTCCACCCGCGCTACACCGAGGACGCGGCCCGCTCCGCCTCGTGGCAGGCAGCCACCCGGGCGGCGGCCGCGGTCCGGATGCTCGGCTCGGCCTCGGTCGACCTGGCCGGGGTGGCCAGCGGACGGCTCGGGGTGTTCCTGCAGGGGAACCTCCACCCGTGGGACTGGTACCCCGGTGCCGCCCTCGTGCTGGGGGCCGGCGGGGCCGCCGTCGAGGTGGCCGTGGGCAGCACCACCTGGCAGCTCGCCGGCAACACCCGGGCCGTCGCCGACGCCAGGACGGCGCTCGAGCAGGCCTGAGAACCCGCGCCTGCCCCCTGACGACGGGGGCGCGGGCCGGGCCCCGTCCGCGGTGTGCGGAGCGGGGCCCTCCGGGACGGCTACGCCCCGGCGCCCTCCTGGGCCACGTGCGCGACGGCGGTCGGGTCGCCGAGCTGGTAGTTGTCGTAGGCCTTCTTCGCCGCCGCCGGGTCGTACTGGCCCTCGCGGGCCAGCGTCTGCAGCGTGGCCACGACGATGGACTCCGCGTCGACCTGGAAGAACCGCCGGGCCGCCGCACGGGTGTCGGCGAAGCCGAAGCCGTCGGTGCCGAGCGAGCACCAGGGCTGGTGCACCCAGGGCCGGATCTGGTCCTGGACGGCCCGCATGTAGTCGCTGACCGCGACCACCGGTCCGGGCGCCCCGTGCAGCTTCTGGGTGACGAAGGGGTAGCGCCGGTCCTCGTCGGGGTGGTTGAGGTTCCACTCCTCGGTCTCCAGGCCGTCGCGCCGGAGCTCGTTCCACGAGGTGACCGACCAGACGTCGGCCGCCACGCCCCACTCCTCGGCCAGCATCTGCTGGGCCTTGACCGCCGCCGGCATCGAGACGCCGGACGCGAGCAGCTGCGCGCGGGGCCGGTCGTCGCCGCCGAGGTCGGAGGTGTTGTAGCGGTAGATGCCCTTGAGCAGAGCGGTCACGTCCAGGTCGGCCGGGGCACCCGGCTGGAACACGGGCTCGTTGTACATCGTGATGTAGAAGATGACGTTCTCACCCTCCGGGTGGGCCTCGTCGCCGTGCCCGTACATCCGGCGCAGCCCGTCCCTGACGATGTGGCCCATCTCGTAGGCGAAGGCCGGGTCGTAGGTGACGACCGCCGGGTTGGTGCTGGCCAGCAGCGGGGAGTGCCCGTCGGCGTGCTGCAGCCCCTCACCGGTCAAGGTGGTGCGCCCGGCGGTGGCCCCCAGCAGGAAGCCGCGCGCCATCTGGTCGGCCATCGCCCAGATCGAGTCGCCGGTCCGCTGGAAGCCGAACATCGAGTAGAAGATGTAGAACGGGATCATCGGCTCGCCGTGCACGCTGTAGGCCGAGCCCGCGGCGATGGAGGAGCCCATGGCGCCCGCCTCGGAGATGCCCTCGTGCAGCATCTGGCCCGAGGTGCTCTCCTTCCAGGAGAGCAGCATCTTCCGGTCCACCGACTCGTACGTCTGGCCGTGCGGGTTGTAGATCTTCGCCGTCGGGAACATGGAGTCCATGCCGAAGGTGCGGAACTCGTCCGGGGCGATCGGCACGATGCGGTGGCCGATCTCCTTGTCCCGCATCAGGTCGCGCAGCAGCCGGACGAAGGCCTGCGTCGTGGCGACCTTGGTCTTCTCACCCGGCGACTCCATCAGCGGGGCGTAGACGTCGTCGCCGGGCAGCGCGAGCTGCATCGGCTTGACCCGGCGCTCCGGCACGTAGCCGCCCAGCGCGCGGCGGCGCTCCTGCAGGTAGGTGATCTCGTCGGAGTCGGCGCCGGGGTGGAAGTACGGCGGGTTGTACGGGTCCTCGAGCTGGCTGTCGGGGATGTCGAGGTAGAGCCGGTCCCGGAAGGCCTTCAGGTCCTTCGTGGTCAGCTTCTTCATCTGGTGGGTGGCGTTCTTGCCCTCCAGGGCGTCGATCGTCCAGCCCTTCACGGTCTGGGCCAGGATGACGGTCGGCTGGCCCACGTGCTCCTGCGCGGACTTGAAGGCGGCGTAGACCTTGCGGTAGTCGTGGCCGCCGCGGGAGAGCACCTTGATCTGCTCGTCGCTCATGCCCGAGACCATCTTCTGCAGCCGGGGGTCGTCGAAGAAGTTGCCGCGGATGTAGGAGCCGTCCTCGACCAGGTAGGTCTGGAACTGCCCGTCCGGGGTGGTGTTCATCTTGTTGACCAGGACGCCGTCGCGGTCGGCGGCGAGCAGCGGGTCCCAGTCGCGTCCCCAGAGGACCTTGATCACGTTCCAGCCCGCGCCCAGGAAGTAGGACTCCAGCTCCTGGACGATCTTGCCGTTGCCGACGACCGGCCCGTCGAGCTGCTGCAGGTTGCAGTTGACCACCCAGGTCAGGTTGTCCAGGCCCTCGCGCGAGGCGACGCGGATGGCGCCGAGCGACTCCGGCTCGCCCATCTCGCCGTCCCCGAGGAACGCCCAGACGTGCTGGTCGCCGGTGTCCTTGATGCTGCGGTTGTGCAGGTAGCGGTTGAAGCGCGCCTGGTAGATCGAGTTGATGCCGGTGAGCCCCATGGAGACGGTCGGGAACTCCCAGAACTTCGGCATCAGCCGCGGGTGCGGGTAGGACGACAGGCCCTGGCCGGGCCCGCGCGAGACCTCCTGGCGGAAGCCGTCGAGGTCCTCGCTGCTGAGGCGGCCCTCGAGGAAGGCGCGAGCGTAGACGCCGGGGGAGGCGTGGCCCTGGATGAAGACCTGGTCGCCGCCGCCCGGGGCGTCCTTGCCGTGGAAGAAGTGGTTGAAGCCGACCTCGTACAGGCTGGCCGCGCTCTGGTAGGTGGCGATGTGGCCGCCGACCTCCAGGCCCTTGCGGTTGGCCTTGGAGACCATGATCGCGGCGTTCCAGCGGATGTAGGCCCGCAGCCGGCGCTCGATGTGCTCGTCACCGGGGAAGTACGGCTCCGCCTCGGCCGGGATGGTGTTGACGTAGTCGCTGCTGCGCAGCGCGGGCAGCCCCACCTGCGCGGCGCGGGCGCGCTCGAGCAGCTTCAGCATGATGTAGCGGGCCCGGTTCTTGCCCTTCTCCTCCAGCAGACCCTCGAGGGACTCCAGCCAGTCGGCGGTCTCGTCCGGGTCGATGTCCGGGATCTGGCTCAGCAGTCCCTCGGCGGTGATGGCGGGACGGGTGCCGGGCTTGGCCATGCGAGCTCCTCACGATCTCCAGCGATGGTGTGCGCTGGCGTTCTCCAGGGGCCGGTGGTCGACGCGACACCCCATGTTGTCACTGGTGATCCTGTCACTTCCGGCCAACGCCGCCCAGCGGTGGGCGTCTCGACGCGGGGCCGGCGCGGACGCGCCGGGGCCCTTGGGGTTCCGCAGGTCCCGTCCCTCTGGCAGGCTGGGCGTCGGGTCGTCCGACCTGTCCCACTACCAAGATGGAGGCTGCACACCGAGATGAGCGGGCTGAGTCCTCGCGGACCGGGCACCACCCGGGTGGCAGAAGGCAGCAGATGGTCACGGTGAGCGCAGCCGAAGGCGGACCCGGGGAGTCGGTCGTCGCCAACAAGCTGGGCCTGACCTCGGGTCAGGTCGTGCAGGAGCTGGGCTGGGACGCCGACGTCGACGACGACGTGCGGCTGATGATCGAGGACGCCGTCGACGGCGAGCTGGTCGAGGAGGCCGTGGAGGCCGTCGACCTGGTGCTGCTGTGGTGGCGCGACGGTGACGGCGACCTGGTCGACGGGCTCGTCGACGCCCTCACCGACCTGACTGCGACCGGGTACATCTGGCTGATGACCCCCAAGGTGGGCCGGGACGGCTACGTGGACGCCAGCGACCTGGCCGAGGCGGTGGTGACCGCTGGTCTCGCCCAGACGACCAGCGCCAGCGTCTCCACCGACTGGGCCGCCACCAAGCTCGTCCGCCCCAAGGGCACGCGCCGGTGACGGCTGGGCCCGACCCGACCGTGGTGCCGGTGGGTGCGGTGGCCCCGGACTTCACGCTGCGCGACCAGCACGGCGCAGACGTCACCCTCTCCGCCCTGCGCGGCGCGCCTGTCGTGCTCGTGTTCTACCCGTGGGCCTTCTCGGGCATCTGCACCGGCGAGCTCTGCCGGCTGCGTGACGACCTCGGGCGCTACGACGCGCTCGACGCCCAGGTGCTCGCGGTCAGCTGCGACCCGATGTTCGCCCTGCGCGCCTTCGCCGACGCCGAGCACCTGGAGTTCAGCCTGCTCAGCGACCACTGGCCGCACGGCGCGGTCGCCCGGTCCTACGGCGTCTTCGACGAGCAGGTCGGGGTCGCCCACCGCGGCTCCTTCGTGCTGGACGCCGACGGACGGGTCACCTGGAGCGTGCTGAACGGGATCGGGGAGGCCCGCGACCTGGCGGCGCAGCTGGCGGCGTTGCAGCCGGTCGGCTGACGCCGGTTCTCCACGGCCCCGGCCGGGTTCTGGGCGGCTGACGCCCTCGACCGGTCAGAGCGGCGTCCATTCCGCGTTCGCTCCGCAGATCACCAGGCACGGCAGCTCACCGGGCACCAACCCGGCCAGCCAGGCGGCCAGCGGCACGGCGGCGGCCGGCTCGGTGGCCAGGCGGCACTCCTCCCAGAGGCGGTCGCGGGCGGCGAGGATCTGCTCCTCGGTGACCAGCACCGAGGAGAGGGTGGCCGGCTCCCGCTGCTGCAGGACCCCGAACGGCACCTCGCCGACCCGGGTGGCGCCCAGCGCGGACGCGGCCACCGACTGCACGGGAGCGTCGACCGGGTGACCGGCCGCGAGAGCGTCGTGCAGGGCCCGGCAGCGCTCGGGCTCCGCGGCGACCAGCAGCCGGTCCTCGACGGCGAGAGCGGTCCCGGCGGCCAGCCCGCCGCCACCGGCCGCCACGACGACGGTGTCCACCTCGGGTGCGTCGGCCACCACCTCGGCGGCCACGGTGCCGTTGCCGGCCACCACCAGCGGGTCGTCGAAGGCGGGGACGTAGCGGTGGCCCGGCCGCAGGGCCAGCTCCGCGGCGGCGAGCGCGGCCTCGGCGTAGGTCTGGCCGTGCCGGACCAGCCGCACCCCGGTCGCGGCGATCCGTCGCGCCTTGATCTCGGGCACCGACTCCGGGACGAACACCGTCGCCCCGATCCCCAGCAGGCTCGCGGCGGTGGCCACCCCCAGGCCGTGGTTCCCGCCCGAGGCGGTGACGACGTGCTCGTCGGCGTGCCCGGCCAGGACCGAGTTCAGCGCCCCGCGCAGCTTGAACGAGCCGCTGAGCTGCAGCTGCTCGAGCTTCAGCAGCAGGGCCCGCCCGTCGAGCGCGATCCGCAGCAGCGGGGTGCGGCGGACGTAGGGCCGCAGGCGGGACGCGGCCGCCGCCACGTCGGCGGGGGTGGGCAGCTGCGGAGCCGGGACGGGCTCGGCGGGCCCGCGGGCGGCAGTGGGGTCGGGAGCGGTCGCGGAGGTCACCCGCCCATGATCGGCGTCCTGCTCGGCGGAGCCGCACCCGGCCGCGCCGCGTGCCGCGTCGAGCAGGTCCTAGGATGCGGGACATGCCCCTTGACGGGAAGTACGAGCCGAGCCCGGACCAGTGGGTGCGCGACCAGGTGGAGCAGTACGAGGCCACCGACGGCCGGGAGGCCGGGACCCTGGGTGACACCGGTCTGCCGGTGGTCATCTTCACCACGCGGGGACGGCGCAGCGGCAACCTGCGCAAGACCCCGCTGATGAGGGTCGAGCACGAGGGCCGGTACCTGCTGGTGGCCTCCAAGGGCGGGTCGCCGGAGCACCCGGTCTGGTACCACAACCTCTCCGCCGACCCCACCGCGCTGATGGTGCAGGACGGCGCCGACCGTTTCGACGCCACCGCCCGTGAGCTGACCGGCGAGGCGCGCGACCGCTGGTGGGAGCGGGCGGTCGCCGCCTTCCCGCCGTACGCGGAGTACCAGCGCAACACCGGACGGCTCATCCCGGTGCTGCTCGCCGAACGCTCCGAGAGCGTCCCGGACGGCCTCGGCACGACCTCCAGCAGCACCCCCGACGACGAAGGAGTCCCCTCATGATCCAGCAGGCACCGTTCGGCAGGACCGGGCACCAGAGCAGCCGGGTCATCTTCGGCGCCGCCGCCCTGGGCGAGGTGACCCAGGACGAGGCGGACGCGACGATGGAGCTGGTGCGGTCGCACGGCATCAACCACATCGACACCGCGGCCAGCTACGGCGAGTCCGAGCTGCGGATCGGGCCGTGGATGTCCGGCCACCGCGACGAGTTCTTCCTGGCCACCAAGACCGGTGAGCGCAGCCGGGACGCCGCCTACGCCCAGATCGCCCACTCCCTGGAGCGGCTGCAGACCGACCACGTCGACCTCATCCAGCTGCACAACCTGGTGGAGGAGAGCGAGTGGCGCGAGGCGTTCGCCCCCGGCGGTGCACTCGAGGCGGTCGTCCGCGCCCGGGACGAGGGCATGGTCCGCCACATCGGCGTCACCGGGCACGGGGTGACCGTGGCCGCCCAGCACCTCCGCTCGTTGGCCGAGTTCGAGTTCGACTCGGTGCTGCTGCCCTACAACTTCCCGATGTCGCGCAACGAGGCCTACCTCGCCGACCTCGAGGAGCTGGTCGGGGTCTGCGCGTCGCGCGGCGTGGCGGTGCAGACGATCAAGGCCATCACCCGGGCCCCCTGGGGCGACCGGGAGCAGACCGCCGCGACCTGGTACGAGCCGCTGCGGGACCAGTCCGCCATCGACACGGCGGTCAGCTGGGTGCTCGGCCGGGACGGCGTGTTCCTCAACACCGTCGGCGACATCCACGTCCTCCCGCTGGTGCTGGACGCGGCCGAGCGGGCCTCGGGCCGTCCCGCCGACGAGGAGATGCGCGAGCTGGAGTCGGCGTTCGGGCTCGAGCCCCTGTTCGTCTGAGCAGGGTCGACGGCGGTCGAGGCCTGCCGCCGACGGCACGGAGGCTTCGCGCAGCCGGGCGGGGGGATCGGGAGCCCCCGCCCGGCTGCACGGCAGAGGGGGCGCCTGACCTCCTCGACTCTGCTCCGGACATTCACCGGTGGGCCATGTCCGGACGCAGCCCGTGCCGAGCCTGCGCGAAGTGTCCCCGAGCGGCCTCGAGGCGTCGGGGGTGCCGAGCCGCAGACCCGGCTCGGTGAGCGTGCGGTGGGAGCAGAGGGACTCGAACCCCCGGCCGCCTGCTTGTAAGGCAGGTGCTCTACCAGCTGAGCTATGCTCCCGCGACCGACGGCCCGGTCCTGACGGGGGTGGGCCGGAGCCAGAGTAGTGGTCCCGGGCGGTGCGGCCGGCCTGGACGCTGCGACATGGCGGCCGGAACGCCCCGGCGGGCCCGCGCTGCACTAGTTTGGGGCCCACGACGAGTGCCGGGGGGCGCTCGGCCTCACCGCTGCACCCCCGGTGCAGCCGCCGACGAAAGCAGGTGCCCGTGCAGGCTGCGACCCTCGACCCCACCCGCGACGTGGGGCAGCGTGCCGCCCGACCGGCCCGTGGTCCGGCACCCGTCCTGCTCGGCGCGGCGACCGGGCTGCTCGGGCTGGTGGCGATGGCCCGGCTGGCCGAGGGCGCGTTCACCGGTGGCATGGCCACCGCCGCGTGGGTCGGGGTGCTGGTGGCGATGGTGCCCTGGGTGGTCTTCGTCGCCGTCCGCGCCCACCGCGCCCACCTCTCCGCCCGTCGCTGCGCCGTCGTCGCGGCCCTCGTGCTCGTGGGACTGGTCAGCGTCGGGCTGGTCGTCCCCGGCCCGGTGCTGACGCTGGTCAGCTCCTTCGCCGCCTCCGTCGTCATCTGGGTCAGCGGCTGGCCGGCCCGGCGCGCGGCCGGGCAGGACCGCTGGGTCCGGATCGAGGAGCTCCAGCACGAGGACGGCACCGCCAGCTGAGCGAGGGCGACCCGCGGGTCCGAGCGGACCAGCGGCGGTCCCGGCTCAGAGGGTGAAGGCCAGCGCCGCCGCGCCGAGGAGGCCGGCGTTCTCCAGGACGGCCGGCCGCACCTCGAGGTCCAGCACGTAGTCCAGGACGGCGAAGTCGCGGAGGTGCCGGCGCAGCGGCTCGAAGACCACCTCTCCCGCCCGGGAGACGCCGCCGCCGAGGACGAAGGTGCGGACGTCCAGCTCGGTGGCGGTGGTGGCGATGGCCGCGGCCAGCGCGCGCATGCCGTGGTCGACCACGTCCAGGGCCACCGGGTCGCCCGCCCGGGCGTCGGCGGTGAGCTCACGGGCGTCCGAGCCCTGCCACCCCCGGGCGCGGGCGGCTTCGACCAGCGCGGGTCCGCGGGCGTACATCTCGGCGCAGCCGTGGCCGCCGCAGACGCAGCGCGGCCCCCACGCGTCCACGCTGATGTGCCCGAGGTGGACCGCGTTGCCGGTGGTGCCGGTGTAGAGCCGGCCGTCGACCACCGCGCCGCCGCCCACCCCGGTGGAGAGCACCAGCCCGACCATCGAGTCGACGTCGTGACCCGCGCCGAGCCAGTGCTCGCCGAGGGCGAAGCAGTGCCCGTCGCCGGCCAGGCCCACGCGCGGCTGGTCCCCGGTCGCCGCGGTGACCACCTCCTGCACCCGCTGCACCACGGGGAAGCCGCGCCAGGCCGCGATGTTCACCGGCGAGACGGTGCCCGCAGGGCCGTCGATCGGACCGGCGGAGCCGATGCCCACCCGGAGGGGCGCGCCCGGGTCGGTCAGCGACCCCAGCACCTCCCGGACCGCGTCGGCCGCGGGCTCGAACACGGCCTCGGGGTCGGCGGAGGCGGCCGTCGGCCGGACCAGCTCGGCGACGACCTCCCCGTCGGCGTCGACCACGGCGACCGCGATCTTGGTCCCACCGACGTCCAGCGCCAGCACCTGCCCGCTCATCCCGACCTCCCTGCGCTCCCTGTCCCACCCCGCCGGTCCCAGGGCCGTCGCAGCCTAGTGGAGTGGTCGGCGGCGCCGTCCGCACTCAGTAGCATGGTCGATCATGGCTGGACCGGACTTCTCAGTAGATCTCGCGACCCTCGACCGGGCACTCGCCTCGATCGAGGCCGTCCTCGACCTGGACACCATCAAGGTCGAGATCGCCCAGCTGCAGCAGGAGGTGTCCGCCCCCGACCTGTGGGACGACACCGACAACGCCCAGCGCGTCACCTCGCGGCTGTCCTCGCTGCAGTCCGACGTCGACCGCGTCGAGGGCCTGCGCTCCCGGCTCGACGACCTCGGGCTGCTGGTCGAGATGGGGCAGGAGGAGGGCGACGCGGGCAGCCTCGCCGAGTCCGAGACCGAGCTGCACGCGCTGCAGAAGGCGATCGAGGCCCTCGAGGTGCGCACGCTGCTCTCCGGCGACTACGACCAGCGCGAGGCCCTGGTCACCATCCGCTCCGAGGCGGGCGGGATCGACGCCGCCGACTTCGCCGCGATGCTGCTGCGGATGTACCTGCGCTGGGCCGAGCGGCACAAGTACAGCACCGAGGTCTACGACACCTCCTACGCCGAGGAGGCGGGGATCAAGTCGGCCACCTTCCAGGTGAAGGCGCCGTTCGCGTACGGGACGCTCTCGGTCGAGCAGGGCACCCACCGCCTGGTGCGCATCTCCCCGTTCGACAACCAGGGCCGGCGCCAGACCTCGTTCGCCGGGGTCGAGGTGCTGCCGGTCACCGAGACCTCCGACCACATCGAGATCCCCGAGGCCGACCTGCGGATCGACGTCTTCCGCTCCTCCGGTCCCGGTGGCCAGAGCGTCAACACCACCGACTCCGCCGTGCGGATCACCCACCTGCCGACCGGCATCGTGGTCTCCTGCCAGAACGAGAAGTCCCAGCTGCAGAACAAGGCCGCGGCCCTGCGCGTGCTGCAGTCCCGGCTGCTGGAGAAGGTGCGCCAGGACCGCGAGGCCGAGATGAACGCCCTCAAGAGCGAGGGCGGGAACAGCTGGGGGTCGCAGATGCGCTCCTACGTGCTGCACCCGTACCAGATGGTGAAGGACCTGCGGACCGACTTCGAGGTGTCCAGCCCCGACGCGGTGTTCGACGGCGAAATAGACGGCTTCATCGACTCCGGCATCCGCTGGCGCCGGACCAGCGAGCTCGCCGCCAGCTGATCCCCCCGAGCACGTCGCCGGTGAGTGGCCCCGCGAGGGGCCGGCCGCCGCCGCGACGCGCTCGTGGCCAGGGCGGATGAGCAGGTCTCCACCCCTCCAGCACCTACACTCGACCTGCCCGC
>Ga0210040_10002309_pt1 | contig 27095 bp, 13 predicted proteins | sample CryGeyCG12114_NA_FD_185462 | JGI IMG/M metagenome (GOLD analysis project Ga0210040, IMG submission 185462) | Groundwater microbial communities from aquifer - Crystal Geyser CG19_WC_8/21/14_NA (SPAdes) (version 2) | ecosystem: Environmental > Aquatic > Deep subsurface > Groundwater | place: USA... | reverse complement strand
TTTGAGTTTTGAGAATACAGTATATTCCAAAACTGTGGCAACCAAAACCATAGAAATCAACAAACTGATTCCAAAAACACATGTCTCATTTTAAAATGAACACTTTTTCAAATTTTGTTAGCACAGTCTCCAGCAAAAGCTAACCATTACCACATAACTATAGAGTAAAATAGCTCTATTTTAATCATGAAATTCCGACCAGACCAAAGTAGGCGAATAAGGATATGATTTCTAACTGCACTTGACTAAACTCCTTTCATCCTTAATTTTATCTGCTGATTTTTTTACATTTAACAAATCATTTTTCATGATTTTCAGAAATCAGGCATCTTGGCAAAATCACAAGTTTTTTGAGAATTTGTATTTTTTTCTCAAATCTTGGCAAATCTAAGATTTTTAACATGTTGAAAAAAGTGGCGCGAAACGAAAATACATGCAATGAGAATAACATGCAAAAAACTCGAGCCATTTTATGTAAGACGGTAGAAAAGGTTACTCAATATATAACTTTTCAATATTATAGTTTTTTTGCGATTTTGTTAACTATTTCTAATATACATATATAACGAGATAGCGAGTAGGTAATTTTAATGCGAACAATCTAGTTAGTATGTGATTTCAAAGTAAGTTTCTCATTCATAATTAAACTCAGACACTTTTCTTTTCTTTTTGACAAGTTTTTGATTGAAATACAATTTCTTATCCTAAGTAAAAACAGACATATTGTACTTCAGTTTTGTTTGCAGTTCCCACAACACCAACATCTGTCCACCAAAAAATTTTAATTCGTGATACCATTGAGTCATTGTGGGCTTTTTTTTATTCCTGACTTATCCACTTAATAGCTATAATCTTACTAACGCTTACTTTAGGCTTACGAACTGCCAAGCTTTCCAACCATGTTGCACACCAGAAGGATTCAACATAGGATTTTGACAGGGAAGCAATCCATAAGAATTTTGACTGGAAAGCAACTCAGAGGAATTTAACATAAGATTTTGACAAAGAATAAAAAGGAGACATGAATTAATGATGCCTAAAATGCCGTGCTAGCTATGTACCAAAGAAAAAACTGGCTACGGCTTTCCATTAATTGTTTTAACACAAATGTGTTCTAATTTCCCATTTAACAATAATTATCAAGCTTGCTGAAAGAGATGTAGATGTTTTTAACAATTTTAAATTACTACTTTTTTGCTATGGACTTGCTGCGCTTCACAACGCTTTTCACAGTTTGTCGCTGCAAAGTTTTGCAAGGGAAAAATATTAACTTGCGAGCATCTTTCCCTCACAAAAAGTTTGTATAACATACCATTTTTTCTCCCGCAATTTTCAAAGCATCTCAAACTTTTTATTAGTGTTCTGTAAGAACCCTATTGAGATTGCTCATAATGGAAGGATGACCTTGAAAATTCCGCCGTGTTGAATTTCCGACCAAACAGCTGGACAGAATGACTTGAAATTTTCTAGACTTAAGTATTTTAATGTACTAGTGAGCTGATTAGTTTTTGGACATAATTCGGTAATTAACTTAGCAATTATATCCAAAAAACTATGCTTTTTAGGCTTTGGTGGAAGTTTCAAGAAAAGTGGGAGGAAATTTTTTTTCATGATGATTCACATTTTACAGAGCAAAAGATGGCGTAGCGGGATGATTTTTTTAATTGGTTAATAACTTTAGTCACAATTAAGAAAACAAGTTGAAAAATGTGGAAAAAATGAGCTAGCAGCGATGCGAGTGTTTTTTGAGTGACGCCACTTTCTCGCTCACGCACTATTCACTAGTATGAAGGATGGATATTTCATCGTTCTACCTACGCGGCATCGAAATCACACAATGTAAGGTAGATAGCATGCATGGCTATACTGTAGATACTAAAAACAAATTTTTAACCTACGTGTTACAGAAAACCGTATATATTTCTTACTGAGGTTTATTCTCATCCTATTTATGTAATTTTTAAAGACTAAAAATTTTCACGGACATAAACGGAAACCTGCGTAGCCCTGCATATTTGCTGGTAAGTAACTAACGCACTAATTTCCTAGTTTTTCGACTTCCAAAAAAAATGCTGTTAACTGAAAAATTGCAGAATCTAGGCTTCCATCTCCTCTACTCCAGTGCTTTTTTCATGCTTAGCCCAGACAAACCACATAGAAAAGCTCAGTAAGCGAACGTATAGCTACTAATTACGTATGCATACGGTGATGGCATGGAAGGATTCAGATTGTGATCAGTATCATTGCCCATGAAAGACAACTAAATATTTCTTGGTACATAACATTTGATCTCGTGTCTAATAACATTGTGTACGTTTTTTGTGTGTAGTGTGTGTACCGCTTTCCCCTGCTGATAAAGCTAACCCAACCTATTTACATGCATAAGCACAAATGGAGTACTTACTATTACTACACTAGCTAGTTCAACCAGAGATCTTATCACACAATTATCCATTTAGTACTGGTTTAATAAACATATCCCTTGCATTAGTGTATATGAACTTTAACATTTATTGCCAGCTTTCTCAACCCAAAATGCTCATTTTATGAACTTCACGATCCATGAAATTATTAACCATGTGTGTCATAAGAAAAAGTAAATAGTCCAAGCTAACAAAATATATATTATCCTTATAGTAGTAATTACTATGATCACCATCGTAGTTACGACGTTTGCGAAGTTAGGATGCAAACAAATAACCTGGCAATAAATCACCTACATTCAATTTGAATCCGTATACATCCGTTTTAGGGAAACAACAACCAAATCGTACGCATTATCAATTTCAATAAAATTGGCTATCAACATATGGTAGGCCAAGCACGTTCACATTAAGTACACCTAGGTATTCCATTATTACAATTTAACGTTGTACTTGGTAATTCCCTGAGCAATCCGTCGTACCTATACTCACTCAGGGACTCATTTATTTTTCCATTGAAACAGGGGTCATTTATTTAAATTCTTCAACATTTCCTTTGCTCAGTCAGTCAGTCCAGGTTAACGTGTTATGCATTTCATACCTTAATATGTGTAATACTACATGGTCATCCAATCTAAATTGCCTGTACGATTGTTTTCTTTTGTATTTCAGTGTGTAACCATCATCAAGTCTATCTGAAAAAAAACTCGTTTCATAGCATGTGGAATTCACTTGGTGACTTGCACTGCGGTATGCGTATACATTACATACTATAACTAAGTGAGTTAACTAAACTGGTGTGATGGAGGACAATTGGCCTGTAGTAATAACAAATGGCAATAATAAATAGTAATGATTTGAATGGGGCATTTCAAAGTGGGAGGGTAGATAATCCAGTCATTACATGATCTTTGATTCTGACCTGACCATTCATTTTCTTGTATAGAACGCACGTTATTGAAAGTGCCAATCAAATGCTTTGATCATGTTTTCTTAATGTTTATAATAATATGGATTTGATTTTATCCATTTCTTATGAGCACTCAGTCAGTTCAGTTACTTGGACTCTCCTGTGTTTAAAATTGAGCATAAAAAACTATGTAGTCACATAATGTTCATTCTTCTATCTAATCTGTAAAACCCTTATAGATTTTTATGTTAGTTGGTTGTTGGTTGGTTTCATGAATAAAATGCTTAAACGTTGTTAGCTATTCCAATGACTTATACTCTATAGTAGGATGAGGATGAGATTGTTTGTGGTGGTATATTGTGACGTGGAAAATAATGCCCCATGTTTTGGCAACAGATTGAAGTTAGACCTCCCTGAAAGGTTTGATGAGATTTTTAAGGTAATCAAAACGCCAATAAGTTTTAAGAAGAAAAAGGGAAAATCCTCATCGTATGCATTGTACAGATAGATTGGCATTATTAATTTTATTGGAACGATGAACTTTAGAGTTCCAAAGGCAATTACATGACATTGATAGGCATGGAATGGATGAAACCACAGTGCATGATCATTATTTAATAAACAATAATAGGGTAATGGCTGAAAACGTATCATTATTTACACGCTATATGTAACCCATATAATCTGACTAGCAGACTCATTGTACTTTTACCCATCAATCCTTTTTTAGATAACAGACTTACTTGTGCATGCAATCAACACTGCACATATTTCAGAGAGAAATGAGTCCACATTCCAAAACGTTTTTCTAATTTTCTTGTTCTCCTGGTGGTGACCAAAATTCTTAACATTTTGTTTAAAGCTGTCCCGCATCATTTTTATTATATGATCATATTTTATCTTCATGGGACCGATCAAAATAAAATAAAACGCATCATTGATAAATGCAAATAAAAAAATGCACGCAATTTCATTTACAAATTTTTATTTCGCCATCTCTACATATTGATATTACAATAGCCGCTGAATTCTAAATTAGTTTTTATAAATTAAATAATCATGTCGTGCACTGCTACTGCTTTAGAGAGACATTTTCCATAATTTAAGTACACAAAGGATCAAGTTAATAGTTGAACCAGGTCGACGAACATTCACATATTTAGCAGTAGGAGCATTTTATTTTTTTAAACTTACACAATCCGTAGATATTTGGTACAATATTATGAAACTCAACTACCTAGAAACTAATGACATCCCTAAGGTACTCTTATAGCCCAATTATAGTCGTATACACCAATAATACAATGAAGTATAATCCTAGGAGCTGATTTTCTCAAGTCATAGTAATACTGGGAATAACAAACGAGGAACAAGAAAAACAAACCGGGTCCATTGAGAGAGTGCCCGTGATTGCTTCCAGTACTTATCTTAACAACTAACCAACAGCCCTTTTTACATTTATAATAACTAACAAGGTGACAACTTTGGTAAACCCTCAAAAATCATCCTCAAAATACTTCATTCATTCAATGAAATCTACCAACATATTCTGTCGCCTTATATAGAATCAAATTGTTTTCACTGGGCGAACATGGTAAAAATATGTTGACCCCAGCAATCGTATAGTTCGAACATAGTAAGTAATTCTTTCTGTCTGTTCTCCCATGGTGAGATTGTATGGTAGAAATGTGTAAGTTTGGCTTCCAAAAAACCTGTCACATGTTAGTCACATACTAACCTTATATAATTAACAGTAGCAGCAGCATGTGATAGCCATCATGTTAATATCTTGTACATAGGTAAATTACTTTATGAGTATCATGTGGAAAAAAAGTATATCGAACTTTTTCCTCTCTACTATAGTTGATAGTTAGTTGGTGACCAACCCAATAAATACTTAAATAACAATGCTAATTGTAAATTCCTATATAGCCACAGCTGTACAACATAATAACTATTCCTTATGGAAAAAAGGAGATGCACAATTGGATTTATGTAAATGCTAACATCCCTCGATTCACACTCATTCAACTGAGAATACAATAATCCAATCCTCACACACGACCCAATCCTTAAGACAATCAATCATTGCAAATAAATTATCCCTTGTCATGATTCATTTTTGTACAGCAGAATATACACGAATAATATTCTGTTTCTCCATATGATTACCAACTAACTCACTACACTATAGCTACATGAACCTGTTTTACATCCAAACAGTAAGTTAACGACTTGCACACAGCTTAAATGCTACACTAGTAGACCTTGTTTTGATTGTTTTAGCGTAACATGGTGCACGCATGTTGCTTGCAACTAATTGGGAAGTCTTATGATTATTAGCACAGATTATATCTGCCTTATGAAATTAAAATTACGGGCTCAATTCGAAGGGAATTGGTTCATTAACGTTGTGTACAAAGAAATCCACATAGTAAGTTTACACTTTACACCCATTTTGCGTATTACAAAAATTGAGCCTGTCGGTTTAAAACTGGGAAAACTCCCAAATGTAAAAACAGTCAAACAATGCTACTCAACTGTATATTGTACATTCCCATAAAAGATGAACAAGATCCTTTGATAATCGGTGCAACTCCCTGCAAATTACAGAGTACCCAGATAGTGCATAGCAGCACAAGTCTCTCAAACAAAGGAGAACATTATTCTTGACATTTGTTAACTTGTTAACTATCATATAAAAGCGACACACTGGTCACGTCACAACAGTAAAGCTTATGTGAATTTTCCGTCCATCGAACAAGTTTTGTGACAGTGGGAAACTAATAAAGTCATGGAGAGTTAATTGCGCTCTTTCCACTTATGTAGTCACAATCATAAGAACTTGCTATACATCAAATGGCTTGCTCACCAGTACCAACAATTATTATGCAGCACTAAAACAAGCTCCCATCCTACCAACCAATCACAATGTAAACGTGGAATTCCGTTCTAATAGTAACAATGCACAGTCAGTCAATCAGTCAGTAACCATTTGTCTAGCACAGACTGCCTGACAGTTGGAAACAATTTATTTCCCGTGTACTCAACTAGATGGCAATGGCATGCACAGGATAATTCCTCAACTGCCCACTTCTACCCTCCTTGCCACACGAAAAGTCAGCCTACAGCCAACCCCCATAAATCATGTTGATAACAGCAAAGAGAATTAAAAAAACAAAGGCAGAACCAATAATTATGACTTCTCTTAATAAAAATGACAAGAAAAGAGTTGAACCACAATCATACTTATTTTCTCACAAGAAGAGGGAAAAAACCGCTTCAAAGTCAACGAGCCATATACATAACATGCATGTGCAAGGATAGAGTAGATTTTGTAGTCCAAGTTTCCAAGTTACTGGCCAATATATATTCCTACATATTCGTTGCACACAGTGATTAGAATGCTAATGATGATTTTCACCTCGGAGCGTCACAGACCAACTAACGTGGTGATTCGGAAACCACAGTGCACAAACACACACATACACATAATATCCTGCTAATAATATGGAGAACAGGTTTTCTTTCACTGCAGAAGAGACATTCGAGGAAAAAAGAGGCACGTATACATAAGTTAAGAGGGAACAACAATCATGGTAATTATAAACTATCCACATTTAGTTAGTTAGTTAGAAATTAGACGGTCTGTTCTTGGGTATCATTACTAATGACTAAAAGACACGGAGTGGAACATAATTATGCGCTCTCTGACTCGATTTGGAATAAGAGGTTTTGTTTGTAAATTCTGTAATTCCAACAAGTGGAGAGGAAAAAAGGAGTCAAATAAGCGGTTTGGGGTGGATTGCAACAATTCCAACTTCCGAGTGCCATTTATTCGTACTCGTTTGAGGTAACTTGAGAATTGGATTACTTGAATGCCATACAGTCTAAATATGCTATATAGAATTTGATACGAGAAAGTGCTTAGACAGATAAAATCATCACTGGGAATTGGCAGGAAACATCCAGGCCCAAGAAATGAAAAGAGTGCAATAATAATACGAATTGCAGTTGTATGTTTTAAAGAAATGACTGAGTGAGTACGTAATAATTATATGAACATTGTAATTACAATGCTTTCGTCTTGTAGTGATGATATTGAACTCTTAAGAAAACTAATTTCATTTGTGAGATCATTATCATTTTTCTGCACTATCTGCACTCTGTACGACAATGGCCAAAAAATACTGAACAAATGTATTCTGTGCACTGTAGTGCATGCTTATTTCAACAGCTTAATTGTTTTCTCAGGCAGTCAATCGGGGTAGTTTAATTACTATGCTATACATTAATCCTGTCTGCAACTCAAATAATTAAAAACAATTCCCCATGTTCTACACATGTTTCAATTTCAAATGCTATTGAGGTAGGACTGACCGTGCTAACTTTTGGCACACACAATGGTAAACAATCACTAATACAGAACTAACTAACTAGCCTTTAACATTTCCTTTCAACATTACAGAACAAATATAAAGCAGGCAAACCAAAGAGTAAAGCTAGAAAATTCAATCTCACTTACAGTGACAAAAGGTCAACAAACATGCTCGTCTGAAAAAAATGCTGAGGACACAAAAGGGCGCAGAAAAGTGAATGAAAATATAAATATGAAAGGCTCAAGTGGTGTGCACCCATATGGACAACTTAATTAATACATATGATGATAGGAAACATAAATGACAGGATGGTGAAAAAATATAGACTAAGATTTAAATCATTTTTCTGCTGGTACTTTGTTAGTTAGTTTAGCATAGTACTGCTTCAACATACACGAATGCACACAAATCCCTATGTTAAAAAAGGCAAGTCAACCTTAAATACAATGTAATGCATTTGTGTAGTCCACCAAAGCTGATGTTCAAGACAGGGTAGTACAGTTTACGACGTCAAGTAGTGGTAGTAACTTACTAACTACAGTAAGCAAGCACAGGATACGAACAAGAACTGAAGCAAGTGAGGAAATCGGATTTATCCAAAGGAAGATAAATGGAGGGTCGTCTTGGGCCGACATGATGACTTACAATTTACAGCGGTTTCACATACCGAACAACAACAAACATGAGAGAGTGAGATAATAAATTATTGTATTCTTTCCCCTGTCTCTAATGCATGAGGACTACAGTTTGGAACCAAAGTTAGTAAAAGTGCTGAGCAGTCACAATTAACCAGCTCACATCATTCCTATGGTCTGTAGAAAGCATAATAAGGGTATTATGTATGTTCCAAGCATGTGTGTGTACTCTTCTAACTAACTAGCGAGGTTTTTTTCTTCACAAAACATAACTAATAATAATGTAATATTGCAGTTGCTACCTATACATGTGTAGTGCATGGGTCATAGGTCATATGGAAGTGGCATTCAATGAAATCTTCAGAGTGCCGTAATGTGGATTTAAGTTGGATCATAAATATGCTGTTTGTTTGTATGCACTGCTCAGTTTTTTCTTATAGTTAAACAGCTACCGTGTACTGTTACTATTACAACAGTCAAAAGTACCATTCGGTGTCATCATAAAGACACTTCATTCAGTTGCACGCAACCATAATCGTTTACATGGTGATCAGCATGTCATGTGTTCTTTTTGACGCTGCCGCTTGCATCTATATATGGAACCAACTGATCCAACATTCATAATAATAACGAACTAACTACAGGGCTCAAAAAATTATCTATATTTTTGCAGTCATTTAGAGTTGCTGCATGAAAATCACCGGTGTCTTATACAACACAATATACAGTTCTTACCATACGTGCAAATGACTTGTTCTCTTGTTTAAATCTAATCTGTACAGCAGATGTATAATTTTTAGCATCACACAACATATTCCTAACTAACATATATACACTGTGACACATGTCAAATAACAGCTAGTAGCTAAAAGTAACTATTATAATACATTTATTATAATAATAATGATACAAACAACAATAATACTTAAAAAGTAAGCAACCAGAGTGGTAACTATGGTTATAATACAACTCACGGATGTAGAGAGACTGCTATTCATTTTAGCCCAACAAAGCTAATGGGACAATGGTGGCAATGCAAACGTTATATTTGCTTCCCACACTCTTCAAACGTGAATCTCTTTTTGCCCCAAACCCATAAGGAAAGAAAAATCAGCTGACGATTGAATTGAACGCAATGTTGTCAACAATACAGATGAGATTTTTTCATTAGTTTTTCTCATTCCAGTAGACACTAATCAACTAAGTAAGTAACTAACCAACTAATGTATGATAATCTAATCGGTAGCGTAGACTTTACCTATCGGTCGAATCACCTTTCACACTACCATTTGTGTTCGGGGTTGTGGATTTTGGGTTCTCAGAAGAGCATTTAGCTGAACCAGAGGATTGAGACATGTCGGATTTTGCGGGTGACTCGGACTGCCTTTGTTGCTGGTTGTGATGATGATTATTATTGGACTGATGGGAATGGTGCACATGTAAATCATGCGGTTGTGGCTGCTGGGACTGATGTTTTAAATGAGGAGTATTCCTCCCAGTATTGGAACCATCATGATGGTCTTCTAGTTTTTTCCGAAATCTCCGTTCCTTTTTCCATCGCTTTTCATAATAACCTGGTAAAAAAATCAACATTAGTTACATTATCTAAAAAGAAAATCAAATCGAGCACAATCTAAAGTCAGGGGCAATATGAGACAAATTATAAATCTCTAACTAACTGACTGAACAATTTTTTGACACATTGAATTAAGTGAAAAATCTGTGGGCTTCACTATTTTTCAGGAAGAATATTTCAAACTTAATGGTACGTGAGCATATTTTTTTTCCTCCCTTTTCTCCCATTGTGTGGAAAGAGCCATAAAATGCATTTGTATGTATGAATGGATTCACAAATGGAATTTGGTGGCTTTCCCTTGGTTTCCTCTGTCTGAGGAGCTACAAGTGGAAAGTTGACTGACTCTGTGTGAGTTTCTTGCATTCAACTTATCACTGTGTGTCTCTCCCTTCTATTATAAGACAAGGGTAATAATACGAGGAGGGCTGCATAAGATGATACTGACAAAAAGGAAACAAACTAGAGAGACTGTATAAATATATCAATGTGCCTTACTTCTGAGATTTCTTTCTTCAACCAGTTGCTTCTCCAGACGTTCCCTTAGTTCTCGTTCTCTCATTAATTCCATTTTGAACTCGGCTGGAAAGAAAAAATTAAAATTACGATACAATTAGTTAGTTCACAATGTGTAAGGATTTTGAAGGATTTGCAGTTTTATCATTATAATAGTTTATTAATTTAATTTCCTGTCGAACGGGTTTCGATTTCATTCATATTCATAATGCATAGACTGATACTGCATTACTAACAATTACTGTCCGTTTCAATGAAATACGGAGTTCCTAATGTTAAATTGGCTATCTAGGCTTGTTGACTGATCACCGTGAAAAAGGCAAATTTCGTAAAAATTGCCTGGGCAACCAAAATATGTTCTAGATTTTAAGTCCACATGAAATAAATTTAGACGAATTTATTATTTATTTTTTGCTCAATGATAAACAAACTCTGCCAGGCAACCATTGAAAAAAGTCACTCCGTATTTCATTGAAACGGACAGTAGTGAATATTTGAAAAAAAGCGGGGAAAGTAACTCACCTTTTTCTACATTAATACGACGTTCTTGTTGCTTAGCATTGTCTGCAGCAACTTTAAGCAAACCTTGAATATTTCTTAACAGATTTTCTGTGGATGAGATGGCCGCATCTGCAGCAGAAATCTCCGCAAAATGAGCTGGAGTCGAGTCCGTGTGATTTTGTGAATTTGACACAGTTGATGGGCTTTTTCTATCTTCGGAATTTCGATTGGATTTTACGTGTCGGCCAGCATCACTTGCTAATGCACCACTGTCGTACATCCCTGAATGGTACAAAAATAAATTAAATTCTATACATTTTAAGAGCAATGAACTCATACAATTCGGAAGCTACCATAATTAGCATCGTACAAAACATATAATGATCTAAACATTACTGCTTAAAAAAGCTTCCCAAAAACCAAGCTAATCAGACTAATAAGCTGCTACTTTATAATTGCAAACCATCTAACAATTATGTATCTTATTTCCGTACAAAACAATGAAAAAAGGAAAGATTCGTGACCCAACTTTTACATTCATACACCAAAGATACATGCCACTAAAAGTTTCCAAACTCTCTAAAAAGTGCAACAGCCTCCGCCCTCCCTCTTTTGTCCATGAGAAAATGAGATGAGAAAAAAAGTTGACTGTTCAAACTAACTAAAGCTCACCAAGTTTTACAATAAAATGCTTTCAAATGGGGTGGAAGATTAAAGAAAAAAGAAAACAACTAACTACGAGACGAGCTTTAGTCAGTTACTTACTCCCTCAGCTAGTGCTAGTGCACATACATATATAGTCAGTCACCTTGTTAAATACTTATCTAGCACCTCCTACAGATACTTATTCATCCCAGAAAGAATTGTTTACACTATAAACACCCAGTGAGTTTCCCGAACAATTAATTTCCATTTGCTAACTAACTAACTAACTAGCTAGTGTGAGCAACTTTAGTAACTTCATAATGTATTCATTCATTCCTCAGTCAGTCAGTTCATCCTACATGCATATTTAGTACACTGTACATTCAAAGAGAGCTCCGGAACCCAATTTTACATACTTACTAACTAACTACACACAGATACATGGAATACACTTTTCATACTCTAGATATTAAATCCGCACAAGAATACAGGGAAAAGAAAATTAATAATTAGGAGAAACAAGTGGAAGGAACAACACACAGAATCACCATATAGCTATGATAGTGTATGTGTGTGTGGTCGGGATAAAAGGATTGAGGAAATGAGTTGCGCTCAAAAAGAGTGAAAGAGAGAGAGAGAGAGAGAAACGAACCTGAAGGGCATTTCCCATTCTCTTCACTACGCTCATTGTCACTGTAGTCTTCATCTCCACCATTCTCCTCACTGTCTGAGACCATGTCTGTGGTATTCTTGGACAAGTTGAGAACCGGACTGGATCCATCCAGAGTCCCTGTTCAAAATGCAAAGACAACTTTAGTCACCAGTGTTTTGTACTTTATTTCATCATCAATTTTCACTAGCTGGCTTTCAAACTCTTTAACTTTGTTATTTGAGAAAACAAGTCAACTTTTGTTCAGCAGAAACCGTAAGATAACCAAACCACAGTGTAGTTAGTAGTGCTACAAATTTGAGCATGGAATAAGTTACCGTACATCGACTAGCCTCATATTCAGCCACTGCAACTTAAACTGCCTACAAGAACACAAAACTGAGAGTCATCAAATGGGGCACAATGAGATATTTGCTTTTGTAGTTAGTAAGATTCATTTTGCTGTGGTCTTACATTTAGCAAGTAACCACATATCAGCTGCTGTCTCATTGTGACGATAATAGTGACCCTAATTTTTCATATGCGAAACATCATTTGAGTCACAGTGACCATTTTTTAAGGAAAATTGCGTAAAAAACATGGGACGCGTATGCCGAAATGAGTCGACAAAATGAGATTCCAGTGATGCATGAAAGCGAGGGTGACTGTATAAGCGGAACCAGTCGTGGGCCCACAAATTCTATGAACATGGTATCAAACAAACTATAAATGTGTGTATAAACTTTACTCATCGACTTGGGGACACTATCAGTGACAGTCTCAATTTTTTTCCCTCCTAGCTAGCTATAAGGTAACGTGTGTAGCATAATGTACATTGTACTCAGTAGAAAAACCAATGTAAATGATAAAAATTCTAAATGAGTCTCAGTAAATATGTAAAAGTCTGTGTTGTCATATATTTCACAGAGAGTTCCCCGCATGATTGATGATGGGTGGAATCGAATTTCGATTTTACCAACAGTCACTGCCAACACTCACCAACCGACTAACTATAATACACTACTACTATGAATTCACATTTCAGCCTTCTTGTATGAGATTGTGGATTTCCCGCTCCGAGAATAAATGTATTCACTCATGAACAAACGATATAATTTTCACAATATCGCCTTTGCCTAGAATATTTTTGTCAACTCTCAGTCTGTTCAAGGGATTCATTTAATATTTTGCTCAGTTTTTAGTCTATACTGATATTGTTAACTTAAACCATAAGTCGAACCAGTTGGTGTAATTCCTTCAACTGCAAAATGAAAATCTCCGATGCAATTTTTCGAATTCCAATTCACACAATAACTAGTAATCGTGATCATTTGGAAATTTCCAAATTCCAAGGTTCATTATTCTTTAAAAATGTACACAAATGCCACTCACCATTTCGAATGAATCCTTCACCACTTCCTGCTTCATTGGCGTGAGACGATTTCTCAGAATCACTGCACTCCTCTTGGTATCGACTGCAAAAAGCACAAAATATATTTCCATTAAAACATGGTCCAACTATTTTAATCTCTTTATTCAATACAAGGGCAAAGCTTCTTCTACATTGCAAATTCATCGCGGCTTACACAATTGGCAGCCACACAATTCAACTTTCCGAGCCACTGACTGACTGACTGAGTGAGTGAATGCATGAAATCACTATGATTTTTCCCAACTTTTCAACTTGTCATTCAATTTCGAGCAGTTGCCAACAATACAAAACCGATTTAGCCATTGTTGATTATTTTCTGTAGTCTCCGGTATTCAAATCCCATTCTTTCCGCGCTTTTATTCTCTTGCAAAGGGTAATTTAGAATGACAGACTTGGACGCCACTATAAGCAACATCCATTACAATCCAGCGGAATGACAAGAATTACCCGGTGCGATAAATTCAAATGCCGATTCATTACATACTTTCGCACAGCGAGACAAATCGTGATTTATCGTATCCTACAGTAACATATAATTAATTACCTGCCGGTCATGAATAAAATGAAATCCTCGGCAATTATACTAAACTATTAAATTCAATGAATTAACTCACAAACTGGCAACAAATTTCAAGAGCACAGTTGGTGTTTTGCTTACAAACTGATGATACCAACGAACCACAAACCACTCGGCTTATCAATTTCATCTCCAGTTAGTTTAGTTCTTTCGTATCCCAACAAACCAAATGCACGTACAGAGTTACTGTCAGTTGTGCACAAGTGTCACCCTCAAGTTCCACTAAAAACGGACTAAAAAATAATAACCAGAGTACATCTGGAAATAAGGGAATGATTACCATTCAACTGGATCAAGTGGTATAGACATTCAATGGATTGAACAAAATGGATGATCATTACCCGCAGTCACTTAGTGCGAGTACGGGTTCCAAAGAGCTCCATGAAAAAAAAGCTATTTTGCTACCTAGGCAAAAAGGAACACCGAGTTTTAAATTTCAAGGAACAACCACTTCATTTTATTCTCACCACGGGTTTTATGGTATCTCCGGGAAATCTGATTGAGTTTGTGTGAGAGGACTTGAATGTTTCACTATTTTTTTTTGGATAGCTCAGCTCCTCTCAAGCTTTCAGATAACTAACTAACTAACTAGCCATGATGATCACAAGAAGCGGAACAACATTTATAAAGTAAGTCGACCTACGGGAGAAAAAATAAGATGAAATTCTATTATCAATACATGAGTGAGACAGATAGGAAGTGAGATATTATAGGGAAAAATACGCACAGCTTTTGCTACGTAGGTATTTTTTTAACCGTACTTGTGAGTGCCACCAGACGATATAGTAAAAATAATCATAACAAAGAAAAGGGATGTGATGTACATAAGGAGTTGTAGACAATCTGTGAATGCATACATCCACGAACCAAATCTATCTATCAAACTATCTTGTGAAACCATCCATCCATTTGGCTATCCATCTATATCTTTCAATGCGGGGAAACAGCATTTTTAGCATCTGCTTTTCTAACACTCGTTCAGCTCAAATCCGTTTTGTCTTAGCTAGTTAGTTTTGCAAACGTCTGCATCTCCTTATAACTAAATATAACCAGCTCCAGGTGTAGTATAGTTTTACTACTATGGGTGGTTTTTATACACAGCTGTGTCTGTATCTGTTAAAAACAGATAATTGGGTCTCCAATCGACTTAATATTGAAAATCAAATAGAATTAGACTGACTAATGAAAATTAAATTTACCTAGTCGAATGCATGCATGTATGCACAAAATGTAGGCATGTGCATTTTCTAGACGAGTGAAAACAAAAAGACTGTCTAATGCGCAAAAAAAATATTTTCGACTGAAAATGAGGAATCAATAGAGTGGCATACCACAGAAATCAATAAAGATGCTTCCTGAACCACTTCTTGTTGTTCTCAACAAGAGAGGATATTTACCACTACTCACGTCTTAATTAGTTTTCTCCCCTATTTTTTAATTACACGGAAAGAGAGGGCTTAAAAAACCAAATGTAATAAGCTATAGTTGATTTTTTTCCCATTCTGGAGTGAACAACTTATGCTTGGTGAACCGAAGCGGCATCTAAAGCAAACTCTGAACGAACGTTAAACGCAGTTAGTAGTGCTTGTACGCAATCAAAAGTGTAAACAATTAGAGGAACAGCCTTTAGCAGTGGCAGGCAAAAATCAACATCATAATAGTAGTCAGTTAATTGGCTAGAGAGTGAGCATGGTTTTGTGAGTTGCTCAAGTTCAGAGTAGTAAAAAAGAAGCCCAAGAAGTACAAGTGAGTGAGTGGGAAAAAATGAGACTGACATTTTGTTTGCTATGCTATCCGCTTCTCTAGCCAAATAATAAAATGAGAGAGCTTCCGAGGGATGGATTACTTTGGAGGCATATATAGATTCTCCCAATGAGATATACCGCGACTAACTTACTTACTTACTGACTTTTGTACTTCCTTGAACATACAATATACAAACGCAAATGGACATGAATGCATGCATAAAATGTTTAATTTCATCCACACAACTTACCGACAGTTCCTTGTATAAACCAACTGAACCATCCCAAAACATCCCCTAAAAAATGGCATTTCTATCCATCATGAACTTCACTAACTAACTAGCTACATACAGCTACAGTGGATGTTCATACCAATGGAAATACAACCTTATTACGTTTCTGGAGCCATTCATATTGTGATTATGATGAAAGCTATAAAGTTATTACATTTGTACTCTTCTCCTTTTGTTATTACATATGGAGATACACAGATGATGACTGTGTATACTTTTTTGATTTTTCACTCTTTCTCTCCCCCTCTTTGGTTGTGCTGCGTGCCCTAATGTGCAACTCTTTTCACCATGGACTGGGAGTGCGTACTCTATGTATGCTAACTCTCATTGTGTGCGTCCATCAAAATATTGAATTTCAATTTACAAGTACAAACACTGTATAATTTTTCTACTGATTTCTTTCATCCATTATGTACATCTCCCGGTTTCCCTGGTATTGTAGTTATTGGGGATTTATGGGTAACCAAAAGCTGTATGACTGGAGAGCATGTATTTTTACAGTGCGATTCTATAATGTGCGGTTTTATGGGAACTCCCAATTTGAATATACATAGTACATGGATGCTCTCTGTTGTTCCTGTGGCAATGATAACTTTAATTTGATCCTACTATTTTGTATACACCCGTCTCGATATTACTATTGTAATTGTAATCATAATAATGAGGATATAAACCCTTTCCCTTTTGTTATGTACACACTACTGTGACTCACTCCTGTTGATATGAATACGAAAGGAAATCGTGTTAGTGCATACTGTTCATAGCTCTGTAATGGTTTATCTTTTTAAAAAAATAACACTCATTTCACAACTGCCTTTGGAATACAATGGACAGATATTGGTAGTAAAGATAAGAGACAGGAGTCACCTATGAAAACTGAAAAAAGGAGGGATCCTAAAATAATAATATTTTTGCTTTCTCCTATAGTGAATGTCATTGTAAAATGTAAATATTGAATTTCATGCTGCTTCTACACATGGTAAAAGTCAAATAATCTATGTAGATATAATATAAACGAGTGCAGAACATTTTTTATCTGATGACAGGGTGAAGCTTTTTTTCACAAAAATATGACGAATGGTAGTTTTTTTTTCATTCCCCCTCTTTTTCACTGCAGATTCCTCTCTTAGGTACACAATAGATAATTTTAACCAATACTACATATCAGTGGAAACTATCTACTCAGGAATCACTTTTGATTCTCCCTCTTCTTCCTATCAAATCCAAATGAAATTGAGCTATTTATTTGACAAATTCAATTTCATTCTCGTGAAATCTAATGCTCCGCTAGAACCCTAGAATGTCTTACTCTTTACCTATAAATGTGCATTCAAAGCTCCTGACTGTTATTACCATTATTATTATTACTTTTACTGACTCTCATTTTGAACGATTCCAGCCCCTTCTTATAATATACAGTGTGTATGAGAAATAAATGCTATTTGCTGGCGGCCCTTTGTATACATACAGTGATTTCCTATTCACAATCAAATAGAAATGATTACATTGTTTCCCTGCCATTTATATTTATGAACAAAGTTCCCATTCATTTTTGTAGGAATGAATAAATTGATTCGATACATATATCACTCTGTAAATCATTTCAGTTTGCAGTTTACGAGGCGCAAAAAAGTTTATGCAAAAAAAAAAGGTCGTCACACTCAATAATAAAGTGCATTTTAAAATTCATTAAATTAAACTGTACGAATGGAGCCAAGATTTAAAATTCCTAATGGTTACATGAGCTGGTAATCAAAATTCTTATTACAGTAAATTCCAAACTACAATCTCAAAAGTGAATGATGATATGAGGCTCATGAGGAAGAACTGTGCTCTAAAGTTCACGGCTTTTCCATTTGAATTCCAATTTTACGAGATGGGAGAAAAGGAAATTATATTGCTGAGAAACCCACTTGATGAGAAAATATGGCACGAATGTGCTTCTGTAAGAAAACCATTCACTCTGCCTGTAATACCGACCTATGACCGTAAAGTCGCTAATAAATTTTCCACTTTTCTCATTTCTTTTCAATAATTTATTCCATACTTTTGTAAATCTCAGTCAGTTCTCGCCAACTACATAAAATTCTCCCCCTCACCAACTAATTACTCAAAGATTCCAACTCTCAAAACCGGAAGATAACAATGGAAAACATATTGGAACAACAGGGTAGAAGACAAAGTAGTAGAAACGGTTTACAGCTAAAATGACAAGTCATCGTCGTCTTGATGACTGGCTAATTAAAAGGAGTTCCTAGTAGTCAGTTCTATAGTGTATACGCACGCTAAATATTTCCATGCATACAGAAGAAAACTACTGCTACAACTACCACCCTTCAAACTCACCAACTTGTAAAGATGGAGTTCAAACTGAAAAGCAAGCACTTTGCACTATATTTTTATTGCCATGTTTAAATTACCTTTCAAACTGCTTCACAAAATCTTCATAAGCATTTCTGCAACTCTCCCATGTCGCGTTCCTGCAATATTCCAATTAATATTCAATTAAAACACACCCGTCCTTGTTGAATGCTGCATCCAGCTTATTGAAATATAGTAGACATAACTAACTACTCGTCAATTTCGCAGGTCTTAAAACATATTAGAAGGATACTAACTAACAAAAGACACACATCTCTAACAAGCACACCAATATAGAAGGTATCATCACAATCATTCCCCATCTTCTCTGTCTCTCTTAATACTCATTGTCTCCCTTGTGTATTTTCCCTTTTAATGTCATCATTTCCACTTTAATCATATTTCTCATCAACAACTACCATAGCATTCTCTTATTTGGATGCAATCATGTTTCTAATGAATGAAAAGGCACTTCAGCTGGTTACGCTCTTCTTTTACTGACTACATACATTTGTTTGTAGCTTCAAATTAGCCTCATCTATAGATTCAAAAGCAACATCACCTAAATTGAATTCAGTACTACAAGACAATTTCAATCCCACAACTAACAACTCACTCATTCAGTTGGACACTCTAGTTACCAGAAAAAGTCACTAGTTAATAATTGTCAACCCTGTCGCATACAAATATTTTACTAATCAAAACTCATATTATGTCTAAATCCCATTTGATAATCACATGCTATAGAAACGTAATAACCCAACAAAAAATCTCAACTCGCACATCCAAATCCAAATCCACATGCTAACTAACTAGCTAAGAATGAAATACGAGACTCTATGATCCATATCTCAAAGCAAAGTTAAACATTTGGATTGGAGAGTGCCAGAAGCGTTGAGAGTAGCTTGTAAACTGTATTATGCCGCTTCCAAAAAAATACAATGTTCACTTACTGACTGACTGAGTCTGACACCCACAATATTTAAGATCCACTCGTTCCCTATCCATTACATCTAATAATAATGGAATAAAGGCCAGTCAGCCTTACAGTTTGCCTTACATTACAAACCATCTGACTAACTAACTACATCAGTATGGAATGGACGATATAATCAGAAAGAAAAAAACATGAGGGAAAACAAACTAACTCACGCTTTCTCCCTTTACACACCTACCTAACTAACTAACTAACTTAGCAGACAAATACTTATAAACAGAGAGATACATAAAAGGATTGAGAAATCGTGAGCCTGGGAATAATAGAAATGACTATGGGTCATCTTACTACAACTTAATATTTGTTTACTTGGCTCTGCTCATGATGAAGTGGTTACACGATCACAAATGTAATAATCATAGGCAGAGAGCTATAGGTACAGTTAATACAGTTTGGAATGAGAAACAAAGGTAGGGTGCAGACAGACTACTATCTATAGGTAGTCAGTTAGAGTACACACCTTGCAGCCACAGCATCCAACGAGTGCATTGCATTGGAGCGGCAATCCCGTGGTTGACCAGGTGGGAGAGGAAGACCTGAAGGTGAGAAAAGCGCTGCGTGAGCCGCCACAGCGGCCGCAGCAGCAGCTGACTGGCCCGCCAATGGCAATAAATGCATGCCCGGGATCTGCGTTGGAGGATGATTGTACCCATTGGCCAGAAGTGGGGATTTTTCCATTCGCATCACATCTGTAGAAGAGAAAAAATATTTTTTTAGTTCAGTGTCAGAGGACCGGAGGAATAAATGACTGGATTAATACATTGATATGATTAGAGTAGAGTTTATGACACACGGTTTGTAATATTATGTAGGCTGGAGGCTGATATTTAAAGATATAACGATTGTTTGTGAGTGAGTGAGTTTGTGAGTGAGTGAGTTTGCTGATAATTAGCAATCGCACTGGGTAACTGACTAGACGATATTTTTTTAAATGTTTGTGTTTCCACAGGTACAAAGGGAATGGTATGGGGTATGGCAACGTAGGGGACGAAACAATAGCTATGTTTATTTGGAAAAAATATGAGATGAGATGAGACAGTGGGATTTTAGTAAGTTAATTGGGCAAATTAGCGTGATTAACATATAATTTTTGTAATAAATCAAGTAATTACAGTTGGAAACACTGTTTTGATTGCGTTGTAGATGAGAACATTTGTCATAGTGCATAGTTTCAGTGTACATTGTACACATTTGTACTGTAATTTAAGACAGACTAAAGCAAGGATTTGAAGAGGAAATATAGTAAGTTGAAAAATTATGAAGCAAAGACTTATTTACTCGAAATTGCATATTATACTTAAAGAAGAGAAGATGAACAAAGTGGGAATTGATGAGAGCTGTCACATAATAATTTTTGTTGATTGCAAGAAAAAAACGGAAATCGTGATATGAACCAATTGAGGTGCAAAATTGTGAGAGAGATGGTATGAATGGGAAACAGGGTCATAAAATATACCACAGGAATCCGTTTTATTAACATTTTGACACCAATGAGACTCACTAGGGAGAGAAACTAAGGTGGAGCAGCACCCAGTTTATAAAAAACATGCAACAATCTCACTCTCTTAACTAACTAACTGACATTTACTTCATGTTGCTCCCATCTTTGGTCTCACAATATATTCCCTGCTGTACTAACATTAGTAAACAAACAATCTTACATATTTTTTCAAACCGTGAGCAGAACTCATGCAAACTGTATACACTGACACCCGAATCCCTTAAATTCAAACTATACAACTGTACCACACTGTAGTTAGCATATGCAGTCAACTCAGAAAAAATCCCTGATTTTGCTCTACGATTAACTCACAGAAAATAGCAAATGAAATCTTTCAATCAATACACTTACTACATAGTGTAGAAGCACCATCATCATTTCATTTACACTTGAGTCATTTCAAATCTTATAATGGAGCTAACCACTATTAAAAAAATAAAAAAAGCAAGCCGCCCAGAACATGATCCGGTGCTGGTAGAGCGGAACTTGCCTACATGTACCGACTAACTAACTAACTGACTATGGGATCCTAGTGCATGCTAAGAATCGTTTACAGATTACAAACAGAGGAGCAATCCCAGATAAGGCACAAGATTACCACAATGAGTGTTTGGAGCAACTAGAAGAAAAAGAAATTAAGGCGAGAAGAAAAGATGTAGAAACAAATAGGTATAAATATTATATGTGTGTGTGTGTGTGGAGGAGCAGCAGGAGCGAAAAGGAACGGTAACAAATAGTCCTAATTTCAGGAATCAGCAGGGATCCAGGCGCCGCATCTTCCCAGTCCTATCAGACAATGACCATATTGCATTATATACGTGAGAAAAAAATATCTCTTTACATATTGTTTTTTCCTCATAATTCCCTTCCTTCCTCCACAGGCATAGGTGAGTAAATATAAAAATTCCGCATTTGTTTGAAGTTGAACCGACTTGCTACCTTGGTTCATCTTCATCATCATGTGAACAAAAATACTAATCATGAAGCTTCACACGTTATTATAATAGCTTCATAAAATAATGCATGTAGCAAGAAAAAACGGATATGACTCAAACAGATACATTATATGAGCATAAGAAAATGGTCGGATTATTTACTCCTAGTATAGTAGTTAAGTACCAATGGTAGTGTAATTAGCTTTTTCAATTCTTGTGTCTTTTCCCTTTTGTCTTTCCAAGGGAATCACTTTTTAACATGGAAAACCAAACCAACCCAAGGTTTGTTTGTAATCAATTTGGTGTACACAAATGAAAAGTGCGGTCGCTACAAATGTACTTTTACGTAACTCGGGTCTTTTTGTTCAAGGGGAATATATGAAACGAGTTGTTTTCATTTCTATTGTTCTGCTCTCAGATAAATGGCTCAGTTAAAGTTGAAAAGGGAAATGTGTATTACTTTTGTTGTTTGCAGATTGGCTCACAGTTTTCTTAAATACGGAAGCAAGAGTTGTATACACTTTTTGTCTGCAGTCAAGTCAGCGTCATTATAATGTTAGAATCTGTACAGTTCTCGTCATGCTGAATTATCCTCATTTCGGATCATATGAACAGAATATTAGATTAATGATGCGTATTGTTCGGTGTAATTTCATAAGATTTAGTGGCGGGACAAAGATATGATACGAATTTTTTTAGGCATCAAATGTTTTAGATTGTTAAAAAATGTAAAATACTCACGTAAGAATAATTTTACTTTTTTAATAACTGGAGATTTATTATTGTTTAGAAAAAAGCTCTAGTACTTGTAAAAACTGTGACCATTTCAATTAGACCACAAAAAAAAACCAAGTGCAATCTATTGCTAATTAAGTGCACAAAAATGCTATCTATGCTAATGTACAAATGACTGGATATAATTTTTATGGAAAAATTAAGACAACAAAACCTGGGGGGAATGATGGATTGATATGGAAAGTAGTATTTATCATGCCTGACTTAGAAAGTGAGCTTCACTAAGAGGATTAAAATGTATAAAAGTCTCATTCGATATTAGACCGACTGAAGGAAATGAGTATGAGGAAAAAAAGGGGTGAAAAAATATCCAACAAACATTTAATAATGTATATAATCTGCCTTTCCCTATTCATAACTAACTCACTAACTAACTAGTTCTCGTAAAAAAATTACCCCCCTGATTACTTACTCACCAATGTAAATGAATCCAATATGTGGCAGGCATTGATGACAGAAGACTAACTAACTAACTAAGGTAAGGAGGAAAATTACCCAAAAAATCCTTCAAATTGTGCTATTGACATATTTTAAAGCACACAAATCATGGGACAACTTTCTGCTTATATTTTCTTTCCAATGTATTTGTGGTTGCCTCCAACTGACTGAATTGACTGCATAGAGGAAAAAGTGAGTTCCTTTGGCTCCTCAGTGAGTAAATAGGTTTGGGTGAGAGCGACTGACTTTGAACTCAATAAATCATAGACCCCTCAAAAAGTAGCTGCCAAGTTATGAAACCAATGATGGATTTTCAATATTCCCTCCGACATCTGTGCCTTTGAGAACGGAGATGGCAAAAACTTTTTAATTACACTGACATGTTAATAAATGCCTTCTCGGCTTGGGAGAAATAATTTGTCATTTTTGTGGGATGTGACAGTGACATGAGTTTCCAATCTCGTCATCTTCTTTCATCCATTCCAAACATTTTATGCGTACCAAGTAAAAGTGTACAGACTAAACTCCACACACAGCAGAGTACACCTTTGGGCAACAGTAACTAACGGGCTTGACTTTAGCACTGGAAAGCTCGATTTTATGACACCAAATAGCATAATAATGAAAACAGTTCACAGGTACAAGAATATATCAGTAGTGAGTCAGTTGTGAATTCATTACACTTTGTACATGAAAAATAGCCAGGAGTTTATGACAACAGTACGCCAGTTTTTCTATGGATGGCCGAGCGTGAGAGTATCTCACCTCTCCAAATAATTTTGTAGAGTTTCAAGATAGCATTAAAAATCAATCAAATCAATCAATCAAATCAAATCAAAATCAAATACAAAACCGATTTAGCCATTGTTGATTATTTTCTGTAGTCTCCGGTATTCAAATCCCATTCTTTCCGCGCTTTTATTCTCTTGCAAAGGGTAATTTAGAATGACAGACTTGGACGCCACTATAAGCAACATCCATTACAATCCAGCGGAATGACAAGAATTACCCGGTGCGATAAATTCAAATGCCGATTCATTACATACTTTCGCACAGCGAGACAAATCGTGATTTATCGTTGACAAAAAAGTGTGCTACTACTGATATCGGACGGACGTGTACGTTTAGTGCTCTGTGATTATAATTTATTTACAGTGCTTACTGCTACATTTAAGTTTCGAAGAATACATCATTTTGTAGCTTATGTAGTGGTGATTAATCCTACCATGCTGTGAAAATTGTGGGGATGATGGTTCGGGTGCAGTTGCAGAAATTTGCGAAGTTTAAGATTCCTGCAGTCTCGCCTGGCCAAGCTTGTGTCAGCTAGCTCGAGGCTAGCTGGCGTGCACAATTATGCAGATAAGTCCATTCTTTTATCTACTGCATAGTTATTACCCACTAAGAACAAGATTGCCGTCCTAAAACATATTTATGCAAAACAGAACTACATGCACTAAAAAGATGAACTGCCATCAATGTCATACTGCCATAAGAAGACAACAGCACGATCTAATCTGTGCGATATGTCACAATGGATACCATCGGACCTGTTGTACCAAAATGTCTAACCCAGACTACTGGAGGACAAAGAACAACTGGACTTGTGATGCATGCAAGAAAAAAGACAACTGTAATGTATGTTCCCAATGCAACCAAACCATTTATGCAAACAAGTTATGTTTCAACTGCACCATGCCACCAATCTCCATACATGAGGTCACCGATCCACTGGAATATGATAATTTCGAGCTTCAGAGCAAACCTAGTGAAATATGCAAACCTGCATTCAAGAAGGGTGCAATTTTGGCACACATAAACATTCGTGGACTCCATGGAAAAATTGACGAACTGACTGACTTTCTCACTAAGGAAAGGATAACCGTGATGGTGTGCACAGAGACAATGTTAAAAAACGGTGATCTGACTTCAATGTACACTATTCCTAATTATACATTGCATAGATACGACAGATTACATAGACCTGGTGGAGGCACCTGTATTTATGTTAAAGATACCTGTCAATTTTTTGATATCAAATTAGAAGTGAACTTTCCTTTTGAGTGTGAAGTGCTATGTCATAAACTGAAAATACCTAACGTACGACCACTTATTATAACTAGCATCTATAACCCCCCACATATTTCCAAACCAGATTTTTTAGATTCCTTTCACTGTCTGTTATTTAATCTAGTTAAATTAAACTACGAAACATATGTGTTAGGGGATTTTAATATTAATTTACTTAGCAATGACAGCGTTTCTCTTCAATGTCGCAATCTGCCCCGAAAGTTCAACCTTCGGCAACATGTCCAAGACGCGACGAGAATCAGCAGTCACTCAGCCACACTAATTGACCATCTCTACTGTTCTCACGACGCCCCTATTGTACAAGCTGGGTGTTTTAATCTATCGACATCAGACCATAAGTGCATCTTTATAGTCCGTAAGCATAATCAAATTAAGTATAGCTCTAAGATAATAAGCTATAGAAAATTGAATGATGTTAATTGGAATGAAGTCAAGAGAAGGGTTGAAAAAGTCGATTGGAAAGCTATTTTGGGGACCGGGGATGTTAACAGCATGCTTGGTCTCCTTAGTACTGAAATCGACGGAATCATTAAATTGCATTGTCCTCTAAAAAAAATGAGGATAAAAGGCAAGCCTTGTCCTTGGCTAAATTCTGATATTCTAAATAATTTTAATTTGAGAGATTCATTGAGACGAGCAGCTGAACGAACTGGCGAAGTGAAAGATCTCAAAACTTACCAAAAATCGCGCAACACCTGTAATTCGTTGGTAAGCAAAGCAAAATTAGCTTACTATCGGGATAAATTAGGCTCGGACTCTAGTTCTAAAAATATGTGGGGTGTATTTAATGAGCTAGTTGGTAAACACAAAGTCCAGCCACAAACCGTCTCATCCCTCTTATCTAATGGTAATGTTTTGGATACCCCATCTAGTATCGCCAATGCCTTTGCAAAATCCTTTATTACTAATGACTCCAACAATGCAGATTCTATTTTTACCTTCATTAACTCCTTACCTAAATCTGAGGACATTGAATTTTATCCCGCAGATCTAATCACTGCCTTGGGTACCTTAAAACCAACCTGCTCACCCAATGATAATTTTCCGTTTCTATTTTTTAAAATGCTTATAGAATCTGCTAGCGATAAAATGTGTGACTTCTTTAACATTTGCATGAAATGTAGTACTTTCCCTACTGCACTCAAATCAGCTCTAATTATTCCTCTATACAAGGGTAAGGGCTCACGAATGGATCCTAGTGCCTATAGACCTATTTCAAATATACCTGTAATGGGGAAGCTTTTTGAAAAACTGCTGTATAATTATATTATTAGTAGAGTAGAGCCCAAGTTAAGCAATAATCAGCATGGCTTTAGAAAATTTCGCTCTTGTATGACGGCAAATGCCGTATTTTCATCCTTTGTTTTTAAGTCAATAGACAAACGCAACTCAAAATGCGGTGCACTGTTTATTGATTTAAAGAGGGCATTTGATTTTGTAGACCCTTTCTTACTACTCAAAGCAATGCATGAAAAATACAACCTAAACTCAAATCTCCTAGCACTTTTAGCAAGTTTTTGCATAAGCAGAAACTTTCAAATAAGAATAGGCAACTTCACTTCTGCCAATTATGTATTCAATAGTGCTTGCCCGCAAGGATCTACTCTTGCTCCTTTGCTTTTTATGCTATTTTTTGATCAAATTAGTGAATGCATATCATTAGGATATCTATTGTTTGCTGACGATCTGGTAATATTTACTT
>Ga0210040_10002307_pt1 | contig 27129 bp, 18 predicted proteins | sample CryGeyCG12114_NA_FD_185462 | JGI IMG/M metagenome (GOLD analysis project Ga0210040, IMG submission 185462) | Groundwater microbial communities from aquifer - Crystal Geyser CG19_WC_8/21/14_NA (SPAdes) (version 2) | ecosystem: Environmental > Aquatic > Deep subsurface > Groundwater | place: USA... | reverse complement strand
TCGGCGCCTGGGACATCCGCAACGTCAACCTCGAGGGCGCGTCGGCGGGGTCCGCCTACCTGATGTGGCTGGCCGGGTCGCGCAACGCCGCGGCGTCCGACGGCGTCGCCATGACCGTCAAGGACGTCTACGTCCAGCCGGGCGGCAGCCGCACGCGCTCCCAGACGCTGTGGGACGCCACCAACGACTGGTCCGAGGTCAAGATCGGCAAGCCCGTCTGCGACTTCGTCCTCTGACCCGCGCCCAGCGCCCGTCGCCACCCCGCCCGGGATGGCGACGGGCGCTGAGCCGCGTCAGGGGGTCGCGCCCGTCTGAGGGTCCGCGACGTAGCCGGGGGAGACGTACCCCACGCCCGGCTCGCCGGCGGGCATGCCGTCGGAGAACTCCTCCACCACGTCGACGTCGTCCCACGCGTCCTCGGGCTCGAACGTCTGGCTGCGACCGCGGTCGCGCTCGAGCGTCACCTCGCTGTCGCTGACCTCCAGGTAGTCGGCGTCGTCGGGCCCCCACAGCGCGTAGCCGTGGCTGTCGACGGCGGCGATGCGGAGCCGGCGCAGGTCGAAGTCCTCGGGCTCCTCGTCGCCGTACTCCATCGGTTCGAGAAACATCCCCTGGTAGTCCGAGCTCCCCGAGAACCCGTCGACCCGCAGCCGCGCCGGTCCCGCCCAGGTCTGCAGCAGGTCCGCGTGGTGGCCGTCGCGTGAGCCGAGCACCTCGTCGATGACGATGTTCTCGAGCTGGACCGTGGCGCCGTCGGGCTGGCTGAGGTTGATGCCCTCGCTGAGGGAGCCCGCGAAGCGCACGCCCTCGACGTGGACGGTCCCGGTCTGCTCCTTGAGGTAGAGCCCTCGGCGCTCGAGGCCCACCTCCGCGTCGTCCGGGACGCGGATCTCCCCGCCCATGATGACGACGTCCTCGCCACCGCTGATGGAGAGCCCGCCCTCGGTGACGAGCGGCTCGTCGTCGGGGAGCTCGACGACGTAGTCCTGGCCGTCCTCGAGGACCAGCGTGCTGTCGTCCGCGGTGACCCGGACGATCTCCGGGTCCTCCAGCGCCGGCGGCGCCCACGTCAGCCGCTCGTCCTGCGAGACGCCCTCCAGCGTGGCGGTCGGGGGCGCCGCGAAGGGGGCCGGGCCCGGCTCCTCCGCGTCCCGGGACCCCAGCGCGAGGACGCCTGCCGTGCCCGCCGCCACGACCACGACCCCCACGCCGGCGAGGACCCCGGCGCGGGAGCGCCGCCTGCTCACGGACCACCGCCCGCGCCGCCGCGCACCGCACCGCTGGCGTCGGCACTGCTCGGGAGGTCCAGCAGCGACCGGAGCTGCGCCACCTGCTCCTCCCACCGCTCCGTCTGGAGCGCGAGGGCCTCGGCGAGCTGGGCGTCCGTGCGCCCGGAGGCCTCCAGGACGGCGTCGGCCAGGGAGCGGGGGGTGTTGTCGCAGAACGCCGCGCCGGGGAAGGTCTGGCGCAGGGCCGGCCAGTCGGAGACGACGAGGCTGCGGCCGGCGTAGACCGCCTCGTAGGCGGCCCGCATGATGGACGTCGGCTCGGTCGTCAGCGCGATGACGACGTCCGAGCCGGCGAGGAGCTCGCGGTAGGCGTCCGGTCCGAGGAAGCCGACGAGGTCCACGTTGGACGGCGCCCGCTCGCGGAGGCCCGCGGGGCAGCGCGCCGGGTCGCCGGTCACGACGACGTCCACCTCCGGCACGAGGGCCGCCGCGTCCACGACCGCGTCGACGGGTTCGTCGTCGGAGAACACGCAGACGAAGACCGCGCGGGGGCGGGTCCTGGGCGCCTCGTCCTCTCGCGCTGCCGGTGCCGCCCGCGTGGGCGGCGCCTCGTGGACGATCACGCCCTGACCGCCCCACGAGCGGACGACCTCGACCCACTCGTCGGTGGTCACCATCACGCCCGCGGCGCGACGGGCCAGCCAGCGGTGGACGGGCAGCAGCCGACGGGCCACGTCGTTGCCCTTGACGCCGAAGGACGACGTGTGGCTGTCCAGGACGAAGGGCCGCCGCGCGAGGGCGCTCCAGGCCGCAGCGAGGAGGCCGGGCACCACGGGCGGGTTCGTGACGACGACCGCACCGGGCCTGCGGCGCGCCAGCGCCCACGCCGTGGTCGTCGTGCTGAGCGCGTAGCGGGTGAGCGCGGCCCGCCGTCGCCCACCACGGGTGGCGGGGTGGACGTGGAGCGGCTCGCCGCCGAGCGCGGCGCTGATCTCCGCGGCGCGACCGCCGTGCCGCTGCCACGTGATGTGGAGCACGACCGGTCGTCCGCTCATCGTCCCCGCCGTCCTGCGCTCGTCCGTCGGCCCACCGAGTGTGGCGTCCGTCCCGCTCGCGCTCCTCTTCCCGCTGCCGATGGTGATGTTGCCGCCCTGCTCGTCGATCCGGTGCGTCCCACGACAGGGACGAACGACCGCGCGCGCCCAGGCGTTCCAGCTCTGGGCCCCCGCCCTCAGCCCGCAGTCGTGCCGGGCGATGGCGTGCGGACGGCTCGCCGGCCCGCGCCGACCCGCTGCTCGGGCTCCCGGGCGCGGCCCCCGAGGACGGCGCCGCCCGCGGCGAACAGCATCGCCGGCAGGCCGGCGTTCGTCAGGTACGGCCAGAGCATGGCGGCGGCGGGGAGGAAGGCGAGCACGCCCGCGATGGCGGCGGCCGCCGGCAGCTCGGGACCGGCGCCGTCGCGGGCGACGGCCAGCGCGCGCACCAGCACGGCGACGACGGCCGCGATCGCGGCGGCGAGCAGGACCACCCCGCCGCGCAGGAGGAACGTGAGGTACTGGTTCTCCGTCGAGGGGAAGAAGACCGAGTCGGGGAGGTCGTTGCCCAGCCCGTAGGCGGCGCCGCGGGCGAGCAGCGGCAGGTAGTCCCGCTGCCAGACCAGGACGCGGTAGGCCACGGTCTGCGGGAGCAGGCCGTCGGACGTGCCCGACGCCGCCGTCGACTGGTCCTCGATCCGGTCGACCAGCACGGACTGGAAGACGACGGCCGCGACGAGGCTGAGACCGCTCAGCAGCAGCAGCGCACGGCCCGGGCGGCGCACCAGGACGGCGGCGACCAGGAAGGCGACGGGCACCCACACGATCACCGTCATGGTGACCGACAGCACGACCGCGGCCAGGTCGAGCGCCACCACGACCGCCAGCGCCCAGGGCCGCAGGACCGTGCGGTCGCGCAGGAGGACGAGCACCATCGCGAGGACGGTCGGGATGACGAGGTAGCCGCCCAGGGAGTGCCAGATGGGGAAGGGGCCGGTCACGCGCGAGAAGTCGCTGCCCGCGTCAGGCACCACGTCGCCGGAGGTCACGGCGAGGATCAGGTCCCGGACCCCTGGGACGTCCAGGAACTGCAGGACCGCCATCGCGGACGGCACAGCGCTCACGACGAGGGTCCACCGGAGCACGACCAGCAGGTCGCCCCGGTCGGCGACGCCGCGGCGCGCCGTCCACCAGGTGAGCAGCAGGAGGGCGGGCTGGAGGCCCACCCGCAGCAGGCTGTCCACGGTGGAGCCCGTCACGGTCGCGTGGTAGACGCTGATGACCCCGGCCGTGACCGCGAACACCAGGAGCAGGTGCTCCCGGGAGGACCAGCGCCCCCACGCCGCGGGCCGGCGGAGCATCAGGACGCCCGCGCAGAGGGCGAGGAGGAGCTCGGAGACCTTGACCTCCGGGACGCCGAGGCCTCGGCTGAGCCCGGCGACCGCGGGCACGACGGCGACGACGACGACGGCGGCGACCAGGGGCCTGCGCCAGACGGCCACCACGAGCGCCGCCAGGACGGCCACGCCGACGGGCGCCAACGGGGACACCACGGTCGACGCCCCGGCTGCGACGGCGAGGACGAGCAGGGCGGCGATGCCGCGGCGCGTGCCGGGCGCGTGAGCGGGAGGGGACGCTGCGGAGCTGCGGCGGTCGACGACCGGAGCGGTCACCGCTCGGCCGAGCGGGCCCCGTGCGGGACGGGGGCGTCCGAGGCGGTGCCCGCGGGCGCGTCCCGCATGAAGGGGAAGACGTCCCCCGTGGCGTCCTCGGGCGGGGTGCCGGCGCCCGTGGTGACCGGGTCGTGCAGGAGCACCGCCACGTCCTGCACGCCCGTGTCCGCGACGCCCCGCAGGGCGTCCTCGACGACGCGGCTGCGCGTCGACGGCGCGACGACGACCAGCGCCGCTCCGCTCTCGAGCACCGCCTGCTCGGCGTGGCCGTCTGTCTGCAGCTGTCCGGCAGCGGCCCACGCGGGCGCCGCGCCGGTCCCGGCGGAGCCGGGCGGCAGCCGGCGAAGGCGGTCCGCCAGCGCCTCCGGGAGCTCGGGGGACCCGGCCGCCGTCGTGACGACCGCCACCGACGTGCGGCCCGACCGGGCCAGGCGCAGCGCCACCGTCTCGAGGCGGGCGCCGCCGCCGTGGTCGCGGAGGTCGAAGACCGGCCAGGCGCTGAGGTCGCGGAGGTCAGCGGGTCCCTGGACCCGGCGGTCCGAGCGCTCGAGCAGCACCGCCCCCGCCAGACCCACGAGCAGACCCACGAGCAGGGCCACGAGCGGCGCGACCGGCCGGAGGCCAGCCACCTCGTCGACCTGGGCGGGCAGGCTCAGCGCCCGCAGCGTGCCCGGCGCCAGGCCGGTGGAACCCGTCGTGGTGACGACCTCCTCCAGGCCGGTGAAGTAGTCCTGGACCTCGGCCTCGCTCTCGCCCGAGTAGGTCACGCGGATGGCGGGGGTGCTCGGGACGTTCTCGGCGACCGCGCGGTCCCGCAGGTCCTCGGCCGGCAGGTCGGTGACGACCGACAGGGCGTCGAGCAGCTCGGCGTCGTCCACGAGCAGCAGCGTGTAGGTCTGCGCGAGGCCCTCGGCGTCGTACTGGGACTCCGGCAGGGTGCTGCCCGCCAGCGACTGGGCCGCCGTGGCCGTGGGGACGATGAACAGACCCGTCGCCGTGTACGTGGTCGCCGTCAGGCTCGAGACGGCCCACCAGGACGCCAGGCCGGCGAGGAGGCCCGCGGCCAGCGCGACCGCCCAGAACCTCCGCAGCGCCCGACCGAGCACACCTCTGCTCCCCACCACTCCGACCGCCCTCCGCTCTGTACCCTCTGACGCCGCCAGTGTGGCACGGCGGGCCCCGGCGCCCCCTGCCGCGAAGGGCCGTCCGGGGCTGCCGGGCGCGGCGTCGCCCGATCGGGTCCACGACCGGGGCGGCAGGCGCCCGAACAGGGGACGGGAGCGCACCCACCCCGTGACCGCGCCGGGGGTGCGCCCGCAGCACCTACGATCCCGGGGTCCGGCCGCGACGAGGACCGGTCGCGCGGCCTGCTCCTCCCGCGGAAGAGCCCAGCCCCACCACAGAGAGCGAGGGCGACGTGCGCGCCTCCTACTTCACCTGGTTCGACGAGGAGCGCACCCCCGAGCCCGAGCCCTGGGACGTGGAGCGCGGCGGCGGCCCCCTGGCGAACGGCGAGTACCTCGCCGCGGTCTTCCGGCACGTGGAGGAGCTCCTCGTGGCCCGCGGGCCACGGGTGGCCGCCGACCTCGCACGCCTGAAGGTCGTCGCGACGCCGAACCACAGCGAGCTGCCGATGAGCGGGCCGGACGTCGTCGCGCTGCTGGTGCTCGACAACTGGAGCCGGACCCCCTACTGGTCCGACGACGTCGGGCTCGTCCTGGCGACCAACCGCGGCCGGCGCTGGCGCGAGTCGCTGACGATGCTGCCCCGGCCGCTCGGCGTCCTCGACGTGGTCGACGAGGCTCGGGTGCGCGCCGAGCGGGCGCTGTGGGCGCGAGGAGGGTCGCGGCCCGCGCACCCTCGGGTCGTCTCCGTCCCCCTGGGGTACGCCCACCAGGTCGAGCAGCCGCTCGTGCCCTGGGAGGACCGGGACCTCGACGTCTTCTTCGCGGGCAGCACGTCCCACGCCCTGGGCCGCGGCGGTCCGGTGCGGCGCGCGCTGCGCAGCTCCGTGGGCAACGTCAAGACGATGCACCGCGAGCGGATGATGGCGGCGGTCGAGGACCTGCGGCGCCGGCGGCCCGACCTCGTGGTCGCGGTGGACGTCGTCGACGGGGCGGCCGTGGCGGACCGGGCCGACAGCTACAGCGAGCGGCTCGCGCGCTCCCGCTTCGCCCTGGACCCCCGGGGCACCAGCCGCGAGACGTACCGGTACTACGAGTGCGTCCGCAGCGGCAGCATCCCGGTCGTGACGTCGCTGCCCCGGGACGGGCTGTACGCCGGCGCCCCTGCCCTGCGGCTGCGCCACTGGTCGGACCTCCCGCGAGCCCTGGACCACTTCCGCGCCCGGCCCGAGGAGGCCCGGCAGCTCCACGAGGAGTGCCTCGCCTGGTACCGGGACGTGGGGAGCCCCGAGGCGACGGCCCGCCGCCTCGCCCCGCTCGTGGAGGCGACGCTGCGGTCCCCCGACGGCGGGGCCGGCGCCTGAGGCGGGAGCCTCCCCGTCGCTCGGCCCTCTCGACCGCCCCGTCCTCTCGCGACCGCCCCCTCCCGACGCCCACGACAGAGAGGACCCGCCGTGCTGCGCAGGGCCCGACGAGCTGCCCACCTGCTGCACCTGACGGCGTCCTGCTGGGGGAGGAACGTCCTCTCGCGCGAGCGCGTCACCGGCAGCGCTCCCGTGGTGGTCTCGCTGGCGTCCTTCGGGCGTCGCCAGAAGATGGCGCACCTGGCGGTCGAGTCCATCGGGGCCGGCTCGAGGCGGCCCGCGCGGATCGTCGTCTGGCTCGACGAGGGCGACGAGGGCGCCCCCCTGCCCCGGCCCCTGCGGCGCCTCGTCGCGCGCGGGCTGGAGGTGCGCTACGCGCCGGCGGCCTGGGGCCCGCACAAGAAGTACTACCCCCTGGCAGCCGCCCGGACGACGATCCCCGTCGTCACCGCCGACGACGACATCTTCTACCCGTCGACGTGGCTCGCCGACCTCGAGGGGGCCACCTCCGGCTTCCGCAGCGCCGACGTGGTGGCCCACCGCGTGCACGTCCTGCAGGTCGCGCAGGGGCGCGTCGCGCCCTACGCCACCTGGCCCTCGTGCACGACGACGGAGCCCTCGCCGGCGAACTTCGTCACGGGCACGTCGGGCCGCTACGTCCCCGTCACCCTTCTGGAGGAGCTGGCGGAGCGCGGGACGGCGTTCCTCGACGTCTGCCCGCGCGCCGACGACGTCTGGCTGCACGTGACGTCGGTGCGGGCGTCGGTCGCGACGCGGCAGGTGGCCGACCGCGGGCGGCACTTCCCGCAGGTGCCGGGCAGCCAGCTCGAGAGCCTCTACCGGCACAACGTCGAGGGAGCGGGGAACGACGACCAGGTCGCAGCGACGTACTCCGCGCAGGACCTGGCCACGCTCGCCGCCGCGCCGGGCGCGGTCAGCTCGGGCGAGCCCCGGCCCGCGAGCCCCGACGGGGCAGCCGGGCGCTGACCGGCGCCCACATCTCGCGCAGCAGGGGGCGGGCCAGGAGCACCACCACGGCCGCGTACACGACCAGGCCGGCCGCGCCCGCGAGCAGGGACGCGCCGAAGCCGCCGTCGTCGAGGAGCCACCCGGCGACGGCGGCGGTGGCCGCCGTGCCCAGCACGGCCGCGAGCAGCACCCTGCTCGTCGCGGCGTAGGCGGCGAGGCGCACCCCCGCCACCCTGCGCAGCACCAGCGCCTGCACGGGCCAGGACAGCGCCGTCCAGCCGGCCAGCCACCAGGCGAGGACCACGAGGCCCTGCGACGTCACGAGCAGGATGATCGTCGCCTGGCCCGCGAGCAGCGCGAGGGTGACGACCAGGTCGACGCCGGGCCGCCCCACCGCGAGGAACGCGGACCGCTGGAACTCGCTCAGGGACGCCGCGATGCTCCGCAGCGCGAGCACCGCGGCGACCGCCGCCGCGGGGCCCCACTGGTCGCCGAAGAGCAGGGGGACCGCGAAGGAGCTCACCAGCGCGATGCCGCCGAGGGCCGGCGCCAGCAGCAGCGCCGCCGCCGAGGAGCTGGTGCCGATGGCGCGGCCGAGCCGCGCCGGGTCGCCCTTGACGCGGGCGAACACCGGGCGCGCGACGACGTTGATGACCGAGGAGAACAGGTCGACGGCGACCCCCACGAAGCGCCGGGCGACCGACCAGTAGCCGAGGGCGCTGACGCCGGCGAGCGCGCCGACGAGCATGCCCTCGGCCTGCTCCCGCACCTGGACCACGAGCTGCCCGAGCAGGGCGCTGCTCCCGAAGCGCACCATCCGCCGCGCCTCCGCCGCCGAGAACACCAGGGCCGGCCGGAAGGGCGAGCTGGACCACAGCACCACGAGGGCGACGACGCTGCGCACGAGGTGCTGGGCGACGAGCGCCCAGACTCCCGCGCCGGCGAAGGCCAGCGCGATCGCCACGACGACGGACGACAGCGTCGCCACGAGCTGCCGGAGGGCGAGCTCCCGGAAGCGCAGCTCGCGCGACAGCAGCGCGGCCGGGACGCTCGAGAGCCCGGCGACGAACACCGTGGCGGCCACGGCGGGGAGCACCTGCGCCAGCGCCGGTGCGTCGAAGAGGCCCGCGAACACGCCGGCCGACAGCGCCAGGGAGCCGCTGATGACGACGCCGAGGACGGCGGAGATGTAGAAGGCCGTGCTCGTGACCGCGCGGTCGACCCGGTCCGCCTGCAGCAGGTAGGTCGTGAAGCCGGCGTCGACCACGACGGTGAGCAGCGTGATGAAGACCATCGCGAGCGCCACCACGCCGAACTCCTCGGGCCCCAGCAGGCGTCCGAGGAGGACGAAGGCGGCGAAGGTCCCGAGGCGGACGGACCACTTCTCCAGGGAGGTCCACAGCACCCCGCGCACCGCCTGCTGCCGCAGCGTCGGGGCGCCCGTGCCGCTCGAGGGCTCGGCGGCGCCGGGAGGGCCGGCCGCGCCGCCCTCCAGCGCGGCGGGGACGAGCGGGACCTCCGCCACCGGGTCCGGGGCGCCGGGACGCCGCGGAGCACGCATGGGCGGGACAGTACGGGGCGCGCCCGCCCGCGCGGCCGCGCTGGGGTGCGTCCGGGCCCCGGCGGGGTGGGCGACGACCCGTTCGGACGGGTCGGTGCGCCGGCGGCGGGCATACTCCCCGGCGGGGACGTCGGTCTCCGGGAGTCTGATGAGGAGGCGCCGCCCATGCGGGTCCTGCACGTGGTCGAGGCGCACGGGGGCGGCGTCGTCAGCGCCCTGCGCGAGTACGTCGCCTCGACGTCCGGCGAGGTCGAGCACCTGCTCGTGAGCCGGGACCGGGAGGCCCACGACACGGGAGAGGGGGCCGGTGCCACCCCGGTGGCCGAGCTCCCCTCGGTGGCGCACCCCGTCGAGGTCGTGCGGCGGCTCCGCACCGCCGCGCGCCGGACGTCGGCCGACGTGCTGCACGCGCACTCCTCGTTCGCCGGCCTGTTCGCGCGCGTCGGCCCGGCTGCCGCCCTGCCCCCGGTCGTCTACACGCCCCACTGCTACGCCTTCGAGCGGACCGACATCGCCCGCCCCGCGCGCCGCGCGTTCTGGCTCGTCGAGCAGCGGCTCGCCCCGCGGACGGCGGTCGTGGCCGGCGTCAGCCCCCGGGAGGTCGAGCTCGCGCAGCGCCTCGGGGTCCGGGACGCCGTCCACGTGCCGCAGGTCGTCTCGCTCGGCCAGGTGGCTCCCGCCGAGCCCCGGCCGGCGGGATCGCCGACGCACTACGTGACCGCGGGCCGGGTCTCCGCGCAGAAGGACCCGGGCTTCTTCTGCCGGGTCGTCGCCGACGTCCTGGCCGCCGAGCCGGACGCCAGGGTCACGTGGCTCGGCGGCGGCGAGAGCGCGGACGAGGCGGCGCTGGCCCGCCTCGGTGTCGAGATCACCGGCTGGCTCCCGCGGCACGAGCTGATCGCCCGGATGGCGCAGGCCGACGTCTACCTGCACACGGCCGCCTGGGAGGGCAGTCCCATGACGATCCTCGAGGCGCAGGCGCTGGGTCTGCCCGTGGTGGCCCGCCGCATCCCGGCCCTGGTCTCGCTGGGCCTCGCCGGCCTCGCCGGGACGCCGGCGGAGATGGCCGTCGCGGCGCGCGCCGCGCGCGGCCGGGGGGGCCCGCGGGCGTCGACCTCCTCCGTCGAGGAGGAGGGACGCGCTACCCAGCGCCGCGCCCTCCTGGACGTCTACGCGCTCGCCGGGCAGAAGGTGGCACGGTGACCGCGCTGCTCGTGGCCAACAACGGCGGCCACGTCAAGCAGCTGCACTCCCTGGCCCCGCGCCTCGGGCTGGGGGAGGACAGGGTCTGGGTGACCGTGGCGTCCCCGCAGACGGCGGCCCTCCTCGAGGGCGAGGAGGTGCTCCTCGTCGACTACCCCGACGCGCGGGACGTCCGGGCCCTGGTGCGTCACGCCCGCGCGGCGAGCGCGCTCCTGCGCCGCCGGCGCTTCTCCAAGGTGGTCAGCACAGGGTCCAGCCTCGCGCTGTCCGTGCTGCCGCAGGCCGCGCTGAGGGGGCTGGACACGGCCTTCATCGAGAGCGCGACGCGCTTCGAGGGCCCCTCCATGTCCGGCCGGCTCCTCGCCGCGATGCCGGGCGTCGACGTCTACACCCAGTACGAGCGGCGCGTGACGCGCCGGTGGCGCTACGGCGGGTCGGTCTTCGACGGCTTCGAGGCGGCGGAGACGGCGCCCTGGGACGGCAGCAGGCCCCTGCGCGTCGTGGTGACGGTCGGGAGCACCGGCGCCTACGGCTTCCGCCGGCTGGTCGAGCGGATGATCGCGGTGCTGCCCGCGGACGCCGAGGTGCTGTGGCAGACCGGTTCCACCGACGTCTCGGGGCTGCCGATCGCCGCGAGGCCGTCGGTCCCCGGGGACGAGCTGGACGCCGCGGTGCGGCGGGCCGACGCCGTCGTGGCCCACGCCGGCACGGGCACCGCCCTCGGTGCCGTGGAGGCGGGCAAGCTCCCGCTGATCGTGCCCCGCCGGCGCGCGCACGGGGAGCACGTCGACGACCACCAGAGCGAGATCGCCACCGCGCTGGGCAGCCGGGGGATCGCCCTGGTCCGGGAGGCGGACGCGCTCGAGATGGCGGACGTCCTGCAGGTGGCGCGCACGGTCGTCACGCGGCGCGACGACCCGCCCCCCTTCCGCTGGTAGTCCCGTCGCCGCGACCCGGGCACCTCGGGGCGCGGGGCGGTGGCGTGGGCCCCGGGAGGGCGGCGGCCCGGCTGCGGGCTAGGACGTGCGCGGCTGCGTGCGGCTGGGGCTCCGCAGCACCAGACCTCGTCCGTACCTGAGGGCCCGTCGTTCGACGACGTGCCAGGAGAGGTAGCCGACCGCGAGGGAGGCGACGACGGAGACGACGGCGAAGAGCGGCCGCGACTCGAGGGGCCCGAAGGCCGAGATGATCAGCTGCTGGAGGACGAAGCCGTAGATGTAGGTGCCGTAGCTGGGGTCGCCGAGACGGGTGACCGCACGGGCGCCGTCCCACTGGCGGGTGCCGAGGTAGACGACCATGACGGTGCCCAGGGGGACCATGAGGATCGACAGGGACGCTCCCAGCGCCATGAGCAGGACGAGGACCGCCAGCGAGGCGGCGGCGGCTCTGGCGTCCGGGCGCCACCGGCTGGAGCGGATGGTGGCGGCGGCGAAGAAGTAGGCGACGAGCTCGACGCGCAGGGCGACGGGGACCAGGGCGCCGTCGAGCACGCTGGTGGAGATCAGGCGCCAGCCGACGACGGCGAGGACGGCTGCCACGACGGCCAGGCGTGCCGGGCTCCTCAGCCAGCCCCGCACGCCGGCGACCGCGAGCATCACGTAGGCGAGCACCTCGACACCCAGCGTCCACAGCACGCCGTTGACGGCCTGGGAGGGGTTGCCCTCGAACGCGCCGGGCAGGTCGTAGGTGTAGGGGAAGACCAGCAGGTTGCGCACGAAGTACAGGTAGGTCTGCGGGTCGCTCCAGTAGGCGTCGGACGAGGTGATGAGCGGGACGACCACGAAGGTGACGAGCAGGAGCATCACGAGGAGGCCGGGCATGAGCCGGAAGGCGCGCTTGGCGGCGAAGGACAGGGGGCGCGGGTCTGCCAGCCAGCTGCCGCAGACGAGGTAGCCGCTGACGACGAAGAAGACGATGACCCCGACGCGTCCGAGGTCGAAGACGAAGTCCCCGAAGGGGGCGACGGGGATGACCGTGCCCCCGTCCGGTCCCAGGAGCGAGTAGGAGTGGCTGACGACCACCGCTGCGGCCGCCACGATGCGGAGCACCTCGAAGCCCTGCGGACGCCCCGGCCGCACGTCGGTCGCGGTCAAGGAGGTCGATGCCATGTGTCCCCGTCGAGGTCGTGGAGCGAGGCCGGCGGATCCGGACGCGTCGCCCACCGGTCCGCAAGGTAGCCGAGGGGGGTCGGGCGGGCGGGCCTCGTCGACGTCGGCCCCCTGGCAGGGGGGCGCCAGTCCCTCTACCGGGCGTCCGGCCCGGCCAGGAACTCCCTCTCCCCGCGCCGCGTCTCGAGACGGCGCAGCAGGCGCGCGCTCACGCTGAGCCCGCGGTCCCAGCCGACCGCGAGCGAGAGCCGTGACAGGGCCAGGAGCGCCGCCGAGAGGGGGCGCCGCACCACGTCGTGGGAGTCGAGGGAGACGAGCAGGCGCAGCGGGGCCGGCAGGCCCCGCAGCGTGCGGCCCGCGTCGAGGTCGCCGACGAGGTCGCGGTGGTGGAGGTGGATCTGCGCGCGCCCGGCGCCCTGGCGGTAGGCGTCCCGCAGGAAGTGGGGCAGCAGCCGGGTGTGGACGTGCTGAGCGCCCAGCTCCCGCCGGAAGACCCCCCGGGCGCCGTGGCGCAGGCACCGCAGCCCGAAGTCGCGGTCGGAGTGGTTCGTCGTCGTGAAGTCGGCCGACTCGTACGGGACGTGCTCGAGCAGGCGCCGGGGGACGGAGATGTTGCCCCCCCACAGACGACGCAGGACCTCCTCCTCGTCCCGCTCGTAGGCCCGGCACACCGCCTCGTACTCGGCGGCGTACAGCTCGGTCGCGAAGCGCTCGAGACCGCCCTGACCGGTGGCGGTGGGCATGTAGCCGACCACGACGAGGTCCTCCCCGTCGCGCGCGCTCTCGTGCGCGGCCGCATGGCCCGCGGCCAGGTGCGCGTCGGGGACCACGTCGTCGTCGAGGAACAGGACGACGTCGCCGGTGCTGCACGAGGCGCCGTGCTGGCGCGCGGCGGCCCCCCCGCGGCGGGGCGAGGCGAGGCGCCGGAGCCTGTGGTCGTCGGCCGCCAGGGCGTCCAGCACCTGCACGGCGCCCTCGTCCTCGCCGTCCACGACGACGAGGACCTCCCGCACCGCCGGGTCCTCCAGAAGCGGCGTGAGGACCCGCGGGAGCAGGTGGCTGCGCTGGTGGGTGGGCACGACGACGGAGACGGGGGCGGGCACGCACCGATGATCGCACCGGGAGGTGGATCGAGCGCCTCGTGCCGATGCGGAGGCGGGACGCCGGCTCCTGCGGGCGGACGAGCCGTCACGCAGGGTGGCGGCGCTACGTCGTTCGGGGGGTTGTTCCCGCAGACAGGGGACGTTGCGCGCACCATTGATGCGCTGGGGCTACGGCATCTTCTACTGTCCGTGATCAGGAAGACCGCAAGAGCGACGGAAGGACAGCGATGCCAGGCGCGCAGGAGCAGCACCCGTGCCGCGAGCTCGCGACGGTCGCCCCTCGCGCCGGTGCGACGCCGTGCTGAGGGTGCTGGAGGACCAGCGGGTCCGCGCCGCCGACGCGCTCCCCGAAGGGGTGGCGTACTACTACGCCTCCGGCTCCGGGGACGAGGAGACGCTCGGCGAGGCCGAGGCGGCGTGGCGCTCCTTCCGGCTGCGGCCCCGCCCGCTGCGCGACGTCTCCACGGTCGACCTGTCCACCCGGCTGCTGGGTGCGAGCCTGGCGAGCCCCCTGGGCGTCGCGCCCTCGGCCTTCCACCGGCTGGCGCACCCCGACGCCGAGGCCGCCACCGCCCGCGCCACGGGCGACGCGGGAGGGCTGTTCGTGCTCTCGACGCGCAGCTCGCTGCCGCTGGAGGACGTCGCGGCGGCGGCCACGGGGCCGTGGTGGTTCCAGGTCTACGTCATGCGCGACCGCGACCTCACCGCCCGCGTGGTGGAGCGAGCCGCCGCGGCGGGCGCCGGCGCCCTGGTCCTGACGGGCGACACGCCCTACGTCGGGATCAAGAAGGGCCTGCAGGGCACGCGGATCGACCTGCCCGAGGACCACTTCCTCGTCAACCTGCGCCAGCACCTCGCGCCGGGGGCCGACAGCGCGCACGCCGCCTCCCAGGACCCGTCCATCACGCTGGAGACCATCGCGTGGCTGCGCGAGGTCAGCGGCCTGCCCGTGCTGGTCAAGGGCGTGCTGCGCGGTGACTCGGCCGTGGAGTGCCTGGACGCCGGCGCCGCCGGCGTCCTGGTCTCCACCCACGGCGGGCGCCAGCTCGACCGCGCCGTCCCCAGCGCGCTGGCCCTCGCCGAGGTGGTCGACGCCGTCGACGGCCGGGGGCTCGTGCTCGTCGACGGCGGGATCCGTTCCGGCGTCGACGTCCTGACCGCCCTGGCCCTCGGCGCCGACGCCGCGCTGCTGGGCCGCCCCGCGCTGTGGGCCCTCGCCGCGGGCGGGCAGGACGGCGTCCGCCGCTGCCTCGAGGCCGTCCGCGACGACCTCGCGCACGCCGCGGCGCTGGCCGGGTGCGCCCGTCTCTCCGACGTCGACCGCACCCTCGTCGCGCCGGCTCCGAACCAGCACCACCGCCTCTCGTGAGCGGCTCCGGGGGCGGCGCTCGCCCGCCGGTCGCCGCCGCACCGGGGGCCCGCCCGCACCACGACCACCCGACCACCCAGCGCACCACCAGGGGGACCGCATGACCGCCGCACCCGAGAGCCCGGGACCCGACAGCACGGCTCCGGAGACCGCCGACATCCCCGTCGTCATCTTGTGCGGGGGGATGGGGACCCGCCTGCGCGAGGCCAGCGAGAAGCTGCCCAAGCCGCTCGTGGACATCGGCGGCGTGCCGATCCTGTGGCACATCATGAAGATCTACAGCGAGCACGGGTACCGCAAGTTCGTGCTCGCGCTCGGCTACAAGAGCGAGCTCATCAAGCGCCACTTCCTCGACCTGCGCGAGCAGGCCAGCGACTTCACGCTCCACCTCGCGGGCGACCACGTGCCGCAGTTCCACGACGGCGGCGGCACGCCCGAGGACTGGGAGGTGACCTTCGTCGAGACGGGCCTGTCCACCGGCACGGGGGCGCGCATCGCCCGCCTCGCCGACCACCTCCCCGGGGGCACGTTCGCCCTCACCTACGGCGACGGCGTCAGCGACGTCGACCTCACCCGGCAGCTGGCCCACCACCGCGAGTCCGGGCGCGTCGCCACGGTGACGGGCGTCCACCCCACCAGCCGCTTCGGGGAGATGCGCCTGGACGAGAGCGGCACCGCGGTGGAGGAGTTCAACGAGAAGCCGACCGTGGCCACCGGCTGGGTCAGCGGAGGGTTCTTCCTCTTCGAGCGCGCCTTCCTCACCGACTACCTCGGCGACGACCCGGACCTGATGCTCGAGAAGCAGCCCCTCCAGCGGCTCGCCCGGGACGGGCAGCTGAGCCTGTTCGCCCACGAGGGCTTCTGGGGCAGCATGGACACCTACCGGGACTGGCTGGACCTCAACGGCCGCTGGGACTCCGGTGAGGCCGCCTGGAAGACCTGGGAGGACTGACGCGGCCCGCGCGCCGCACCGACCCCGCCCGGAGCACCACGTACCCCTCCGCACCCCACGCACCCACCCCTGGAGCACCTGTGCGCGTACTCGTCACCGGCAGCGAGGGCTACCTCGGCTGCCTGCTCGGCCCCGCGCTCGCCACGCGCGGGCACGAGGTCGTCGGCCTCGACACCGGCTTCTTCACCACCGGCTGGCTCTACAACGGCGTCGAGCGCACCACCTCGACGCTGCTCAAGGACGTCCGCGACGTCACCGTGGACGACCTGCGCGGCTTCGACGCCGTCGTGCACATGGCCGAGCTGTCCAACGACCCGCTCGGCGACCTGCTCGGCGAGGTCACCTACGCCGTCAACCACCACGGCTCGGTGCGCCTGGCGACCCTGGCCAAGGAGGCCGGCGTCAGCCGGTTCGTGCACATGTCCTCGTGCAGCGTCTACGGCGTGGCCGACGGCGTCGTGGACGAGACCTCGCCGACCAACCCCCAGACCGCGTACGCGATCTGCAAGGAGCTCGTGGAGAAGGACGTCTCGGCGCTGGCCGACGACGACTTCTCGCCGACCTTCCTGCGCAACGCCACGGCCTTCGGCGCCTCGCCCCGCATGCGCTTCGACATCGTCCTCAACAACCTCTCCGGGCTGGCCTGGACGACGGGCGAGATCGCGATGACGAGCGACGGCAGCCCGTGGCGCCCGCTCGTGCACGCGCTCGACATCGGCAAGGCCATCCGCTGCGTGCTCGAGGCGCCGCGCGAGGCCGTCCACGCCGAGGTCTTCAACGTCGGCAGCGACGAGCAGAACTACCGCGTGCGCGACATCGCGGAGAAGGTGGCGGCCGCCTTCCCGGGCTGCACCACGAGCTTCGGCGAGCCGGGGGCCGACAACCGCAGCTACCGGGTGAGCTTCGCCAAGATCCACGCGCAGCTGCCGGGCTTCTCCTGCGACTGGGACGCCGACAGCGGCGCCCGCCAGCTCCAGGAGGTCTTCTCCCGCACCGCGATGGACGCCGCGACCTTCTCCGGGCGCGGGCACACCCGCCTGAAGCAGCTCGAGCACCTGCTGCGGACCGAGCAGCTGGACCCCGAGCTGTTCTGGACGACGCGATGAGGCTGGTGCCCACCGCCCTCGAGGGCCCCGTGGTCGTGGAGCTCGAGCACCGGGCCGACGACCGCGGCTTCTTCGCCCGCACCTTCGACCGCGCGATCTTCGCCGAGGCCGGCCTCGAGGCCGTCGTCGAGCAGGCCAACCTCTCGTACAACCACCGCGCGGGCACGCTGCGGGGCATGCACTACCAGCTGCCCCCGGCCACCGAGGCCAAGCTGGTGCGCTGCACCGCGGGGGCGATCCTGGACGTGGTCGTCGACGTGCGCCCGGGCTCCCCGACGCGCCTGCAGCACGTGGCCGTCGAGCTGTCGGCGGAGAACCGGCGGGCGCTCTACGTGCCGCCGATGTTCGCCCACGGCTACCTGACGCTCACCGACGGCGCGGAGGTCGTCTACCAGGTGAGCGAGGCCTACACCCCGGGCGTCGAGCGCGGGCTGCGGCACGACGACCCGGCGCTCGGCATCGACTGGCCGCTGCCGGTCGCCGTCATCAGCGAGAAGGACGCGGCCTGGCCGCTGCTGGAGGAGGACGCGTGATCCTCGTCGACACGGCGCTGGCGCGCCGCGAGGCCGAGGGCCGCCCCGTCCGGGTCGCGATGGTCGGCGCCGGCTTCATGGGGCGCGGCGTCGCCAACCAGATCATCGGCAGCACGCCCGGCATGCGGCTCGTCGGGGTCTCCAACCGCCACCTCGACGGGGCCGTGCGGGCCTACCGCGAGGCGGGCGTGGAGGACGTCGACGTGGTCGAGGACGCGGCGTCGGCGTCGGCCTCGATCGCCGCGGGCCGCCCCGTCGTCACCGAGGACGCGCTCGCATTGGTGGCGGCCGACGGCGTGGACGTCGTCTGCGACGTCACGGGAGCCGTCGAGTTCGGCGCCGAGGTGACCCTGGCGGCCTTCGCGGCCGGCAAGCACGTCGTCACCATGAACGCCGAGCTCGACGGCACCGTGGGCCCGCTGCTGGCCGTCCTGGCCGAGCGCGCCGGCGTCGTCTTCTCAGGCGTGGACGGCGACCAGCCGGGCGTGGAGGTCAACCTCCACCGCTTCGTCACCGGCCGCGGCCTCACCCCGCTCGTCCTGGGCAACATCAAGGGGCTGCAGGACACCCAGCGCACCCCGACGACGCAGGCCGGCTTCGCCGCGAAGTGGGGCCAGGACCCCGCCATGGTCACGAGCTTCGCCGACGGGACGAAGGTCTCCTTCGAGCAGGCCATCGTCGCGAACGCCACGGGCATGACGGTGGAGCGCCGGGGCATGGGGGGGCGCGACCACCGCGGTCACGTCGACGAGCTGACCGGCGCCTACGACGTCGAGCAGCTGCGCGAGCTGGGCGGCGTCGTGGACTACGTCGTCGGTGCCCAGCCGGGGCCGGGCGTCTTCTGCCTGGCCACCGTCGAGGACCCGAAGCAGCGCCACTACCTCGACCTCTACAAGCTGGGGCAGGGACCGCTCTACAGCTTCTACACGCCCTACCACCTCTGCCACTTCGAGGTCCCGGCGTCGCTGGCCCGCGCGGTCCTGTTCGACGACGCCGTCATCCGGGCGGACGGCGCCCCCCGCGTCGAGGTCGTCGCCACGGCCAAGCGCGACCTGGCGGTGGGCGAGGTGCTCGACGGCCTCGGGGGCTACGACACCTACGGCGAGGCGGAGACCGCCGCGGCGACCCGCGCCGAGCGGCTGCTGCCGATGGGCGTCGCCGAGGGCTGCCGCGTGCTGCGCCCCGTGCGCCAGGGCTCGACGCTCACCGAGGACGACGTCGAGCTGCCCGCGGGGCGGCTGGTGGACGACCTGCGGCGCCAGCAGGCCGAGCTCTTCGCCGCGGAGCCCGCGCCTGGCGCCTGAGCGCCTCCGCCCGGGCGACTCCCGGCAGCCGGTCCCCTCAGGGTCCGGCTGCCGGTGCGCCGTCGTCCCCGGTGGCCAGCGCGGCCGCGTGCCCGGGGACCGCCAGGCCCCACGTGCGCAGGCGCCGCGACGCGAGCTCCTGCCCCCCCACGAGCGCGCCGTCGCACCCGGGGTCGACGACGAAGCTCGCCAGGTCCCGCGCGAGCCCCTCGCCGGTCGCCTTCACCACGGCCTCCTTGCGCACCCAGACGGCCAGGAACCGCGCCGCGAGGTCCTGCCCGCCCGCCAGCACCCAGTCGCGCTCGCGCGGGGGCAGCAGCGCGAGCGCCACGTCGCGGGCGTCGGGGGGTCCGGGCAGCCGCTCCAGGTCGACCCCCACGGGCCGCTCCGCCAGGACCAGCAGGCCCTGCTCGCCGCTCGAGCTGGCGGAGGTGAACAGCACCCGGCCGTCGGGGGCCGCCACCCGGCGCGGCCCCGGTCCGGGCAGGAGGCGCACGCCGTCCGGGTCCGCGCCGCACTCCTGGCCGACCGCGCGGCGCAGCAGCACCCGCCGGGCGAGCAGTCGAGCCGCGGCGTCGGGCGGCAGGTCGGCGAGGCGCCGGCGGTCGTCGGCGTCCAGCCGGGCGGACCGCTCGTCCTCCGGGGCGGGGACCAGGCGGGTCCGCCACACCACCGCGCCACCCGTCGTCCCCGGCAGGCGGACGAGGCGCGTCGCGCCCGCCGGGGACGGGAGGGCACCGGGCGGAGCGCCGCCGCCCGCCTCCGGCGGGATCACGGCATCTGGAGGACCCGGGCCACCACCCGTGCCGTCTCGGTCACCTGGGGCGCCAGCAGCATCGCGTGGTGGTCGCCGTCGAGGGGCACGAGGTCCAGGCGCCGCAGGCGCGGCGCCCAGCCCAGGTCGTCCCCGCGGGCCTCGCGCGCCTCGGCGGAGGTGAGCACGACGACCGGGAAGTCGACGGGCCGCACCCGCGTCTGCAGCACGGCCCGCCCGTCCTGGTGGTTGCGCACGCGCGAGCGGGTGGCGGTGTCGGGGACGGTGACGCCCGCGACGATCCCGCCGTGCTCCTGCCTGCTGCGCTCCTCCCTGCCGCGCTCCTCGCGCCGCATCCGGGCTCGTCGGACGGCGCCGCGCGCCACGTCGTCGACGCGCGCGAGCGGCGTCGCCCAGGAGGTGGGGGCGATGGTGTCGAGGAGGACGGCGGCGCCGCGGCGGTCGCCGAGCGCGCGCGCCACCTCCAGGGCCACCAGTCCCGACGCCGAGTGGCCGAGCACGTGCACCGGCCCCTCGGGCAGCTGGTCGGCGATGAGCTCCGCGGCGCGGTGGCCGTCCGCCACGAGGTCGGGCACCTGGTCGCCCTCGGGCGGCAGCGACCGCATGAGGGTCCACAGGGCGGCGTCGGGCAGGGCCTGCGCGAGCGCGTGCTGCAGGACGACGGACTCGGCGCCGTCGCGGGCCACGAGCACGACGGGGGCTCCGCCGGTGCCGCGGCGGACCTGCAGCAGGCGGGCCGGGACCGCGCCGGTCGCGGTGGCCGGCTCCGGGTCGGTGCCGAGCGCGGCGATGCCGCGCGCCGTCGGCGCCAGCACGAGCTGGTGCAGGGGGACGACGAGGTCGAGGTCGGAGCGCAGGCGCCCGACCAGGCGCGCGGCGAGCAGCGAGCTGCCGCCCGCGGCGAAGAAGTCGTCGTCGAGGCCGAGCCCGCCCTCGGCGAGCACGTCCCGCAGCACGTCGAGCACCGCCAGCTCGCGCGGGGAGGAGCCGGCGGGCGCGCCGTCGGCCTGCGCCCCTGGCAGGGCGGGTGCCGCCGCGCGCACGTGCTCGCCGGCGAGCCGGCGCAGGCCGGCGCGGTCGAGCTTGCCGCTGGGCACCCGGGGGAGGGCGTCGACCGCGACCACCGCGTCGGGCACCCAGGCGGGCGGCAGCACCCCGGCCAGGGCCTCCCGCACGCCGGGCACGTCCGGCGCGACGAGGCCGACCAGGCGCGTGCGCCCCTCGGTGACCACCTCGACCGCGGCCTCGCGCACCCCGGGCAGGCGGCCGAGGGCGGCCTCGACCTCGCCCAGCTCCACCCGCTGGCCGCGGAGCTTGACCTGCCGGTCGCGGCGACCGCGGTACTGGAGCCGGCCGTCGGCACCCCAGCGCACGAGGTCGCCGGTGGCGTACCAGCGGACGGCGCGGCCCCCGACCTCCTCGACCGAGAAGGCCGCGGCGGCCGGGTCGTCCGCGGCGACGCCCTCGTAGCCGGCGGCCACGCAGGGGCCGCCGATGCGGAGCTCGCCGACCGCGCCGGGCGGGAGCCGGCGGCCGGCGGCGTCCACGACCCGCACGGTGGTCCCGGGGTGCGGGCTGCCGATGGGCAGCGGCTCCCCGGACGTCGCGTCCGCGAGCGTGATGTCGGCCGCCGTGGCGGTGACGACGGCCTCGGTCGGACCGTAGACGTCCAGCAGCCGCGTCTCCGGCAGGAGCCGGTGGTGCAGCACCGCGAGGGACGGCGGGACGACGTCGCCGCCCGCGAGCGCGCGCCGCAGGGAGACCAGCGAGCCCGGTCCGGCGGCTCCCAGGACGGCCTCGAGGACCGCCGGGACGACGCAGACGTCCGTGACGGCGTGGTCGTCGACGAGCTGGGCCAGGGCGAGCGGGTCGGCGACCTGCTCGTCCCGCGGGAGCACCAGGCAGCCGCCCGTGGCGAGCACCCAGAACAGGTACACGGAGGCGTCGAAGGCGAGCGTCGACTGCAGCAGGAAGCGCGCCTCCTCCGTCCCGAGGAGCTCGCGGTAGGAGAGGGAGCGGGCCACGACGGCGCCGTCGGGGACCCGCACGGCCTTCGGCGCGCCCGTCGAGCCCGACGTCGGCATGACGTAGGCGAGGTCGGTCGGGGTGCGCACCGGCCAGGCCGGCGGGGCGGGGGCGGGCCGGTGCGGCGCGCCGTCGTCGTCGGTGGGGACGGGCGTGGTGCCGGTGGCGGCGGCGAGGGCCTCCGCCCACGCGGGCTCGCCCACGACGGCGGAGGCGCCGGCGCGGCGGGCGACCAGCGCCTGCCGCGCCGGGGGGTGCCCGATGTCGACCGGCACGTACGCCGCCCCCGCGCGGAGCACCGCCAGGAGGTTCACGAGCAGGCCCGGCACGCGCCGGCTGGGGACGGCGACGCGGTCGCCGGGGCGCACGCCGGCGGCGACGAGCGCCGCGGCGAGGGCGTCGACCCGAGCCAGCAGCTCCTCGCCGGTGACGGCGCCGTCGTCGCTCACCAGCACGGGCCGCTCGCGGGACATCCCCGCCAGCACGTGCGCGAGCAGGTCCTCCTCGGGCTCCGGCCCCGCCGTGCCCTCCCAGGCCGCGAGCCGGCGCTGCTCGTCCTCGTCGAGCAGCTCGAGCGCGCCCAGGGGCGTCGCGGGGTCCGCCAGCGCCGCGTCGAGCAGGCGCAGCACGGTGTCCAGGAGGGCGTCCGCGGCGTCGCGGTCGAGCCGGGAGGGGTCGTGCTCCAGGCGGAGGCCGACCCGGTCGCCGCGCACCCGGACGGTCCACGACTGCTCGGCCTTGGGCGGACCGAGCGGCAGGTCGAGGTGCGCCACCGCCGGTCCGCCGGCGCCCAGGGCCGCGTGCTCGTCGCCCTCGAGGAGGTTGACGTAGACGCGGGGCAGCACGGCCGCGGGGTCGGCCCCGCGGCTGCGCAGGACGTCGACGACCTGGTCGAGGGGTGCCGGCGCCGACATGGCGGCGGCCACCGCTGCGCGCACCCCACCGGCCGCGGCCAGCAGCGAGCGGTCGAGGACGTCGTCGACGACGAGCGACGCGGTCTCCACGAGGAAGGCGACGACGTCCTCGCTGCCGGGGTGCTGCCAGCGCAGGTCCAGGGGCGCGGCGAGGGCCGGGCTCCTGGGGCCGGCGAGCCCGCCGGGCCCGGACCGGGACAGGGCCGCGGCGACCACCGCCGTCACGACGGCGAAGGGCGTGAGCCCGTGCGAGTCGGTGACGCGCGCCAGGCGGGCGGAGACGGCGCGCGGCAGCTCGCGCACGCGCACGCCCGCGCGCGTCCCGGCCGCCGCCGGCGGCTCGGCGTCGGGTCCGGCGGCGCGCAGCAGCTCCTCGGCGCGCGCGGCGGCGGCGGCGCGCGCGGCGGGCGCGGCGGACGCCTCGCGCAGCGCGCGCGCCACGTCACGGGGCGAGGGCGCGGACGGCAGGTGGAGCGGGCTGCCCGTCGTGGCCGCCCCGTAGCGCTCGCCGAGCTCGTCGAGGAGCACCGAGAGGGACGTGGCGTCGCACGCGACGTGGTGGACGACGAGCACGAGCACGTGGTCGTCGTCGGCGAGGCGGGCGAGCCCCGCGCGCCACAGCGGGCCCGCGAGCAGGTCCAGCGGCTCCTCGGCGAGGGCCGTGACCCACGTGGTCGCCGCCGCCGGCAGGCGCCGCCCGCCGGCCGCCCCGGGTGCGTCGCCGTCGAGCGCGACCCGGCGGACGTCCGGCTCCGCGTCGTCGGCGAGCACCTGCACGACGCCGTCGGCGTCGGGGCGCACCCTGCTGCGCAGCCACTCGTGGCGCTCGGGCAGCGCCCGCAGCGCCGCGAGCAGGGCCGCCTCGTCCAGCACCCCCGCGAGGCGCAGCACGACCGCCTCGGAGTAGGCGGTCGAGCCCGGGTCCAGGAGCTGCAGGACCGCGAGGCGCTCCTGGTTCGGGGCCAGGCGCCCAGGTGCCCGTCGCCGGGCGCGCAGCGCCTCGGCGAGCCGGGCGCGGCGCAGGGCGGCCGCGTCCTGCGCGGGCTGCCGGTCGTCCGCGGGCTGCTGGTCCTGCGCGGGCAGCCGGTCGGGCTCGGGCGGGCGGTCCTGCTCGGGCGGGCGGTCCTGCTCGGTCGTCTCGGAGATGCTCATCGGTCCTCCACCCGTGCGAGGAGGCGCGCCACCTCGTCGTCGTCCAGCTCGTCCAGACGGGACAGGAGCTCCTCGACGTCGTCGACGCCCAGGTCGCCCGACCCGTCCGAGGTCTTCGGGGCCGGTGCGCCCCCGGATGGCTCGGCCGCGGGGTCCGCCGGCGCACCGGTCGGCGGGGACCCGACGGGACCGCCGGTGCGCTCGGGGTCCAGGCGGTCGAGCAGGCTCGCGACGTCGCGAGCCCGCGGGGCCGCGAGCACGTCGCGCAGGTCCACGTCGAGGCCCGTCTCGGCGCGCAGCCGCGCCACCATGCGCGCGGCCAGCAGGGACTGGCCCCCCAGCGCGGTGAAGGTGCGGTCGACCCCCACGGGCCGCCCGAGCAGCTCCTCCCACACCGCCACCACGAGGTGCTCGGTGGGCGTCGTGGGCGGGGCGCCGCCCGAGGGCGGGGAGGGGCGCGGCAGACGGACCCGGTCGACCTTGCCGGCGGTCGTCTCGGGCAGCTGGTCCACCACGACGAGGACGCCGGGGACGGCCCACTCCGGCAGCTGGGAGAGGAGGGCGTCGCGCAGGTGCTCGACGTCGGGCTCGTGGCCCGCGACCGGCTGCACCCACCCGACGAGGACGGGCTCGCCCTGCACCAGCTCGAGCACGCCGGCGACGCCGCGCGTGACGGCGGGCAGGGCGGTGAGGGCGGCGTCCACCTCCTCCAGCTCGACGCGGAAGCCGCGCACCTTGACCTGCGCGTCGTCGCGACCGAGGAACTCCAGCACCCCGTCCGCGCGGGTGCGCACCCGGTCGCCCGTCCGGTACCACCGGCGCTCGTCGCGGACGACGAACCGCTCGGCCGTGCGCGCGGGGTCGTCGAGGTAGCCGTCGGCGAGCAGGTGCCCGCCCAGCAGCAGCTCGCCCTCGGCGCCGGGCGGCCGCCGCCGGCCCTGCGCGTCGGCCACGCGGGCCACCACGCCCAGCACGGGCCGGCCCACCGGCACGCGCACGCCCTCCCCGTCCTCGGCCCGGCAGGTGTGCGCCAGCGACCAGACGGTGGACTCCGTGGGCCCGTACTCGTTGACGAGCGCGGTGCCCGGCAGCACCTCCCGGTGGGCGCGCACCAGCGAGGGCGTGCACGCCTCGCCGCCGAGCGTCACGAGCTCGAGCGAGGCCAGGTCCTCGGGCTCGGCGAGGTCCAGCAGCAGCCGGTGGTGGGAGGGGACGACGTCGAGCTGGCCCACGCCGTGGCGCAGCACGAGAGCCGCGAGGCGGGCGGGGTCCAGGCGGTCGGTGCGCTCGGCGAGCACCAGCTCGCCGCCGGTCCACAGGTACCAGGCGATGATGCCGAGCGCGGCGTCGAAGGCCAGGTCGTGGGCCACCAGCGCGGTCCTCGGGCGCTGGGGGTAGGCGTGCAGGCGCGCCCGGGTGGAGGCCGCCAGCGCGGCGTGACCCACGACGACACCCTTGGGCTCGCCCGTGGTGCCCGAGGTGAACAGCACGTAGGCCGGGTCCTGCGGGGCCGGCTCGACGTCCGGCGCCGCGGCGTCGTCCAGCTCGTCCACCTCGTCCAGGACGTCGCGGTCGAGCACCGCGGAGGCGGCGCAGGCGGCCACCAGCCTCCGCAGGCGCGCGGGGGGCTGCTCCTCCCCGACGGGGACGACGACCGCGCCGGCCCGCCAGCAGCCGACGAGCGCGGCGACGGCGTCGGCGCACCCGTCCAGGGCGAGGACCACGCGGTCCCCGGGACGGGTGCCGCGCGCCGCCAGCAGCGCGGCGAAGGACCCGGCGCGCGCCCACAGGGCGGCCCGTGACCAGCTGCCGTCGCCGTCGCGGACCGCGACGGCGCGCGGGTCCTGCTCGAGCTGGGCCCGCACCTGCTGGAGCAGGAGGCCCGCGGGCGGCGCAGCGGGGTCGCGCTCGAGGTCGGCGAGCGCGCGGTCCTCCTCGGCGGTGGTGAGCGGCAGCTCGGCGGCGGGGGAGTCCGGGTCGGCGACGGCGCGGCGCAGCAGGCGCTCCCAGCGGTCCAGGAGCGTCTCGACGGTGCGCGAGGACAGCCGGTCGCGGTGCACCGCCTCGACGGCCAGACCGCCGTCGCGGTGCTGCAGGTACAGGTCGAGCTCGGCGTAGGCCATCGCCCCCGGTCGGCTGCGCCGCTCCACGAGGCGGTCCGGCGCCAGGCCCTGGGGCGCCTCGAGGAGGTTGAGCAGGACGGGGACCGCCGCGGCGCGCTCGCCCTCCGCCAGCGAGCGCAGCGGCACCTCCAGCGGCAGCCACGCGTGCTCGGCGGCGGCCGCCGCGCTCGTCGACGTGCGGCGGACCACCTCGCGGAAGGAGGGGTCGCCCGAGACGTCCACGGGCACGAGTCCGGTGCCGATGAGGCAGCCGACGAGGCGGTCGAGCTCGACGGCCCCGCGCCCGGAGGTCGGGGTGCCGAGCAGGACCTCGGGCTGGTCGCCGGTGCGGGCGAGCAGGGTGCCGAGGGACGCGGCCAGCACCGTGAAGGTCGTCGTGCCCGCGGCGGCGGCCAGCTCGCGCGCGCCGTCCACCAGGTCGGCGGGCAGGAGCCGCGCCACGACGCCGGGCTGGGAGACCTCCGCGCTCCCGGGGCCGTCGAAGGGCAGGGCGCGCGGCCCGGCGGCCGCGCCACGCCGCAGCACCTCCGCGAGGGCCGCGCTCGCGGCCTCCCGCTCGTCCGCCGGCCGGTCGACCTCGGGGGCGGCGACGTCCACGGGCGTCAGGGGGGACGGCGCCGGCAGGGCGGACGCGTCCCCGCCGCTGCGCACGAGCGCGTCCACCTCCTCCACGAGGAGCTCCAGGCTCCAGCCGTCGGCGACGGCGTGGTGGACGGCGAGCACGAGCGCGGGGCCGCGCGGCGTCGCGGCCACGGCTGCGGCCAGGAGGGGGGCGCGGCCGAGGTCGAACGGGCGCGCGCCCCAGCGGTCGGCTGCCGCGAGCAGCGCCTGCTCGTCGCCGCCCCGCTCGCCCATCGGGCCCTCGTGCGCCAGGTCGAGGTCCTCGACCGCGAGCTCGACCCGCGGCTCGACGACCTGACCGAGCCCCTCGGCGCCCAGCTCGAAGCGGGTGCGCAGCGCGGGGTGGCGGTCCACGAGGGCCTGCGCGGCCGCGCGCAGCACGGCGGGCGAGGTGCCCGGCGGGGCGAGGAGGACCTCGACGAGGTTGGAGCGGCCCACGCCGCCGGGGGCGTGCTCGAGGAACCAGAACGACTCCTGGCGCGCGGAGGCCGCCCCGCGCTGCGCCCCGGCGCTGCGGGCGGGGGCCGTGACGGGCGCCCGCCCGCGCAGCCGCTCGGCGAGCTCGGCCGGCGTGCCGGCGCCCGCGAGGTCACCGGGGGTGACCGGGCGACCGGTGGTGCTGCGCACCCTCGCCGCCACGCGCGCGGCGGCGAGGCTCTGCCCGCCCGCGCGGTGGAAGTCGGTGCTGCGGTGCACCGGGACGCCGAGGACGGCGGCCATGGCGTCGGCCACCGCGCGCTCGAGGTCGTCGCGCGGCGCCTCGCCGGGCTCGGCCCCGCGGTCGGGGGCGGGCAGGGCGCGCCGGTCCACCTTGCCGCCGGGCGTCAGCGGCAGGGCCTCGAGGACGAGGACCGCCCCCGGTCGCAGGTGGGTCGGCAGACGCTCCG
>Ga0210040_10002306_pt1 | contig 27133 bp, 23 predicted proteins | sample CryGeyCG12114_NA_FD_185462 | JGI IMG/M metagenome (GOLD analysis project Ga0210040, IMG submission 185462) | Groundwater microbial communities from aquifer - Crystal Geyser CG19_WC_8/21/14_NA (SPAdes) (version 2) | ecosystem: Environmental > Aquatic > Deep subsurface > Groundwater | place: USA... | reverse complement strand
TGTGGGAGTGCGTGGAGCGGGCGACGAGAATCGAACTCGCGTTCTCAGCTTGGGAAGCTGATGTTCTGCCGCTGAACTACGCCCGCGGCGGTGGTGCGGATCCGATGGTACCCGCCAGCGCGGGCATCGCGGACAGTCGCTGCAGGAGGTCGGCGAGCCGCCCAGGACCGACGCGGCGTCAGGTGGCACCCACGCCGGGACGGTCGCCGTCGTGCGCCCGGGGCTACTCGGGCTGCGGGTCCGGCCGTCGCGGGCTGCCGGGTCCCTGGCCCTCGGTCGCCCCGCCGGGGGCGTCACCCGGCGAGCCGCTGCTGTGCGCAGGTCCCTGTCCCGGCGTCGGGCCGTGTCCCTCGGGGGTTCGCGCCGGGGCCTGGTCGGCCGGCGGCGGGCCGGTGCGGTCGCCGGTCACCGAGGGCGTGTCCAGCGTCGCTCCCGAGCTGGCCGTGTCCTGGGTGACCGGGGGAGCGCTGCTCGGGTCGACCTGGGCGAGCATCGCCTGGTCGATCTGCGCCGTCTCGGCCGGCGTGGCCCCGACCGGCTTCGGCGCCTCGACGGTCACGTCGGGCGTGACGTCGGACCTGCCGGTCATGAGGCTGCTGCCGACGTCCGCTGCGGCGCCGACGAGCGCTGGTTGCGGGGCGACCAGCGAGCGGGCGAGGATCTGCGAGACGTCCAGGACCTGCACGCCGTCCTTGGCCTCACCCGACTGCTGCTTGGCGGTGACGGCGTCGGACAGCATGACCATGCAGAACGGGCAGGCGGTCGACACGATGTCGGGGTCCAGGCCCAGCGCCTCATCGGTGCGCTCGACGTTGATGGACTTGCCGATCTTCTCCTCCATCCACATGCGCGCGCCGCCGGCTCCGCAGCAGAAGCCCCGCTCCTTGCAGCGCGGCATCTCCTGGCTGTTGAGACCGTTGATGGCGTCGAGGATCTCGCGTGGAGGCGTGTAGACCTTGTTGTGGCGGCCCAGGTAGCACGGGTCGTGGTAGGTGACCTTCTCGTCGACCGGCGCGACCGGGACGAGGTGGCCGTCGGCGAGCAGCGACGCGAGCAGCTGCGTGTGGTGGACGACCTCGTAGTGACCGCCGAGCTGGGGGTACTCGTTGGCGAGGGTGTTGAAGCAGTGCGGGCAGGTCGCGACGATCTTGACGTCGTGCTCGCGGGTGGCGCCGACGCCGTTGAGCGTCTCGACGTTCTCCGCGGCGAGCATCTGGAAGACGAACTCGTTGCCCAGGCGCCGGGCCGGGTCGCCGGAGCAGGTCTCGCCCGAGCCGAGCACGGCGTACTCCACACCGGCCGTGTGCAGCAGCTCGGCCACGGCGCGGGTCACCTTCTTGCTGCGGTCCTCGAGCGCACCGGCGCAGCCGACCCAGAACAGGTACTCGACCTCGTCGGGGATCTCGCCGTCGACGACGCGCACCTCGAACGGCAGCCCCTCCATCCAGTCGTTGCGGGCCTTGCTGTTGAGACCCCACGGGTTGCCGGTGTTCTCGAGGTTGCGCAGCATCACGCCGGCCTCGCTCGGGAACGCGCTCTCGATGAGCACCTGGTAGCGACGCATGTCGAGGATGTGGTCGACGTGCTCGATGTCGACGGGGCACTGCTCGACGCAGGCGCCGCACGTCGTGCAGCTCCACAGCACGTCGGGGTCGATGACCCCGCCCTCCTCGGCGGTGCCGACGAGCGGCCGCACGGCCTGGTCGTGGTTGGAGCCCAGGACGCGCTCGTAGCCCGACTCGGGGACGTGGCCCCCGTCCGCGCTGTGGGTGCCGGCGTCGTGGAAGTCGGGGACGTGGTCCTCGGGAGCGGTCGTGCTGCCGAGGATGTACGGCGCCTTGGCGAACAGGTGGTCGCGCAGGTTCATGATCAGCAGCTTGGGCGACAGCGGCTTGCCGGTGTTCCAGGCCGGGCACTGCGACTGGCAGCGGCCGCACTCGGTGCAGGTGGCCATGTCGAGCATGGCCGTCCACCGGAAGTCCTCGACCTTGGCGACGCCGAACGTGTCGACCTCGGGGTCGGCCTCCTCCAGCTCGAGCACCTTGCCGCCGCTCATCATCGGCAGCAGGCCGCCGAGGGCGACGCCGTCGGGGTCGCGCTTGGTCAGCACGTTGATCGGCGCGACGAAGATGTGCAGGTGCTTGGAGTAGGTCACCATCACGAGGAAGCCCATGACGACGGCGATCTGGCCGATCACCATGACGTCCTCGATGCGCTCGTTGACGGTCTCGCCGAGCGGCTCGAGCGGGAGGGACAGCAGGTAGGAGACGAACGGCGCGCGCGGCGTCTCCTGCCACGGGCTGACCCCGGTGTTCAGCTGGGCCGCGCGGATCCCGAACAGGGTGAAGATGACCAGGAAGATCATGCCGAGCACGACCCACGCAGCCGTCGTGTGGGACCCGTAGAAGCGCGAGTCCCGGCCGACCGCAGCGGGCTTGGAGCGCAGTCGGATGACCGCGAAGGCGAGCAGGCCGAGCAGCACCGCGAGGCCGAAGAAGTCCTCGAGGAAGCCCAGGACCGGGCTCCGACCGATGAGCGGGATGTGGAAGTCGGCGTCGAACAAGGCGCCGAACGCCTCGAGGATCGTGAACGTGAGGATGATGAAGCCCCAGAACACGAAGAAGTGCGCGATCCCGGGGACGTTCCACTTCAGCAGCCGCGCCTGGCCGAAGACCTCGACGACCTGCCCGAGCAGCCGCTTCGGCCAGCCGTCGAGCCGGCCCGGCGAGGGCTGGCCTGCGGCGATCATGCGGTAGAGGAACCACACCCGCCGGCCGGCCACGGCCAGCGCCGCCACGGTGATGAGCAGACCGAGCACCAGGCGCACGATCATGTGCGTTTCCACGGGACCTCCGGGTACGGGCGGCCGCACAGCGCGCCGCAGCGTCGTTCGAGCGTACGACCGGCAGCCCCGCCGTTCCTACCGGCGAGTAACCGAGCGTCGATCTCCGACGATGGTCCCCGATGGCCGCCCTGCTCGCGCGGCGACCCCCCGGTCGGGACGAGAGCGGGTCAGTAGGCGGCGGCCAGGATCCGCAGTGCTCCCTGCAGCACCAGCGCCGTCAGCGGCCCTGCCAGCAGCAGCGCGAGCACGAGCGCGAGGGCGCGCATGCGCCGGTTCGGTCCGCCGCGCTGGTCGCGCATCTCCGAGAGCACGGGCAGGAGCCTGCCACGACCGCGCCGGCGCGACAGGTCATCGCCCGCCGTCGAGCCGCCGGCTGCGCTGGTCCACGCCCGGACCGCCGTACGGGTAGTCGGCGACGTCCGGCGCGCTGACCTCGTCGAGGCGTGCGTGCTCCTCCGACGTCAGGACGAGGTCGGCAGCACCCAGGTTCTGCGTGAGCTGCTCGAGCGTCCGTGCCCCGAGGATCACGGACGTGACGGCGGGGCGTGCCAGCAGCCAGGCGAGGGCCACCTGCGACATGGGCACCTGGTGGGCCTCGGCGATGGTCTGCACCGCCTCCAGCACGTCCCAGGTGCGCGCCTGCCCGCCGACGCGGTCGTACGCCTCGATGCCGCGCGAGGGATCCTCGCCGAGGCGCGTGGCGCCGGTGGGGCGCGAGTCGCGGGTGTACTTGCCCGACAGCCAGCCGCCGGCGAGCGGGCTCCAGGGCAGCAGCCCCAGGCCGTTGTGCTCGCAGGCCGGGACGATCTCGTGCTCGATCCCGCGGACGAGCAGGCTGTAGGCGGGCTGCAGCGTCACGGGCACGGCCAGGTGCTCCCGCTCCGCGAGGTCGACGGCCTTCTGCACCTGCCAGCCGGTGAAGTTCGACAGACCCGGGTAGTCGATCTTGCCGGCGTGCACGGCGTCGTCGAGGAAGCGCAGGGTCTCCTCGAGCGGGGTGTGCGGGTCCCAGGCGTGCACCTGGTAGAGGTCGACGTGGTCCACGCCGAGACGGGTGAGCGAGGCGTCCAGCGCACGGCGCAGGTGGCGGCGCGAGCTGCCGAGGCCGTTGGGCTCGTCGGCCATGGGGAACCGGCCCTTGGTCGCGAGCACGACGCGGTCGCGGACCTCGGCGGGACGAGCGGCCAGCCACCGCCCGACGATCGTCTCCGAGACGCCGGCGGAGTAGACGTCGGCGGTGTCGACGAGGGTGCCGCCAGCCTCGACGAAGGCGTCGAGCTGCGCGTGGGCCACCTCCTGCGAGCTCTCGTCGCCGAAGGTCATCGTCCCCAGGCACAGGCTCGAGACCGACGCGCCGCTGCGGCCGAGGGTGCGGTGTTCCACGGGGAGCTCCTCCAGGTCGGGTCCGGCACACCTACCCGTCGACGGCGTCCGGACGCCTGCTCGACCGACCGCAGGACTCCTGAGCCTGTCCGGCTCAACTCAGCTCGACAGCCGTCGCGGCGGCGCGTACTCTGAGTCGCAACCACTCAACCCCGTACCGCACGACAGAAGGGCTCCTCCATGGCACGCGCCGTCGGCATCGACCTCGGCACCACCAACTCCTGCGTCAGCGTCCTCGAGGGCGGTGAGCCGTCCGTCATCGCCAACGCGGAGGGCTCCCGCACCACCCCGTCGATCGTCGCCTTCGCCAAGAACGGCGAGGTCCTCGTCGGCGAGGTCGCCAAGCGCCAGGCCGTCACCAACGTCGAGCGCACCATCCGCTCCGTCAAGCGCCACATGGGCACGTCCTGGACGCAGTCGCTCGACGGCAAGGACTTCACGCCGCAGCAGATCAGCGCCTTCGTGCTGCAGAAGCTCAAGCGCGACGCCGAGAGCTACCTCGGCGAGCCGGTCACCGACGCGGTCATCACCGTGCCGGCGTACTTCTCCGACGCCGAGCGCCAGGCCACCAAGGAGGCGGGCGAGGTCGCCGGCCTCAACGTCCTGCGCATCGTCAACGAGCCCACCGCGGCGGCCCTGGCGTACGGCCTGGACAAGGGCGAGAAGGAGCAGACGATCCTCGTCTTCGACCTCGGCGGTGGCACGTTCGACGTGTCGCTGCTCGAGATCGGCGACGGCGTCATCGAGGTCAAGGCGACCTCCGGCGACAACAAGCTCGGCGGCGACGACTGGGACCAGCGCGTCGTCGAGCACCTCGTCAAGCAGTTCCAGCTGTCCAACAACGGCATCGACCTGTCCGGCGACAAGATGGCGATGCAGCGCCTGCGCGAGGCGGCCGAGAAGGCCAAGATCGAGCTGTCGGCGTCGCAGTCCACGGGCATCAACCTGCCCTACATCACCGCGAGCCCCGAGGGCCCGCTCCACCTCGACGTGACGCTCACGCGCGCCGAGTTCCAGCGCATGACGCAGGACCTGCTCGACCGCTGCAAGGGCCCGTTCTCGCAGGCGGTCAAGGACGCCGGCATCACGATCGGCCAGATCGACCACGTCGTGCTCGTCGGCGGCTCGACCCGCATGCCCGCCGTCTCCGAGCTGGTCCGCGAGCTGGCCGGCAAGGAGCCGAACAAGGGCGTCAACCCCGACGAGGTCGTCGCCGTGGGCGCCGCCCTGCAGGCAGGTGTCCTCAAGGGCGAGGTCAAGGACGTCCTGCTGCTCGACGTCACCCCGCTGTCCCTCGGCATCGAGACCAAGGGCGGCATCATGACCAAGCTCATCGAGCGCAACACCACCATCCCGACCAAGCGGTCCGAGGTCTTCACGACCGCCGACGACAACCAGCCGTCGGTGCAGATCCAGGTCTTCCAGGGCGAGCGCGAGATGGCCGCCTACAACAAGAAGCTCGGCATGTTCGAGCTGACCGGTCTGCCGCCGGCGCCGCGCGGCGTGCCGCAGGTCGAGGTCACCTTCGACATCGACGCCAACGGCATCGTGCACGTGTCCGCCAAGGACCTCGGCACCGGCAAGGAGCAGCGCATGACCATCTCCGGCGGCAGCGCGCTGCCCAAGGACGAGGTCGAGCGCATGATGCGCGAGGCCGAGGACTACGCCGAGGAGGACCGCAAGCGCCGCGAGGAGGTCGAGACCCGCAACCAGGCCGAGGCGCTCGTCTTCCAGACCGAGAAGTTCCTCGGCGAGAACGGCGACAAGCTCCCCGCCGAGGGCAAGGCCGAGGCCGAGTCCGCGCTCACCGACCTGCGCTCCGCCCTGGGCGGCAGCGACACCGCCGCCGTCAAGGCCGCGGCCGAGAAGCTGGCCACCAAGAGCCAGGAGCTCGGCGGAGCGCTCTACGCCCAGACGGCCGCGGACGCACCCGGTGCTCCGGGCGCGGCGGGCGCTGCTGACGACGACGGCGTGGTGGACGCCGAGGTCGTGGAGGACGAGGGCAAGTGACGGTTCCCGACCGCGACGAGCGGATCGTCGACGACCCCGAGCAGGTCGTCGTCCGCGACAAGCGACGGCTCGACCCCGAGTCGGGTGCGCTGCGCACGCCGCCCGCCTCTGCCGCCGCGGGAGCGGCTGCGTCGGCCACCTCCTCCCCCGAGGAGGTGGCCCCGGCGGGCGGTGACGACGCCCCCGTCGAGGACCAGCCGGACCGCGTCGCCGAGCTCACGGCCGACCTCCAGCGGCTGTCCGCCGAGTACGCCAACTACCGCAAGCGCGTCGAGCGCGACCGCGTCGCCGTGGTCGAGATGGCGACGGCGGGTCTGCTGTCCGGACTCCTGCCGATGCTCGACGACATCGACCGGGCCCGCCAGCACGGTGATCTCACCGGTGGCTTCTCCGCCGTCGGTGAGGCGCTCGAGGCGCTCACGGCCAAGCTCGGCCTCGAGCGCTTCGGCGAGGCAGGTGAGCCGTTCGACCCGTCGGTGCACGAGGCGCTCATGCAGGCCGACCCCGACCCGACGGCGAGCGTCGCGGTGTGCGCCGCGGTGTTCTCGCCGGGCTACCGCATGTCGGGCGGACGGGTCCTGCGGCCCGCCCGCGTGTCGGTGGCCGAGCCGGGGGCTGCTGCTGACACGGCCCCGGCGCCCGAGTAGTCCTGGGGGAGGGGGACGCCGTGAGCGCTCGCGACTACGTCGAGAAGGACTACTACGGCGCTCTCGGCGTCGCCAAGGACGCCGAGGCAGGCGAGATCAAGAAGGCCTACCGCAAGCTCGCCCGCGACCTCCACCCCGACACCAACCCCGGTGGCGAGGCGCGGTTCAAGGAGGTCTCCGAGGCCTACGACGTGCTGTCCGACCCGGCCAAGCGGCGTGAGTACGACGAGGCCCGCACGCTGTTCGGGTCGGGCGGCTACCGCCCCGGCAGCTACGCCGGCGGCGGCGTGCCCGGCTTCGACCTCGGCGACCTGTTCGCGCGGGCCGGCGGCCAGACCGGCGGGCTGGGCGACGTCTTCGGTGGCCTGTTCGGCGGGGCGCGCGGCGGCGGCAGCGGTGGCCGCGCCCCCCGCCGTGGCGGCGACGTCGAGGCGGACGTGACGCTGTCGTTCCTCGACGCCCTGCGCGGCGTGACCGTGCCGCTGCGGCTGACGACGACCGGGCCCTGCACCACGTGCGGCGGCTCGGGAGCGGCGCCCGGCACCTCGCCGAAGACGTGTGCGACCTGCGACGGTGCCGGCGTGACGTCCCGCAGCCAGGGCGGTTTCGCCTTCAGCGAGCCGTGCCGGGCGTGTCGGGGCACCGGGCGCACGATCGAGACGCCGTGCCCGGGGTGCCGCGGTGAGGGCCGGGCCGTCAGCGGCACGACCCTCAACGTCCGCGTCCCGGCCGGCGTGGCCGACGGGCAGAAGGTGCGGCTGGCGGGTCGTGGAGGAGCGGGTGAACGCGGAGGGCCTGCGGGTGACCTGCTCGTCAACGTGCACGTCACGCCGCACCCCTACCTCGGCCGCAAGGACGACTCCCTCACGATCCGGGTGCCGATCACCTTCTCCGAGGCGGCCCTCGGGGCGCAGGTCAGCGTGCCGACGCTCGACGGCCAGGTGACCGTGAAGATCCCGGCCGGCACGAACAGCGGCCGCACGCTGCGCGTGCGCGGCCGTGGCGTGCCCGGCACGAGCGGCGACCTGCTCGTGACGGTGGAGGTGGCTGTGCCGCAGAAGATCTCGTCCGAGGCGAAGAAGCACCTCGAGGCCCTCGCCGCGGCGATGCCCGACGATCCGCGCGCCCATCTGGCGGCAGGGCTGTCGTGATGGACGACGACGCGCCCGTCTTCGTCATCTCGGTGGCCGCCGCGCTGTCCGGGATGCACCCCCAGACGCTGCGCCAGTACGACCGGCTGGGACTCGTCACCCCCGGGCGCTCCGGCGGTGGAGGACGCCGCTACTCCTCCCGCGACGTCGCGCTGCTGCGCGAGGTGCAGCGGCTGAGCCAGGAGGAGGGCGTCAACCTCGCCGGCATCAAGCGCATCATCGACCTCGAGCACCAGGTCGCCGCGCTGCAGGCCCGCGTCGGTGAGCTGCACGACGAGCTGGCATCGGCGACGGCCTCGCGCGACGCGGCCCACGACCGGGCGGTGGCCAGTCTGCGCCGCGACCTCGTCCCGCTGCGCGACGCCGCGCTCGTCGTCTGGAAGCCGGCGCCGCGCTCGCGCTGATGCGTGCGGGCCGAGCGGACTAGCGTCGGGCGGGTGACCGAGAACGGCGAGCACCTGCTCGTGCTGTCCTGCCCCGACCGCCCGGGCATCGTGCACGCCGTCTCGACCTTCCTGGTCGTCACCGGCTGCAACATCCTCGACAGCCAGCAGTACCGCGACCCCGCCACGGAGCGCTTCTTCCTGCGCGTGCACGCCGCGTCGGACCCGTCGGTGACGGCCGCGCAGCTGCAGGCGGCGTTCGCCGCGACCGCGACGACCTTCGGCATGGACTGGCACCTCGACGCCGTCCGGCCCATGCCCACGCTCGTCATGGTCAGCACGCAGGACCACTGCCTGCAGGACCTGCTGTTCCGCCACCGGACCGGCTCGCTGCCGGTCGACCTGACCGGGGTGGTGTCCAACCACGAGGACACCCGGGCCCTCGTCGAGTGGCACGGCGTGCCGTTCCACCACGTGCCGGTCACCGCCGACACCAAGCCGGCGGCGGAGGCCCGTCTGCTCGAGCTGGTCGAGCAGACCGGCACCGAGCTGGTGGTCCTGGCCCGCTACATGCAGGTGCTGTCCGCGCAGCTGTGCGACGCCCTGGCCGGGCGGGCCATCAACATCCACCACTCGTTCCTGCCGAGCTTCAAGGGCGCGCGGCCGTACGCCCAGGCGCACGCTCGAGGGGTGAAGCTCATCGGTGCGAGCGCCCACTACGTCACCGCCGACCTCGACGAGGGGCCGATCATCGAGCAGGACGTCGCGCGCGCCGACCACACGCACACGGCCGAGCAGCTCGCTCGCGTGGGTCAGGACATCGAGGCCCGGGTGCTGGCGCGCGCGGTGCTCTGGCACGCCGAGCGGCGGGTCCTGCTGAACGGGTCGAGGACCGTCGTCTTCCGCTAGAGGGGTCCGGATCCCGGCTCACGCCAGCAGCGTGCGCCCGAGCAGGACGAGCGCCCCGGCCGCCGACAGGCCGAGGACGGCCACCCGGAGCCGTCCTGCGTCGACCCGGCCCCGCAGCGGTCCGGAGATCCAGAAGCCGGCGAGCAGGAACGGCAGCAGCGCGAGCGCCCGCAGCACCTCGCGCTGGCCGATCTCGCCGGCGACGGTCAGCGCGGTCACCGACAGGACGTTGCCGACCAGGAAGTACACGCCCATGGTCGAGCGCAGCGTGCTGCCGCGTGCCCGTGCGTACAGCACGGCCACCGGCGGACCGCCGATGGACGTCGCCGTGCCGCTCACACCGCTGACGACACCGGCGACGAGCAGCGCGCGCGGCGTGGGCCGCGCGTCCCAGGAGGTGGCGGACAGGACCACGGCGCCCAGCACGACCACGGCCAGCACGACTGCCGTCGCCCGTGGCGGCTGCGTCACCACGACCCAGGAGCCCAGCACGACGCCGGGAAGCCGCCCGGCCAGCGAGAAGCGCAGCCCGGACCAGTCGACGTCGTCGAGCTCGCGCAGCGCCGTCAGGGCGGGCAGGACGCTCGTCGTGAGCAGGATCGTCGCGGGCACGAGCGTCGGGTCGAGCAGGGCCATGACCGGGGCCGCGACCAGCGCGAGGCCGAGGCCGACGCACCCCTGCACCGCGGCGCCCGCCAGGACGGCGAGACCGGCCACCAGCAGCACGCCGGCGTCGAGGTCCACCGGCGGAAGACTACGACCGCGCCCCGGACGTCGTCGTCAGCCGCGACGGCATCCTGAGCGGAACAGGCTCAACCCTGACGGCGTTGTCCTGGTCGACGGACCACCAACCACACAGACAGGAGACGCCCGTGGACGCCGACCGCCTGACCACCAAGAGCCAGGAGGCCGTCTCGACGGCCGTCCGCACCGCCGCGGCCCAGGGCCACCCCGAGGTCGCACCGGTGCACCTGCTGCTCGCCCTGCTCGACCAGGGCGACGGCATCACCGGCCCGCTGCTGTCGGCGGTGGGCGCCGACCCCAGGACGGTCCGCACGCGCGCCGAGGGGCTCCTGGCCGCCCTGCCCACGGCGAGCGGCGCCAGCGTCGCCGCCCCCGGCCTGTCGCGCTCGCTGATGGCCGTCATGAGCGTCGCCCAGACCAAGGCCAAGGAGGTCGGCGACGAGTACGTCTCCACCGAGCACCTGCTCGTGGGCCTCGCCGACTCGGGCGGCGACGTCGCCGAGCTGCTCAAGCAGCAGCAGGCGCTGCCGAAGTCGCTCGTCGACGCCTTCGCCAAGGTGCGCGGCGGCATGCGCCGGGTGACGACGCAGGACCCGGAGTCGACCTACAAGGCGCTCGAGAAGTACGGGGTCGACCTCACCGACCGTGCCCGCCGCGGCGAGCTCGACCCGGTCATCGGCCGTGACAACGAGATCCGCCGCGTCGTCCAGGTGCTCAGCCGGCGCACGAAGAACAACCCGGTCCTCATCGGCGAGCCGGGGGTCGGGAAGACCGCCGTGGTCGAAGGTCTGGCGCGGCGGATCGTCGAGGGCGACGTCCCGGAGTCGTTGCGCGGCAAGAGCATCGTGGCGCTCGACCTGGCGGCCATGGTGGCGGGGGCGCAGTACCGCGGGCAGTTCGAGGAGCGGCTCAAGGCCGTGCTCGAGGAGATCAAGCAGAGCGACGGCGAGGTCATCACCTTCCTCGACGAGCTCCACACGCTCGTCGGTGCCGGCAAGGCCGAGGGCTCGATGGACGCCGGCAACATGCTCAAGCCGATGCTCGCGCGCGGCGAGCTGCGCATGGTCGGCGCGACGACGCTGGACGAGTACCGCACGGGCATCGAGAAGGACCCGGCCCTCGAGCGGCGGTTCCAGCAGGTGCTGGTCGGTGAGCCCTCCGTCGCGGACACGGTCGCGATCCTGCGCGGGCTCAAGGGCCGCTACGAGGCCCACCACAAGGTGGAGATCGCCGACTCCGCACTGGTCGCCGCAGCGACGCTGTCCGACCGCTACATCCCCGCGCGCTTCCTGCCGGACAAGGCGATCGACCTGGTGGACGAGGCCGCCTCGCGGCTGCGCATGGAGATCGACAGCCGGCCGGTCGAGATCGACGAGCTGCAGCGGGCCGTCGACCGGCTGCGCATGGAGGACCTCGCCCTCGAGCGGGAGACCGACGAGGCCTCGCAGGAGCGCCTGGCGCAGCTGCGCCGCGACCTCGCCGACCGCTCGACGGAGCTGGCCGCCCTGACGGCCCGCTGGGAGCAGGAGCAGGCCGGCCTCAACCGGGTCGGTGAGCTCAAGCAGTCGCTCGACCACCTGTCGAGCGAGGTCGAGCGGGCCCAGCGCGAGGGAGACCTCACCACCGCGTCACGCCTGCAGTACGCCGACATCCCGGCCCTCGAGAAGGAGCTGGCACAGGCGACGGCGGCCGAGCAGAGCGACCGGATGGTGGAGGAGCAGGTCGGTCCCGACGACATCGCGCAGGTCGTGGGCGCCTGGACCGGCATCCCCGCGGGCCGGATGCTCGAGGGGGAGACCGGCAAGCTGCTGCGCATGGAGGACGCGATCGGCTCGCGCCTGGTCGGGCAGGCGCAGGCCGTCCTGGCCGTGTCCGACGCCGTGCGGCGGGCCCGGGCCGGCATCTCCGACCCCGACCGGCCGACCGGGTCGTTCCTGTTCCTCGGCCCGACCGGTGTGGGCAAGACCGAGCTGGCCAAGGCGCTCGCCGAGTTCCTCTTCGACGACGAGCGCGCGATGACCCGCATCGACATGAGCGAGTACGGCGAGAAGCACTCGGTGGCACGGCTCGTCGGGGCGCCTCCGGGCTACGTCGGCTACGAGTCGGGCGGTCAGCTCACGGAGGCGGTGCGCCGGCGGCCGTACACGGTCGTGCTGCTGGACGAGGTCGAGAAGGCCCATCCCGACGTCTTCGACGTGCTGCTGCAGGTGCTCGACGACGGCCGGCTCACCGACGGGCAGGGCCGCACGGTCGACTTCCGCAACGCGATCCTCATCCTGACCAGCAACCTCGGCTCGGCGTACGTCAGCGACCCGCTGCTCACTGCAGACCAGCGGCGCGACAAGGTGATGGACGTCGTGCGGTCGGCCTTCAAGCCGGAGTTCCTCAACCGGCTCGACGAGGTCGTCGTCTTCGACGCGCTCGGCACCGAGGAGCTCAGCCGCATCGTCGACCTGCAGGTCGCGTCACTGGCGCAGCGCCTCACGGCCCGGCGGCTGACGCTGACCGTGACGGACGCCGCACGGGAGTGGTTGACGCTCACCGGTTTCGACCCCGTCTACGGTGCCCGTCCGCTGCGCCGGCTGGTGCAGAAGGCGATCGGCGACACGCTGGCCAAGGCGCTGCTGTCGGGCGAGGTGCGCGACGGCGACGAGGTCGCCGTCGACCGCAGGCCGGACGGCGACGGCCTCGTCGTCGCACAGTCCGTCCGCGCCGAGGCGTAGGAGCGCAGCCGCGGTCTGCGCCGGCCGCCTAGTCTCGGGCCGGTGACCGATCGCGAGCTGCTGCTCTCCCTCGTCCGCGAGCTGGCCGTCGTGCACGGCCGGGTGACGCTGTCGTCCGGGCGGGAGGCCGACTACTACGTCGACCTGCGCCGCATCACGCTCTCCGGCCTGGCTGCGCCGCTCGTGGGCCGCGAGCTGCTCGCCCTGACCGACGACCTCGACTTCGACGCCGTCGGCGGGCTCACCATGGGCGCCGACCCGATCGCCGCCGCGATGCTGCACGCGGCGGCGGCCCGTGAGCGGCGGCTCGACGCCTTCGTGGTCCGCAAGAGCGCCAAGGCGCACGGTCTGCAGCGCCGGGTCGAGGGGCCGGACGTCAGCGGTCGCCGCGTGCTCGTCGTCGAGGACACCACGACGACGGGCGGCTCGCCGCTGACGGCGCTCGAGGCCTGCCGCGAGGCAGGTGCGGTGCCGGTCGCCGTGGCGACGATCGTCGACCGGGCGACGGGCGCGGCCGAGCGGATCGAGGCCGAGGGCGTGCCGTACCGCTCGCTCTACGGCCTCACCGACCTCGGCCTCTGACGCCCTTCAGCGGGGGCGCTCGTCCCGGGCCACGTCGCTCGGCAGCTCACGGGTGCCGTCGGCGGGAGGGCCGGCCCGGTGCTCGCGGCGGGCCCGCAGGACCTCGACCACGATCGGCAGGACCGACAGGGCGACGATGCCCAGGATGATCGGCTCCACGTGCTCGGCGACGAACTCGATGCCGCCGAGGAAGTAGCCGAGCAGGACGACGCCGGCGCCCCACAGGACCCCGCCGACGACGTTGTAGGTGACGAAGGTCCGGTAGCGCATGCGGCTGACGCCGGCGACGACGGGTGTGAACGTGCGCACGACCGGCACGAAGCGCGCCAGCACGATCGTGCGGGCGCCGTACCGCTCGAAGTACCCGTAGGCCTTGTCGACGTACTCCTGCTGGAACAGGCGGGAGTCGGGCCGGTTGAAGACCCGGGGTCCGGCGCTGCGGCCGATGGCGTAGCCGACCTGGTCGCCGGCGATCGCGGCGAGCGGCACCGTCAGCAGCACCAGCCACAGCGGCAGGACGTCCTGCGTGTGGATGAGCAGGCCCGCGGTGAACAGCAGGGAGTCCCCGGGGAGGAAGAAGCCGACCAGCAGGCCGCTCTCGACGAAGACGACGAGCAGCAGGACCAGCAGACCGGCGCTCACGAGCGCGTCGGGGGAGAGCCACTCCGGGCCCAGGGCGAGCGTCATGGCGCGAGGGTCACGGCGGCGGTCGGCACCGTCCCAGGCTAATCGCCAGTACGGTCACGCCCATGGCACGCGAGCGGTTGGTCGTCATCGGCGGGGACGCCGCGGGCATGAGCGCGGCGAGCCAGGCGCGCAAGCGCCGCGACGCCGACGACCTCGAGATCGTGGCGTTCGAGCGCGGCCGGGCGACCTCCTACAGCGCCTGCGGCATCCCGTACTGGATCGGCGGCGCCGTCGACGAGGAGTCCGACCTCGTCTCGCGCACGGCCGAGCAGCACCGCGCCAACGGCATCGACCTGCGGCTGCGCACCGAGGTCGTCGCCATCGACCTCGAGCGCAGGCAGGTCAGCGCCCGCGACCTCGACAGCGGCCGCGAGTACGAGCAGCCGTGGGACGCCCTCGTCTACGCGACGGGCAGCGTGCCGATGCGGCCGCGCGCGGACGGGTTCGACGCGCCGGGCGTCCACGGCGTCCAGACGCTCGACGACGGGCGGGCGCTGATCGCCGAGCTCGACAGCGGACGCGTCGAGCGCGTCGTGGTCGTCGGCGGCGGCTACATCGGCCTGGAGCTCGCGGAGGCCTGCCAGGTGCGCGGCCTCGACGTCACGGTCGTCGACCGCTCAGCCACGCCCGTCGGGACGTTCGACCCCGACATCGGGACGTTCATCGCCGAGGCCGTCGCGAAGATGGGCATCACGCTCGTGCTCGGCGACGGCGCCGACCGCGTCGAGACCGGTCCGGACGGGCGCGCCCGCGCGGTCGTCACCTCGACGGGCCGCCGGCTGCCGGCCGACCTCGTCGTGCTGGGCCTCGGCGTCCGGCCCGACGTCGCGCTGGCCGAGGCCGCCGGCATCCCCCTCGGCGGCTCGGGCGGGATCGCCGTGGACGCCCGCATGCGCACGGGGGTCCCCGGCGTGTGGGCGGCCGGCGACTGCGTCGAGAGCGTGCACCGGCTGTCGGGCCAGCGGGTGGTGGTCGCGCTGGGCACCCACGCCAACAAGCAGGGACGCGTCGTCGGCATCAACCTCGGCGGCGGCTACGCCACCTTCCCGGGGGTGATCGGCACGGCCGTCACCAAGGTCTGCGACCTCGAGGTGGCGCGCACGGGCCTGTCGGAGGCGGAGGCGACGGCCGCCGGCTACTGCTACGTCACCGCGTCCGTCGACTCGACGACGCGGGCGGGGTACTTCCCGGGTGCCTCGCCGATCCGGGTCAAGCTCACGGCCGAGAAGCGCAGCGGGCGGCTGCTCGGCGCGCAGATCGCCGGACGCGAGGGCGCGGCCAAGCGCATCGACGTGCTCGCCACCGCGCTGTGGAACGAGATGAGCGTCGACGAGGTGCTGGGGCTCGACCTGTCCTACGCCCCGCCGTTCGCGCCGGTCTGGGACCCGGTGCTCATCGCGGCGCGCAAGGCGTTCGAGGCGGTCGAGGCCGACATCCGGCGCGACGTCCGCAACGGCACCCACGGCTGAGCCGGCCGCGCGCGGCGACGGCCGGCCCGCGAGGCGGACCGGCCGTCGACGAGGACGAGACGGGTGCTAGCCGACGATGTAGCCCGCGATGTCCGCCACCAGCTGCAGCTGACCCGAGTTGTTGCGGATGCGGACGCGCCCGTCGGTGCCCGTGCGGACGATCGACAGGTTGGCCCGGGTCTCGCCGCGCTCGAGGTTGACGTTGCTGACCGTCGGGACGCGCGCCGCACCACGGGGGTACGCCCGCACGTCGGTGCTCGCGGTGCCGCTCACTGCCGTGCCGGTGAGGTTGAGCACCGCCGCCGTCGCCTGCGCCGGGACGCCGCGCGTGCCGGCGACGCGCAGGTCGACGAAACCGCCCGCCGTCGTGGGGATGACGGCAGCGCCGACGCCGGACCGGGTGTCGAGGAAGCGGGTCGGGGTGACCGGCACGAAGCGGCCCGGAGCGCTCGCGGAGTAGTAGCCGGCGAGGTCGGCGACCAGGTGCAGGGAGCCCAGGCTGTTGCGCAGCCGCACCTTGCCGCCGGTGCCGACGGCGACGGTCACCAGGTTGGCCGCCGTCTGGCCGCCGACCAGGTTGAGGTTGCTCACCAGCGGCACGGCCGCGCCGCCGGCCGGGTAGACGCGCACGTCGGTGGAGACGCCGGTGACGGCCGTGGCCGTGACGTTGAGGACCACCGCACGGGCGTCAGCGGGGACGGTCACGGTGGTGCCGTCGGCCGTGCGGAGCGCGCCGGTGACCTGCAGGTCGGTGGCGCCGCCCCGGGCGAGCTTGGCGCGGGCGGCCCCGAGGCCGACGCGGGTGTCGAGGATGCGGCTCGGGTCGACCGCCGCGAAGCCCGCACCTGCGGCGTCGGGGGTGTAGTAGCCGGCGATGTCGCCGATCAGGTGCACCGAGCCGAGGCCGTTGCGCAGGCTGATGCGGCCGTTCGCACCGAGCCGGACCGTCACGAGGTTGGGGGCGGTGGAGCGCGCAGCGGCGTTGATGTTGCTCGCCAGCGGCACGGCGCTGCCGGTCGGGTAGGCCCGCACGTCGGTGCCCGTGGTCGTGTCGGTGGCCGTGACGTTGAGGACGACCGCCGTGGCGTTCGCCGGCACCGGTCCCTGCGCCGTCCGCACCCCGGCGACGGGCAGGTCGACGCTGGCGCCCTGGCCGACCTTGCCGCGGCGGACGCCGGTGCCGTTGCGGGTGTCGAGCACCCGCTGCGGGGTCACCGGCGTGAAGGTCGAGGCGGCACCGGCGCTGACCGCCGACGGGGCGGGTCCCTGCGCGTGCGGCTGCGCGTCGTCGCCACCGGAGGTGGTGACGCGGCCCGCCCTGGTGCCGTTCTTGTCCACGGCCCAGACGTCACCCGGCGGGAAGTCGTCGGTCGCGCTGTAGCCGAACAGGTCGAACAGCAGGCTCTCGCCGTCCGGGGACCACGCCGGGTAGCCGGCGACCGTGCGTGCGGTGCTCGGCCGCGTCGCGGCCAGCGTCGTCACCGCACCGCCGGCGACCGGGATCGTCGCGATCTGGGCGACGTCCTGCTGGCGCGTGCGGTCGCTGTCGAGCGAGGTGATGCGGGCGAACGCGATGGTGGCGCCGTTCGGCGACCAGGTCGGCATGAGCCCGTCGGCGCCCGCCAGGGCCCGGCGCTGGGTGCCGTCGGCGCGCACGATCGTGATCGGGCCGCTGTCGGCGCCGGTGGGCAGCGCCGTGAAGACGATCTGCGAGCCGTCCGGGCTCCAGTCGCCGAGGTAGCCGTCGGTGGCGTTGGGCAGGGCCGTCGGCGTGCCGCCGGCGGCCGGCACGGTGTACAGGGCCGTCGTCGCCCGGATGTTCGCCGAGTCCGACGCGTCGGTCGTGATGCGGGTGAACAGCAGCCGCGACCCGTCCGGCGACCAGGCCGGCGCCACGTCGATGGCGTAGGTCGTGCCCGCGGCCGCGGGCGGTGTGGTGACCCGCCGGAAGCCGGTGCCGTCCCTGTTGACCACGGCGATGCCCTCGGTGAACTGCGACGCCCCCCGGTCCGTGGAGAAGGCGATGCGGTCGCCCGTCGGCGACAGCTCGGGGTCGTCGTAGAGCGTCTCGGCGGTCGGGTCGGCCGGCAGCACCGTCCGGACCGAGCGGGTCTCGAGGTCACGCAGGACGATGCTGTAGATGCCGTCGTTGTTGTCGTCGGCGGTGTAGACGATCTCGTTCCTGGTGGCGGAGGCGTACGCCGGCAGGGCGACCGCGAGCGGGGCGACGAGGGCCGCCGCCGCCGCGCTGGCGACGGCCAGCCTGCGCCGCGTCGAGGGGGAGCTCATGCGTGGTCCTTCCGGTGGGGCGCCGACGGCCGCCGGCATGCTCGTCCTACCAGCCGCCGGCAGCACCGTCAGCCCGTATGGGCAGAACGTGACCGGTCCGCAACTCTGCGCGAGCGACGGAGGGCTCTCCGGCTCTCTGGCATGCTCGCGGACGACAGCGCCGCGCGCGAGCCCGCGCGGCACCGGACCGCCCTGCGAGGACAACCGTGCCGATCGCCACCCCCGATGCCTACGCCGAGATGCTCGACCGCGCGAAGGAGGGACGCTTCGCCTACCCGGCCATCAACGTGACGAGCTCGCAGACGCTCGTGGCCGCGCTGCGCGGCTTCGCCGAGGCGGAGTCCGACGGCATCGTGCAGGTGTCCACCGGCGGCGCGGAGTACCTCTCCGGCAGCACCGTCAAGGACATGGTCATCGGTGCGCAGGCGCTCGCGGAGTACGCGCACCACGTCGCCAAGGGCTACGGCGTCACCGTGGCGCTGCACACCGACCACTGCCCCAAGGACAAGCTCGACGGCTACATGCGCCCGCTCATCGCTCTCAGCCGGTCGCGGGTCGACGAGGGCCGCGACCCGCTGTTCCAGTCCCACATGTGGGACGGCTCGGCCGTCGAGCTCGAGGAGAACCTGTCGATCGCCCAGGAGCTGCTCGAGCAGTGCGCCGCCGCGAAGATCGTGATGGAGCTCGAGATCGGGGTCGTCGGCGGCGAGGAGGACGGCGTCGAGAACGCGATCAACGAGAAGCTCTACACGACGCCGGGCGACGCCCTGCGCACCGCCGAGCTCATCGGCACGGGCGAGAAGGGCCGCTACATGCTCGCGGCGACCTTCGGCAACGTGCACGGCGTCTACAAGCCCGGCAACGTCAAGCTCAAGCCGTCGATCCTCAAGGACATCCAGGACGCCGTCGGGGAGAGGACCGGCACGGACAAGCCGTTCGACCTCGTCTTCCACGGTGGCAGCGGCTCCCTGCTCGAGGAGATCCGCGAGGCGCTCGACTACGGCGTCGTGAAGATGAACGTCGACACCGACACCCAGTACGCCTTCACCCGCCCGGTCGCCGACCACATGCTGCGCAACTACGACGGCGTCCTCAAGGTCGACGGCGAGGTCGGCAACAAGAAGCAGTACGACCCCCGGGTCTGGGGCAAGGCGGCCGAGGGCGGCATGGCGGCGCGGGTGGTGCGGGCGTGCGAGGACCTGCGCAGCGCCGGCACCCGGATGCAGTAGGCGCCCGGGGCTACCGTTCTCGTCATCGATCCGTTATCTTCCTGTCGCCACTCCGTCAGGTGTGGCGACCGCTCCTCCCCGCCGAGTCCTGCCCCGGGGAGCGGTCACCTCTTCTCTGCCGGGGCAGGAGCGGGGGACCCACCGCGTCCCACCGGCCGGACCCGTCCTCGGACGGCCCGGCCTCGGGGTGAAGCCTCCGGAAGGGGGCCAGGCTCTCCGGCCTGAACCCGACAGCTCACCCCGCAGGCGCGAGGAGAGGCCGCGCCCGTGCTTGCCCTGAGCTCGCTCATCGCCCCCCGCAGGAACGCCCGCCACGCCAAGCCCGGTCCGGTCGCCCCGGCGCTGCTCGCCGGCGGGCTCACCGCCGCGCTGACCAGCGGCCTGGCCGTCGCCGACGCGGCGCTCGCCGCCGGCGCCGCCTCCGCCGGCGGGTCGGTGGCGCAGTTCGAGCGCCTCGCCGCCTGCGAGAGCGGGGGCAACTGGGCGATCAACACCGGCAACGGCTACTACGGCGGCCTGCAGTTCGACCTGGCCACCTGGCGCGGCGTCGGCATGACCGGCTACCCGCACCGGGCCAGCAAGGCGCAGCAGATCGCCGCCGGGCAGAAGCTGCACAGCTCGCGCGGCTGGAAGCCGTGGCCGGCCTGCTCGCGCAAGATGGGCCTGTCCGGCGACGGCGGCTACAGCGGTTCCGGTCAGGAGACCCTCGCCGCCGCCGCTGTGGTGGCCACCCGCACGCCCGCCGCGAGCCGCTCGCGGCAGGCCGTCCCCGCCGCGCCCGCTCCGGCCCGCGCGGCGGCTGCTCCGGCCTTCGACGGCCACGTCATGACCGTCGCCGACGTCCGCACCCGCCGCGCGTCCGTCCGCCTGTGGCAGCAGCGGATGACCCGCCGCGGCTACCCGCTCGTCGCCGACGGCCAGTTCGGCCGGCGCAGCGCCGCCGCGGCCGCCGCCTTCGCCCGTGCCAAGGGCCTGGCGACGCGTCCGGGCACCGTCGACGCCGCGCTCTGGAACGCGACCTGGTCGGCCCGCTGACCCGGGGCCGACCGCGCCCGGCGGCGCCGTCGGGCAGGATGCCCGCATGAGCCTGACCGGCAAGGACCTGCTCGGCGGACCGCCGCCCACCCTGCTCCCCGACGAGGCCGGCCCGCGCGAGCTGCTGGCGTCCGGGACGTCGGCTCGTGACGTGGCCGCCGCCCACCCGACCAGCTCGCTGGCGTGGGCGCTGCTGGCCGAGGACGCCCTCGGCCGCGGCGCCCACGTCGAGGCCTACGCGTACGCCCGCACCGGCTACCACCGCGGTCTCGACGCGCTGCGCCGCTCGGGGTGGAAGGGCTACGGGCCGGTGCCGTGGTCGCACGAGCCCAACCGGGGGTTCCTGCGTGCGCTGCACGCCCTCGGCCGCGCGGCTGCGCACATCGGCGAGGACCCGGAGGCCGAGCGCATCCGGCAGTTCCTGGCCGACAGCGACCCGGCCGCGGTCGACGCGCTCGACGGCTAGCGGGGGTCCGCCGGGGGCGGGCTCGTCGGGGGCCGCCGCCGGCCGAGCAGCGCTGCGCCGGGGATCGCGCCGAACGTCCGGCTGGTGTCGTCGACGAACGACAGGATCCGCTCGGTCGACCCGGCGATGAAGGCGACCCGCGCGTGGGTGTCGGCGAGCGTCTGCAGCACCGGCAGGACGTCGCTCTGCACCTTGCGCAGCGTCTCCGGCAGCTGCTCCACCACGGGGTCCTCCAGCACCACCGCCAGGCGCTGCAGGCCGGGAGCGAGCGCGCGGATCGGCTCCTCGAGCTCCTCGGCGACGCCGTCGAGCCGCACGGCCAGCCGGTGCACCGCCGCGAGCGTCTCCCGAGCCTCGCCGACGACCTCCCCCAGGCTGCGCACCGCGCCGGTCAGCGCCGACACGGCAGCCGGCAGCGACGCCATCGACTCCGTCTGGGCCTGCAGTGCTGCGAACAAGCCGTCGATCCCCGGGATGCGTGCCACAGTCCGAGCGTACGGACCCCGACGTCACCCGTTCGGCACGCGGGCGTCCCCTGTCGTGCGGGGTAGGGCTCCGTCACCCACCTGAGGAGGTCCGCGTGCGCACGATGGACGACACGGTCGCCGACGAGCAGCCGGCCCCGGCCCCGAGCCCGGACCGGCGTGCGCACGACCTGCGTCGCCGCCTGGAGGCGCTGCTCGGCATCCCCGCCACCGAGGGCAACGGCCTCACGATCCTGAAGAACGGCGACGAGATCTTCCCCGCGATGCTCTCGGCGATCCGCTCGGCCGAGCGCACGATCGACTTCCTGACCTTCGTCTACTGGAAGGGCGACATCGCGCGGGAGTTCGCGCGTGCCCTCGCCGAGCGCGCCCGCGCCGGGGTCGACGTGCGCGTCCTCATCGACGCCGTCGGCGGACGCCTGATCGACGACGACCTGCTGCAGCACATGACCGACTGCGGCGTGCACGTCGAGTGGTTCCGCAAGCCCGTGTGGCAGGGCCACGCGCTGTCTCCGTGGAAGCACAACCACCGCACCCACCGCAAGGTGCTCGTCTGCGATGAGCGGGTCGGCTTCACCGGCGGCGTCGGCATCGCGGAGGAGTGGTGCGGCGACGCTCGCGACGAGGGGGAGTGGCGCGACACCCACTTCCGCGTCGAGGGACCGGCCGTCGACGGGCTGTCGGCGTCGTTCGCGCAGAACTGGGCCGAGACGGGGCACCCGCTCATCGACGACGACCGCACGTTCCCGGAGCAGGCGCTGGCCGGCGACGGCTGCGTCGTGCAGGTCGCCCGCGGCAGCGCGAGCGTCGGCTGGAACGACATGGCCACCGTCTTCCGGGTGATGCTCGAGTCGGCGCAGGACCGGATCCGCATGATGACGGCCTACTTCGTCCCCGACGACTGCTTCCAGCAGCTCATGCTCGACGCCGTGGCGCGCGGCGTGCAGGTCGACGTGATGCTGCCCGGCCCGCACGCCGACAAGCGGGTCTGCCAGCTCGCCAGCGAGTCGATCTACTCGACCCTGGTCGAGGGCGGCGTGCGGATCTGGGCGTTCCAGCCGTCGATGCTGCACGCCAAGGTCCTCACCGTCGACGGGATCGCCTCCGTCGTCGGGTCGGCGAACATGAACCGCCGGTCGATGCACCACGACGAGGAGGTCGTCATGTCCGTGCTCGACGCGGGCACCACCCGCCGCCTGGAGGACGACTTCGACGCCGAGCTGCCCCGCTGCGTGCGCATCGAGCCGCGCCGCTGGGAGGACCGCCCGCTGCGGCAGAAGGTGTCCGAGAAGGCGACGACGGTCGCCCACCACTTCTTCTGACGGCTCGCCCCGGGGTGGTGGTGCTCAGGGGCGGATGAGGGTGAAGGCGCCGGGCGAGACGGTCCAGGTGCGGCGGCGCACCTCCACACCGGTCTCGCCGTCGGAGTTCACGCCGACCGCCTCGCCCGAGACGGTCACCGAACGGCCCCGGGCGAAGCGCACCTGCGGGTCCGACAGGTGCTCGCCCGAGGCCAGGGCGGCGCCGAAGCGGATGCGCGCGAACGGCCCCGTCGCCTTGCACACCATGACGTCGAGCAGCCCGTCGTCGACGAGCGCGTGCGGCAGCAGCGGCGTCCCGCCGCCGATGCCCCGGCCGTTGCCGATGCCGACCATGAGCGTGCGCCGGTGGGAGTCCGACACGACCTGACCGTCGACCTCCACCCGCAGGCGCCAGCCGGTGGCGCGCAGGCCGGCGCGCACGGCTCCGACCGGGTACGCCGCCGGCCCGAGCCGGGGCTTGAGGGCACCGGCGTGCTGGGCCGCCTCGGCGCCGATGCCGACGTGGGCCGCGTTCACGACGATGCCGCCGGCGTCGTCGAGCACCAGGTCGGTCGGCTGCGGCCGGCCGTCGCGGACCAGGACCGCGGCCTGCTCCGGGTCGAGCGGGATCCCCAGCGCGCGCGCGAGGTCGTTGCCGGTCCCGAGCGGGACGAGCCCGATGCGGGTGCCGGCCAGGGCCTCGCGCAGGTGCAGCTTGGTGACGGCGAGGTGGAGGCTGCCGTCGCCGCCGGCGATGACCAGGGTGCGGCCGTCGAGCCGGTCGAGGGCGTGCTCGAGGTCGTCAGGGGCGCTGCAGAGCGCCAGCTCCGCCCCCAGCACGTCGACCGCCGCCCGGACCTCCTCCTCGTCCGTGCTGCCAGCCCGCCTGCTGACCACCAGCAGATGGCCGTCGTCCGTGGGACCCATGTCGGCTAGCCTTCCCGTGCAAGAGCCCCAGGCGCCTGCGCCCGGGGCTTCGTCCTGTGGCGGACCCACAGACACTCCCTGGGGAGCGATCATGCCCGCACTCGTGCTCGTCGGCGCCCAGTGGGGTGACGAGGGCAAGGGCAAGGCGACCGACCAGCTCGGCGGCTCGGTCGACTACGTCGTGAAGTTCAACGGTGGCAACAACGCCGGGCACACGGTCGTGATCGGCGAGGACACCTACGCGCTGCACCTGCTGCCGAGCGGCATCCTGTCGCCCGGCTGCACCCCCGTCATCGGCAACGGCGTGGTGGTCGACCTGTCCGTGCTGTTCGAGGAGATCGACGCCCTCGAGGCGCGCGGCGTGCCGTGCGAGCGGCTGGTGCTGTCGGCGGACGCCCACCTGATCCCGTCCTACAACCGCACGCTCGACCGCGTCGCGGAGCGCTTCCTCGGCAAGCGACGCATCGGCACGACCGGCCGCGGCATCGGCCCGACGTACGCCGACAAGATGAACCGGCTCGGCATCCGCGTGCAGGACCTGTTCGACGAGGGGATCCTGCGCCAGAAGGTCGAGGGCGCCCTCGACATGAAGAACCAGGTGCTGGTCAAGGTCTACAACCGCAAGGCCGTCGAGGTCGACGCCGTCGTCGAGGAGCTGCTGGGCTTCGTCGAGCGCGTCCGGCCGATGGTGGCCGACACGTCGCTGCTGCTCAACTCGGCCCTCGACCGGGGCGAGACGGTGCTGCTCGAGGGGGGGCAGGCGACGCTGCTCGACGTCGACCACGGCACCTACCCGTTCGTGACCTCGTCGTCGGCGACCGCCGGCGGCGCCTGCACCGGCAGCGGCATCGGCCCGCGCCGCGTCGACAAGGTCATCGCCGTCGTCAAGGCCTACACGACCCGCGTCGGTGAGGGCCCGTTCCCGACGGAGCTGCTCGACCAGGACGGCGAGGCCCTGCGCGCGAACGGCCACGAGTACGGCACGACGACCGGCCGCCCGCGGCGGTGCGGCTGGTACGACGCGGTCATCGCCCGCTACGCCGCCCGCGTCAACGGCGTCACCGACTTCGTCCTCACCAAGCTCGACGTGCTCACCGGCTGGGAGCGCATCCCGGTGTGCGTGGCCTACGAGGTGGACGGCCGGCGCTTCGACGAGATGCCCGTGTCGCAGACCGACTTCCACCACGCGACACCGGTCTACGAGCACCTCGACGGGTGGGACGAGGACATCACCGGCGCCCGCACCTTCGACGACCTGCCGAAGAACGCCCAGGCCTACGTCACCGCGCTCGAGCAGATGAGCGGCGCGCCGTTCGCCTCGATCGGCGTGGGACCGGACCGGGTGCAGACGCTGGAGCTGCGGAGCCTGCTGCCGTGATCTTCCGAGCCGTCGGCGAGGGCCGGCCGTACCCGGACCACGGCCTCAGCGGCCGTGACTGGGCGGCGATCCCGCCGACGCAGGTGCACCTCGACCACCTCATCACGGTCAAGAGCACGCTCGACCTCGACGTGCTGCTGGCGGAGGACTCGACGTTCTACGGCGACATGTTCGCCCACGTCGTCGAGTGGCGCGGCGACCTCTACCTCGAGGACGGCCTGCACCGGGCGCTGCGGTGCGCGCTCGCCCAGCGCAACGTGCTGCACGCGCGCGTCCACCGCCTTCGCGGCTGAGCCCGGACGTCGGGGCGGGGCGAGGTGCGCGACGCCGAGGTCGTCGTCGTCGGCGCCGGGGCTGCCGGCCTGGCGCTGGCCTGGCGGCTGGGGGAGCAGGGTGGGCTCGAGGTCGTCCTCGTCGACGCGCCGCCCGGTCCGGCCCGGTCCCCGGACCGCACCTGGTGCTCCTGGCAGACCGGGCCGACCGGGTGGGAGGAGGCGGTCAGTGCGCGCTGGCACCGCGTCGAGGTCCACGCGCCGGACGGCGCGGCGAGGACCTACGACCTGGCGCCGCTCGACTACACAATGGTCCGGTCCCGCGACTACGAGCGGGTCGCGGGACAGCGGCTGGCCGCCGCCGGTGTCGAGCGGGTCGAGGCGCTCGTCGACGGCATCACCGCGGACGGGCGGATCCAGGGTGCCGGTCTGCGGGGGCGCTGGGTGTTCGACACCCGCCCGACGCCGCCCGCCCGGCCCGGACGGGTGGCGCTGCTGCAGCACTTCCGCGGCTGGTCGGTGCGCACGGCGTCGGACCGCTTCGACCCGTCGGTCGCCGGGCTGATGGACTTCCGGCCGCCGCAGCCACGCGGGGGGGTGGCCTTCGGCTACGTCCTGCCGACGTCGCCGCGGGAGGCGCTCGTGGAGTACACCGAGTTCTCGCGGGCGGTCCTGTCCGACGAGGCGTACGAGTCGGCGCTGGTCGACTGGACCGGCGGCGTGCTGGGGCTCGGGCCGTTCGAGGTGCTCGCCGTGGAGCAGGGCGCGATCCCCATGACGGACGCGCCGTTCCCGCGCCGGGTGTCGGACCGCGTCTTCCGGCTCGGAGCTGCCGGTGGTGCGACGAGACCGTCAACGGGCTACACGTTCTCGGCGGTGCAGCGGCAGGCCCGGGGGGTCGCGGCGGCGCTGCGGGACGGGCGCGACCCGGAGCCACCGGCGGCGTACTCCGCTCGACACCTGCGGATGGACGCGCTGCTGCTGCGCGCGCTCGACGGTGGGTTGCTCGACGGGGCAGCGTTCTTCGCCGACCTGTTCGAGCGGCAGCCGACCGAGCGCGTCCTGCGCTTCCTCGACGGGTCGACGTCGTTGCGCGAGGACCTCGCGGTCATGGCGAGCGCGCCACGGGCGCCGATGCTGCGCGCCGTGCTCGCCCGATAGCGTCTGCGACGTGGAGGTCCTGGTGCTCGGGTCGGGGGCGCGCGAGCACGCGCTGCTGCTCGCGCTGTCGCGCGACCCCGCGGTGAGCGGACTGGTCTGCGCGCCGGGCAACGCCGGCACGGCGGCGCTCGCGCCGTCCCGCGCGGTCGACGTCACCGACGGGGCGGCCGTCGTCGCGCTCGCCAGGGAGGTGGGCGCCGACCTCGTCGTCGTCGGGCCCGAGGTGCCGCTGGTCGCGGGCGTCGCGGACGACGTGCGGGCAGCCGGGATCGCCTGCTTCGGTCCGTCGGCTGCAGCGGCCCGCATCGAGGGCAGCAAGAGCTTCGCCAAGCACGTCATGGCCGACGCGGGCGTGGCGACCGCCGCGGCCGAGGTCTTCGCCGACGCCGACGCCTGCGCGGCGCACCTCGGGCGCGCAGCCCCGCCGTACGTCGTCAAGGCCGACGGGCTCGCCGCCGGCAAGGGCGTGCACGTCGGCTCCGACCTGCCGGCCGCGACCGCCTTCGCCCGCGACGTGCTGGCCGGCCCCGACTCGACCGCGGTCGTGGAGGCCCACCTCGACGGGCCGGAGGTGTCGCTGTTCGCCCTGTCGGACGGGCGCACGGTCGTGCCGCTGCTGCCCGCGCAGGACTTCAAGCGGGTGGGGGACGGCGACGCCGGACCGAACACGGGTGGCATGGGGGCGTACGCGCCGCTGCCCTGGCTCGCCGAGGACGTCGTCGAGCAGGTGCAGCGGGACGTCCTCCAGCCGGTCGTCGACGAGCTGGCGCGGCGCGGGACGCCGTTCAGCGGCCTGCTCTACGCCGGCCTCGCGATGACGTCGACGGGACCGCAGGTCATCGAGTTCAACTGCCGGTTCGGTGATCCCGAGACGCAGGTGGTGCTGGCGCTGCTCGAGACGCCGCTGGCGGGTGTGCTGCAGGCGTGCGCCACGGGGACCCTCGCGGACGTGGGCCCCCTCGCCTGGCACCCGGGCGCCGCGGTGACGGTCGTCGTCGCGGCCGAGCACTACCCGGACACCCCCGCCACGGGGGACGCCGTCGAGGTGGGGGCACTG
>Ga0210040_10002305_pt1 | contig 27136 bp, 27 predicted proteins | sample CryGeyCG12114_NA_FD_185462 | JGI IMG/M metagenome (GOLD analysis project Ga0210040, IMG submission 185462) | Groundwater microbial communities from aquifer - Crystal Geyser CG19_WC_8/21/14_NA (SPAdes) (version 2) | ecosystem: Environmental > Aquatic > Deep subsurface > Groundwater | place: USA... | reverse complement strand
ATTGCGCGATGGCCAGGGCATTGCTGCTGTGTTGTTTGATGCGCAAGCGCAATGTTTTTAAACCCCGCGCGGCCAACCAGCTTTCAAAAGGACTTAAGTTTAAGCCGTAATACATCATAATTTGCTTCGCTCTTTTAACGGCCTCCTCTCCTTTCATTACCACCACGCCAGCGGTTACATCGCTGTGCCCGGACAAGTATTTGGTGACACTGTGAAATACAACATCAGCACCTAAGCTTAAAGGTTTGGTTATAACCGGAGAAGCAAAAGTATTGTCAATCAGCAGTTTTAAGTTGTTGCGCCTGCAAGCCTCCCCTAAGCATTTTATATCAAAAACTCGTAGTAACGGATTCGTAATAGTTTCGGCCAGTAACAATTTAGTTTCGGGTTTTACGAAAGTTTCTAAATCGTATATTTTATCGGAAGGCACATACGTAACCGAAATACCAGAGCGGCTTAATTCCTGGTTTAGCAGCACCGCCGATCCACCGTATATTTCTTCGGCACAAAGCACATGATCGCCGGCCTGGCAAAATATCATAATTGCGGTAAATAATGCCGAAGTGCCCGATGATGTTACCACGGCTCCATCGCCACCTTCCAGCTTATTTACTTCTTCAGCCAGTTCACTGCTATTGGGGTTGCTGTACCGCGAATACATGAAGCGCTCGTTGGGCGCCTCAAAATAAGCTTCTAAATCATTTACATCTTCAAAAGTGAAAACTGAAGTTTGGTAAATGGGAGTTACTTTGGGTTTAATGGGCGGAAGGTTCTGAGCCATCTTTATAAATATATGGTATAGAGCGGCAAAGGTAGAGAATAGCGGAGGGAATATAAAACTTTTCTTTCTGCTATTCGAATTAGCTTAGGTTGGAAAGAAGTATAAATTTTATCCTGATGAAATTTTCTATTAACTTCAGAAAACAACTTTTCCAAAATGGTAATTAATCGGGACAATTTGCTTATTTACCGGTACTTTTTTAGATATGCTAACATCCGTTGCTTTCTTTGTAAATGACACAAACTTTACGCTCAGCTCTAGGGGCTCATGTATTAGGATGGCTAATTTTTCTGAGTCTGCCATTAATTTTTATGACCGGTCCCGCCGAAGAAGATAGCATTACGCCGGTATTGCTATCACCTTATTACTGGCTATTTAACTTTACTTTTCTCTTTGTTTTTTATTTTAATGTTTCTTTTCTTATTCCCCGCTACTTTTTAAAGCATAAATACGGCTTATATTTTACCTTCCTGTTTATTTTATTTAACTGTATTCTATTTTTAAGGCCCTTTGATAATTTATTTTCTCAAATGAACCGCCAGCCGCGTTTCTCCGAAAGGAGGAGCCCGCCGCCCCCGGAACGCCGGCCACCTCCCAGGTTCCGGCCTGATAGCGGAATGCCGCCCCGTCAGCCGGAGTTTGGCCATTTGGATATGGTTAGCATTTTCCTGTTTATTACAGTTGTAGCTATGGGCCTTACCATTCAGATTGCGCAGCAATGGCGGGTAACCGAAAAACGCGTGGTACAGGCCGAAGCCGATAAAGCTACCGCCGAACTATCGTTTTTAAAAGCGCAAATTAATCCACATTTTTTATTTAACACCCTGAATAATATTTATAGCCTAGCGGTTATGCAAAGCCCCAATACTGCCACTTCCATTATGAAACTATCCAATATTATGCGGCATGTTACCGATGATGTGAGCGAAGATTTTGTTTCTCTAAGCAGCGAAGTTACCTGTATCCGGGATTATATTGATTTGCAAAAACTGCGTTTAAGTAAAAATACACAGATTGATTTTTCGGTGAGTGGAAATCTAGAACAGAAATCGATTGCCCCTTTAATTTTAATGACTTTTATCGAAAATGTATTTAAATACGGCATCAGTAACCGGCATCCGGCCCAGATTAATATAAAATTAAAGGCTGAAGAAAACCTTATTCAATTCTCTTGCCAAAACCAAATATTTGAAACGTCCCGGAATACCGAACGCACCGGCATTGGGTTAGCTAACACCCGCCAAAGATTGGCGCATTTGTATCCGGATAAACATACTTTAAATATCAGTAGTGAAAATAATTTATTTACCGTAACCTTAACTTTACAGGCTTAATAAAATCAACTACTTATTATAAAACTTGATATTTGATATATGGTGTTGAAGTGTATTGCAATTGATGATGAGCCACTGGCCCTGGAACTAATAAAAGCCTATGCGGCAAAATTTCCGGTACTGCACCTGCTGCATACTTTTGATGATGCAATTTCGGGAGCCGAATTTCTAAGAAGCCACCCGGTAGATTTATTGTTTGTAGATATAAACATGCCGGATATTACGGGATTGGATTTGGTGCGTGCGCTGCAGGTAAAACCTATGACAATTTTTACCACGGCATATAAAAATTTTGCCTACGAAGGGTTTGAACTGGAAGCAATTGATTATTTATTAAAACCCATCGATCCGGAACGTTTTGCCCGAGCCATACAAAAAGCAGCTGATTATTACCACTACAAGCACACAACTCCGAACGAAGTACCGGAAAGTTTATTTGTATATTCGGAGTACCGGATGGTAAAAATAGACTTACCCGATATTGAATATATCGAAAGCCTGGAAGATTATATAAAAATAAACCTGGAAAACAGCAAACCTGTTCTTACTTTAATGCCCCTAAAGAAAGTACTGGAAAAGCTCCCCGCCAATAAGTTTAAAAGAATACACCGGAGTTATATAGTACCCTTTGCCAAAGTAAAAGCAGTAATAAACCGCAAAGTACAGTTAACTAGCGGCAAAGAATTACCAATCAGCGACAGTTACATCAATTTTGTTAAAGAATGGAAGCAAGGGTAATTTAATCTTATTTTTTGCATATATATTCCAAACAACCTGAACTTATCAATTCTTATTTAAAGATAAAAATTTGATATACAAATAGTTATATCACAACAATTCAAGGGTTAATATCAGCGCATTATTGCTTAAAGCTTCCAGCTCAACCTCCACAACATCCCATAAAGCCAATCCATCTTTTTCGTGTAGCAGACGTCCTTCTATTTCGAATGCGCCGGCAATAATAAAGGCAAAGAATTGCTGATTTTGCTGTTTCTTTAAGGTATACAGCGCTTCTTTGCGGCCGTCAAATTGTCCTATACCCAACGCAAAAGGTAATTTCAGAGCATTATCAGCAAAAGAACTTTTCTTTGTTAATTCGATTAATTGGTTAGGCTCGGCTTCTAAGTTAAAGCCGCAAAGCTGAGATTTTACTTCCTGGCCAGGGCTGGCGGCTTTTAACCAGAGTTGCAGAAAACTGATGATTTCTGTTTTATAAGGATTCGCAATTGTATAAGAATGCCCGGCATTGATTTGGCCGATATACATTTCTTCAACATCCACAGTCGTGGCGTTTCCGGCCGGATCAATAAATTCTAAAGCTCCGGTTATTGGAATCAGGATGATATACGAATCTGCTTCTAGGGTAAAAGGAAGATTCTGGGAGGGTGCTACCTGTTCTTCGTTAAAAACGTATAAACTTCCAAAACTCTCCTTATCCGGGTTTTTATATTCGCCAAAATTAAAAGTACTGAGCCTTCTGAATTGGGACGAATCTTTTATTCCCCGCTGGTCGGCCAGGAATATTTGTCCGGGTGTTTGCTTTTGCATATTATGCTTCTGTAGTAAGTGAGTAAATAGATAAATAAGGCTGCAACTGAACCAAATCGGTTAACACTTCGCCGTTTGCTGCTTTATTTTCGGATACCAACAAATAATTACTAATGGTTTCGTGCCAAACTAAGGGTTCAGAATAAAAGTTAAAAGCTACCTGGTGCCGCGATTTATTCTGCAGATCGGAGTTTATTATTTCAAACTGGTATTTATTAAATCTGAGAAAATGCTTTCCCAGGTTATTGATGATATCCGGTACTACTTCGTTTAAAGTTTGCAAATACCCCGTTACGGCGGCGCTAACTAAAAAGTGCAACTGTTCGGCTCCGGGCGCATGCTGAAGCAATTCGGCAAATGAGCGGTATTTATTATCCTGGTTATACAATTGAGCCTGCATTTTAAATTCCCGATAACTATCTTCAAACACCAACTTATCCCAAGCTTTTGTTGCATTTGCATCAATCACTTTTCGGTAACACAAGGTAATAACGCGGTTCTCCATAAGGTAAAATAAATATAGACGCTGAAGCAAAACTTCAGCGTCTATGAATCAGATTGTTCTTTCTTAATTAAGCCGCAACATTAAGTTTTATTGATAGTTCGAAGCCATTGGTGGTATCACCGGTAACCTGAGCTATTTGCACGCCCGCCGTATCGTCACTAAATATATTATCCCGGCTGTTATACGTATAGCCACTCAGGCCTTTTTCATAACCGTTAACGGCGGCTACGGCGGTGCCGTCACCTTCCGGGAAAGCTATTTGAGTGACTTTAAGCGATTTGCCACTGGCATTATAAATATGCACGTGAATATGAGTAGCCCGGCCACTGTACCAACCCGGAAATATAGAGGTAAAAGTTACCAAACCATTGGCATCAGTTGTTTGCCGGCCTCGTAAAAAGTGCACCGACTGGTAATTAGTGGACTGCATGCCGCTACCTCCGTATTCAGAGTAATTGCCGGCCGCATCGCAATGCCAGATATCTACAATAGCATCGGCCAGGCCGGCACAATTATTATTGGTATTGCCAATCGTAATATTAGCCGTCATTTTATACCCGGTGCGGCCATCGGTTATATCGCTGCGCACGTACGATGCCGGCACATTAGTAGGAAAAGGACCTTCGGTTTCGGTAGGTGCTACGGTACAGCTACTAGAACTGGTACCCGGATTGGTAACCGTGCCAGAGCCGCTGTCAGTGGAGCCTTCGGCGGGGCTTACTTCTTCTGTATTACAAGCCGTAATTAAAATTGGCGTGGAGAAGGCACCTACCAGTAAACTTTTTAGGAAGCTTTTTCTTTCCATGATATTTAAATATTTATTTGTTTGTTCTGAAAGTATCTGAACAAATTTACCAAGTGCCTATTCTTTTTACAAAGAGGTATCGGTAAAGAGGAGTTTTGTATCGGTGAATGTTATCTAATATCATTGTATTAGTTCTGGCAGCTAGTATTTACTTATGATCTTCTGCGAGATATCATGATCGTACAGCTATAATTTCAATCAATTCCAATTTAGATTATATGTTTTAGTTTAGAAATGTAAGTAAAATTATATTATATAAAGTACTTGATAAATGTAAAAACCTGATTACTGTAGCTATATGAATAACAATTAAAAATAATATAAATTTATTCAAATTATTAAAACTATATTTTGGTTTATATTAAATAAACTATATATTTGAATAAACCTGTTAAAAAACTTATTATTAAATGAAAAAAATTTACCCCTTTATTTTTGTAGCCGCCATGGCATTCATTTCTTCGTGTGATAAGAAAGACGATCCGACACCAGTAAACAATAACCCTCATTTTAGTGATTTAACCACTGGTTCTTGGGTTATCGACGATGTAATTATGCATACCAAGTTTGAATCTGGGTTTGATATGGACAATGATGAGAATTTAGATTTTCCTTTTGCAATTGATACTACTTATAGCATTTTTGCTGATTATGGCGCTTGCGGGAAAGATTTAAATTTTAATTTTACTTCTTCTAATAAACTAGAATATGCAGCTGGTACAACTTATTGCGGTCCATCATTAAAAAAAGCTGATTATACCTGGCAAGAAAAAGAAAATTTTGAAAAGTTGTTAGTAATTGGCAAGGATGCTGGCGGAATGTTTTATCAAGATGAGATGGTTAATTCCCTCGGCGATACCCTTTCATTAGATGTTAAAGAATTAACCAATTCTACGTTCATTGCAGTAAATAATTATCCGCTTGAAAAAATGTATGCCGCGGCCGGCTATGATACAGAAACAATAGCTTTAATGAAGGAAATGGGATTTAGTTTTTCTGGTAGTATGGAAATAACTTATAAATGGAAAAAGAAATAATATCTTACATACATTGATAAAGTTGAAAAACTTATCAATGTTTCTTATCTAAATAGGTTATCCTTCTGTTCTAAGATTTTTCCGGAAGGGTAAACTATTTATTTTAAATGAAATAACCATTTATAAACCACTAATTTCCAAAGGCAGAAGTTCGATAATCTAAACTGTCGCATTACTATCATTCCATTTTGTGCTTTACTTTACTAATGGCCGAATACTCCATGATACCAATGGCCACTATTACCCATATTAAACCCAGCAAATAACCGGCAGTTACATCGGTTAAAAAATGTACGCCCAGGTAAATGCGGCTCAAGCCAATTAACAGGATATAGCTAACCCCCAACAGAAAAAGGGCCAGGCGTAATTTCTTGTTTTCTATTTCTATCAGAAAAAAATAACATAATAAACCGGCTAAGGCCATGGCACTGGTAGCATGTCCGCTCGGAAAAGAAAAAGAATTTTCGGGCGTATAATAAGCTACATTTAAAGGCCGCTCCCGGTGAAAATATATTTTAGAGTAATACATAGATAAGCTGCTGCCTAAAACCGAAATTAATAAGGCCAGCAAATGAAAGCCCCGTCTTTGCCAAAGCAAAACTAAACCGGCTATAACCGTAACAGCGGTAACGCCATAAACGGTACCAATTTGGGTAAAATAATAAAACGCTTTGTTCAGAAAAGGCGTGCGTAAATCAAAAAACCAGGCCGTAACCTGCATATCTACTTCTTTAAACGTTTCCGAATTTACGGTATGTTCCGCTAATTCCGAAAGCATCATTAGGTTTACCCCAATCAATAAAAGAATAACAGTAAAAGGCAAGCCAAAGAAAACGCCTGGTTTAAACCGGTTTTTAATAAAAGAAAACAGTCGCGGAAACTTACCTGCCAAACGCCGCATAAATGGCATCCGGAAAAATGCCTCCACTAATTTGGTCAGGTACAAAAAAGGGACTTTAAACATATAAAGTTTTTAGAAAAATTAAATCTAATATAAGTCTAGTTTCAGAACGGGTCCATTACCGGCAGCACCAATTTTAGATTTTCAATATAGAAACTATATCAACTTAGCATTTATACCGGCCAGTTTAAAACTCTTATTATCAACTAGGTATGCACCTCCGGCTCTACATATATTTGCTTAAAAAGTGGAAACTTTTGCTGGATGGTTTTCCGGATCTGGACAATCGCCTGGGTGATTTCGCGGCTGTTTACTTCTTCCCGGAAAGACACGGGTAATACCAGAATAACTTCTTCCGGAGCCATATACATAGAAAGCGGCGGGCTCACTTTTAAAACCGATGGATTAGCTGCGGTTAATTTGGTAACTTCTCGGAGGGTTTCCGGATCGGCGGTTTCACCCATGAGCAAACTGCGGCTTTCTTTCAGTAATAACGCCGATATGGCCGTTAATATAATACCAATCATAATAGAAGCTATACCATCAAAACGCGGCTCCTGGAAATAATGCCCCAGAAATACCCCCAGGAAAGCAACGGTAAGACCCAGTAAATCGGCGGCATCTTCAAACAAAACTACAAAAGTAGAAGGATCTTTACTTGCTCTTACCGCCGACCAGAAAGGCGTACCGGCCCGCTGCCGGTTAAATTCGCGTAACGCCGTAATAAAAGATATGCCATCAAAAACAAAGGCAATTCCCAACACTATGTAGTTCCATTTAGGATTTTCGATAATAGAAGGATGCTGCAGATGCGTTACACCTTCGTAAAAAGAAATGCCCCCGCCAATACCAAATATTAATATAGAAACTATAAAAGCCCAGAAGTATAACTCTTTTCCGTAACCAAACGGCCGTTTTTCGTTAGCTGGTTTTTTACTTTTATGTATTCCAAACAGCAGCAGTACTTCATTAGCCGTATCCACTACCGAGTGAATACCTTCCGATATCATTGCCGAGCTGCCCGTAACGGCCGCGGCAATAAACTTAGTAATAGCAATGGCCAAATTAGCCGCTAAGGCACTATAAAGAGGTATTTTAGATGCCGCCATAAAAAAGCATTTTTAAAATAAATGCATACGTTGCGATTTATGATTTGAATAAAAAATTATTATACACGCAACCTAAACGTTTAACAAACACCTAAACCAATAATTTAAGTGATTGCTTTTCATAAGTATACACCAATGATTTATTAACTTTTGACGTGCCGCATACGCGGGTTAACAAAACTGTGATTTACCGGTTTATTTCTAAACTTGGTATGGTTTAAATCGATAGAAAGGCCGATAGCTGGTGCGCCGTATAAATAAGTTGGGCTAACCGCAAAAGTAGGTTTACGTCCCCAACGGTTGCGGTGGCTCAGGTAAGCCAAATGCGAAGACAAAATACCAATGCCGGCGCCGGCAAACACATCCGACTGCCAGTGTTTATTATTTAACATCCGCAAGGCTCCTACGCTGGCCGCAATGGTATAGGCGCCAATACCGTACCACTGGCTCCGGTAACGCAGTTCGGAGTGAATAATAGAAGCCGCCAGGAATGCATGAGCGGTATGGCCGGAAGGTAAAGAATACGAGTTTTCACCGTTCGGCCGCACTTGTTTGGTTAGGCTTTTCAAACCAAAAACCGCCACCGCATTAATTGCTTCGGCTTTTAAAATCAGAATACCGGTGTTCAGAAAATCATGATTGCCTTTTACCTGTAAGCCATACGCCAGTGCCAATTCCACGAATGGTGCAAATATCAGATAATCATCAACGGTAGTATGAAAGTTAGGAAAGGTTCTTTGCAAAGCACGTTGGGCATCATAGCTGCTGTAAAGGCCATGCCCTTTTATAGTTGTTAAACCATAACCAATTAAAACGGCCGGCACAATGGTTGCCCGGAATCCTTTTGATTGCAGGAAAGGTTTTTTCCGGACAGCAACCGGCGAATCTTCAAACTTCTTTAAGGTATCGGCGGGTGTGATATTGAGAGAATCGGTAATTTGAGCTTGTACTTCAGTTTGCAGCAGGCCCAAAGACAGGGTAAGGCACAGCCATAAAGAAAAAAATTTATGCATTTTTTGTTAAAAGCAGAGGTGAAACTATTTGTAAAAACTAAATCGTGAGTTACACCAAATAGGTTACTAAATTGTTAACTTTTTTTAATTATACCTATAGCAATATTCTAAATTCAGGATAAATAAAACGGGCAAAAATTGAATTTAAGTAATAGTGGACTTACAATAGCAAGTTAAATAGAAGCCGATTAAAATATATTTATTTCAAAAGCAAAAGTGAAACGTTTGACACAGATTGGGCTTTAACGACATTTTAAACAAATTGCCTTTAATGTCTGATTATCAAATTATTATTTATATAAAATCAAGTAATAAAAGAACAATTTAATTTATAAAAACAGTTTACTAAATCTATAAGGCACCATCAAAATCATCTTTATTTAGCTTTTACCTAAACATTAGTTCAAAATAAAAATGGCTATGCAATAGGATCTATTTTTATTAGCACCTATTGCATAACCACCATTATATAATCTAAAATACTTCCGCTTTCTTAGCCGGAAATCTCTGCAGATCGCAGGTTTTCCAGGTTATCCAAATCTTCCTCCGAAAGCGTAATAGAAGTGGCTTTGCAATTTTCTTCCAGATGTTTCACTTTGGAAGTACCAGGTATCAGCAGAATATTAGAAGCGTGATGCAAAAGCCAGCTTAATGCAATTTGCTGCACGGTGGCCTGGTGCTTCTGGGCAATTTGGTTTAACATATCCATGGCCTGTACATTACCGCCACTCAAAGGATACCACGGAATAAAAGCCATATCTTGCTGCAAGCAATATTTTAGCTCTTCTTCCCATTTGCGGTTATCTACGCTGTACATATTTTGTACCGACACCACTTTTACATACTCCTGGGCCTTTTTAATCTGGTCAACGGTTACTTCCGAAAGGCCAATGTGTTTAACCAATCCTTCCTCCTGAACTTTTTGTAAAAACTCCAGGGTTTGTTCAAAAGGTACTTCGGGGTCTACGCGGTGCAGTTGGTATAAATCAATTTTATCCAGCTTTAATCTTTGCAAGCTGCCTTCCAGGGCTTCCCGTAAATGATCCGGATGCGCATTAATGGGCCATTGATTGGGACCGGTACGCAACAAACCGCCTTTAGTAGCAATAACCAATCCGGCCGGGTACGGATACAAAGCTTCTGCAATTAGCTCTTCCGAAACATGCGGGCCATAAGAGTCGGCGGTATCAATAAAGTTTATTCCCAGTTGTACCGTTTTTTGTAAAACCCGGATCGCCTCTTCGCGGTCTTGCGGCGGTCCCCAAATACCTTCGCCGGTAATGCGCATGGCGCCGTACCCCATCCGGTTTACGTTTAAATCTCCGCCTATAGCAAAAGTATTAGAAAAGGATGCTGTTTTTTCGTCTGCCATTTTTATTTTAATTTATAAAATTTCAAATTCAAATATGAATACGGTTATTTACGCGGGTAAGCTGGTTAGGTACATTTCTTTTTGCAATTTCTGAATTTAAGAAAATCTTTTACCCGGACCTTAAACAAGCTTATCCATATTGATCTATATATAATAATATTATACCCGCGAGTATCCCAATAGTTTTAAAAATACCCACAAGAACTATTTTCCTTTAGTTTTGACGGTAAGTCGATTGGCAAACGGGTAAATTGAATTTTAAGGTAACAGGTTGTATAATCTAATTTTAATCAGCCTTTCGGTATTAGAATACGTTATAAAAAAACATCAAGCTTTTTAATAAAATTATTACCATGCAAAACCAAGAACAACCGGAACAAAATATTTCTTTTACTCCATCCTCCCCGGAGCGGAAGGTACAGGATCAGCCAGCAGATCAGGAAGAAAATGTTTTTGACAATGATTTATCAGATGGGAAAAATTCGCTGGGACAAAACCCGGAGCAAATACTTTATGATAAGCCCGAAAACGTAGAAGATGCCAGCCAGATAGATTCAGACGGCAATAATAAATAAGCTTCTGCCTTTACGTACGGTGCAAATTATTCTTCTGAGAAAGGTGTAAGTTTCACTGCACCTTTTTACTTTAACTTACTGTTATATAAAGCTATATAGTTATAAATCTAAATCAAAGATATAATAATTAGTCAATAAAATTTAAATTTTTATCAAGATTAAAATTGTTGTAGAGCTTTCTTTATAAAGCTGCTTGTGTTTGTTTATATTTAAGTTAAATCCGGCACCTCCAGATAATCAATATAAGGCTCCAGTATATCCAAGGGTTTAGCTGTTTTTTGGAAAGATCCGATAATTTCCAGATGCTGGTTTGCCCAAACCTCAACGAAATAGTCACTTAAAGAAAACAAGGTAATAGTCCAATCTTTATGCTGCCGTTGGGCAACAACGGTTCCTTGCTTTGCTAAAACTTCTACCTGGCTCCAGGTCGGGAGACGGTTAAACATCGAATTCTCAATCACGGCAGATTTCTTCTTAATAGATTATATAATTGTAAACCGGAACTGCCCGGAATGAGTTCTATATGGGGCTGTTTTAGACAATTTAAATACTCGCTATTATCTTTCTAAAAATAAGATCACAACTTAAATATTTCGGAAGAATACTTTTTTATTTTGAAAATAATTTGTAGCCTATAGCGAAACACTACAAATTATAAAATTGAAAGTTGAAAAGGCAGATGATTCTATTTTTCTATTTATCTAAATTAACTTATAAGTATGAGAAAATATGTATTTTTAGCCTTTAAAAATCGATTTAGCATATATTCAGAGTAAAAAATCGCATGCCCTTAAGAGAAGAGTTTGAAAAAAATGGTAATTGGTTATTTAAAAGAAGAAGCTGGCTGCCGCTAGTTTTATATCCTTTTGCAGTAGCTATCATTTACTTTTATCCCGATACTACTTATGCCCATATTACCAGTACCCGTTGGGGCCTCTTCTGCTTTGCGGTCTCTTTTTTAGGTTTAATTGTAAGAGCCATGACCGTGGGTTTTACGCCCAAAGGTACTTCGGGCCGAAATACCAATGAAGGCCAGGTAGCCGAAACATTAAATCAAACCGGCATTTATTCGGTGGTGCGACACCCTTTGTATTTAGGCAATTTCCTGATGTGGCTGGGCTTATTTATGTTTATAGGTGTTTGGTGGTTTGTTTTAATTTGTGCTTTAGCGTATTGGATTTATTACGAACGCATTATGTACGCCGAAGAAGAATTTTTACGCCGCAGCTACTCTGCACAATACGAATCTTGGGCCAGTCGTACGCCGGCTTTTCTGCCCCGGTTTTCCGGCTGGATTTCTTCCCAACTGGATTTCTCTTTTCGGAATGTTTTGAAGCGGGAATACAACGGTTTGTTTGCTACCGTCGTTTCTTTTGTATTGATTGATATTATCAGTCATTATTTTACCAGCGGCAGATTTGCGGTTGATACGCTCTGGCAAATAATATTTGTGTTGGGCACAATTACTTTTATTGTACTGCGCACGTTAAAAAAGAATACCCGCTTATTAGAGGTTCAGGGCCGGTAAGATACTTTGATTCATCTCAATTATAAGCTGCTCCTATCCTTGTATCCGGATTGTTAGAATAAACTGCCCTGCACCATTTGCGGTATTAATGCACATTTAGGCAAGTTGAAGCCACAAGTGTGGTTTAGTTTATCAATCAGGTAATTGGCTAATAGGGGAGCATGATCTATATTTTCCTGGTGCACAATAAAATACAAACGTTGCAGGCCCATCGCAAACCATTCAGCTAAGCGTTGTACCCAGGCATCTATCCGCGTATAATCAGAAGGAATTAGTCCGTAGCCGTTAAACCGGATAAAAGCACAGTTACTCGTGAGGCGTTGGTGCAGCACATCGCGCCGGCCGGCCACATCCGTAATAACCGTAGCCATACCCAAGGCTTCCAGAACTTCGAAAATTACTTCGGACTTTTCCGGGTAAGCAAACCAATCGGGCTGGCGCAGTTCCATGGCCAGGTTCCATTCCTGGGGTAAAGCTTGCAGGTAATTAATCAGGGAGTCTAATTCGGAAGGGCCAAAACCGTAAGGCAGCTGCAAAAAACTTAGACCCAAATGTTCTTGTAAGCTCAGTAAAGCTTCGTAAAATTGAAGCGATAAGGTTTTTGCAAAGGGCAAATGCCACTCCCGGGTTATTTTTTGCGGCAGCTTCGGACAAAATACAAAGTCCGGCCCTACCTGCTCCTGCCAACGTTGTACCAGCAGCAGCGGCGGAACTTGGTAAAAAGTTGTGTTTAATTCAATAGCATTAAACTGTTGACTATACCAGTGCAGATAATCTTTTTCGGTTATACCGGCAGGATAATAAGTCCCTTTCCAGGCTTTATTAGACCAGGTAGGGCAGCCAATATATACCTGCGGCTGCAGGTGGTAAGCCGGCCGGCCGTGCGCAGCCAGCACCCGGACAGTTTGGGAATGAGTTGGCGGCAGCCGAAAATCTACCTGATCGGTCGTTGATACATGACCAAATTCCATGAAAATTTTTGGTTTAAAAGAACTGGAATAAAAGCTTTAAACGAGAAAACGGAAATAGTTTCCATCTTTTCTGATAATAAATAGAAAAATTTTTCAAAAAAGTTTAATTGTACTTTTACTTAAATTTGATTTCCATAAATTATGCAAAAAAAGCCCTTACATGTCTTTAAACAAGCTTTTTGCCATTAAAAGCTTTGTAGCTTCTTATTTTAAAAACGCTGTATACCCCACGAGTACCGGCCTTCTAAAGCCTTGTAGCGCCTTAAAATTAGTTTTTCTAAAAATTTGGTTATAATTTTGGCCGTCACCAACTGATGAACACATGCGTATTAACAAATTACACTATGTATTCAGCTTTATTTTTATCTTATTTCTTAACCTGCATCAACCAGGTTACGCCCAGAAGAAAGGTACTATTCAGAAAGGATCAGCTACCTGGTACGGATCGCAATATCACGGTCAGAAAACCAGTAGCGGCGAGGTTTATAATAAAAACCGCTTAACAGCCGCTCACCCTTCGCTCCCTTTTGGTACCCAGGTAAAAGTTACCAATGCCGTAAACAACCAATCGGTCGTAGTCCGTATAAACGACCGGGGACCTTTCGGTAAAAAAGGCTATATCATTGACCTATCCGAAGCAGCCGCCCGCAAAATAGCTTTACGCAATGCTGGTTACGGAAAAGTTACCGTACAGGTTTTGTCTACTGCTATTGCCCAAAACACCGAAGAAGATCAAAACACGTTAGCTGTTCTCACGCAGCCATCCGACGCGGTTCAGATTGCTAATGCGCAACAGTATCATCTATTTAAATCCGGTCCGGTATCTGATATGATCGATGCTCAACTTGAAGCAAAGAAAAAAAGAGCCTTTGATGAATACCTAAATGTAAACCAGAACGTGGGAAATGTACAAGGCAAAAAAATCCACCGGATAGAGACCGTTCAGTTTTCTAATCGCTCCGAAGCAGAAGCCTTTAAAACTGAACGACAAAAGGTGAAACACGTAACATCTGCTTCTTAACAGAGTGTTTTTTAGATAAGATAAATAAAGCTTTACTGCATAAAGCCTGAGTTAACTTCTTGTTAGCTCAGGCTTTATGCATTTATAATGCAATACTTTATAATGATTATTTGTTCCGGTAAACTACTTCACTTGCTAAGCTAAGTGATAGCTATGTCATCAAAGATCAGAAAGCAACGCATAAAGCAGTTGCAAACAAATGCTAACTTCTCTTTTGCCTAATTACATCTTGTAAGATAAGGTTGTTAATTGGTTTACCAGGCCTAACACAAACCTCTCCCCTACCCTTTCCAGGCAGGACAAAAGCGCCAATATTTGTCTCTGATTTATATTATTGCTTGGGTCAGGGCGCCACTAATTCACGGGTAATAATAATTAGGATAGGCATTGTTTTTCGAAATAAATCCGAAAAGTTGTACCAACGTTTTCGGTACTTTCCATTTCTATTTTTCCGCCGTAATTCTCTACAATTCTTTTTACAATATACAAACCTATGCCGCTGCCTTCTACGTGGGTATGCACTCTTTTAAACATGCCAAATAGTTTATGGTGCTGATCGGTGCGAATACCTAAGCCATTATCGGCTATAGTTAAGCAGATATAATTATCAAGAGCAGAAGTTCCTATTTTTATAACAGGCTCCCGATCCGGCGACTGATACTTAATGGCATTAGATATCAGATTGTATAAAATACTACGGAGGTTTTTTCGGATATACTTAATTTGCGGAACATCCAAGTCTAAGATTATCTGTGCGCCCGATTTATTTACGCGGTTCTGAATATCGGCTAAAACATCATTTATTACCTCGGCAAATTGCAGGGGCTCTACATCTTCGTTAACTTCTTTTTGAACTTTGCTTATATCGGATAGATCTTGTATGGTACGCTTTAGTTTATTAATGGAACCGGACAGCAGTTCCAGTAAAAATTTTTCATCTGCCTTAATACGGCCTTGTAAGGTATATTGCAAGTCATTGGTTAGGCCTTCCAGGTTGGCAATCGGAGATTTCAAATCGTGGGAAGCAGTATAAACAAAATTATCCAGATCGATATTGGTGCGCCGGAGTTCTTCGTTTGTCCGGCTTAGTTCCAGGTTTGTTTCCTGTAACTGGGTGCGGCTCACCACCAGCTCCGTTACTTCTACCGAAAACAAAAGTATTGCATCTAATTGGTTCTGATCTGTATACAAGGGCTGAAAAATTAAGTTAAAATACCCCATGTATGGTTTATCGGCGTTTTCGAAGGTAACGGGCACTTCTTTTCTGATAAAAGGTTTTCCCGTGGCGATCACCTTTTCTATTTGCCGGAAAAAACCTTGTCTTTCCAGGTCCGGATTGGCTTCCCGGATATTATGCCCAATCAGAGGCCTATTGCCGTGTAATTTCCGGAATATTGGATTTGCCTGAATATAAACCTGATCGGAGGCTCGGATAATAGCTACAATGGCCGGTACCTGCACAAAAATCTGGTTGAGCAATTCCGCATTTTCCATTAAACGCTTTTCAGCTTCTTTTCTTTCGGTTATGTCGGTAATAGAACCAATATAGCCTCTAAATTCACCTTGCGCATCAAACCGTGGGCTGGCGTTGGCCGCCATCCAACGGTATACGCCATCGAACCGCTGTATCCGGTAATCTATGCTAAAACTTACTTCCCGGCTTAAACCATCGTTGTATATAGCTTTTACTTTTGCTATATCATCCGGGTGTAAAGCTTTTTTCCAACCCTTGCCCAGGCTTTCAGCTTCGGTAAAATGCGTAAATTCGTACCATTGCCGGTTTAAGTACGTTATAAAGCCTTGTGCATCGTTCATCCAGATTAAAACCGGGGCACTATCCGCCATATTCCGGAAACGGGCTTCACTTTCTTGTAATCCGGCCTGGGCTTTGCGTTCTTCGGTAATATCTCTAACTTCTAATACATTAGAGACCAGAATGCCATTTTCGAAAATAGGACTCACGGCACAACTTACCGGAAAGTAAGCACCATTCTTCCGAATAAAAACATCTTCGTAACCTCTTAAACTTTCTTTTATTGGCCTTGTTTTATGAATTTGGCATTCTGCCAGAGGATACTCCGTTCCATCAGGACGGTGATGGTGAATCATGTAATGCAGTGGTTTTTGCCTGATTTCTTCAAACGTAAAACCCGTCATTTTTTCGGCAGCCGGATTCATAAAGGTGCAGTAGCCCCGGATATCGGTCATAAATACCGCCCCAGTTGTATTATCGGTAATAATTTGCTTTACTAAATTAGAGCGGCGGCTGTTAATAAAAGACCACATGGCTAAGCCAGCCAAAGTACTGATTATAAAACCCGCAATAAGCACCAAATTAGGCAACAAACCACCGCTCTGCTCAAAAATTGGTAGAGAGCTAACCCGCATGGTCCAGGTACGATCCCCAACCTGTATATAAGTTATTGCTTCGTACTTGGGTTTTTCGGTATCAGTAGCTGCAGTATTTTTATGAAGCTGTTTTTTATCATAAAGTAAATGTGCCGGATTGGTGGTGCGGCTATCATATATCTGAATATTAATATCTGCGTAATCGGCAGGAAAAACTGAACTCATTAAATTATAAGCCCGGAAAGGAGCATAAACATACCCTTTTAAATAATGGCGCCGCCCCGGTACCGAAGCCGGCAATATACCTTTATCGTAAACAGGTAAATAAATCAGGAAACCGGGTTGGGCATTTGCATCCGATTCCTGTATCAGGCGCATTTTGCCGGTGATGACGGGTTTACCGGTATCCCGCGCTTTTTCCATTGCCCGGCGCCGTGTTGGTTCGCTAAACATATCATAACCTATGGCTCTGGAATTTCTGTTGTTTAATGGTTCCAGGTAAATTATAGAAGTATAGAGGTTGCGTTTTCCGGCGGGCCACACGGTATATTGGGGTAAACCTTGGCTTCGCATGCGTTGGATGTGGGCTTCCAGTTGTTGCGGTAAAATTACTTGGGCAAATCCTAAACCCTGAATGCCCGGGTAATTCTTATAAATATCAAACCCGGTTATATAGCTTTTCCATTCCTGGTAACTTACCTCTTTGGCCGTAGAAATTAAGCTTTTAGAAGCTTGCAGCAATAAAATACTCTGATCCAGCCGGCGTATTAGTCTTTCCCGGGCCTGGTTGGCCATCGTTGAAAATTGTTTTTCGTTCCCCTGGCTGGCTTTTTCTTTTAAAATAATATAAACCGAAATACTTAAAAGCAGCGAAATGGTAAAAGCCAAAATAGGCCATACCGAGTAAGAAATAAGCTGCTTTAATCTATTTTTCATTTATATTTTCTGGGCTTAAACAAAGATAAATCCAGCCGGGTAACGCGCAAGATTACAAGATTAAATTAAGTATATTTTACTTTAAAACTGTTAGTAAAAGCTAACTGCTATTAGTTCAAAAAAAATAAAACCTGAAATTGTTTTAACCACAAGTGGTATTCTGATAATAATGGCTTAATGCGGTTTTAAAAATATTATTTATGATTCTGATTAATTGTTTAAAAGACTAAATGCTGGTTATTAATTTTGAGAAGAATAAAGTAAGTTTGTCTAAACCATCATTTAAATACCTGTTTAAATAAGCAGTATATTAAATAAATTAACAACGTAATTTGGTAACTGAAACTAAATATTTCCGGCTGGTTAATAAAGTAGTAGACGAAACTTTTGAAGCAGAACAACTGGCTAAATATAATTTATACCTGGCCGTAGGTAAATTTACTATTCGTATCGGCGCTCTTGACCGGGACCGAAATAAATTTGTTTTGCTGGAAGATTATGAGCTCAGAGATTTATTTACGCCCGTGCAGGTAGCCCAGCAATTACAGGCTTTGTTGCAAGATCATCCTTTTTTAAGTAAACCTGACTGGCAAGTAATCCGGGTTTCGGTAAAAAACCAAAATTTTACTTTAATACCCGAAACTTTATTTCATAAAGCTGCCGCCGAAGATTACCTGCGCCTTAATTGCAACCTCGATACTTTTCATGAAGAAGTAGTTACTTACCAGCAGGCCGGGCTGGATGCAGTAAATATTTTTACCGTAGATAAATACCTGAAATCGACATTACAGGCAGTTTACCCGGGCAAATTAATCTCTTACCGCCATCAAACCAGCGTTTTTATTTCCACGCTTTTGCATTACAGCGATCGCCACGGAACAAAAAAGCTAATGGGCTTTGTAGAAAAAAACAACCTGACTTTGCTCGTTTTTCAGGGCGGTATGCTGCAATTCTGTAACGTATTTCATTATACTACTCCCGAAGATTTTATTTATTTTCTGTTACTTATTATGCAGGAACAGAAGCTAAACCCGGAAGAAGATGTTATCAAAATCTGGGGAGATATGACCTACGATTCGGCCTTATTTACAATGATGCGGAAGTACATCCGTCATGTTTATTTTGGCAATAAACCGGCCGGTGCTGCTTATTCCTATAAATTAGAAGACCAGTTTGAACACCGCTACCTGGATGTTTACGGTATTCATTTTTGTGAGTAGTCTACTAGTTGTTAGTGATTAGTTGTTAGTGATTAGATTTAATTAAAAAAATGTAATTATGTAGTAAAACTTAAACATGCGATATAATCTATAAATAAATAGCCTCTAATTTGAATGTGCAAAACTTAGCATCTCATCACTCACCAAAATCTAATCACAAACAACAAAAACTAAATAATGAAACGAATTGCTTTATTTCCCGGCTCTTTTGATCCGTTTACAAATGGCCATTACGATGTGATAAAGCGCGGCTTGGTTTTGTTTGATGAAATAATTATAGCCATTGGAAATAACAGCAGTAAAAAAAGATATATACCCGTTGATAGAACCCTGGAAATTATCCGGGATATTTTCCAGAATGAAACGGCCATATCGGTACAGGCTTACAGTGGCTTAACCGCCACATACGCGAAAAAGATGAATGCCCGTTTTCTTTTAAGAGGGTTACGCAATACCACCGATTTCGAATATGAAAACACCATTGCGCAGGCCAACCGGCACGTAAACCCGGAGCTGGAAACAGTATTTTTAATCACCTCCCCGCATTTGGCGGCAATTAGTTCGTCTATTATCCGCGAAATTCACAGCCTAGGTGGCAACGTAGACGACTTTATACCTTTCCCAATTTCGAAGCACGTAGATAATGCCGGATAACCAAAGCAATAGATGCATAGGCCTGCGGTATGATGGCTTCTACTTCCTCGGGAGTCATAAATTTAACTTCTTCTATAAATTCTTCGGCCTGCGGTTTCATTAAAGTATCATCCAGGCATTCCATCAAATACCAGTTGGTCTTCTTTAATATTTTCTTGCCTTTATAAGCATAAGAGTGCCAGGTCTTAGGCAATTTGGCCGTGGCCCTTACTTTTATATTACACTCTTCTTCTACTTCCCGCAATGCCCCTTCCTGCGGATCTTCTTTTTTATTTAGTTTGCCTTTAGGCAAATCCCACATGCCGAGGCGGTAAATCATCAGTATTTTATTGTCTTTCACCACCAAACCACCAGCAGCTTTTACAATTTTAAACTGATCTTTCAGGTGCAGAATCAGCTTGTTTTTTTTCTCCGTAATTAAGGTAAGCGAATCCAGCTTTTTCAGCTTTTTCACTTCCATAATCCGCACAATTCGGTCCACAATGGCATCGTTGGCATTACGTATTAATACATCACCCACCAAATCACCGGAAGAGAACGACGACTCTTCATCCAGGATTAAGTCATAGTGGTGCTTGTAAATTTTTTCACCAGCTTTTTTGATGATTAAAGGAATGTCATTTATGAAGACGTTCATTATTTAAATTCTTAATAACGCGAGTATTTGGTAATACAAAGCAAAAAAAATAAATCGGAAACAAAAAAGGGCCGGGATAAAAAAGAGAAAAATAATATTATGTACCTTCGTCCCATGCAAAAATCGAATACAGCACTACAAATTGCCTCTTATTTGTTAGAAACTGAGGCAGTAAAACTGCGCCCCGAAAATCCTTTTACCTGGAGTTCCGGCTGGCAATCTCCAATTTATTGCGATAACCGGGTTACGCTTTCTTTTCCAGCTATACGTAGTTTTATCAAAAATGCTTTGTCCGAAGAAATACGTAAGCGGTTAGCCGAGGTTGAAGTAATTGGCGGCGTAGCTACGGCCGGTATATCGCAGGGCGCTTTAGTAGCCGATGTTTTAGACTTACCTTACATTTATGTTCGGCCCGAACCTAAAAAACACGGCATGGGTAACCAGATAGAAGGGCGGCTGCAAGAAGGTCAGAAAGTAGTATTGGTAGAAGATCTGGTATCTACCGGCGGCAGTTCTTTAAAAGCCGCCCAGGCTATCAACGAGGCCGGCGGCGAAGTTATCGGTTTAATTGCGATTTTTACTTACGGTTTTGAAAAAGCTGCCCAGAACTTTAAGGAAGCGAATATACCTTTAATTTGCCTGAGCAATTATCAGAACTTATTGGGCATTGCCCTGGAACAAGGTTATATAAAAGCCGAAATGCTGGAAACCCTTAGTGACTGGCGCAAATCTCCGGAAACCTGGAAAAAGTAAATTGATAGTTTGTTGTCAGGAGTACCATTCTGTTTTACCAACAGGTAAAATAATTTTCTAAAAACGGGTTATGACTACTTCATCTAAACCACCTGCCTTATAAACTGAGAATCAAAATAAACCTTACATGAAAATCGGTTTAATTTCCGACACACACAGCTACCTGGACGATCAGATTTTGCGGCATTTGCAGGATTGTGATGAGATATGGCATGCCGGCGATTTCGGCACCATAGCGGTTTCGGACACTTTAGCCGCTTTAGCGCCTTTACGCGGGGTTTACGGCAACATCGATGACCAGCAAATCCGGAGTGTGCATCCCAAAGTGCAACGCTTTGTTTTAAATGGCGCCCATGTACTCATAACGCATATCGGCGGTTACCCGGGCAAATACCATCCGGATATCCGTACCGAAATAAAAGCGAACCCACCGGATTTATTCATTTCGGGTCATTCGCATATTCTAAAAATAATGCCGGATAAAAGTATGCCTCATTTATTGCATATTAATCCGGGAGCGGCCGGCCGCCACGGCTTTCATACTGTCCGCACCCTGGTAAAATTTACTTTAACAGGAGGTAAAATAACCAACCTGCAGGTAGTTGAATTAGGTAAACGTACCGGGTAAAACTAAAAAAGTGTGCCTTTTGAGCACACTTCCCGTATATCTTACTAAATAGATATTATAAATAGAATTAATTTAAACCGATTATCTATTAAAAAACAAGCTGTTTAATAACAAAAACTACTCTGCCGGTTTTTCTTCCGTATCAGTTCCTTGTCCTACTCTATCTTTTACCGCTTCCACCACATCTTCAACTTTATCAGTAACCGCTTCCACCACATCTTCAACTTTATCAGTAACCGCTTCTACTACATCTTCTACTTTTTCGGTTACAGTTTTAAATACGTTAGAAAAAGTTTCGGATATACTATTAGCCGTGCTAGAAGCGGCAGTAGTTACCGTTTCGGCAGCGTTTGAGGCGGCAGTAGTTACTGTTTCGGTTGCAGTAGCCGCAGCAGAAGAAACAGTTTCCGATGCAGTAGTAGCAGCAGCAGTTACTTTCTCGGTTACAGAAGCAGCAGGTGCAGCGCTTGTGCCAGCAACCGGATTTTTACCGAATTGGGCTTTCAGTTCTTCTATATCTACATTTTTAATAACGGGAGTAGCCAGTAATTGCTTTATAACGCGCTGCTTGTTGTTGGCTCTTGCTATATTTTTTCTGTGTTTTCTTTTTAATCTGGTAACGGCCATTGCTCAAATTTTAAATTGAATCGCAAAAGTAAGTTATTATTTTTACATTCTCAAAAAAAACTCATATTTAAGTACCTCAAGTTTAATTTTAATATGCACAAAATCGATTTACGCAGCGATACTGTTACCAGGCCCACCCCGGAGATGTTACAATATATGTTTCAGGCCGAAGTTGGCGATGATGTTTATAATGAAGACCCTACCGTTAATGCTTTAGAAGAAAAAACAGCCGCTTTATTTGGCATGGAGGCCGGCCTGTTCTGCCCTTCCGGCACCATGACCAATCAGATTGCCATTAAAGCCCATACTGAGCCTTTATCGGAAGTTATCTGTGATTTTACTTCCCATATTTACCAGTATGAAGTAGGCGGTATTGCTTTTAATGCCGGTGCTTCCGTATACCTGCTGCACGGCGAAAGAGGTATTTTAACCGCCGATATGGTTAAAAGTGCCATTCGCCCCGACGATAATATTCATTATCCGAGTACCCGCCTGGTTTCGCTGGAGAATACTGCGAATAAAGGAGGCGGCGCCTTTTATACCTTGGCGCAAATTGCGCCAATTGCTCAGGTTTGCCGGGCTCATAATTTATCTTTGCACTTAGATGGCGCCCGTATTTTTAACGCTTTGGTAGCAGCCGATGAAAAACCTCAGGATTACGGTCAGTATTTCGATAGTATTTCGGTATGCTTGTCGAAAGGATTAGGCACACCGGTGGGCTCGGTTTTGTTGGGCAGCAAATCTTTTATTAAAAAGACCATTCGCATCCGGAAAGTTTTGGGTGGCGGCATGCGCCAGGCCGGTTATTTAGCGGCAGCCGGTATTTATGCTTTAGACCACCATGTGCAACGTTTATCCGAAGATCATGTCCGGGCCCAAGCTTTAGCCGAAGTTTTAAAGGCCAGCAATTATGTGCAAAGCATACTACCTGTGCAAACCAATATTGTTATATTTACCCTGGTACCGGAAGTCAGTACCCAAACTTTCTTACAAAAACTAAAAGAGAAAAATATATTGGCTACTGAATTTGGTTTGCAGCAGATACGTTTGGTAACTCATCTGGATTATACCGATGAAATGGCCGACTATACGCTTACAACCCTGAAAAATCTTTCTTTTTAAAATTAAACACTTTAACTCTCCCGGGTTAAAATTCATAAACTTGTAAATTATTTTGTTTAGTTCTGCTCCTAACAAGATATTAATGACTAGCGACATATCCGAAAACAGCAAAGCAATACCGGACTGGCAAGAAAAGCTGAGCCAGGACCCCATAATGGCGAACCTCATTCAAACCGGAAAAAACATCGACCAGGAAGCCCACGAAGATATATATTTAAGTTTGTTGGGTTCTATTATCAGCCAGCAGCTTTCTACCAAAGTGGCCCGGGTTATTCGCAACCGTTTTCTGGATCTATTTCCGGGTGGCTATCCGCAACCAGAAGCAATATTGGCCCAATCGGATGAAAATTTGCGCAGTGTTGGCCTTTCTTATCAGAAATTAAGTTATATCCGGAATGTAGCTGCTTTTGCCTTGGCCGGAAACCTGGATTATAACTTAATTGGTGAGATGGAAAATGAAGTTTTGATAAAACATTTAACCCAGATAAAAGGCGTAGGTCGCTGGACGGCCGAAATGATTCTGATGTTTACGCTCACCCGGCCCGATGTTTTCCCAGTGGATGATTTAGGTATTCAGAATGCAATGAAGAAATGGTACGGCTTGACTCAAACCGGTAAAACCCTGCAAGCAGAAATGATAAAGATTGCCGAACATTGGCGGCCGTACCGCACCTTAGCTTCGCGCTATCTGTGGCAATCGCTGGATAATGGATAAAGAAAGCCTTGCTTTTGATTAAATAACCAAAGCAAGGCTTTCCTTTTTTTATTCGGTAAGTAGTTTTCAAACCGAATGGTAAAACCCTAAAACTTAGAGCGCCGGGACACCACAGTAATGGCCAAACCCATTAAGGCAATAATGGAAAAAGAACCTCTTAAACTGGTAGCTCCGGCTACTAAACCAATGAGCGGTGGCCCAACTAAAAACCCCAGGAAACCAATGGTAGATACGGCCGCCAAAGCTACGCCCGGCGATAAAACTTCTGATTTGCCGGCGGCCCCGTAAACCAAGGGAACTACCGATGAAACCCCTGCTCCCACTAAAAAGAACCCGATTATGGCGGTGGCTAGCTGAGGCAATAAAACCGCAACGATTAATCCGGCAGCCGTTAAAATACCGCTGAGTTGCAAAATGGCTTTTAAACCAAACCGGCTGGTCAGCCAATCGGCCAGGAAACGGCTTAAGGCCATGGTACACATAAAAGCCGTATAACCAGCTCCTACCCAGGCAGGCTCGGCCTGTACTACTTTCTTGAAATATACGCCGCTCCAATCGAACATGGCGCCTTCGCATATCATTGAACAGAAAGCAATAACACCCAGGTTTATTAAAGATTTATCGGGTTTAACAAAGATGGGCTGATTTTCACTTCCTTTTTTATCTTCTTTTATCAGGTAAGGCGCACTTAAAGTCACTCCTAGCCACGCCACAACCAATATTACCAGGAAATGATAAAAAGGAATGAAGTTGCTTCCAATCATGATGGTGCCCAGGGCGGCGCCTATAAAACCGGCCAAACTCCACAAACCATGAAAAGAAGCCATAATTGATTTCTTATACAAGGCCTCCACTCCCACCGCTTGGGTATTAATAGAAATATTAACCATATTACCGGCTAATCCATAAAAGAACAATCCGGCTATTAACTGATAAGTATTCTGGGCGAAACCCAAAAAAACTAAAATCAGGCTGTAAAATAAAGCGTTTATAACCGCTACTTTCCGGCTGCCAATTTTAGTAATAAGCCAGCCCGACAAAGGCAAAGAAAGCATTAACCCAACCGGTAAAGACAATAAAACGGCTCCTAAAGCAGATTCAGATAAACCCAGGTTTTGCTGAATGGTAGGTATGCGGGAAGCCCAGCTGGCAAAGCACAAACCTTGCAGAAAAAAGATGGCACCAACAGCTAAGCGATGTGTTTTTTTGCTGATAGGTTTATAAGCATTTAGTTTTTGAGTCGAAACACTACTAATAGTATTATTTATTTCCATGAAAGATTAAGGCAAATTAAAATATATAAATAATAATCATCTGTACTTGTTATAAAACACAAAAATAAAGCAAATCATTATACTATTTACAACAAAATACTTTATTTAATCAAAATACAACAATTCACAAGCACGATTATCTATCTGCCTTTTCCCCGTTTTATTAAATAGGAATACAAAACTTTTTCAAAAGGATCCTGAATATCTACCGGCACAAAATCTATCTTGTATTGTCCGCACTTTAAAGCCAGTTCTTGTTTAAACTGAATCATGGCCTGCCTGTAATGATCGCGTACCTGCGATGGCTGCAGTTTTATTTCCTGGCCGGTTTCTATATCTACAAAAACATAAGGGCGTTCGGCAAATTCAAATTGTTCTTCGGTTTTTTTATCGGTTACATGAAACAGTAACACCTCGTGGTTAGTATGCTTTAAATGTTGTAAAGCCGCCAGTAAACCGGAAGTGTCCTCGTTCCGGCTCATCATATCACTGAAAATAACTACCAGCGAACGTTTCGGAATTTGCTGGGCAATCTGGTGGATAACGGTAGCCACATCGGTATTTTTACCGGAAGTTGGTTTGGTAATAAGTTGCTGCAAAAGCAGCATTAAGGCATGCACATGCGAACTAGTAGATTTTACCGGCGTCTGAGCTTCTACTTTATCCGAAAAAGTAACCAGCCCAACAGCATCGCGTTGTTTTTGCAAAATAACCGCAATGGCCGCGGCGCACAAAGCACTAAAAGTTATTTTACCATTGGTTTCAACCGGGTAATACATAGAAGGCGAAATATCCAGCAGCAAATGGCAGCGCAGGTTGGTTTCTTCTTCGTAGCGCTTTACAAATAATTTATCGGTGCGGGCAAAAACTTTCCAATCTATATGGCGCGTACTTTCGCCGCTGTTATAAAGCCGATGCTCCGAAAATTCTACCGAAAAACCGTGGTAAGGCGATTGGTGCAAACCGGTTATAAAGCCTTCTACTAACTGCTTAGCCAAAAACTCCATATTTTCGAATTTGCGTACAGTGGCTAAATCTACAATGGTTTGCTTCATAGGTTTTATTTTAAAACAAAAAAGTACTTGTTTGAAAAAGAAAGAGGAATAATTTCTTTAAAATTATTTTTTTTAGAATTAAATATTATATTTGTTGAATATAAGGAAGCAGCTAAAACCTTTAAACCTAAATTTTCGGGCACTTAACGATAAAAACGTAAAATTAACTTCGAAAATTTTTATTAATCATCGAAATAGTATACATTAGCCATTATAATTAATAAAAGTAACTTAAAAAAAGTGGAAGAGAACAACGAAAAAGCTGAAATTTATTCGCAAAGAATAAGAGCTGGGAAAAGGACGTATTTCTTTGATGTGAAATCAACACGCTCAAATGATTACTACCTGACGATTACGGAAAGTAAAAGAAAATTTAAAGATGATTCTTACTCGTACGAGAAACACAAAATTTTCCTTTACAAAGAAGATTTCGCAAAGTTTATGGAAGCATTACAAGGCACTATCGACCACGTTAAATCGGAATTGTTAACCGAAGACGTTTTGGCTGAACTGGAAAAACAAGCCCAGGAACCCGCTACTACTTTCGATGAAGAATTGAAGTGGGAATAACCTGATTTCTGCTTTATATATTTTTTCGAAGCTCATGTTTAACATGGGCTTTTTTTGTTGCTATTTATACAGCTTTAATCTTTAAGATTAGAAAAA